>Ga0310690_10004199_pt1 | contig 20707 bp, 26 predicted proteins | sample AusTroGonzalo_MG_2_FD_207661 | JGI IMG/M metagenome (GOLD analysis project Ga0310690, IMG submission 207661) | Bovine rumen microbial communities from tropical cattle in Woodstock, Queensland, Australia - Gonzalo_04 (v2) (version 2) | ecosystem: Host-associated > Mammals > Digestive system >...
AGCTGCCTACGCCGTTAAGGTCGCCGCTGGCTCTACCGCGACAGCCGGACGCCGCCAGGAAGATACTATTACCGTTAGGGCCTGTAACGGTGTATCCCTTGCGCTTCTTGTCCCAGTCCCACTTACATACCCGCCAAAGCTCTACAAACTCTTCCGGCTGCGGCAGGGCTTCGCCGTACTTCTCTACGGCCTCTTCGTGGGTGTAGTAGCCCTCTTCCTGCTTTTCAGCCCAAAGAAGGCCGGAAGGTAAGCCCAGATCCACAAAGCCCGCGGGGACTTCCGGGCGGGTTTCGTTAAGCGCATCCAGCGCCAGGGCGCGGACCGCCGCCAGGCGTTCAGTAAAGGATACCTGCGCAGCCGTGGCGGCGTCGCAGCCGTCGATAAGTGCCGTAAAAATGTTTTTAATTTTCTTTTCGTTCATAGCGTATTATTTTAAGTGTTGTTTCCTCCAGGCTTCTATTACCGCTTTATCTTCCTGTCCTTTCTGGTTATTGCATTCGTCGCACAGCGCCTGTAGGTTAGCCCTGTCGAAAAAATCCCGGCAGACAGGAAACGGTATTATATGATCTACGCAGGTAGCGGCCTTCACTATACCGGCGCGCTTGCATCTTTCGCAAAGCGGGTGGCTTTCCCGAAAGGACAGGCTTAGCCGCGTCCAGCGGTAAGAGTGGTACGGATCCGCGGACCGTTCCCGGTGGTAGCCCCCGTCGTGGCTATCTATCCGCTTTTTTGAATCCCAGGCAAGCTTCATAGTATACGCACTTTATTACGGGTTATAAAGTACCGGCAGCCCCTGTGCGGATTGAAAGAGGGAGCGAAGGAAAAGACGCCAGCGCCAGGCTTTGTTAGTACCAGGTATCTACCGCCTGCGCCGGGGTAGTTTCCGCCGGGATTCCCGCCCAGCTCTACAAACGGTAGCACAACTTCGCACCCGCACCCACAGGGGCACAGGTGCGCGGCTGTAGTCTGCGCCTCCGATATATAAAGCTTCCCCGGTTCCAGGTTTTCTGGGATTGATTCACAGGATACCGGCGTAAATTCCTCCACCTGCATACTAGCTGCGTAATTCTATACTGTTAACAATAGCTTCCAGCCTACCCAGCGCCAGGGCTACTAAATCTTGATTAACGGACTTAAGGCCGGAAAGAAATAGCTTTGTATTGCTATAAAGCTGGATAACCTCAACCGGTTTAACCTCAACGCGCAGGGCGCCTTCTATTACTATATTCCCGTTCATTCCGGGATATTCTACGATAGGCTCTTTATTCTTTGACATATTCCAGCACGGATTTAAATTTATAGTAGGTGGCGGCTGCCTCTTTGTACGGGCTTCGCCTGGTTGTAACAGTGTAAATAGCCGTTGCTGTCTCTTCGTCTAGAATATAGCCGCGGCTCTTTAGGTAGCACCGGTCCTTAATCTTCCCCGGCGGCTGCGCGGTAAGCCGTAGCTTTGTCCGCTGCGGTCTCCCAGCTGCTATTCTTTTCCTCTCTTCCTGGATCGTCTTACGCCTGGCTGCGGCGGCGGCTTCTATTCTGCGGCGCTTTGCCGCCCGCCCTTCTTTGTGCCCAGGCTTAAAGCGGTACTGCTCGCTTCCTGGAATAATATACCCGCGGGGTGGGTAGGTCCCGTTTGCCAGGTGGCTAACCTTAGCGGCCGCTGCCGCCTCCCGCTGCATCTGCCTACAGTGCGCCTTTGTCTTCTTAAGCCCCCAGGCGCGGGCAAATCTATGTAACGCGGTTTCCGATATCCCAAGCTCTAGCGCTAAGTACCCGTTATCCGTGTCCTTGAAGTGCCGCCGCAGGTAGGCTTCCTGCGCAGGTGTTAATACTATTTTCTTCCCCTGGCTCATACCTCCGGATCCTTATACCAGTCCGGGCGGGGAAAGCGCGTAGAGAATTCCACGCGGGCCGCCGTCTGTATTTCCAGGTTTTCCGCCTCCGGCCATTGTTTCCGAAGGTCCGCCAGGGAATCCACATAGGCTACCAGTATAAAGTACTGCCCGTTCCCGGTTTCCCCGGTACACCAATAGGGATACTTAATAGGCCAGATTACCGGCCGGTAGTCCCAGCCGGTTTTATCCTGGCTCAAATAGAATCTAATACGCTGCATAGCCTATAGCTCCTTTTCCGCGCGGTTTTCGTTATAGGCCTCTGCGTACTCTTCTGGAATAACGCGGGCTATTTTTACCGGCTTTGCAGAAGTAAGGCTAATAGTAAGGCTGGCGCAAAGGGTGCTTTTCTCTTCGTTTGTGCGGTCCGGGTTTCCCTCTATCCTGCGCCGCACAAAATCCGCTATTTTAGCTTTTGCGGCGTCAACGTCCAGCGCCTCAACCATAAAGCTATTATTACCCCAGCTTTCGCCTTCAAAGTGCACGGAAGCCGTAATAAAGAAATATATTTCCGTAAGCTTTTCCGGATCCTTCCTTTTTTCCTCTTCCGGGGTAAGGATAAAGAAGCAGCTATTATAGCACTTCGCGGATACGATCGTAAAGACTTCCTTATAGTTTATTTCCGCGTAGTCTGCCACGATTTCTAGCGCCTGGGTAATACCACGGGCGTAAAGCAGCAGCTTTACTTTAGACTTCGCCAGCGCTACCGTAATAATCCAGGGCGTTAATATCCCGTCTTCGCTAAGTTTACCTTCCCGGCACTGGTTGGATACCTTTAACTCCTTAACGTCCCCGGTTTGCAGGTGGAAGGAAATAACGGCGCCTTCGTCCGGGCCGATCATCTGCCCGCGGCGGTATATAGGCTCGAATCGCTCAATACTTATTACTTCCCCGTTATCCTCGTCTATAAAGTCTTCCTTCCAGGACCGGTTAAGAGGCTCCGCCAAATACTTACCTATCATTTCCTCAACGTTGGAAGTAACGGTAATATTTTCGTTTCTTTTGGTTTGAATTTCCATAATTAAAACAGTGTTTGTTCTTCTTTTGGGTAGATTCTTTCGGCGTGTTCCAGCGGGATATAGAAGCCCTCTATACCGGCATTACGCAGGGCCGCGGCGTTGTCTCTACCAAAGGCTATAAGTACACTTCCGCAGCCGGGACTACCGCCGGGCGTCCCGTCTTCCCGAAGGAATTTTATACGGTGGCGAAGGAATAGCACGGCAGCAGCGCTGGGTAGTATAATATCCTGGAATAGTCTATTATCCACCCGCGCGAATAGAAGTAATATACCGTTGTTATTCTGCGCCATACGTTCTACAAATTGCGTTATTAAAGGCTGGCTATATGGAGGGTTGCACCATACCCGTACCCCCCCCCATTCAATCTTTAGCCCGTCCTGTAGCTTGTTTACCATTCTGTCCGCTGTCTGGTATAGCGGGTGTACCGGCGCGCAGGGATCCAGCGCAAAACGGCCCAGCGCCTCCACGATTTCGCGCGGGGTGTACCATTCATCGGAAGCCGTTGTACGCTGGTAGCTGGTATTCATACTCTTTTCATAAAAACGGGGGGGGTAGTCCTAGGCCCTCTGGGCATTACGCGCCGCTGCCAAGTTTTGAGTAATCCAGGGCAAAAGCCCACGGCGCGCAGTTATCGCGGGTGCCGGGTATTCTATCTATTTCCCGGCCTACCCCCTCCGTTGGGGTTATACGCTTCTAGTAATCTTGCAATATCCGTAATTTATTGGTTTGAGACATACCCCCCCCCCGGCTATACCAGCGACAGGAAAGGCAGAAATTTTTAGCGCTCATAATTCGCGGAATTTGATAATAAAGTATTCCTTCCCAGGTACCGCGCCCCATTCCGGGCGGCCCATACCGACCGTAATAGCCTCAACCGCGTAGGTAGCCTGCGGGCGGCTTTTAGCATATCCCATATAAAACGTAACGCGGTTCCACCATTTAAGCATATAAGTAGCGGAATATTCGCGCATAAGGTTAACCAGTTGCGGGCCTTCCAGGTCCCGCCCGGCTCCCGTTTTACTAATCAGCGAAAGCCTAGCGGCCCAGTACGGGGTAATTTCGCGGTATTCTTCCCGCTTATTACCCTTTGTAATCATATCGAAATAGTGCCGCTTAAGTACCAGTTTAAGAGTATCCATACTGCGCTATTTATCCTCCGGTTGTTTAGATCCCCAGGGGTAGAGATTCCCCAGAATAGGACGGCGGCGCAGCGTCTGTTCGTCCGTCCTCTGTAGGGCCTCTTTACTTACCCCTGGTAAAATTATATGCGTTCCGAATTTGTGTTCCCTGGTCTCTATGATTTCCAGCCTTAAATAGGCGTGTTCCGTAAATTGCTTCCGGTTCCAGCCGTCTACGTACTGGTTGGTAAGGATTCCCAGGATATCATTAAGCGGGATACAGGCGTAGGCGGTAGTATTCCCCGCCGCGTCCTGTAGGTACTCTTCGCGGTAGCCCGGTATCTTATCCAGGGCTATTTTAGTGTTATAGTTCATCGCTGGGCGCTTAAGTATTCCTTAAATGCCGCGAAGGCGGTAGCGGTAGCGGTAAACTTGCCGGGCGCGTCCACTGCATCCCCCGTAACGCCTACCGTGCAGCCGCCGCCGCGCACCTCAACAGAAAGGATAATAGCAGGGCGCCCGGTGGGCTGTCCTTCTGCGTCGATCCGGGCAATAGTGCAGGCTATAAAGTTGTCTTCCGGGTGCAGGATACCGTAGCCCCACGTATCCGAAAGGTCCTTCCGGCCTTCTATCCGCTGTAGATCATCCACAACCGCCGCGGTTAGCTTGTTTGCTTCCTTCCAGAATTCCGCGGCGGCTCCCGCAAAATCCGGCTTTAATGAATCCTCCGGAATAACGGCGCCAACTGGTACCGCCACGTTAACGGGCTTAATACCGGCTTCCGGGATTACGGCGCCTTTGGGTAATTTGCTTTCCATTGTTACAGGTATTTTTTGAATCTGGGTTTACGATTTTCAAAAGAGGCCGCCAGGGCTTCCAGGGAGGAAAGGGCGGGCCTATTCTCCGGCCTCATAAGCCAGTTATATATATCCTGGTTTATTCCTACGTAGTACTCCCCGCAGCTGTCCGGCTTTCCGGATACTTTCGGGTTAAGAAGCTCCGCCGCGAAGGCGTCCCCGGCCTCAACGGCCGCGCAGTAGATCTGCCGCCATACGTCCAGGAAGGCCGCAGAAGTCCGGCCGCCCGCCTCTATCTTCCAGTCGGTAGCCGCAACAGATACCCGCTTATCGAAGGTATCCAGCTTTCCGCCGTTCCAGCCCCCGCGGGTATTATAGCTATAGAATTTCTCTACCTCCGCCGCTGGGTTAGCCGCATTTCTAAAAAAGAAAATTTTAAAAAATTGTTCTTGTTCTTCTTTGGATCCGGGGGCGGCCTCCGACAAAGAATAATTTTTATAGATATTTAATATATAATTATCGGGTGGTACGGTACCACTGGTTTCGGGTGGTACGGTACCACTGGTTTCGGTGTACGGTACCACCCGTGGTACGGTACCACTGGTTTTGCCCTCAACGTTACGGCGCTTTTTACCCAGTACCGGCAGTTCTTCCCCGTTAAGGGCCTTTTCCAGCAGGGTATTATAGTTCGTGGTATAGGCATTGATAATAAGGCGGCCGCGGGCTTCTTTAAGCTTGTTAATATAGCCCGCTTCCGTCAGTACCTTAATACTATCCTTTATGCTACGGGCCTTTTTGATATCCCCCAGCCACTTTTCGGCTATATGCTCCGCGCTGCCGTAGTAGCGGTGTTTTCCGTCCTTTGTAAAAGAGTGAATAACGGCAAATACCGTAAGATCGTACCCGGTTAGCCGTAGTACTGTAGTCATCGGCGCCAGCACTACGTAGTAGTCCGGATCTAGGACCGGTGGGCGCTTTGTGGGTGTGTTCGTAGATTTATCCATATTTTCGCTAGATTGGATTTACTTAGAGGCTTTGGCAATCTGTAGGCGGGCGCGTTTCAGTTCTGCCGCCAGCGCGGCTTCTATATCTTCCCGGCTGTATACCTTCTTATTTCCCTGGATTACCGGCCGGATTATACCCGCATCCGCCAGGCGGCGGAATTCCACGCCGTAAAGCTTCCGGCATTCATTCGTAGATAGCCAGCCAGATATAAGCCCCAGGCTTTTAAGCGTGGCGGTTACGGTAGTATCCACAAGGCGGCGGATATACCGGGCTTCCAGTTCTATATTAGCGCCCGTTTCCATACTACGCCGTCCTGTCGATTCTAAAGCCGTTAATAGTCTTGTGCACCTCGAAGGCCCGCGGCGCCATATCCTTTGCGGCGCGGCAGACAATACTACGGATACTGGAAATATCGCTGGAAGAGCTAGGGATTACGATATAGTCCCCGGCTGGCTCCAAAGCATCCAAAGTGGCTTTATAGTCTATTTGCCGCTCTTTGTATATCGGTTTTTCCATTCCTTTTATTAACTTTGTCAATAAATTACGGCAACAAAGGTAATAAAATTTCTTATCTCCAACAATAAAACAATAAATTTTCTTGTTATGGATACAGCCACCACAGCAAAGGACCGGATACAGGAAATAGCGCAGGAATACGCCGGTACCGTCAAAGGCTTTGCCCGCCAGGTGGGCGCCACACCACAAAACCTGTACGATATAATCCGCGGCCAAACTAAGCAGATTTCCCCGGCCCTGGCGGATAAGATAGTAAGGGCCTGCCCGGCGCTTAGCCGGTCCTGGCTCTTAACTGGCGAAGGGCCGAAGTACGCCCAGGTCCAGGAAGGGGGCGGCGTCAATATCCAGGAATCCAGGCTGGATAATTCCACGGTTAACGGCGGCGGGTTTATTACCGCCCTTCTAAAGGAATTGGACGCACAGCGGGCTATTACGCAAAAGTGCTTAGCGCAAATAGACAAGAGCCAGGCGCAAATAGACAGGCTTATAACTCTGCTAGAGGCAGAAAGGGGGCGGAAATGAAACGGGCGGCGCTCTTTGTGCTATTTATAGCGCTACTTGCCGGGTGCGCCCCAACGCCGCAAAAGAAGGCGCAGGCGGCCGCAGAATTCCACTTAGGCTATATCCTCCACTATACCGGCAGCGGCTACAAATCCGTAGACTTCGGGGCGCTCTCGCCTCTGTACGCATCCGCAGAAGATAGTACAATAGTAGGATATTATCTGGATCATTCCTACACAAACGGCGCGGCCCCTTCTCCCGCTACCCTCTGCTATGCGCGCTTCTATTTCCCGCCGGATCTGGGCGCGGTTGCTTACCACTACTGCCACGGGATTAGCTGGGAGCCTGCGCCCGCGGATTCCACAGGGCGGGCTATTCTTAGCGGCGCAGCACAATAAAAACCCCGGAAGACTTCGCAGCGTTCCGGGGTGCTTAACACTAAAACTAATAACCAATTCTTACGGCGTTCCCCTCTATTCAATCATCGACGGGACAAAAGTAATAAAAATTTCTTGTTTTTCTTATTTTCCATTTGGATAATAAAGAAAAGTTCTTACCTTTGTATCCGGGTTCTGGAAAGTCCAGGCCCGGATAACTTTTTAAAACTCTAGCGAAATGAAAAGCACAGGCAAGCAAATTACACTTACAGACAGGCGGTACAACTGGCAGGACGTGCCGGTAATGCGTAACGGAAAACCCACAAAGCGTACTAAAAGGGTACTAGTTACTGAAGATATCCAGGTAACGGCTAGCAGCTATCTAATAGAGGGGCACGAAGTGTATATTAAGGATGCGGAATTAAAAGAAGTACTGGCCGGTACGGCTTTTACGGATCGCGTTTGGCTGTACCGCGAAGACGGTAGCGCAGTAATAGCGCACTGCCGGTACGGCCGCACTGGCACTGCGGACCATAAGCAGGTAGTAGAATACGTCCCGAAAAAAGAAATAATCTTTATTAGCAGCACTGGCTATAACGGCCCCTGCGGCCGCGGGTGGGGCGCATCTGTCCGCCGGATTGATTGGTAAGTATAACCGGCCCCGTTTCGGCGGGGCCTCAACCCTCTAGCGAAATGAAAACTTTTAAAGTTCATAGGTACCTGTTAAAACAGGATATCGCCCAGGCTATCTTAGATCTGGAAAACGAAAATAGCAAGTATCGTACTGTCTACTATACCCCGGTGCTGGCGGATTTGATTATTAAAGAGCTGCCACAGAAGGCCCAGAATAGCAAGCTATGGAGGGACGCGGGCGGCTATATGCCATCCCCGTCCTCCCATTTGCAGGCCGTCTTAGTCTGCGAAGATAAGTACTTTATAAAGAAGCCAGCGGAATATACCTGTATTTGCCTTCGCGGGCAGATCATCCGGAAGGCCTGCCCCAGGAAGACTATAACCGCCGCTATAGCGGACGCCGTGGAAACGTGGGAATATGCGCAAAAAGGAATTATACAATAAGTGGCTAGAAGAGCACGGCCGGGTAAGCTGCGCCGGTTGCCCCTACTTCTTCCCCCAGCGAAGTAAGGATACCTGCGGGTACCGTAGCCAATACTGCTACCGCTTTATCCTCTACCTGGAGGAAGAGGGACGCCAGCTAAAACTATTTTAGTATGGAAGACAGAAAGAGACAGCCCGGCGGCGGGCGAAAGGCCGCCCCGGAAGGGAAGCGCGTAAATTTTACCGTTATGGTTTCGCCAGATACGCGGGAAAAGATAGCCCTACTACGCAGTCGGGGCGTTACGATCGGCCGGGAAGTGGACGGCCTGGTAGAAAACCTCTACCGCAGATACTTTGAAGGGTAGCCAGCGCGGCTACCCTTTTTCCGTCCAGGTAAACAGATCTAAAACCTTCTTATTTACGTCCCACTGTATCCGCCAGTCCTTTTTTATATAAACGTCCGCCAGCTGCATATTACCTACGTGGTTTAAGCATTCGTCTACGGTGGCTTTATCTATCCGGCAATCATTCCGGGCAATAGTAGCCCAGCTGTGGCGGGCGGCGTAAAAGGTAAACGGCTCTTCCTCTACGCGGGCTGCCCAGCGTTTAAGGTGCCTATTTAGAAAACCGGTTAGGGCAGTTCTGTCCCGGAAGTAATTATACAGGTTCAGCCAGCGGGCGCCGGTGGCGTCCCGGTTTCGCTCTATAAACGGCTTTAGCCTACTGTCTACCTTCACGGCTATAAAAGCTTCATCCGCCCGGCGCGTCCGCGTCTTCCTGCGCCGGTATTCCAGTACCCCGGCTTTCGGCGGCTGCGCCTCTAGCAGGTCCACGGCATTTATACCCATAAGCCCAAAGGAAAGTATGAACAGATCCAGGGCGGTACGCTCTTCGTCTGTGCATTCCCCGCGGTAGCTAATAACCTTCTGGATAAAGGCGGTATCTTTGGACCGTTGCAGCGGGATATACGGGGCAAATTTCGGCAGCTTCCGGAAGGGATCGCGCGGTATATTGATTACCCCGGCGTCTTCATCGTTAAAGGTGTCCTTTGCGGCGTTGTAGATAGTTTGCAGCCTGCGGGTATAGCGGGCATCCGCCCCCTTCTTTTTCTGCCGCCGGTCCTTCTTTTCCGTAGCCCTCCCGGACTGTACCGGCTCCGCGTTAATAAAGTCGATAAAGCCGCGGATAGTGGCGGTAGTAATTTCCGATATATCCAGGGCGTCCGTACCTATATACCGCCGGAAGGCCGCCACGGCTGCGCGGTATGTATTGCCGGTGCTCTCGCCCTTCGTGGCTGCGTAACGTTCCGCCCAGTCGAAAAAATCCAGCCGGAAGGCCGCCGTACCTTCGTGGATCTTGCGGGACAGGTACCGCGCCACGTCGTCCACTTCCATATATTCCAGGGCGGCGTATTCCAGCCCGGACAGGGCGGTATACATTTCCTTAATTAGCTCCTGGGCGCGTAGTAGTACGTTGGTACCGGCCTTAATGTGTACCGGCTTAGTTTTCGTTACGTCAACGGCCGCCGCCGTTAGCTGGGTGGGTAGGATTCTGGATACCCGCTTATAGGTAAGTCGTATCTTTACATTATAGGAGCCGTCCGGCCGCTTTCCCTGCGCCAGTACTACCGGATTAAGTGTTATCCTTGATTTCATTTTCGCTAGATCCCGTAAAACACTTGTAAAACTTTCTACCGCAAAATTACCTATTTTTTAGGTAAATTTGCAATAGCGCACAAATGCCAGGAAAGCGAAAAAACGCGAAAAGAGGGCCGCCAGGGCCGTAAAACCTATATTTTTATATAAAAATAGTTTCTTGTAAAAGTAGTAAAATTAAAAATCTTACTAACCTGTTTACTATTACTGCGTTGCAAAGTTGCGCCCCGGAAGCCTGTAAAACACTTGTAAAACTTTCCGGCCGTTAAACAAAGCGCAGCGGGTACTACGGCCCGCCGCGCTTCTCTAGCGAAAAGCCGCCCTTTGCACAGGCAGCGTACAAATATACTACTTTTTTCCGATACTTACGCCTTTTAGGTTCAATATAAGCGAAATTATCCCCCAAAGTATCAGTGCCACAAGTAGAGACAGGAAGACTGCGCCAGCGTCCATACGGATTTCCTGCCAGCGCGTAAGCTTCTTTTCTACCTCAACAGTCCGCGTAATAGTATGCGTTTCCCCGGACCGTTCCCAGTGGATCTGCATAGCCGGAAGTTGTACCGGCACCAGAATAGGCGCGGGCTTATTCCAGATTTCTAGCCGGATTGCTCCGCCCTCCAGGAAGGCAATAGCGGCCGCCGCGGAAGTTTCAGCGCGGGCGGTGTCCGCCGGTTGCGCCTCCACCTGGGTAGTATCTGCCGGAAGCTGTACCGGTAGCAGGGTGTCCCGGATAATAACACTATCCCGGATTTCCAGGTAGATAGAATCCCGGACGGAAGACGGGGCGCAGGGGCAGTGGCGGGGGCAGCCGCAGGAAGCAAAAGCAAGCACGGCCGCCAAAATCCCCACAAAGGCGCCTATTTCTGCCCTAGTCCGCATATTCTATAGCGTTAAGCCTACGGAGCCAGCCGCGCAAAAACTTTTTATTTGCGGGCCTTTTCTCGCAGATTTCGTTAAAGTACCTTACCCGGTCCGCCTTAATCTTGTCGAATAGCTCCCGCTGGTTCGGGTACTTATTGATTGCCGCCAGTGTTTTAGGCCCTACCACGCCGTCCACCTCAACGCCTAACAGGCGCTGCGGGCGGGTAATACCGTATTTGCCGGATCCCCAAACCCAGTCTACCAGGATTTCCGCTATAGACTGGTTTTTAATCCGGTCCGCCTTCCAGCGATCCCAGTAGTACGGCTTAAGCACCCGGTACAGTACGTCCGCGTCCGTAATTAGCTTAAGATCGTCTACGTCTATATCCCCGTCCCCGTCTTTGTCGTAGCCTACCCGCTTCCAGGTGGCAATAGTTACGCCTTTGTTGGTTGCGCCTCCACGGTCCGCCGGATCGTTCACGTATCCACCCTCCCAGCGCAGCACGAAAGGGAGGAATTTTTTAACATCTGCCATAATCTGTTATTCTAGGGTTTCTATTTGTTCATCCATACCGGCCGGGGCTGGCGCGTTCCGCTGTGCAAGTTCCAGCAGCCCCGCCAGGATTTCCCGGCCGCCTGGATCCTGTAGCAGCCGCCGCAGATCTGCGGCCGCCTGTTGTACTTTCGCCTTCTCTTTCTGGTCGTTCTTTTCGTAGACGCTCTTAAGCTCTATAAACACTATGAAAACGGCGCCCAGGAAGGTAATAACCGGCAGGACCGGTACGGAATAGCTATACAGGTGGTTAAGCAGCCCCAGAAGTAGCATTTGCAGCACGTCTATAACCGTTACAACTAGCAGCATATTATAGTACCTGCAAAACTTATCCACGGTTTTACGAAAACCGGCACTACTGCGGTATTCCCCGCGGGCCTTCGCCTTCCGGATTCCGGCCCACAGGTCCAGGAAGATAGCCAGCGCTACCAGCAGGTAGATAATAAACACTATTACCGCCTGCACTATTGCGCCTTGTAGGATATCTGCAATACGTTCCATAGCCTCCACTACTGTAAAACCTCCGAAGCCCAGGCCTTGCAGGATTCCGCGTAGGCGTTGTATTCGGCGAATTCCTCCGGCTTGCTGTAGCGCTGGCGCAGTATTGCGAATTCATCGCTAACGCTGTAGCGCTGGCGTATCATAGCATCCACCAGCGGGCCGCGCTTTACCGGGTAAGCTACGGTAACGCTCTGGCAGGTGTAGATAGGGTGGGTATCTGGTTCCCCGGTAGGCTCCCCCGTTTCCGGATCTTCGGCGGGGGCTATTGTCTCTTCCCCTACCTCAACGTCATAATTTACCCGCGCGGTCTGCGCGTCCAGCCGTTCCACCCTGGGCGGGACGGTAACAAAAGTTAATCTTTTCATACTAGGGTATAGTTAAACTGTTCTTTTATTTCCGGCCGTAGTACGGCCTTTCCGTAATAAGGGGTAAAGGCGAATACCTGCCGTAGCGGGCTTTCGTCTAGGGTTCTGGCTATAATATTATAGGCCTTGAAGTGGCGGAAGTAGCCCAGGTAGGAATTTAACCGCGCTAGGGCCTTATAGTAATCGTCCAGGCAGGAAGGGGCGGCGGTAGCCTGCCAGAATTCCAGCTGGTTTACCGCCCTGTGGAAGGAAGCTACGGAAGAGTTTTTTACGTAGCGCCGGTATTCCCGGCAGTCCGCACCTAAAAAGAAGGCGTCCTGGCGGGTGCTGGTTATTTTTACCTTTTTGGGGTGTAGCCGCAGGTTAAGCCGGTCCCACAGGAAAGAGCCTATAGGCTGTATAGCCTCTTCCAGGAAGGTATAGCGGGCGTCCACGCCCCGGCCGTCATCTACATAGCGGCCGTAGTGGCGTATCTTTATTTCCCGCTTTATATACTGGTCCAGCGGGTTAAGGTAGATATTACTTAGTAATTGGCTCATTACGTCCCCGATCGTAAGGCCGGTACCTAGCGGGGAAAAGAATAGGCTTTTTTGCGGGGGTAGCTCTGCGCGGGGGCGCTGGTCCCCAACTAATACGCAGTTTTCCGTAGGATTCCGGAAGAGGATAGCCCGTAACAGGTAATCTATAAAGCTGTAGTCCAGCGTTTCGCCCCAGGGCCGCCCGCCTTCGCCGCGGCGGTACCTAAACTTTTCCAGTTCACAGCAAAGGATATTATACAGGATCCCTTTATTTATGTTCATAAAGTACCCGCTAATATCATAGCTAAGTATAAAGGCTTCGTGGGTGTAATTGTCCGTGGCTGCCCTTATATGGTGCTGGAAGCGTTCAACGCCGAAAAGCGTACCCTTTCCTTTCCGGCAGCTATAGCTATCGTATATTAGCGTCCTGTCGAAAAGTGGGGCTATAAGGTTAAAAAGTACGTGGCTTACTATCCTGTCTTCAAAGAGGGGCGCGAATACTTCCCGTAGCGTAGGCTCTGTTATCATAAAGCAGATAACAGGCCCCGGCTTCCACTCCCTCCTATACAGGCGGTCCGCCAGTGTCTTTAGGTTGTTTTCTAGGTCCAGTTCAAATGCCAGGGCAGAATTTTTGTTCCGTTCATTCTGCCGGGCGTCCAGATAGGCCGCTACAACCAGCGCGTATATTTGTCCCCTGGTTAGCTGCATATCATTTGCTTTAAAAATCCCTAGCCTATTAAATGCTCGGACGGGCAGCACGGAAAAGCCGTTAGCGCGGTTGTTGTTGTTCAGCGGGTTAACGTTGCCCGAATTGAAGTTCAAATTGTAGGCGTTGTCTGCGCTGTTCTGGGCTGCGCTCCAGTAGTTGCCGTTGCTGCCTACGTTGTTAAGGTCGCCGCTGGTTCTATTGCGATAGCCGGACGCCGCCAGGATTAGTAGCCGCTTATTGGACGCAGTGGCGGATACTGTAGTAAACGCCGCGGCGGGCTGCGCAAGCGAAAAGAAGGCCGCCAGCGCAAGTATAACGTATGATAGTTTCCTATTCATTTAGTGGGCTACTGAATTTAAACGTACTCTACCCGGCAAATGCGAATTACCGCAGGTTTGGGGGTATTCTGACTATTCGGCTAGGGATTGTTTTACTATAGGGTTGTTAATTCTGTCTTCGGTAGATTTCTGCCAGCCCGCCAGCTGGCGGGCTACGTTCTCTTCCGCTCCGGAAATTGCCGTAAAGCCCTTCTTTGTTATGTAGTGAAGGTCATAAAGTACCCGTACCCGGATTTTCATATTACGCAGATCATCCGCGGCGCGGCTAATAAAGTCCGCCCTTTCCTGGGCGTCCTGCGTTTCGTTTGCAAAGGCTATAGCCGTAACTATTTCTATTAGCGCATCGTGTAGGCGGTTAATATGCGTATACTTTACGTCCTGCGGGGCCTTCTTTGTGCTCCGGCAGTACTGTACGTCCAGATCCAGCGCGGCTTTGTATACCGGCGGCTTTGGCGGATTCTTTACGGGTTTACGGTCGTCCTGCATAGCTACTTAAGAAGGGACTTTAACCGGCGCAGGAAGTCTAGGCAATCTACCGGGGTAGAGTTAGCAACGTCGAAGCGCTTAAGCAATTCTTCCACGTTGCTACCCTCCGGCAGATTTCCCACGACAACTACCGAATTTTTAATAATTATTTTTATCTTCTTTCCGTCCATATATCCGGGAATAACCCCCGGCGCCTTCAAGATAGGCGCCGGGATTGAAAGTATTTAATTTATTCTCGGACGGGCAGCACGGAAAAGCCGAAAGCGCGGTAGTAGCCGTACAGCGGGTAAACGTAGCCCGAACCGAAGCCCAAAATGTAGGCGTAGTCTGCGCTGCCCTGGGCTGCGCTCCAGTAGTAGCCGTAGCTGCCTACGTAGCCAAGGCCGCCGCTGGCGCTAGTGCGATAGCCGGACGCCGCCAGGTACATACCCTCCGCGTCTTCATCGTTGCGCTTAAAGGTCCAGCCGTTCTGGAAGTCCGCCGCGGTTATCTGTTCGTCCTCGTTAACGTCGATAACGTTAAAGTATTCAAAGGCGCTGCTACCGTGGTTTCCTCCGTCGGTGGTAAAGCCGGTAAAGAGGCGGCCGCCGGGGACTTTGAAGCCCACGGGGGACGGATCGTAAACGGTTTTAACCGTTACCGCATCGGAAGCACCGGCAGCGTTTAAGCTGGCGTCCCAGTGGTTGTAGCGGAATTCCGCCGCGCTCTGCCAGTCGTTATGGTTGGTTTCATCCTGCACAAAGAAGGTATGCGGATTCTTGATAGCTTCCGCCACGGAAGCGGCGGGGGTTGCGGACTTCGTAAGGGTGGTAATAAGCCCGGACAGGTTGCTACGCTCCGTACCGTTGTAGTTCAGCGGGGAAGGCATAGGATCTTTACGGCCCCACTGGAAGAAAACGTTACGGCCGCGCTCCTTATTGGCGTTCTGCCAGGTCCAGCCGATAGGTACCGGCAGTACGTCGTACTCTACGCCGGTATGATTCGTAAGCTTTTCCGTAGCCAGGTTATCCGGATATAGCCAAATATGCCAGCTCCAAATAATAGCGTCGTTATTGTCCCGGACGGCTATAACGGCATTTCCACCGGTAGCCGGTACCGTATTTACCTTGAATTCCAGTTCGCGGCAGGTGTCGCCCTCAACCAGTTTAAGGCCGGTAATAAGGCCCTGGGATTCCTCCCAGACTACTACGGCGTCTTTGGCCTCGCAGCCCGCGTGGTCCTCGATATACGGGCCGGTAATAAGGTTTCCCAGGTGGTTAACAAACGCGGCCTGGTGGTCCTTGCCCTCGCTGGTATAAGCGGCGGTATTAAATTCGCCGTCTTTAATTGCGTTACCGTAAATAAGAGGCAGCATATAGCCGCCAGCGCTGCGGATAACGTAGCAGTTTGCCGTACTGCGCTTGTGTAGTAAATTACCGTAGATATCGTGGCGGGAAAGGTCCTTAGCCTCCAGGTCGGATACGCGGTTATCCAGGTCTTCCGTTTTCGTTTCCAGCGTCGTAAGGCGGCCGTTATAGGTAACTACCTGGGCGCTTGCTTCCGTGGCGGCTGCGGCTGCGGAATTAGCCCCGGCTGCGGCGGTGTCCGCGTTTGTTTTCGCGGTATTGGCGGCAGCTGCGGCGGCGTTGGCTGCATCCTTTGCCGCCTCCGTCTGCTCTATTACCCTTTCCGATTCTTGGACGCGCTGGCGCTCCGCCTCCACGCGGTCGGATTCAGCCGCAGCCGTTGCGCTCTCTGCGGCGGCGGCAGAATTGGCGGCAGCTGCTGCGGCGGCGGCGGCAGAATTGGCGGCAGCTGCGGCGGCGTTGGCAGTTCCGGCGGCGGCGTTGGCAGTTCCGGCGGCCGTATTCGCGGCTGCTACGGCTGCGTTATAGGCCGCTACAAATTCTTCTTCCGTGCCGTCGAAGGTTCCCGCATCTACGCAAAGCTGGTAGATACTCTTACCGGCGGCGGCGGCGGGCTGCCAGGCTTCCGGGTGGGTTTCCGGATCTTCGGCGAAGGACGCCCGAAGGGAAGTATAGCTACTGCCATTTCGCAGGACAAAAGTAAAGGCAGGGTAGGCGGTATCTGCGTTCCAGGTCCCGCCGGGGGTAAGGCCGATTTTGCCAAGAGCGGCCCAAACTTCGTTAGTTTCCATATCTAGATATATTTAGCTAATTCTGTATTTTAATACGCCGTCTTCCAGTTTAAAGCGGTCCATATCGTCCGCGGTGGGCTTGCTTACCTGTAGCTCCATAGCGGCCGTAATACGGAATTTGGGAAGGTATAACGTACCGTCCGAGCCGCGGGCGCCGTCCGTCCCTTCCGCCTTCGTACCGGTATTAACGTAGTCTTGCTGCACGGGATCCCAAACGTACCAGTACCCGCCCCGGACTTGCGGCAGGTGCTGCGCGGCCACGGAAGCGGCCACGGTTTCCGCCTTCTGCTCTGCCACGGTTTCCGCCAGGGCCTCTAGGGCCTCAACGTCCACGGAAGCGGCAGCCCTTAAGGCCTCCTGGGTGGCGGCCTGGCAGGCGGCTAAGATTTCGTGCATAATCGTAGTATTAACCTCCGATATAGCGATATTGATAACCTCCGGGGATTCGTCAGCGTCCCCGCACTCTTCCAGGGTGGCTACTTTGTCAATAGCCAGGGCGTCGTAGGTGTTTACCGCCCCGTCCAGGGAAATACGCACGGTTAGACGGTGCGGGCCTAAATAGGCCTGCTTTTCGGCCGGGTAGGTTACGTGCAGGGTTTCCGGGTGTTCCGAATCAGTGGCGAAGAGACAGCGCCCGCTATATACGCGCTGGTCCTCGCTATACATAAAGACTTCTTGTATATCCACGTCCGGCCAGTTAACCTGTACGCCGTTATCCGCCAGCTGGATATTAAAGTAGTCGTTTGTTCCTAAGCGGGTTTTCTTTACTGTGCTCATACTAGTTTGCATTGAATAGAGGGTACAGCTGCTCTATTACGGCCAGGTCGTACCCCTGTTTCTCAAATTCAGTAACAAAGCTTTCCAGGTCCAGCGCCTCCACCTGTACCGGCTCCCGGCCCAGGGCCTCCGCCTTCTCGTTAAGTTCCCGGACGGCCGCTAGGTATTCCGTATAGGAGGATATCTGGGCGGCTATCTCCATTTGCTTTGCGCGGTCCTGCTCTGTTTGCAGTAGATCTTGTAGGCGTGTAACCTCTTCGCGGTCTTCCTTATAGGCAGACAGGAATACTACGCGGGCGTCCTCTAACTCTTCGTCATACTTCCGGAAGTCCGAAAGTAGCTTTAAGTGCACCCGGATAAGCTTATTACGTAGCCCCTTATCCTCGATTTTGGGCATTTTCACAACCCGCAGGGCTTCTAGTACCTGCTTTATTTCTCTCTTCTTCATAGCGGCTGCTATTCTTCGTCCCAGATTTTCTTTACCTCGCAGCCGATCTTGAAGCCGGTAAAGGCCAGCATAATACCGGCTATAACCTTTTCCAGTGTACCGCCCAGCGTCATAACGTTTGAAAAGGTCCAGGCAGTAACTACAGCCCAGATAAGGACTAAGATAACCTTACCGCCCTGTAAAAGGCGGTCTTTGTTGGTAAGTGTGTTTTTCTGCTGCATAATCGTATAGGTGTTAAAAGTTCTAATTCTGCCAGCCCAACGGGTACGGCTCAGGTTCACTCGTTACCACGGCTTGAGGGTAAAAATTGATGTAGTAAATATCCCCGCCCACGTCTGCCCAGAGCTTCGCAAAAAGCTCGAATGGCGCTAGCGACTCCTGGTCTAGGTCAACGTCGAAGCGAGCGGAACCGTACCAGGAGACACCGGCCGGAGCCGTGAACGAATCTACGTCGCTCGTCAGCAAGTCCCCGTCCTCGTTGTATATGTCTAGGTGTACGTCGATATTCATAGCGACCGGCACATTATCCGCGCCGAAATCCCAGTCCAGCCGGAACCTGGTAACCAGATCCTCTCGGCTCGTGAATCCATTGGCCCCAGGATCTAGGCCCTGCTGCGGCTGGCCGCTCACATAGTCGAACCTGGCCCCCTGGCAATCCTCCTGTAGGAAGACAAACGGCAGCGGCTCCTGCGGGATGACGCCCAGCTCATTGTAGCAGTTCGGGGCGCAGGTCAGTACGCAGGCGTTTGCTAAAGATAGCTGCCCGTAGTCTACTCCCTTCTGGAATTCCGGGAAGATCTGCGTATAGTTACCGTATAGCAGATATACTATAATATCCTGGGCGCTTGTTTCCTGGCGGGGCTGTATCGTTATCCCGATACGCTTAAACGGAATAAAACCGCTACTGGGTACCAGCGCTAACGCGCGCTGCGTGGTGCTGCCGTTGTATACCTCAACGGCTACGATAGGCCAGTAGCCGTTATCCCCGAAAACTGCGCTACGCGCCCTATAGCCGTTATCCCTCCATTCGCTAGAAAGCCCGGCGGGGCGGATTACTACGCCGTCCTGTCCGGTCCTAGACATTGTAAGCGTAGCTGCGTAGGTGGTTTCCACCCTCACAATAACGGGCGTATAAACCACGTTAGAGCCGTCGCTATAGTTGGTGTTATTAGCGAAGTGGAAGCGGTATTCGATATGGAAAGGCCCGGTATATCCCTCTAGGCTGTGGAAGCCCTCAAAGTGCATAGCTATAGCCTGCGGTATATTCCCCGTACTAATACCGAATCCGGTTTGGTAGTCGTGGTCCACTACGCGGCCGTTTGCATCCACTAGGGTAATATCGAAAGAGCCGTCTATATCCCAGTTCATATAAGACGCGCTGCCCTCCGGATCCGGATCTATGATAGATACCAGTACCGTAACGTCGTATGCGTCCCGCAGTGCAAAGGTATTAGAGTTAAAGCCCTGCGTTACCGTCTGCTGGCGCGGTATCGTTACGTCTTCGTGGGTGCCGGATATGTTTATTTCTGCGGCGGCAAGCCTAGAGAAAAAACAGGGCGTCCGGTAGGGTAGTTGGTTGTGGTTATAGCCGTCGAAGTCCAGTATACGGTACTCTTCCCCCTGGCTGGTCCCCCGCGGCTTAAGCCAGCGCCAGTGCGCGTAATTTGCTCCGTAGCTCCGTAGCTGCTGGATAAAGCTTAGGGTATTACTTCCGGCGGCCTTTGTGGTTATCTGCCATCCATATTTAGCCGGTACCTTTATATCCGTTTCGGCGCCGCCTTTAAGGGGGGATCTTACCGGCTTGTGGACGGAGTGTATATTTACCTTGTTCGCATCGTTGCCGCTGGCGTCCAGGTCCCCGCAAAGGCGCGCCCAGTCGCCGGTACTATTGCCGGTAATATAGGCTACGTCTTTTATCGGATCTACGCCAAGGGCCGGGCTTACGGAAGTGTCCCGGTATATTTTCCCGTTACTATGCGCCATATCCAAGCCTCCTTTTTAGCCTTTTATTCTCTTCCTCTAGCTGCGCCAGGCGGTTTTCGTGGTTTTGGATACAGGCAACCTGGTAAGCGTGTAGCGCCTGGTAGTTCATTCCCATATAGTCCCCGTCGCTAACCACGGCAAAGGGCAGGACGTCGCTAACCTCCTGTGCGATAAAGCCCGCGCCGCGCTTCCCATAAAGCGCGCTTTTCTTATTCCAGGTCCACTCTTTAGGCTTTAGCGCCATAATAACACATAGCCCGCGGTCGGAAAAAACGTCCGTAACGTCGCCTTTTAAGCGCCTGTCGGAAGTCGTGTCCCAGGAAGTCGCTTTAGCGGATCCGTTAACGTATAGTTTATAGCTGCCGGGGTCTGCATAGGTACCTATAATAGTGTGGCTACTGGTACTATTCGTTAAAACAAGGTCCCTAGCTACCCCCTGCTGGATATATAGGCGGTCGTTTGCCGAATTTATCCGGACGTAATTATTAACCGTTGCGATATCTACGCCCATAGCCGTAAGCCCGGCGTTAAAGGTCGCCTTTTGGGAGAAAGTGGCGGCCCCGGAAAGCGTTACACCCCCGGAAAGCGTTACACCCCCGGAAAAGGTCTTAGCGCCTGTTATTGTCTGGTTGCCAGATAGGGTTACCAGCAACTCATTTACGCTGCCGATCCCTCCGGCAGTAATAAAGCCGTCCGCGTAGAAATTTCCTACCAGGTGCCAGGCTTCGTTATCTTCGTCCCATTTTAATACGCTGTCGCCAAATTTAATACCGCTATTATCGCCAGTTTCTAGCGTAATACCGCTTTGCGCGTGTATTGTTAAGTGGTCGTCTGTGTCTTCGTGCAGGTATACAAATCCGGAAGTACCTTTATCCCCAAAGTATAGCTTACTGCCATAATTAGAGCTTCCGGTATGTAGCCACAGATCCCCGGTAAGCTCGCCGCCAGTAAGCGGAAGGTACCCCAGCGCTGGAATATCAGCCGCCGCCAGCGTCTTAGAAGCCACGCTGGTAACGTGTCCTAGACTATTGACGGTAATAGCGGACAGTACCCGGCCGGAAGCGGCAGAAATAGTGGTATTAGCGCCGTTTGTGGGGT
>Ga0310690_10004200_pt1 | contig 20698 bp, 14 predicted proteins | sample AusTroGonzalo_MG_2_FD_207661 | JGI IMG/M metagenome (GOLD analysis project Ga0310690, IMG submission 207661) | Bovine rumen microbial communities from tropical cattle in Woodstock, Queensland, Australia - Gonzalo_04 (v2) (version 2) | ecosystem: Host-associated > Mammals > Digestive system >...
TTCGATACCCTGTTCGCGCAGACGTTCGGCCTGCACCTCCTGCTGATGTTGCAACTGCTGCTCATGATCGGCGCGACGGAGTGCATCGGCCTGCTCCTTCGGCAGGGGAGCGTGTTGCAGCAGATCGAGATAGATCAGCAGCGTAGCCCATGCGTCGGTGCTCGCATAGCGGGCCTGCTCCGGCGTCAGGTGGGTGTTCTCCCAGTTGGTCAGTTGTTGTGCCTTGGATATCTTCTTGCCGAAGCAGATGGCGAAGATCTTCTGCAGCCCCAGATCCATAATGCCGTATTGGCCCACCATCGACTGCAGGTCAACACAATTGGCGGGTGTGAAATTACGACGTCGGCGTAGTCCGTTGATGTCGTCGCGGAAGGCTAGACCTACCTTGCATATCTTCGGATCGGCAAACACGTCGGCCAGTGCTTGCGGCATGCCTACGTGCGTCAGACGGAAGAGGTAGCAGCGCTCGGTGCTGGCTATCTGAACGAGTGCCGTGGGGTAGTGGATACCCCGCTGAAAACTCGGACGCGCCTCCGTGTCCACGCCCAGCACCCGTTGCTTCTTCAGGTAAGCCACCGCATCGGCCACCTGGGCCTCCTGATCCACCACGATCACCTCACCCTCAAAGGCGGCCACAGGCATCCATTGCAGCAGGTCTTTGCTGACGTGATGAATATATGTGCTTGGTGTCAGTTGCTTCATGATCAGTCTTCTATGTCGCTATGCGAGAGCGAGTGGAGTGCACGCATGACGGCCAGCAGTTTCTGCCCCCAGTGGGCTGCAAAGGCCTCGCGACAAGCTACTACGGCATCATGCATGATGGCCTCTTCGCCCGTCTGAAAAGCTGCGGCCAGATCCTTCAGCTCCTGATAGATGTCGGCCAGTCCTTCGGATATATACGCTGTCTGTACCTCATCGGTATAGACGCCCTGGTCCACAAACACATCCAGATAAGCATCGTCCGCACCGAAGGCGTTGCGCAGCCCTATCAGGGTGTAGTTGTAGTCCTCTTCCGTCACAAACCGTTGCGGCTCGTCCTCCGTCAGCGCCTCGTCATCGCCCAGCAGACGCGTACGCAAATACAGCACCGGTAGCAGGCGTAATAACTGCTCGATCAGCTCTTCCCGCGTGTGTTCATCCGGATGCTCCAGCAGCAGACAAGTCTGCGCAGCAGCCGTCACAAACGCGATAGTTGATTCGTCATAAACCATCGTTTTCATCCTATATCAATAAAAAATCGTGCAAAGGTACGAAAAAATTTGCATATATGCAATAATTTATGTAACTTTGTGCCCGAAATTCAAAAAATCAGCATATCATGAGAGTTATTAATCTTTCCGAGCAAAACAGTGTACTCAATCAATTTCTTCGCGAGATCCGCGATGTGGATATCCAGAAAGACCCGCTTCGTTTTCGCCGTAACATCGAGCGCATCGGCGAAGTGATGGCTATCGAGGTGAGCAAGGCGCTTGCGTACGAGCCGGTTGAGGTGCAGACTCCCCTGGATACCGCTACGGTGAATACCATTGCCGACCAATTGGTGCTGGCTACGGTGCTGCGTGCCGGTCTGCCCTTGCATCAAGGTTTTCTGAATATCTTCGACCGCGCCGAGAATGCCTTCTTGAGCGCTTATCGCCGCGTGAACGAAGCGGGTGAATTGGAGATCGTGGCCGAGTATATGGCTGCTCCGGCGATAGATGGCAAGACGCTCCTGCTGGTGGACCCGATGTTGGCTACAGGCATGTCGATGGAGGTGGCTTATCTGGCGCTGCTGCGTCACGGCAAGCCGAAGCATGCGCATCTGTGCTGCACGATTGGTACGCCGCAGGCGATTGAGTGTCTGCGTAAGTCGCTCAACGATAGTCCGGATGTGACGGTATGGTGCGCAGCGATCGATCCGGTCCTGAACGAGAAGAAATATATCGTGCCGGGCCTCGGTGACGCCGGCGATCTGTGTTACGGAACCAAAATTCACCTGTCCGATCGCAAGTAATAGAAGGTATATGGCGTATCTGCCTGCGGTGCTGCTGACCGTAGGTATAGCGGTGCTCAGCCTGATGGAGAGTCCCTATGTGCCTGAGTCACTGAGCGGGAAGGATAAGTTGCTCCATGGCGCGATGTACGGCTGTCTGGCTGTAGCGTGGCTGGTGCCGACGGCCTCTTGCCGCTCGTGGCGTGTGTGCCTGAATATATGGATGGCTGTGACGGTGTTCGGTGCACTCATGGAGGTGCTTCAGCGCTTTTGCACGCTCACCCGTTCGGGCGAGATGGCTGATCTCTACGCCGATGCCATCGGTGCGATGGTAGGCGTGGCCCTTGTCTTCGTCATTGCGTCATTTCGAAAAAAATCATCAAACACGAAACACTAACCATCAATAATCCCCTTTTGGATATTGCCCTCTCCTGGCTCTTTCGCACCCGTCTCCGCCGGTTGCTGGCGCTCTACGACCATTATGGAACGGCCGAGGAGGTGTGGCGTCATTTGGACGAACCCGGGATGAACGAGGCGCTCCGCCGCGCGGAGCAGGAGCTGGAGTGGATAGGGGCGCATGGCATTCGCGTCTGGGCGCTCTCGGATGACGACTATCCGTACCGCATGCGTCAGTGTCCGGATAGGCCTACAGTGCTGTATGGCAAGGGCAATGTCAATCCCTCGGACGAACATATGGTGAGCATCGTCGGTACGCGCCGGCCCACCGAACGGGGCAAAGAGCTGACGCGTGCGTTGGTGCGGGGCTTGGCAGAACAGCTGGAGCACGTCACCATCGTCAGCGGCGGTGCCTACGGCATCGACATCACCGCCCACCGCGCCGCTATCGAACTGGGTATACCTACGCTCATCATCCCGGCCCACGGGCTCGATCGTATCTATCCCGTTCAGCACCGGCAGGATGCTATCGCTGCCTTGCAGCACGGGGGCCTGCTCACGGAGTTCATGTCCGCTACCGAACCTTTTGCCGCTTATTTCGTACAGCGCAACCGTATCATCGCCGGTCTGGCCGATGCGGTGGTGGTAGTGGAATCGAAATTGAAAGGCGGTAGCCTCATCACGGCACACATGGCGCTGGACTACGATCGCGAACTCTTCGCTTTCCCCGGCCGTCCGCAAGATGAGACAGCCAGCGGATGCAACGGGCTCATACGTAGCCAATCGGCGCATCTGATCTGCTCGGCCGACGAGCTGATAGAAGATATGAGTTGGACCACCCGCACCGATCGTCCGCAGCCTCTGCAGACCCAGATGGTGGGCTTGTCCGCCGAGGTGTCGGACCGGCAGATGCAGTTGCTGCAATTGCTGCGTGAAGCTGAGGAAGGTATGCATATCAACCTGCTTGTCATGGAGACGCAGCTGCCCTATGCCGACGTGTCGTCCGAACTGGTGATGATGGAGATGCAGGGCCTCGTCAGAGCCTTGCCGGGGGGTATTTACAGGGCACTGAAATAAAAAAATCAACGAAAAACACGTAAAATTTGCATAATTGCAAAAAAAGTTGTAATTTTGCGAGCAATTTCGATCCGACTAATCTAACGCGTTAAGAATATATGAACGATTTGAAGAAGTATCTGGGAGTCATTCTCCTTTTGCTGGGTGTTCTCTGCCTGGTGATCTACAAGTTTGCGCTGCCTACCAACGGCCTGCTTGTTGCCGGTATTGCGCTTGAGGTGATAGGTATCTTGGCCTATATCTTCATCAACAAGAAGGGGCAATAATACATGGCTGTTACTCCCGAGGTTAAGTATCACTTGACGGGAATGTACCAGGACTGGTTCCTGGACTATGCATCGTACGTGATACTCGAGCGTGCTGTGCCTGCCATCGAGGATGGCCTCAAACCCGTGCAGCGCCGTATCCTGCATGCCATGAAGTGTGTGGATGACGGCAAGATGAACAAGGTGGCCAACATCGTCGGTCAGACGATGCAGTACCACCCCCACGGCGATGCGTCTATAGGTGACGCACTCGTCCAGTTGGGGCAGAAAGACCTGCTCATCGATTGTCAGGGTAACTGGGGTAATATCCTCACCGGCGACGGTGCGGCTGCGCCCCGTTATATCGAGGCGCGGCTCAGCAAGTTCGCTCTGGAGGCTGTGTTCAATCCCAAAACCACCCAGTGGATGTTGAGTTACGACGGGCGCAAGAAGGAACCGATCCATCTGCCCGTCAAGTTCCCGCTGCTGCTCGCGCAGGGCGTAGAGGGTATCGCCGTCGGACTCAACTCAAAGATCCTGCCGCATAATTTCAACGAGCTGTGCGACGCCTCGCTGGCCTACCTGCGCGGACAGGAGTTCCAGCTCTATCCGGATTTCCCGACGGGCGGCGTACTCGACGTGACGCGCTACAACGACGGTGAACGCGGCGGGTCGATCAAGATACGTGCCCGCATCCAGAAGGCGGATGATAACAAGACGCTCATCATCACCGAGATTCCCTATGGCACTACTACCTCGAAGATCATCGAGACGATCCTGCGTGCCAACCAGAAGGGTAAGATCAAGATCAAGAAGATAGACGACTTCACGGCCGACACGGCCCGTATCGTCGTCCAGTTGGCCCCAGGTTCATCGTCCGACAAGGCCATCGACGCGCTCTATGCCTTCACCGACTGCGAGGTGAACATCTCGCCTAACTGTTGCGTGGTGGAGAACAAGAAACCGATCTTCACCTCTGTGAGCAAACTGCTGCGGCTCTCTACGGAGAACACCAAGGCGCTACTTAAGTGGGAGCTGGAGATAGAGAAGGCTGAGCTGGAGGAGAAATATTTCTATACTTCGCTGGAGAAGATCTTCATCGAGAACCGTATCTATAAGCAGGAGGGCTACGAGAATGCACCGAACAAGGAGAAACTCATCGCGTTTGTGGATGAGGCACTCACGCCGTGGAAGGTGCAACTCATCCGCGAGGTGCGCCCCGAAGACATCGAGAAGCTCTTTGAGATCCGCATGATCCGTATCACCAAGTTCGACTCCAAGAAGGCGGACGAGCTGATGAAGGATCTGGAGAAGAAGATCAAGACCTGCGTCAAGAATCTCAACCATCTGACGGACTATACGATCGCCTGGTTTGAGATGCTCAAGGCCAAATACGGCGAGGCCTATCCCCGCCGCACCGAGGTGCGCAACTTCGGCGCTATCAATGTCCAGGCTGTGGTGGAGAACAACGAGAAACTCTATATCAACCGCGAGGAAGGCTTCATCGGTACCGGCCTCAAGAAGGACGAGTTCCTCTTCAACTGTTCCGACATCGACGACATCATCGTCTTCCACAAAGACGGTAAATACAAGATACAGAAGGTGGCCGACAAACTCTTTATCGGTACCGACATCCTGCATATAGCTGTCTTCCAGCGTGGCGACGACCGCACGGTGTATAACGTCGTCTATCGTGATGGCAAGAAGGGCACGTACTTCATGAAGCGCTTCTGCGTCACCGGCGTGGCACGCGACAAGGAATACGACCTCACGCAAGGCAAACCAGGTTCACGTATAGTCTATTTCACCGCCAACCCCAACGGAGAGGCCGAGGTGATCCGCGTGGCGCTCAAGCCGCAACTGCATCTGAAGAAACTCGAGGTCTGCAAGGACCTGAGCGAGCTGGCCGTCAAGTCCCGCACCGCACGTGGCAACGTGCTCACCAAATACGACGTCAAGTCGATCACCCTCAAGCAGAAAGGCCATTCCACGCTAGGTGGCCGCAAGGTATGGTTCGATCCTGATGTGCTTCGCGTCAACTACGACGAACATGGTATCTATCTGGGTGAGTTCTGGGACGAAGACCGTATCCTCGTGCTCACCAATGAGGGCACCTACTATACTACCACCTTCGATCTCACAGCCCACTTCGAGGATAATATCCTTCGCATCGAGAAGCTCGATGCCGACAAGGTATGGTCGCTCATCCAGTGGAACGGCGAGCAGCAGTTCTACTACGGCAAGCGTTTCCGCTTCGACGATGCGAATGCGAAAGTGCAATCTTTCCTTGGTGACGATGACGACTCGCGCATGGAGCTGCTCTCCGATCGTGCGGAGGCTACCTTCCGTGTCCTCTTCCGCGACGAGAAGCGCGAACCGCTCGAGATACTGATGGCTGACTTTATCGACGAGAAATCGCCGCACGCGAAGGGCAAACGTATCACGACGCTCGACGTGGCCGGCTTCGAAGACATCACGCCGGAGCCTGTTCCCGATGAGCCGGAAGAGGAGTCGGAAGAACCGGAGGAGAACAACGAGAACGTCCAAGACAATACACCCGATTCCATCGAGGTGGAAGGCGTACAGATGACCTTCGAGAAACCGGCGGATACACAGTTGGATTTGTTCTAAATCATCTATGACACCTGTATCACAACAAATACTGTTAGGCAGCGCTTCTCCACGCAGGAAGGCGCTGCTTGCAGGTTTGGACTTGCCCTTTACGGTCGTGGCTATCGATGCGGATGAGTCTTATCCCGCCGATCTGAAGGGCGGCGATATTCCTTATCATATCTCGCGTGCGAAGGCGCAGGCTTATGCCGACCGCCTTATGCCCGATCAGCTCCTCATCACGGCCGACACCATCGTCTGGCTTGAGGATCAGATGCTCGGCAAGCCTCATGACGATGCGGAGGCCGTCGCGATGCTTAGGCTGTTGAGCGGCAAGACCCATCAGGTCTATACCGCAGTGACGTTTGCAGAGAAATCGCCAGCCGCCAACTCCGAATCACAGGTCGTTTTATCTACTCTCGTTGATAAGACCGATGTCTCCTTTGCCGAACTGACCGACGAACAGATCCGATACTACGTACAAAAATATCGCCCGCTTGATAAAGCAGGCGCATATGGGGTACAGGAGTGGATCGGCTATGTGGCTTGCACGCACATGGACGGTTCGTATTTCAATGTTATGGGTTTCCCCGTCCACCTCGTTTATGGCGAACTCAAGCGCCGAGGCTTCTGACGATCACGATGCTGTAGAGCATTCCTATCAGCATCGCAAATTTCACTACTTGCTGACAAGTCTTATAGTCGCTGGGAATCCTAGCCGACCATAGCAACCATAGTGCTCCGAGCAGGGGCACTACGATGCCCAGTATGATATAGCGTGTGCTGAGGCTTTGCCATGCGGTAGGGAAGGGTAGCACGTGCCACCATAGATGGCCGATCAGCGCGAGGGTGATGAGGATCAGTGCACTGACAAATAGTTTGGTCCACTTTTCTCCCCACACGATTGGCAGCGTGTGGCATTCCAGTTCGCGATCACCCATCTGGTCCTGCAGATCCTTGATGATCTCGCGTATCCAGGTGAGCAGAAAAGCGAACAGGGCGAACCCTCCGAGCCAGGCGTATAGGTCGTGTGCCAGTGTGGTGTAGGGCAGGATGGCGGCATAGAGCAATCGCAGTTGTGCTATGTTGGCCATCGCCACTACGATCGGCGTAAGGCCGGCCAGTAGTGCTATCGTCAGGTTGCCGATGAGCAGCATCCGCTTGTAGCTGCTGGAGTAGAACCAGAGTAGTCCGGGTATGATCACAAACAGTATTCCCAGCGTCATGCTGTGCAGCAACGCGGCAGCGGCAATGCCGCATAGCGTGCCTGCTGCACTCAGCCCGATGCTCAACTGCATCGCTGCCGGCTTGCTGACCGTACGCGTCACGATCAGTTCGTCTGGGCGGTTGATACGATCTATCTTCACGTCAAAATAGTCGTTCACCACATAGCCGCCGGCGGCTATCAGCACTGTGGCCAGGATGATCAGCCAGAGTACGTACCATGGCAGCAGTTCGCCGAAGCCCGGCTGACGCAATACTGCCACAGCCACCCATTTCTCCATCAGCCATACCAGCGCGGCGAGGAAGAGCAGATTGCTCCACCTCACCAGTCGCAGTATGTCGTTGAAAGTGTTCTGCATTCAGCCTTATTTGATTCTCAGGATCACGCCGCGCCATGCCGGCAAGGTGATGTCTATCGGTTGATCGGGACGGAAGCTGATGGCCTGTTTGCCTCCGCGCAGCAGGTCGGTGGCCGTAGCCTTGGCTTTCTCCTCGATGCCCAGATAGATGAACGCATCGTTGGGGATACGTACCTGTATCTGCTGTTCGCGGTCGTGGAAATTGACTACTACCAGCAGTGTCTCTGTGCCCATATGGCGCAGGAAGGCGAAGTGCTTCTGCTTGTTGAATCCCTCGCCTTGCGCATAGGTGATATCGTACATCTGGCCCTTCTGTATCGCGCGGTTGTCGCGTGCCAGTGTCAGCAGACGCTGGTAGAAAGCGCGCAGGTCACGTTGCTCGTCGCTCAGTTGGGCTCCGTCGAACAGGCCGTGATTAGCCCAGGCCTGTATGCTCTTCAGTCCCCAGAAATCGAAGATGGTGGTGCGTCCGTCTATACCGGAGAAGCCCTCGATGTCCATGCCTTTCTCGCCCAGCTCCTGACCCATATAGATCATCACCGGACACTGGTTCAGCGCAGCCGTCACGATCATCGCAGGCTCGGCACAAGCGCCGTCGCCGCAGAAGAAGCCGCTGGCTACACGCTGTTCGTCATGGTTCTCCATGAAGTAGAGCATATGCTGCAGTTGTGCATCGCCGTGTTGCATCCACTGGCGTGTGATGCCGTCAGCCGACCAGTTCTTGGTCATCACGCCGCGCAGGTAGTCGTACATACCTACTTTGTCGTACAGGTAGTCGAACCCTGCTGCCAGATAGGCGTTATACTGGTTCGGATCGTAGCACTCGCCGATGAAGAGCATCTTCGGGTATTTCTTCTTCACCCGCTGAATGGCCCAGGAGAAGAACTCCACAGGCACCATCTCTGCCATATCCACCCGCACGCCGTCTATCTTCTTGCCGGCCCAGAAGAGCAGGATGTCCAGCATCTTCTGCCATGTGTCGGGGATGGGGAAGAACTGCTTCTCGCGGCCGCCCTGATAATAGACACCGTAGTTCAGTTTGACGGTCTCATACCAGTCGTTCTCGCTCGGATGACTCGTGAAGCAGTCGTTGCCGGTCACCTTAGCCGGCATCTCTGTATACCCCTGCAGGTCTTTGTCCATCGTGAAGGGTTGGCCGGGCAGGTAGTAGAAGTTGTTCAGCGGCGAGAAAGCCCACTCGGGATGATCCTCTTCGCCCAGATCCATCACGCCTTTCGGCTTCTGTGTACTGTGGTACTGGCGACTCACGTGGTTGGGCACGAAGTCCAGCAGCACGCCCAGTCCGGCCTTGTGGGTGCGAGCCACCAGCGATTCAAACTCCGCCATGCGGTTGGCTTCGTCTTGGGCGATGTCGGGATGGACGTCGTAGTAGTCGGTGATGGCATAGGGCGAACCGGCCTGACCCTTGGTGATGGCGGGGTGGTTCAGGCGCGCCGTGGCATGGCGGATGATGCCGGTGTACCATACGTGCGTAGCACCTAGGTCAGCTATGGCCTGCAGGGCGCGCTCGTTGATATCAGCCATCTTGCCGCACCCGTTCTCCTCTATCGTTCCGCAGCGTTTACGCGTCTCGTTGTAGTTGGTGAACAGGCGTGGCAGTATCTGGTAAATTATCGGTTTGCTCATCTAGGATGTGTGGTGTTAAATGAGTGCTTCTGTGTCGGATGCGATCATCAGCTCTTCGTCCGTCGGAATCAGGCAGACAGTGACTTTCGAGCCCTTCTTGGAGATGATACGCTCTTCGCCACGTACGTTGTTGGCTTCGTCGTCCACCTCGATGCCGAGATAGCTGAGGCCCTTCATGATCTGGGCGCGGATATACGGATCGTTCTCGCCGATACCTGCGGTGAAGACCAGGATGTCCAGACCGTTCATTGCGGCGGCGTATGCTCCGATATACTTGATGGTGCGGTAGATGAACATCTTACGCGCCAGGTCTGCACGGTGGTTGCCGGCCTTGATTGCGGCCTCGATGTCACGGCAGTCGCTCGACACGCCGCTCACGCCCAGCAGACCGGATTTCTTATTCACCAGGTCGTTGAACTGTGCGGTGTTCAGGTGCTCCTTGTCCATGATGAACGTAGCGGCACCCAGGTCCAGGTCGCCGGCACGCGTACCCATCACCAGTCCTTCTACAGGCGTCAGACCCATGCTCGTGTCAACGCATTGGCCGTTCAGCACGGCTGCGCAACTGCCGCCGCCGCCGATATGTGCGGTGACGATCTTCTGCTGCTTCGGATCCACGCCGAGGAACTCGCAGACGCGGGCACTCACGTACCGGTGGCTGGTGCCGTGGAAGCCGTAGCGACGAATCGCGTATTTCTCATATAGTTCGTACGGCAGCGCGTACATGTATGCGTGCTCAGGCATCGTCTGATGGAAGGCGGTGTCGAAGACGGCTACTTGCGGTACGCTCGGCAGGATTTTCTCTATCGCGTCAATACCCTTCAGGTTAGCGGGGTTATGCAGCGGAGCCAGGTCCACACACTTGATGATCTCTGCCTTCACATCCGGCGTGATCAGTACCGACTTGTTGAATTTCTCACCGCCGTGCACTACGCGATGGCCTACGGCATTGATCTCCTTGAGGTCCTTGATGCAACCTATCTGCGGATCCACCAGTTTCTCCAGGATCAACTCGATACCTACGGTATGTTCCGGCATCGGTTTCTCAAATTTCACTTTCTCGCCGTTCGGCAGTTTCACCAGCAGGAACGAGTCGGGCAGACCGATCTTCTCGATACCTCCTTGTGCCATCACTTGCTTGCTCTCCATCTCAAAGAGCTTGTACTTGATACTACTGCTACCGCAGTTCAAAACTAAGATTTTCATGATATCCCAATAATTTTTAATTCTGAATTCTTAATTTTTAATTTTTAATTACTTTATGGCTTGATTCGCTGTTATGATGACCATTTGCACGATGTCCTGCACCTTGCATCCGCGGCTCAGGTCGTTCACCGGTGCGGCGATGCCTTGTAGGATCGGTCCTACGGCGTCTGCACCCGAGAAGCGTTCCACGAGTTTGTATCCGATATTGCCGGCCTGCAGGTCGGGGAACACGAGTACATTCGCTTTGCCGGCCACCGGACTGCCCGGTGCTTTGGTCTTCGCTACACTCTCGATGAGTGCGGCATCGGCTTGCAGCTCGCCGTCCAGCGCCAGATCGGGTGCCATCTCTTTGGCCAACTTCGTGGCCTCGGCCACCTTGTCCACCAGCTCGTGCTTGGCACTGCCCTTCGTGGAGAACGACAGCATGGCTACGCGCGGCTCGATACCTGCGATGCTGCGTGCGGTCTCTGCCGTCGAGACGGCTATCTCGGCCAGCTGCTTGGCATCGGGATTCGGGTTGACGGCACAGTCGGCAAAGAGCAGGAATCCGTTCTCGCCCAGCTGTTTGGCCGGAGTGAACATGAGGAACGCGCCGCTTACGATGGAGCAGCCCGGACGGGTCTTGAGTATCTGGAAGGCCGGACGGATCGTGTCGGCTGTCGTGCCGCGCGCACCGGCCAGCTCGCCGTCAGCGTCACCGGCTTTGATCATCAGGCAGCCCAGATAGAGCGGATCTTGTGCTTTGCGCTTGGCCTCCTCTTCCGTCATTCCCTTTGCTTTGCGGAGTTCGTAGAGTAGGGCAGCGTACTCCGGCATCTTCGCGTCGTGCAACGGATCTACTATCTTTGCCTCGCCGATATGCTCGTAGCCCTTCTCTGCGGCCATTCCCTTGATCTTCTCGGGGTCACCAATCAAAATAAGCTGCGCAATCTTATCTCTCAACAAGATATTGGCAGCTTCCAGAGTACGGGGTTCATCGCCTTCCGGCAATACAATGCGCTGGGGATTAGCCTTCGCCCGCGCAACCATTTGTTCCAAAATATCCATAACGTAAATCGATTTATCAAATATGGCACAAAAGTACAAAAAAGTTCGCATATATGCAATACCTGATATAAAAAAAGTTTTTTTTATTCAAAAAATTTGGTCATATCAAAAAAAAGTAGTACCTTTGCACGCTGAATTGGTTTTTTATCAACAAACTTACTTCTGTTTATGAAGAAATCTGTACTATTGATGGCATTGCTCTGCGCGTCTTCCGTGCTCTTTGCGCAAGAGGAAGAGGCGGTGAAGGGAGCACATCCTTACAAGGTGGGTGATGATGAGAAGGTTTCTACTGAATTCGCGCATTGGTCAATCATTCCGCATGTGGGTTTCAATGCCTTCGACGGAGACTTCAATGCCGAGATGAAACACCCGGTCGGTTATCCCAGTGCAGGCCTGGCGCTTGAGTATGCATTCACACCGGTATGGGGTGTTGGCCTGGAATATATGTTCAGTTGGTACAACGTGACCGGCGATACTAGCAATCCGGCTAATGCCGAGACGCTGCTCCGCGGTATGATGCACCGTGCTGAGGGATATGTGTCGATGGACTTCGTCAATCTCTTCTTCCCCCGTGCCCGCAAGAAGATCGTGAGCATCCAGGCGGTTGCCGGCGGTGGATATGCGTGGTACAAGAGCGATACCTACTATCCTGATCCGTCGCGTGGTCATACGGCTACGTATATCAACAGCAAAGGTGAGGTCGGCCCCGAGTCGATGGAGGACTACAAGGGTGCTCCGTTTATCGGCGGTGGCCTGAACGTGGAGTTCAACCTCAATCGTACCATCGCGCTGGGTGTACGTGCTACCTACAATTATTTCATCAACGACTATCCCGATGGCCGTGGTTACTCGGGTATGCAGTCGTTGGCATCGAAGAACAACGATGGTCTGGTGGACGTGACGCTGAATATGCGCTTTAAGTTGATGGCTGTCTCCAAGACCCATGTGCGCAATATTGCTAACGAGGATAAGTTGCTCGCTCGCATGGCTGAACTCGAGAAAGAGCCGACTACCAATGCCGGTATGGGCATGTGCCACGACACGGTCATCATCTATCACGACACGATCATCAAGCAGTATCGTGAGGTACAGAAGGACGAGCAGAATGTATACTATGTCTACTTTGATAATGGCAAGGCTATCATCAAGGAGGATGGTCTGATCACGATCCAGCAGGTGGCTGATCGTCTGGAGGAAGACACCACGCTCTATGCTGTAGTCACTGGCTTCTGTGATAACACCGGTTCCGACAAACTCAACTATGTCCTGGGCGACAAGCGTGCAGCGAACGTGATGGATGAGTTGAGCCAAGAGCACGGCATCTCTGATGAGCGTATGTATGCGATGGGTATGGGTAAACTCGTCGGCCGTCGCAGCCAGGCTGCTTACGGACCTAACCGTCGCGCTTCTATCCGTCTGGTGGACAAGGCTACCTTCGAGCGTATGAAGCAGAATCTGGATGACAAGAAGGCGCAGCGCGGTGAGGAATTCAAGACCGTACCTCTCTCTGAGAGCTCGAAGCAAGAGACGGTGAACACCTTCGCTATCCGCGACCACGAAGAGACGGTTGTCGAGAAGTCAACCACGCTCTCTAAGTTGGCTCGTCAGTACTATAGCAACACGCATTGCTGGGTATATATCTACATAGCAAACAAGGATCGTATTCCTAATCCGAATGCACTCGAAGCGGGCTCCACGCTCATCATCCCTGAGCTGACCACGGAAGAGATGCAGATTACGAAAGATCAGTGTCTGCGCCTGTACTATAACGCCCGCAATAGTAAGTAACTTGCACTAAGGGTTCCGGGTTCCCTTAATAACCCGGGTCCCCAATACCCCGGGGTCCTCAGCGCAAACCAGCAAAGCGTTTGCGATGGGGAAGAGCGTAGCACAGAACGTAGCGCTATACAAGGACGAGGTCCGCAGTCGCGCGAGTTCTGATGCAAGCGAGGTCCTATAGCTCAGTTGGTTAGTAGCACCTGACTCATAATCAGGGGGTCCTTGGTTCAAGCCCAAGTGGGACCACGACAGGAGGATAGTCCCGACGACTGTCCTCCTGCTCGTTAAAAGAATCAGTATTATCATGCGCCTGCGCCTGTTCATATTATTGCTGCTCACTGCTTTCGCTCTCGGCGATGGCTATGCCCTCACGCCTGCGCAGAAGCGCGCTAAGGCGAAGGAGGCTCAGCTCCGCAAGCGCGAGGCAGCCAAGCGCAAGGCAGAGCGGAAGAAAGAGGCGCAGCGGCGCAAAGCCAAGCGTAAGCGTATCAAGGAGGGCAAACTGCTGCTCTATGTCTATAGCTATGATCTGCGTAGCGGTGAGCAGTTGCCGGCCACGCATATCCAGGTGCAAGATGTCAATGCCCGTCCGGGCAAGCGGCCGTTGATCAACAAGGCCACTGACAACAAGCGCGCACGTGTCAGCAAGACCCTGCCCGTTGGGCGCTACTGGGCCTATGCCGCCAAGACCGGTTATTTCGCTTCCGACACCCTCTGGTTTAACCATCGCGACGATGAAGACACCATCCGTCTCTCGCTCTATCCGGAGACGCGCCTGACGTTCACCGTCACCGACAGCCTCACCTCGCGTCCCGTAGCGGCGAATGTCATCGTCCGCAACTCGGAGCGGCATAAGGTCATGCAGACCACCTCTGATTCGCTCCACGCCACGCTGGCGGTGCTGCTGGACGATCGCCTGCCTTTCTATACGATCGAGGCCACAGCGCCCAATTATTTCCCCTTCCGCGATACAATCATCGATCCGAAGCGTTTTGACGGAGTGCGGATGTCGCCGCGTGAGATCAAGACCTTTGTGCTCCATAATATCTATTTCGCTACGGGCAAGACCCAGATACTGCCGACGTCCGAACCGGCTTTGCAGGAACTCTATCGTTTCCTGCAGTCGCGCCCTAACCAGCGCATCCGCATCGTGGGGCATACGGATAATATCGGTTCCGATCGCAGCAACCAGGCTTTGTCTGAAGGTCGTTGCAAGGAGGTACGCCAGGCGATGATCGATCGTGGTATCCAGCCGGAGCGTATACAGACAGAGGGCCGCGGCGAGCGCGACCCTATTGTGCCGAATGACTCCGACGACCACCGCCAGATGAATCGCCGTGTCGAGATCGTGTTGCTATAGCAACGAGAATCGATTTTCATCGAATATCGTGTTGCTATAGCAAACAAAAGAAGCGCCATTCCGGCGCTTCTTTTGTTTACGTTAAACGTTATCTGCCTCTCTTACGCGCGTCTTCTACGGAACGCACATACACCCACGTACGCGAGCGCGAGGAGCATCAACGGCCAGAGAACATCACCTAACGGTTCTCCAGGTTCTTGTGGATCAGGCGTGTCACCAATGTTATCATCTCCAAATGGATTCCCTTCCGTTTTTCTGCGCCCGGGTGCATTAGCAGGAGCATAAACTCCCGGAGTACTTCCTGTTAGTACAGCCCCTGTGGCGGCAGCTTGAGGCAGCGCCGAACCGGAACTCTGCATGACAGAAGTCGAGCGAAAATCGCTATTGGGCTGTTGGGCAAGCCCCTGAGCTTTAACGCTCAGGAGGCTTACCAGACCAATCAGAATCAATAAATATCTCAATGCTTTCATAATTTCAATAGTTTAAATTACCAATTACAAATTACAAATCAACAATTATTGATTTATCAATTTTACTCGTTTTCCGGTTGCATCATACATCTCATCGCCGAGGATGATGTACATCTTATCATTGATGATCACTTTCTTCACCTCAGGCTTGCCGTTGGTTGCCGATCCGTTCTCAATGTCCGTCGGTGTCTCTTGGCGCGGTATCACATTCAAGGCGAAACGAGTGTCATCTTGCGTGCGAGTTGTAGAGAATGTGTATGGTGTATTCAGCAGGTTCGTCAGCGTACCCAATTGGTAGTCGATCAAATCAACTCGTTCGAATGGTGCATCCGCATAGCGCTGGTTCAGCGAGAATGTGTACTCGCCATCCGCCGGAGCACGGAAGCCAATCGGTATGACGTTCACCGCATCAGTCGGACTCATTGCGTTGAAGGCCAGGCGTGTCTCGTTAGACAAACTGTAAACAGCCAGCGTGTATCCTTCGCCGAACATCTTCTCAAGGTCAGCTCCAACTTCGTAATTCGAATTGTACTTGTTCGAAACCAGAATCGTTGTCTTGTCGCTTGCCTCTGCTCCGCTCAGCACGATACCAGTACGATTGACGCGATTGTCATCTGTCTCACGCTTCGGCGCGTAGATCGGATTAACATTGTTTGCAATCAACGAGTCAGTCCAGAAATGGAGTGTTCCTGTTCCTGATGTATCCACTTGTACGAAGAAGCACCACCCCGGTTGCAGTTTAGCCTCAGTGATGTCTGTCTGTACATACTCAGAGAAATCATGAACCGGTACACTTACATATACCACATCCTCTTCATTCCACTGATAGCGATCCTCAACGATGGTCACACGTCCCTGTAGCAGAGTAGCATCTCCTTCTGTCTCATCATCATACATCTCTCCGGTCTTGTAGCAGGACATGAATGGAACGCCCAACAAGTTCCAACCTATATGGGCGCTGTTGCGCCTTGCCGCTGCTCCATTGTATCCGGTTACATGAACGGTATCTTTTTTATAGTTCACCGCACTTATCGTAACCTCACCCTTTTCTCCGTCAGATGTCCATGCATTATCAAAGGTCAATGGTACACGGATGATGGCCTCGCCATATACAGGTACGGCTGTCATGATATAACCATGGCCCGGCTTTAAGGTAGAACCGGCGGGAACTAAGCTCCAGTTGTTAACATCCTCCACTACACCGCCTCCATAATCTGCACGGTGCTGTCCGTTATACGTCTTGATGGCGTATTGCCCGTCTCTACCGTTGGTTGAGTAATTAGAGTAACCAGCCAACCAACTATCTGCATAGTCTATGCTATTTACTGCTGTCTCGAACGGCACTGCCAGCGGATAATAGTGACGTCCGTCAGTACTTTCGTAGATGTCATAATCCATCGAAGCGGTTGTCTTCGTCAATGCAGCATCGTCGGCAATATATACGCGTGCTACGTCATATTTCTTTGTTCCCGCACGCGTCCAACCGTTATGCATTCTCAGCGTCGTCGCGTTGAAGGTTCCCGTCGATACTTTCAGCGTTGCGCCCGGATAGAGATGCAGGTTCGAAACACTCAGTGCACCATCGCCGGTAAAGGATCCTGCATTAGCCTCCAACGTTACATCCGGCAGCACGTGTACTTCCGATTTCGCCGCCCATGCAGCTTTCGTGGTGGCAATCGAATACATATCGTTGCTTTCAGCAATAACTGTCGGAATGGTCAATTGCGATACACCGATCTCCGTACCGCCGCTATTCTTCCAGTGGATGTAAAGCGACTTACCTTCATTCGCTACTGCACCAACGGTCAACGCTCCGCCATCTACTTTCACACGCTTCGCCGTACCATATATCGCATTGATGGCTGTAGTTGTAGCGGCAGTAGGATCAGCCGTACCGATATTCATCGAAGCAGATGCTACAAGAGCCAAATCAGACGGTGTAGTCGGTTGCACAATCACTCCATGCGCACCCCATTCGCTTGCCGTTGCCGGAACATCGTTGTACTTCGTCGTTATCGGCAACAGGTAGATGTCAGATGCCGAAGGCGATCCGTGGAAGCCCATATATCCACCGGTGTAGATACCCATCTTCTTTGTGCCATTATGCTTGGCATCCATCTTCAGCGTATAGGCTCCAAAATCAGTGCTACTCAAGTACCAAACCTGTGCGGAGTCGCTGTTGCTCGTTGATAACCACATATTATAGTTACCGGAACCATCTGCCTTGGCTGTTTGCAGATAGTTGCTACCTGTCGTAGTGAAACGAATACCATTCATATACTTAGTCGCAGCATTACGTCCTGTAGCTTTGTAAGCAGCTGTCGTAGGTGCATATGTCGCAGCTGTCGGCGCCGAACTATTGTCCACCGAAATCTTGAACGGCACAATAGACGGCTGAGAACTAGTCGAGGCCAAATTACTTGGCAGTGCATACCACTGATCGCCGCTCTTTACCGCAATCACAAACTCTTCCGGCAATGCACGTCCGTTCATTGGATGCTCTACCGTTTTGATAATACGACTACCTTTGTAGATCTTCAGGAGCAACTTGTAGTTATACTCCGTATTATAGGTAGCCGCAGGAACGGTAAGACGAACAGAATAATCTTGATTGTATGCACCTCCTGGGAAACTGATAATATTACCTTCTGCCAAGGAAGTACCGCCTGAACCATACAACCGCAGAGGAGAAGATCCAGCAGCTACTTCATCTCCATTCCCGTCCAAATAATTGATAGTAATCTTGCTGACACTATACAAATCACTACCGCTGAAATTAATCAAGTTATCCGCAGCCTCTGACAGGTTAACATATACACCAGCCGTAGAAGTCAAATGTACATCGCCCGTCACATTAAAGGTCGGCACACACCATGCTTTCACATCGCCATAAATCTTAGCCGTTACAATAATGTCATAATCAGGCACGGTCAAAGTGCTACCCGAGACAACATCGTCTGTCACATCATCTCCGCCTTCATTCGTCACTTTCCAGCCCGACCAGTAATGACCGCTCGTTACGGCTGAATAACTCAGCGTTAGCGAAGATCCATAATCAACATCATCATTCTCCCCTTCATCAATATCTCCGGCACTAATCGTTACTGTGGACAATTCCGTTACGGCAACGTTATGTTTTTTGAGACTGAAGGTTGCAGAAATAGTAATATCTTCGCTCAATGTCAAACTGTTACCGCTGGTGAATGTGGTACCATTTACTTTTAACCCATTGGTTGCCAATTCATATCCTGTATTGCCGGAAGCGCTAATGGTGATCGTTCCTCCAATATACGCACTTCCCGAAGTCATGGAGCTTGCTCCACTATTATAAGTAACAGTTATAGTACCATTAGAAGGAGCGGTAATCGTCACGTTCCATGTTCCGTTTGGTTTCCAATGCGCCGCAAATACTTCATCGTCATCATATATCCATTTAGCATTTGCATCGGTGTATTCACCCACGCTGGCTACTAAAGCGCCATTGGCTGTGATAACCATATCTCCGCCGCTGGTTTCCGTGTAATAGCCCAACAAGGTATATCCGGTGTAGGATGCATGTGTTACGCTGCTTAATGACGATGAGTTATAAGTAGCCGTAGCTTCACCGTCAGATGTTCCTCCATTCTTATCAAGCACAACATCATACTCCTTCGCGGTAAATGTAGCATCCACCGTAACGTCGTAGTCCGGCATTGTCATTTCGACATACGATTCATCCTCATCACCGTCGGCAATTACGTCCGAAGTGACATCGCTATCATCGTCATCCTTATAAATAGTCCATTCGGTAAAGGTATATCCGGTACTTGGTGTCGCCGCCAAAGTAACTGCCGCGCCTTCGCACGCGGATGTCGGATCTGCCTCTATCGTTCCTCCCGTCACAGTTCCTGAACCGGTAAGCGTAATGTCATATGCCGTACAGCAACTAATCAGATAATTCGTATATTCCGGGATATACAACCGCATTGCATTTTCTGATGCAGTAGGATTGCCCTTTGAGGAAGAATTCGCATAATATTTACTCTCCCATGTGCTACCACTATATAAAGTCAAGAAGTTATAGTAACTTGCAGTTGCCCAGTTCCATAAATAGAAGCAGTCACTGGTCGTCGTGTTGAACTCGCTGTCATCACTTGCTTCCCATAAATCCCATGCACTGGCTACGGTACTATAATCTCCACACGCAGAATAACTGGAAGTCATACCTCCCGTCTTGTTAATACCCAATTGCTTGCTTCCATTCTTTAGTATATAATAGCCTTCCGAATCTTGAGATTTTGCAGTCCATACCCAATCGGAGGAAACAGACGACAGCGTAGCATCATCTGCAGATAGATTGGATGATACATCTACTGCCGAATAGTCATTCTTAAGTGCCTTTTCTGAACTGTTATTGACTATCACAATCTTACTGTCAAGTCCTATATACTTGGTAGAAGTGATTCGCTTATAAGTGGTTGAACTCTCTTTTGCGAAGACAGCGTGATAGGTCACATCCGCATTGATAACTGGAGCATCTCGCCCGTTCTTAAACAACACAGCCGGCTCGGTACTCTTTCCGCCCCACGTGTTCGTTGTCCATCCTACGAACACATCACTTGCTCCATCACCGTCATCGCAAGAAGACGGATTAGGTGGCAACACTTTCGCCCACTCGTCATCATCATAATAATTTTGAGCATCGCCCAAATCACTTCCGGTTAGTTCAACTCCGTTTACTTTCCATTGAACGTGCCAATCTTTACGGTCATAGTTTGCAGTTGCCGTCACATTGGCACTACCGGCTGTGATCTCCACAAATTGCGTCGAAGCAGAGCTCGGCGAAACACCCGTACCGCTTATTGTCCATCCATCGAAATTGTAATCTTTATGAATTGTACAATATACGTAGATTTTGCCGCCGCTTGCCACGCTTGTTGCACTTTGGTAAACCGTTCCACCTGCAATAGGAGATGCGCTGGCACTTACTGTGTAATCCGAACAACTTGGAGAAGTATAATAGTTACCCGTTACCGCTCCTTGTTTATATAGATAGATTGCAGTACTCTGCGTAGTACCTGCTTTGAAATAACTATTGTAAATTAATTGATACGATGTGTAAGTTGCAGAGGTAAACTCCCAGCGACTATTCGTTGTATTATAGGTGAAGGTCCACAAATGCGGATTATCATCGCAAGTAATATAACCGTCTTTGTCTATTCCCAAGAATTTCGAGTTGTTCTTATTCCGAATCAGCACTTGCGAGCCGAATTTAACAACCAGCCACCGTAATGTATCTGCGGAAACAGTTACGCTTGTACCTGTGT
>Ga0310690_10004201_pt1 | contig 20692 bp, 17 predicted proteins | sample AusTroGonzalo_MG_2_FD_207661 | JGI IMG/M metagenome (GOLD analysis project Ga0310690, IMG submission 207661) | Bovine rumen microbial communities from tropical cattle in Woodstock, Queensland, Australia - Gonzalo_04 (v2) (version 2) | ecosystem: Host-associated > Mammals > Digestive system >...
TTCGTATTTTCATCATCTATTAGATTTTTATATCTTTTTATCTCATTCTCTATTAACTTTTCTTCATTTTCTTCAATCTTAACTCCATTCATTAATAATTTAGTTAGTTCTTCTCTATTTTCTTTATTTTCAGTTAAACAAGTAAATATATGTTTTGCCATATAATCTAGTTTCCATTCTTGGATTCCTTTTACTTTGCATTTCTTTTCTAAACTATTTTTTCTTTTGTAACACTCATAGCTATAAGTAGTACCATATTTATTCCTATGATAAGTTCTTCTATTAAATGTAGATCCACATTCACAAACTAATTTCTTGCTCCACATACTTCTAGGAATTCCTTTAGCTTGTCTTAAACCTACTTTTATAGCTTTAGAATGGCTATCTAAAATCTTTTGTGCTTTCTCAAAATCTTCTTTAGAAATAATTGGTTCATAATCTCCTTCAACTATTACTTGCTCAACATTACCATTATTCTTAACTCTCCTCTGTTCTAGATAATCAGGTACATATTGTTTTCTATATATAATAGTTCCGCAATAAAATGGATTTCTTAATACTCTAGTTATATATGATGGACTCCAAGTTCCAACTCCCGTAGATGTAGGTATATTTTTTCTTGCCAATTCTTTAGCAATAGCAGTAGTTCCTTTTCCATTTATATATTCTCTAAAGATAAATCTTACAACTTCAGCTTGTTCTTCATCTACAACTATTTTATTCTTATCTACTTTATAATAACCTAGGATATTACCTGTACCCATTATTACTCCATTTTGAAATGCTATTTGCATTCCCGCTTTAACTCTAGTAGATGTCTTTTTACTTTCGTTTTGAGCAAGTGTTGCCATTAAAGTAAGTTTTAATTCTCCATCTTCATCATTAAAAGTCCAAATATTATCTTCAGTAAAGTAAACCTCTACACCTATCTTTTTTAAGTTTCTTGTTTCCTGAAGTGTATCTACCGTATTTCTTGCAAATCTCGATACCTCACGAGTGATTATTAAATCGAATTTACCATCCTTTGCATCATCCATCATTCTTAGAAAATTTGGGCGTTTCTTAGTAGAAGTTCCTGTTATACCTTCATCTATATATTTATCATATAGAACCCAGTCAGGATGTTTAGCTAATATTTCATCGTAGTACTGAACTTGATTATCTAATGCTGATAGCTGAGCTTCATGTTCAGTAGATACTCTAGCATATATTGCTACTATTCTTTTCATTTTTCTCACCTCCACTAAGATTTACCATTTTTAAGAAAAAAGTTTAAATGTGCAATTTGATCAAATCAATGTGCAAATTATTTTTACAAAAGAAAAAGAAGTATTTCTACTTCTTATAATTCCAAATACCTAATTGTCCTTTTACTTTGATAGGATTAATAGGCTCTATATCTTTTAGAATCCAAGCATATCTTCCTACTTCATAACGCCCAGATATATAATTGTTTGGATTTTTCTTTTTTTCTTCATCAATAAATTCTTTTGTCATATAAACACAATCTACTAAATTACATTTACATATTATGAATCCGTAGTTTAATTGTTCTTCTTTATATAGTTCAGACAGTCCTGGTCTTTCTTTAACTTCTTTTCTAATTTTGGCCACTCCTGCCTGAATGTATAGTTCGCCACGGTAATTGGTTTTCCAACTCCTAGTTTCAATATTTTTTACTCCATTCTTTATTAGAGTTGCAAAAGGCTCTTTTATTGTAAGAACTTTCATACTATTCCTTAACAGCGTCCTTTAATTGATTTGATAATTTTGCAATGGAATCATTTAACCTATTTATATCATTTTTTGACATAAAATACTCTTCACCATCATTACTACTTCTATCAAGAATATCAAATGATACTTTATAAATATGATTTTTTAGTAGTTTTTCATTCTGCCATTCACAGTCATTTTTTGCTTTTAAATAAAAATTCTTTTTATTTATTTTTAATATATCTAAGTCTTTTGATGACGATAGAAAGAAACCTGTGGTTCTCACTTTTTTTCCATCTTTAAACGTAAATCCATCTTCTACTTTATCATACCATTTAGAATTAAAGTAGTATAATCCGTTATCGTTTTTTTCACAGTACTCACTTAAATTTGCTATTGGTTCATTTGGAAGCCTTGTACCATCATTTTCTTCTATAGATTTTACATATTCTATGCTAACTCTTCCTTCACATTTTATTGCTTTTTTCATGAAATCCTGAGCAGTAGTTACAACTAATAGCTTAACTGTTCCTAGTGATTTATCAGATAACTCAATCTTATGTGGTTGTCCTATAATATCTTGATCATTAGAAACAATAAATATTTTATCATTCATATGTAAATCTAAAAAAATTTCATCAGAAAATAACGATTCATTGATTATAGGTACAAGATAATCAACTCTAAAATTTGTTTCTGCCATTACCAAATACTTTTCATCATATCCTTGGTTTCTTAATGAAACCATATATTGATTCTTTTTAAAAGTTTTTACTTCTATTTGAGGTCTTCCTTCAATTGGATACCAATGATTATCGAATCTTACAAATGGTATTGCCTTATTATTATATTTAATTCCAATAACGTCAGGTGCTATTCCTGCAATTTTAGGATTATAATCATAATAATCTGTTATTACTTCGACATTTTGATTAGGGAAGACTTTTGGTAAAATAATTTTATTAAAAAGTACGTTTTCTGGAATTATATTAATCCATCTATCGAATATTCCACCCATATAATCTGCTTTGGATGTTAAAGCTCCTTGCATAGGTCTATCGCCTTGCATTTGTGTTAAATTTGCTATGAAATACACGGCTTTTTTTATGTCATTAATATTTATTTTTACTTCTTCCATATTATTCTTCCTCACTATCTAAGATTTTCAATACTTCTTCAGCAAGTAATTGGATTACAGGTACTGATACAGCATTTCCTGCTTGTTTATATAATTGAGAATCAGGATAAGGTTTACCTTTCATCTTTTCAGGTAATTTATATCCGTTATCTACTGGAAAACCTTGTAATTTGAATGTTTCTTTTGGAGTTAGTTTTCTTATACCATCGTTAACTTTAATTAGTGGTACATTATGTCCGCCTGTACCCATATTTGCTGTTAGAGTTGGGCAAACACCACTTTTATTTTTCCTAACATACATTCCTCTTCGGCATTGATAAAATTCATACATTTCATCAATTTGTTCATCTAGATTTATTCTTACTTCTTTATTTGAATTTTTAAAATCCTCTTCTGTCATAAAATAATTTGGATACTTTTCTTTAGTATAATAATACTTCTCTGATTTTTCTTTAGTTAAAGAGTAATCAATTAATTCTTTAATTCCGTTAATTCTTTCTTTTTTCAATATTTTCTTTTTATATTGATTAATATTATCGTTTTCAAAAAGATTAAATTTATCGGCATCGTCTTTATTTAAAAACCCAATGATATATATTCTTTCTCTATTTTGAGGAAGATTGGAATACTCCATAGTATTTAAAACTTTTTCGTAAATAGTATAACCTGTTTCTTCAAGTTTTGATTTTATTACTTGGTATGTTCTTCCTTTGTCATGCGCTTTCAAATTTTTAACGTTTTCTAGAAATAATACTCTAGGTTTATAATGCTTTTTCCCTAGTTGTTCTATTAGATCTATTATATTTAAAAACAAGTTACCACGTTCATCTTCAAATCCTTTTTGTTCTCCAGCTATACTAAATGCTTGGCAAGGAAATCCACCATTAAGAATATCGATAGGTTCTTTTAATATGTCTTCATGAAGTTGTACATACTTATTATATTCTTCACCATCTTTATTATTTATGAATTCTGGATGCAATATTTTTTTAATATCGCCTTCAAGTAAAGTGTGTTTAAAATTTGTTCTGTATGTTTCACATGCATAATCATCAATTTCATTTGCCCATAACAACTTATACTTTGACTTTTTTGTTTTTGCGTTTTGAAATCCTAAACATATTCCTCCAACTCCTGCAAACATACTCCCTACCTTATACTCTTTCATACTATATCTCCCTTCTTTTATGTCACTAGATTTAGTATATCATAAAATGTGCTTGTTTTTACTATTTAATCAATGTTTTCTAATCTATAATTTAATTTCCAATCTATGTATTCTTGAATAGGTATTTCAATATTTTCTCTTTTTTCTTTCATTTCTTTCCATTCATTAAGTCCTTTTACTAAATCTTTAGTATATTCATTTATATTTTTCGAAATCTCATCAATATTTATATCAAAGTATGGCATTAGTTCTTCTTGCCACATAGCTATATATATTATGTCTATAGGATTAGATAAATCATAATCTCTAATTGCATCTATACTAACTTCATATAATTCTGCTAGTTCTTCTAATCTTGCATCACTTGGTTCAACATCATTGTGTTCATAGTTTCTAATAGTTCTTGCCGGATCTTTACCACCTAGTTCAAAATATTCTGCTACATTCTTTTCATCTAAGTATCTAAACTTTCTAATGAATTCTAATCTTGCCCCTTTAGTTAAATCTCTTAATACTGGTCTGAAAAAATAATTACTCATAAATAAAATCCTCCTTTAATTAATTTTTTCAATAAAAAAAGAGTCATTAAGACTCTGAAGTAATTCCCCAATTATTCTTTTATATTATTTAATGATACATATCACTTCCTTTCGCCCACGTATCTACACAGCCCTAGTATTCGCAATTAGTGTTGCGATATAAAAGCCTTATTTTATGGGCTATAGTTGCGTTTTTTCTTTGATTGCCCCTATATTCATTTTTATTTTTGAAATTGATTAAATACATTAACCAACTCCTTTTTATTCTTTTTTTAAATTTAGAATTCCCTTTATTTTCAACAAAAAAAGAGCTTTTCAGCTCTTTAATTTTTTGCTATTTCGTATGTCTACGCCTACTATTTATTGTGTTCTTTGATTGCAGCTTGTGCAGCAGCAAGTCTAGCAATTGGTACTCTAAATGGAGAACAAGAAACATAAGTCAATCCTATATTGTGACAGAACTCTACACTAGATGGATCCCCACCGTGTTCTCCACAAATTCCAAGTTTTATATTAGGTCTTGTTTGTTTTCCAAGTTCAGTAGCCATCTTAATAAGTTTTCCGACACCTTTTTGATCAATTTTAGCAAATGGATCTTGCTCATAAATTTTATTTGCATAGTAAGAACTTAAGAACTTTCCAGCATCATCTCTTGAAAAGCCAAATGTCATTTGCGTTAAATCATTAGTTCCAAATGAGAAGAATTCAGCTTCTTGAGCAATTTCATCAGCGGTGATTGCTGCTCTTGGAATTTCAATCATAGTACCAATATGGTATTCCATATCAGAACCTTTTTCCTTTTTAACTTGTTCTGCTGTTTCAACTACGATATCTTTAACAAATTTTAATTCTTTAACTTCTCCAACAAGAGGAATCATAATTTCTGGAATGATATCATATCCATCCTCCTCTTTCACTTCAATTGCAGCTTCCATTAAAGCTCTTGTTTGCATCTTAGCAATTTCTGGATACGTTACAGCCAAACGACAGCCTCTATGTCCCATCATCGGATTGAATTCATGTAATTCATCGCATACTTCTCTAATATGTTCAACAGTAATTCCCATAGCTTTCGCTAACTCTTTCATCTCAACATCAGTTTTTGGAACAAATTCATGTAGAGGCGGATCAATATAACGAACCGTCATTGGTCTACCCTTTAGTTCTTTATACATTGCCTTAAAATCACCTTTTTGGTAAGGGATTAATAAATCAAGATATTTCTTTCGGTCTTCTTCTGTCTCTGATAAAATCATTCTTCTTAAGTTAAAGATTCTCTCTTCATCAAAGAACATATGCTCCGTACGGCATAAACCAATTCCTTCTGCTCCAAGTTCAATTGCTTTAGCTGTGTCTCTTGGAGTATCAGCATTTGTTCTAACACCTAAAGTTCTATATTTATCAGCCCATTCCATAACGCGTCCGAATTCACCCGCAATGGTAGCATCAACTGTCTTAATTTCTCCATCATAAATATTTCCCGTTGTACCATCAATGGAAATCACATCGCCTTCATGGAATACTTTACCAGCTAGTTCAAATTCTTTCTTAGCCTCATTCATCTTGATATCTCCACAGCCAGATACACAACAAGACCCCATACCACGTGCAACTACAGCTGCATGAGAAGTCATTCCTCCTCTAACTGTCAAGATGCCTTGAGAAACTTTCATACCAGTAATATCTTCTGGCGAAGTTTCCAAACGAACCAATATAACTTTTTTATTATTTGCATTCCAAGTTTCTGCATCTTCTGCAGAGAATACTATTTGACCGCAAGCAGCGCCAGGAGACGCTCCTAAACCTTTACCAATTGGTTTTGCTTCTTTTAATGCTTTTGCATCAAATTGTGGATGAAGTAGAGTATCTAAGTTTCTAGGATCAATCATAGAAACCGCTTCTTCTTCTGTACGCATTCCTTCATCAACCAAATCACAAGCAATCTTTAATGCAGCTTGTGCAGTTCTTTTTCCGTTACGAGTTTGTAACATATAAAGTTTCCCATGTTCAACCGTAAACTCCATATCTTGCATATCTCTATAATGTTCTTCCAGCGTCTTACAAACTTCTTGAAATTGTTTAAACGCTTCTGGAAATTTTTGTTCCATTCCGGCAATTTTCATTGGAGTACGGACACCAGCAACAACATCTTCACCTTGTGCATTTGTTAAGAATTCACCAAATAAACCTTTTTCACCAGTAGCCGGATCTCTTGTGAAAGCTACACCTGTTCCACAATCTTCTCCCATATTACCAAAAGCCATAGATTGAACATTAACTGCCGTTCCCCATGAATAAGGGATATCATTATCACGACGATAAACATTTGCCCTAGGATTATCCCAGCTTCTAAATACTGCTTTAATTGCACCCATTAATTGTTCTTTTGGATCATCTGGGAAATCTTTCCCAATCTTTTCTTTGTATTCTGCTTTGAACTGATTAGCCAATTCCTGCAAATCCTCTGCAGTTAATTCTACATCTTGTTTTACACCTTTTTTCTCTTTCATGGCATCAATTAACTCTTCAAAGTATTTTTTTCCTACTTCCATAACTACGTCAGAATACATTTGAATGAATCTTCTATAACAATCCCAAGCCCATCTAGGGTTATTACTCTTCTCTGCAATAACTTTAACAACATCTTCATTTAAACCCAAGTTAAGAATGGTATCCATCATACCTGGCATAGATGCTCTTGCTCCACTTCTTACAGATACAAGTAATGGATTCTCTTTATCTCCAAATTTCTTTCCTGTAATCTTTTCCATTTTCTCGATATACTCATTAATTTGACCTTGAATCTCATCATTGATTTCTCTTCCGTCTTCATAATATTGAGTACATGCTTCCGTAGTAATAGTAAAGCCTTGTGGTACAGGTAAACCAATATTTGTCATTTCTGCTAAATTTGCTCCTTTACCACCTAAAAGATTACGCATATCTTTACTACCTTCGGTGAATAGATATACATATTTCATAATATCTCTCCTTCCTTTTCTTCGACTCTATTAGTATAACAATTATAGGTTTTACAGACAAGCAATTTTCTTTATTTTTGTTTATATTGACAATAATTAACAAAAAAACTTATCAAATCATATATTTAATAAGTTTATACATTTATCATTGAATAAAGAATTAAATCCTTATTTATATGTGCTAAGTAATGCATCCAAACCTTCAATATCTTTTAACTTATCTAAAATTATCAATTGTTCTATTGTCTTAGGAGTTACTACTTTATATTTTAACATAATAGAAATCGTCTTTAAATTAGCTTCATCACTAGTTATTTCTCCCGCAATCATTCTATCTCCTAAATCATATACTTCTGTAACAGATTTCGTAATATTCTGAGAAGCTTTAGATATAACAGGAGTATTATATATAATCTTGTGAGTTAATTTACTACTAGAGAACAATTCATTATTTTGTAGAGGAATCATTAATACCAGTAAGCCAACAAAACAAATAATTGCTCCCTCTATTAACCCAAGAAGAAATCCTCCTATTTTAGATGGAATTAATAAAATTACTGTCATGTTAACCAATTTTTGAACAAGCCCTGTTAATTTCATAACTATCCCATATATTCCTAATAATAGACTGTAGATTACGAAAAAACCGATAAATTGATAAATTAATATATTTAAAGACGTAATCCCTTTAAAAGTTCCCCCAAAATCAAAAAATGGTAAGTATTTACAAAGGACATTTCCAATATTTCCTTTCAGTAAAAAAGCAATTACTAGTATTATAATCATCCCAAGTAAAGAAATTGCTTCTTTTATCAAACCTTTTTTTAATCCTGCGATTCCAAACAATAAAATTATGAAAACAATTGCGATATCAATAATATTCATTTTTCTCTCTCCTTATTTTAATTATAAACTATTTCGACAAATTATGCTATAATATTTTTGAGGTGTCACTATGAATATAGTTATTAAAGTAAATGATGAAATCAAGGCCAAAATGATAGAATATTACAAAGATAAAAAAAGAGATAAAGTTATTCCCTATGTAATTTTTCAAGCACAAGAAGAAGATACGGTCATAACAATGTATGAATCTGGCAAAGTCATGTTTCAAGGAAAATCTGCTGATGTAGATGCAGCCATGTGGGATATTGCCTTAGAAAATACAGAGGAAAAACAAAAAGAAAGAAAGAAATCAGAAGAAAAATATTATCATTGTAATGCCTGCGGTTCTGATGAGGTTGGAACAGGAGATTACTTTGGACCAATTGTTGTTACTGCCACCTATGTTCCAAAAGATGAAATTCCTTTTTTAGAATCATTAGGAGTAATGGACTCCAAAAAATTAGATGATACCAAAATATTAAAAATTGCTCCTGAAATTGCAAAAAAAATAAAATACCGCAGTGTAATTTTAAGCAATAAAGAATATAATGAAAAATATAAAAAAGATGTAAATATGAATAAAATTAAGGCCATTTTACATAATAAAGTTTTATATCAATTAATACAAGAAGAACAGCCAATCTTAGATTATATTATTATTGATGAATTTGCGAAAGAGCCAAGATATTATGACTATATCAAAGAGATTCCAGCCATTCAAAAGAATATTACATTTTTAACCAAAGCAGAAGATAAAAACATGGCTGTAGCATGCGCATCTGTTATTAGTAGATATATCTTTTTAAAAGAATTTGACAAATTATCAGATACTCTTCATATTCCTCTTCCAAAAGGTGCTGGAAAAGATGTCGACTCCATCGGTGAAGAAATTGTTGAAAAATTTGGTAAAGATATATTGACTGATATTGCTAAATTAAATTTTAAAAATACAGATAGAATACTTCATACGATGATCTATTAAAAAAGATATTTCTTCTATTTGGAAATATCTTTTTTATTTTTCATTTTTTGTTACAAATTTATTGAATTCATGAATTTCTTTCGTATCTAAATCCGTATCTGCTAATTTTTCAATTAAATTTTTTTGCTCCCGGCTTAGTTTTTTAGGAGTGTCCACTTTAAAAATAACATACATATCTCCTTTATGTCCATGGTATTCATTATCAATTCCTTTACCGCGAATTCTTTGCTTATCACCACTATCTGTACCCGCAGGAATCACAATTTTAACATTTCCATAGATTGTTGGGATTGTTTTCTTTACACCTAAAATTGCCTCCGTTAAAGTAATTGGGACTTCTAAATAGATATCATCTTCTTCTCTTATAAAGTACTCATGAGAAGAAACGACAAATTCTAAATACAAATCTCCATTATCCCCTCCGTGCTGACCTGGATTTCCTTTACCGCTTAATCGCAATCTATCGCCGGTATTTACACCAGAAGGAATATTTACTGTTATATTTTTATTTTTCTTAATGCGACCTTTTCCGCCACAAGAACTGCATTTCTTTTTGTAAGTTTTTCCTGTTCCATTACAATCCGTACAAGTAGTTTTAGATAAGAAAGATCCCAAAATAGTTTGTCTTTGACTAGTCACTGTACCACTACCATGACAGGTACTACATTTTTCGGCATCAAAGCCGCCTTCTCCATGACACTCATCGCATTCTTCTACTACATCTAAATTTAATTTCTTTTCTGTTCCAAAAACAGCTTCTTCAAAATCTAAACTGATTCTCATCAGAACATCACTACCTCTAGCAGCACGATTGCGAGATCCTCCACCACCAAAGCCAGAGAACCCGCCAAAGCCACTATCTCCTCCAAAGAAACTATCAAATATATCGGAAAAATCGAATCCAGAAGCATCGAAGCCTGAAAAGCCAGAGAAGCCACCACCAGCAGAGCCACTTACTCCCGCATGACCATATTGATCATACACTTTTCTTTTATTATCATCTGATAATACAGAATAAGCTTCTTGAGCCTCTTTAAACTTTTCAGCAGCAGATGGATCATCTTTATTTAAGTCTGGGTGATACTCTTTCGCTTTTTTTCGAAAAGCACTTTTTATTTCGTCTTGTCCAGCATTCTTTGAAACCCCCAACACCTCATAATAATCTCTTTGAGTTGCCAATCTATCACTTCCTTTTATCCATACAATAAAGATAGAAATTAAGTAGTCAAGCGACTACTTAATTTTTTATTCTTCCTCAATATCTGCTTCTTTTACACCGTCATCTTTCTTCTTACTTTTTTTAGACTCCTTTTCTTCGCCTGATCCTTCTTGTTCACGAGCTTTTGCAGCCTCTTCATATACTTTTGAAGCTAATGCCATTGTCTTTTCTTGTAAAGCATCCTTTTTCTTTTTAATATCATCAATATCATCTTTTTCTAATGCTTCTTTTAATTCTTTTACTAAATCTTCTGCTTCTTCTTTTTCTTTTTTATCTACTTTATCTCCAAGATCCTTTAAAGCTTTTTCTGTTTGGAAAACTAACTGCTCAGCTTCATTTCTAGCCTCAGCTGCTTCTTTACGTTTGTTGTCAGCTTCCTTATTTTCTTCTGCTTCTTTACGCATCTTTTCGATTTCCTCATCACTCAAATTTGTACTTGAGGTAATGGTAATGGATTGTTCTTTATTCGTTCCAAGATCTTTAGCAGTAACGTTAACAATACCATTGGCATCAATATCAAATTTAACTTCAATTTGAGGAACACCACGTGGTGCAGGTGGAATATTTGTTAATTGGAATCTTCCTAACGTTTTATTATCAGCAGCCATTGGTCTCTCTCCTTGCAATACGTGAATATCAACAGCAGGTTGATTATCAGCAGCAGTTGAGAACACTTCTGATTTTGAAGTTGGAATGGTTGTATTTCTTGGAATCAAAGTTGTCATAACACCACCCAAAGTTTCAAGTCCTAATGATAATGGTGTAACATCTAGTAGAACAATATCATTTACATCTCCAGTTAAAACTCCTCCTTGGATAGCAGCTCCCATCGCAACAACTTCATCTGGATTTACTTCACGAGATGGTTCTTTTCCCAATTCTTTTATAATTAAATCATATACCATAGGTACACGAGTTGAACCACCAACTAATATAACTTTATCAATATCTTTTTTCGTCATTTTAGCATCTTTTAAAGCCTTCTGTACGGGTTCTAAAGTTGATTCTACTAAATCAGAAATTAAATCTTCAAACTTTGCTCTCGTTAGCGTCATATCTAAGTGTAATGGTTCTCCATCATCACCCTTCGCTATAAATGGTGCTGAAACTTGAGTAGAAACCATACCACTTAAATCTTTCTTTGCTTTTTCAGCAACTTCCTTTAAACGTTGCATAGCCATTTTATCCTTAGAAAGGTCTACACCATTATCTTTCTTAAATTCTTTTACTAAATAATCAATAATTCTTTCATCAAAGTCATCCCCACCTAAATGGTTATTTCCATTTGTAGATTTAACCTCAAATACACCATCACCTAATTCAAGGATAGAAACATCAAAAGTTCCTCCTCCTAAATCATATACTAAAATAGTTTGTCCTTCTTCTTTTTCAAGACCATAAGCAAGAGCTGCAGCAGTTGGTTCATTAATAATCCTTTCAACCTCTAACCCTGCAATTTTACCAGCATTCTTAGTAGCTTGACGTTGAGCATCATTAAAGTAGGCAGGAACCGTGATAACTGCTTTTTCTACTTTTTCTCCCAAATAACTCTCTGCATAATCTTTAATATAAGAAAGAATCATTGCAGAAACTTCTTCTGGAGTATACTTCTTTCCCTCTAATTCTACTTTTTCAGAAGTTCCCATCTTTCTCTTAATAGAAGATACCGTATTTGGATTTGTCAATGCTTGTCTTTTCGCAGAATCACCAACGATACGTTCCCCCTTTTTAAAAGCTACTACAGATGGAGTCGTTCTTCCTCCTTCTGGATTTGGAATTACTTTTGGAGCTCCAGCCTCCAATACAGCGGCACATGAATTTGTTGTACCTAAATCAATACCTATTATTTTACTCATATTTATCTCTCCTTTTCTATTATTCCTTATTTACTTTTACGGAAGCGGGTCTTATAACTCTGTCTTTTAATTTATATCCCTTTAAGAGTACTTCTATAACAGCTTCGTCTTCCATTCCATCAACATGATCAGTAAGTAAAGCTTGCTCTTGATCAGGGTCAAAGATTTGACCAACACGATTAATTTCTTCCACACCATACTTTTTTAATATATCCATCATGCTTCCATACATCATTTTAAATCCTGTTAAAAATTTAGAAAGCTCATCTGATAAATTATTATCATCCAATTGAATTGCCCTTTCAAAATTATCAACTACATTAATCAGCTCTGTAATGAGACTTTGATTAGCATATTTTAGTAAACCATTTACTTCTTCATCTTTTCTAGTTCGATAATTAATCAATTCTGCTTGAGCTAATTTTACCTTTTCAATTAAAGCTTTATTTTCTTCTTCTAATCGTTTGATTTCTTCTAGATACTTTTTTTCTTTATGCTCACAACACTTATGATTTTTTTCATTTCTTTTTTTTCCTTTAACAGTTTCTGAAGAGGAAACATCTTTTTCCTTTTCACTGGTTAAAACTTCTACATTTTCTTTATCCACACAACTACCTACCTTTCAATATTTTCCTTCATGAATTCAAGTAAAGATACTACCCTGTTATACTCCATTCTCTTTGGGCCAACAATTGCAATGGTTCCTTCTTCATTACCTTTCTTGAATTTTGTTTTAATGATTGTAACATCACTATCAATATTACTTTCATTACCAATATAGACTTTAATATTGTTATCTCCATCAGATTCAATATCTTGTAATACTTCTCCACTTTCTAGTTTATTAAACACTGTCTTAATCTTTTCAATATTACTACTAAATTCAGGTTGATCTAAAATCTTACTTCGGCCCATTATATTAACTTCTTGATTGGTAAAATCATTAAAGACGTGATAGAAAGCATTATATAATTGTTCATGTTGTTTTACATATTTTCCAATGATTGGTTTAATTTCATATTCTAGTTTCGTGCTCACTTCATCAATTGGTGTACCAGAAATTAGATTATTAATTAAACCAACCGTTTTTTTAACATCATCCAAAGAAACATCAAACAGTTTTATATTTTTATGTTCAACATGTCCTTTATCAGTAACGATAATAACAATCATACTATCTTCATCGATTGGAACAACCTCTATTTGCTTTAATAAATTATCATGAGAATTACTTCCTAAAATCATAGTTGTATAATTGGTCATATCAGATATCACTTGTAAACTTTTTGAAATCACATCAGATAAAGCCAATTGCTGATTTTTAAAAACTATTTGCAGCTTTAACATGTCTTCAGCATTCATCTTCTTTAACTCCATTAAATTATCAACATAATATCGATAACCCTTCTCACTAGGAACTCTTCCAGAAGAAGTATGAGTCTTTTCAAGTAATCCAAAATCTTCTAAAGCTGCCATCTCATTTCGGACAGTCGCACTAGAGCATTTCAACGCTTTAGAAATAGCTTTAGAGCCAACAGGATTTACATCTTTAATATACTTTTCAACGATCATCTTTAAAATTGTTTTTTGTCTGTCAGTCAACATTCCATCAACCTCCTAGCAGTAATGTTTTACAAGTGCTAATTGTATTGTATGACTTTTCTTAGCACTTGTCAACACTTTGTGCTAAATATTATTAATAAAAAAAGTAGTTTAGAACTACTTCCTATGAAATTTTAAAGAAATTAAATATTTGATTCTTTGTAGAGCCCAATGTTTTCAACACAAGATTACCATCTCCTGCTTCTTGAGAATAATCTGTTGTATCGACTGCCAAACCTGTATTATATTTATTAATAATTCTATAATAGCCATTATGTAAAGATGTGATGGTCCATAATTGCCAATCATATCCTTGATATGTAGTTTGAGCCACTACATTAGTATTTGCTTTTCCATATTGCTCTTGCACCTCTAAAGCTCGATTAGTAGAAAATTCTACAATTTTATAATATCCATTACTCTGTTTTTCAACGACCCATTTTTGATTAGTGGCACCGGTAAGTAATCGAAGTCCAACTTTCATATCATTGGCAGAGTCAAAAGTAAGAACTCGGCGTGAGGACAATTGGGAAAATATGTAATACATTCCGTTAGGAATATCATCCTCCATATAATCAGGCTGATAAATAGAATAATGTTGTCCTGTTGCAGTTGGTTTATCGTCCTCTATAAAATCAGGATTTACAGAAATTATATTTTTCCAATTACTATTGTTAGAAGATACCAGAACAGAATGTTGTTGATAATTTTTAAGATGATCATAACCTTTCCAAACGGCAATTTCATTTAAATTCATAGACCTTGATAAATTCAATTTCACACATTTTACACTGCTGTTACTACTCTTGTCATAAGTAAGATAATCATCAATATATCCATTCGTTAATATCTCCTCACCAACAACAACGTCCTCTATATCTGCTTCCTCAAAAGCAACATTTTTTCCATCTGGAGTAACAGCTTGAAGTTCAGACCACAATACGGTATCCAGAGAGGAAGCACAATCACGAATAAATTGAACATTTTTGAATTTTTGATTTATCATAACCGGTTCATTAATCTTTTCGATATTAGCATATCCATCCCCAATATTGACACCGTCAATCATCAAATTATTAACAAAATATTTTCCAGAAGAATGGACAGTATAATTTTCATCTTCTTGGCTTTTAGAAATTACGCCCGCATATCCAGAAATATAAGAATTACCACCTTGTCCGCCATAATTAGAGAATGAAGCTAATCCTCCAAAGTATCCTCCGCCAGAACCTCCAGCACTATCAGAACCAACTGCGCCTATTCCATTGGCCCCACCATACGCCTGCGTTACCGCTGTATAGACACCATTCCAACTATATCCTATTAGTGTACCACCGTTTCCACCTTGGGAAGATGTCGTAGCCCCACCTGCACCAGCAGCAACCATAATTCTAGAATTAATTTCTTGATTGCTGTATCTAACATCTGTTGATCCACCACCACCACGAGAAGATCCGGTAGCAGCATTCCCTCCACCATTAAATCCACCAGCAGATGTAGTAGTGGTTTTTCCAATACAAAAATATAATTTTTCTCCTTGATTAAAAGAAATAGATCCTGCTGTATAGCTTCCTTTTCCCCCAGAATATGCACTATTACTACCCCCTGCTGCTCCCCACAACTCGATTCGATACCATCCTGTTTCTGGTATAACATATTCTTGACAGCTAGTACTGCTTATTGCCTCAAATTTTGCTAAGGACTCTCCATATCTATTTAGTTCTGCTTCTACAATTTCAACTAAATCACTGGTGTTTTTTCTATTTGTAGATACAATACTAACAAGAATCACAACGATTAAAAATACCATAATAATTAATCCATATAAAACTGTAGATATTGCAAATCCCCTACAATCTAATTTTTTCATATCATCACCAACTTCTATTCTTTTTATTGCCACAATTTTATCATATATGTTTCAAAATAACTATCCACTTATTACCATATTTTTTTTCTTTTAAAACAGAATATTCATTAGAATAAATAATATTATCAAGAAGATTACTCTCACAAACAATAATTCCATCATTATTTAAAAGTTTATATTCACTAATTAGTTTAATACTTTCTTCCACACAATTTGATTGATAGGGAGGATCCAAAAATATCACATCAAATTTCAAATGAATATCATTAAAATAACGTAAAGCCTCTTTATAATCAGACTTTAAGACCTTACAATTTTTCGCTCCAATAGTATTCAGATTTTTTTCAATAGTTTTACAAGCCAATGGATTTTTATCAACACAATAAGTCATCTTAGCGCCTTCACTAATCGCTTCAATTCCCAAATTTCCACTTCCTGAAAACAAATCTAATACTATACTATCGGGAAGGTATAATTGAATCATGCTAAACAAGCTCTCTTTTACTCTCTCCATAGTGGGTCTAGTACCATCAATATCAAATCCCAAAAGATTTCTTCCTTTATATTTACCGCTAATTATTCTCATAACTGACAAGATCCTTTATCACGTATTTTATTTAATTGGCTATTTATACTTAATATCAAAATATTAACATCGGTTTCTGCTTCTTTATACTCTTGAAACAACCCTTCTTTATATATTTTTTCTTTTAAGGAATCATCATAAGAGCATGTATAATGATGAATCATTTCCATTAACTTATGATTTTGTTTTATCTCTTCGTTCAATTTTTTTATTCTTTTAATACATAATTGTTTATCTAGAGCATCTTTTAATATCTCTACTCTTCTTATTAATTCTTCCATATTTTTATTTTACCACAAATTTTATTTTAATACATCTATTAAATTAGAAATTACTGTAATATCTCTAGATAATTTTGCAAGTCTATCTTTTGTTGTTATTTTATATTCTGTTTTCATCTCTTCTTCTAACTTTTTTAAATAAGAACCATCTCTGTTTAAATACTTATACCAACTAGAATTTTCTCTCAAATAATCATATAAAAAAGGATTAGTTTTTATAGAATGAATTGTATATAAATCCATAATTAGTCCTCAAAATAACGATATAATGGCCTAGCTTCATAACCATTTCTAAGAGGAACACTACTTCCTCCAACACCTATATCTTGTAATAAACCAATGGTCTTTTGTAAATTATTTACTCCTTTTTGAACAGAATCTAAGTCAATGTTTTTTACAGTATTAAAAAAATCACGAAAAGTAGTAGCGGGAGAAGGAGAAAAACTTCTAGTAGAGTTTGTAATAATATAATCATCCCATACGGAACTGTCTGATCCATAAATCTCATAAATCTCATATAACTTTTGCCATGTTGTCTTATTATTTACAACCTGATTAGCTAATTCTGGATGTCTTCTAGCAAATAATTTAAAATCTTCTTTAGACATAATATCACCAATATAATTTATGTTTGCTTTAAATAAAAAAGAAGTAATTTACTGGATTACTTCCTTTATTGATTTAGAAAATCATCAATTGTCATGAGACGATCATCGATTTCTTTTAAAGATATCTTTTTTGTTTTCAAAGTAGAAGTATCTTCTATATTTTCTTCACTTCTCTCATCTAACTTTTCTTGATTCTTATTACGCTTCACAAGTGAAGCAACAACAAAAGCATCAGAAATCGTATTTTTAGAAATTTGATTTCCTGTAGAATAACGATCCATAATAGATAATTCTGTTAACTTTAACGTACGAATCATTGTGTTCTTAATTCCAATATAATTTTTAGAATCACTAATAAACGCTTTCACTATTTTGTAAGGATTCGTCTTTACTTCCCTGATTACCTGTAACCCTCTTCTTGCCCTAGTAGAAATTTCAAATTCACCCAATCGAACTCTTTTTCCTGTTCCTTTATTTGTAATAATCGCTATAAATTCATCTTCCATTAAGCTATATTCATTAATTGCTATCAAATGATCCTCTTTTAATTTTATTGCTTTCACACCAGAAGCCTTAACACCCACTACAGGGACTTCTTCAACTTTAAAGCTTAGACCAAAACCTGAATCCGTAGTCAAGAATAAATATTCTTTATTTTCAATAAAAGCAGCTATAACGGTATCATTTTCTTTTAATTTCATACAACTAGTAGATTTGGAATATCTCTGTAATTTAAAATCTTTTAGTTTTGAGCGTTTAATCATACCATCTTTCGTTGCGATAATAACATTTTCATCAGAAGAAAAATTATAAGCCGGAATAGCACTAACAATAGACTCTTCAGGTGAAATTTCAATAATATTACTAACATGTTTAGGCATATCTTTCCATTTTAATTCAGGAATAATATGTACAGGAATATGAAGATAATTTCCACCTGTTGTGAACACTAATAAAGTATCTGTAGTATTCATTTCAAAAATTCCAATAATATAATCATTTTCTTTTATCGTAAGATCTTCTATATTAGATGCTGCGTAACTTCTATACGACGTTCTCTTTAAATATCCATCTTTTGTAATTAAAACAACCACATCTTCTTTTGGAATCATAGCAGACGTATCTATCTTTATCTCCGTGATTTCTTCTTTTATTTCTGTTAGACGTGGTGTATCATACTCTTTATGAACAGCTTTTAAGTCTTTTTTCATAACAGATTTTAAAACATCTTCGCTTCCTAATATAGCAGTAAGACCACTAATAATCTTTTCCAAAGCCTCTTTTTCTGTTTCTAAGGCCACCACGTCGGTATTCGTTAAGCGATACAACTGTAAAATAACAATTGCTTCTGCTTGTGCTTCACTAAATCCAAATTCTTTTACTAAATTATCTTTGGCATCTGCTTTATTTTTAGACGCACGGATGACTTTAATAACCTCATCTAGTATGGATAAGCATTTAATTAATCCTTCAACAATATGGTATCTTGCTTTCGCATGCGCTAAATCAAATTCACTCCTTCTTCTAACCACATTTTTCTGATGTGTAATGAAGGCATCCAAACAAGCAGCAAGTCCCAGTAATTTTGGTCTTCTATTGACGATAGAAACGACATTAAAATTATAACTTATTTGTAAATCGGTATTTTTTAATAAATAATTAACTATTAAATCTTTATTTGCATTTTTCTTTAAGTCAATAACAATTCGAATGTCTACCGTAGATTCATCTCTTACTTCTAAAATTCCATCCAATTTTTTATCTATACGAATATCATCTATTTTTTTAACTAAAATAGCTTTATTAACTTCGAACGGAATTTCTGTAATGATCAAAGATAATTTTGATTTCTCTTCTTCAAAATTATACTTACTCTTAATAACAATTCTACCTCTACCGGTATTATAGGCTTCTTTTATTCCATCAATGCCCTCTACAATACCACCCGTTGGAAAATCAGGACCTTTTACAAATTGCATCAAATCTTCCAATGTACAATTAGGATGATCAATTCGATAAATAGTAGCATCAATGATTTCATTCAAATTATGAGGAGGAATATTCGTAGCATATCCAGCAGATATTCCCTGTGCTCCATAAACAAGTAGAGCTGGGAAACGTGCAGGAAGTACCGTCGGCTCTATCGTCGTATCATCAAAGTTGGGTGCAAACTCAACTGTATCTTTGTCAATATCTCGAAGCATTTCATTACTGATTTTAGATAATCTGGCTTCCGTGTAACGATAAGCCGCAGGAGAATCTCCATCAATAGATCCATTATTACCATGCATATCAATATAAGGAAGTCTTGTTTTCCATGGCTGACTCATACGAACCATAGCATCATAAATTGAACTATCTCCATGAGGATGATAATTTCCTATCACATCCCCAACCGTTTTCGCACTTTTACGGTACCCTTTATCATAAGTATTTTTTTCCTTATGCATCGAATATAAAATTCTTCTTTGAACTGGTTTTAGTCCATCTCTTGCATCAGGGATTGCTCGATCTTGAATAATATATTTTGAATAGCTTCCAAATCTCTCACCCATGATATCTTCTAAAGTGTAATCAAAAATTTTCTCTAAAATTTCTTCTGCATTCACATTTTTTTTTGCCATATTTTCACCTTCTTCTAGGCTTAATTAATTTTATAATCATCTTCTAAAGAAAACTCAACATTTTCTTCAATCCATTCTTTTCTAGGAGGAACATCATCCCCCATCAATATAGATACTCGTTTTTCTGCCAACTGTGCATCTTCAATATTAACTCGAATTAAAGTTCTACTGCCAGGACGCATTGTTGTTTCACAAAGTTGATCAGCATTCATTTCTCCAAGACCTTTATAACGCTGGATTTCGCATTTTCTTCCTTTACTTTTTTCCTTCATTTCTTCAATGGTATAGGCGTATTGTATTTCCTTTCCACTTTGAATTTTAAATAATGGAGGTAAGGCAACAAATAATCTTCCATCTTCAATTAGTGGTCTCATATAGCGATAAAAGAAGGTTAAAAGCAAACACTGAATATGGCCTCCATCTTCATCAGCATCACTCATAATAATTACCTTTGAATATTCGCAATCATCAATATCAAAATTAGAACCATACCCAGCACCAATTGTATAAATAATGGTATTAATTTCTTCATTTTTCAAGATTTCTTCTTCCCTGGTTTTTTCTGTATTTAACACTTTTCCTCTAAGTGGTAAAATTGCTTGATAGCTTCTATCTCTCCCCTGCTTTGCAGATCCTC
>Ga0310690_10004202_pt1 | contig 20691 bp, 13 predicted proteins | sample AusTroGonzalo_MG_2_FD_207661 | JGI IMG/M metagenome (GOLD analysis project Ga0310690, IMG submission 207661) | Bovine rumen microbial communities from tropical cattle in Woodstock, Queensland, Australia - Gonzalo_04 (v2) (version 2) | ecosystem: Host-associated > Mammals > Digestive system >...
ATTGCGCGGCACTTTGCGGCGTGGCTCGACAAGCTTGGCGTGGCAGTTGCCTATCTCGGTCTTTGGGACACTGTTGATGCGACCGTAGGGCTCGATGTCGCGGCGGATTGTCCGCAGAATGTGAAAATGGCTCGTCACGCCGTTTCTCGTGATGAGACGCGGAAGTTCTTTCAGTATGTCCCTCTCAATGGAGACAAAGGCCAAGTCGTCGAAATGCTCTTCCCTGGCAGCCATAGCGATGTCGGCGGACTCTACGACGACAACCACCTCATTGCCGACCTCGCTCTCGCATGGATCGCGGCAGGGGCGAAGCGAGATGGGTTGCGCCTTAAACGTGGCATTCGTCTTTTGCAGCGGCTTGATCCCTCGGCAGTCGTTCTCCACGATTCACACTCCGAGGTATCCAACCTTTGGGGTGCTTTCGACCGCGTTCGCCGCGTTCTCCCGCGCATCCGCCTCCACTTCGCCTGCAAAGGGCTTTGAAATTCTCCTGTCTTCTCCTGTCCTTTTTGGCTATTGATGTTGTGGTGACAGGCCCGGTGATTGAGATGAAAGATCTACACTTTCTACACTTCTACACGGCTAAGATCTAAAAGAACCTGTGGGGACAGACCCTGTGAGACCTCACTGCGTCTCTGCGTGAGAAAATCCGTGGAAATCCGTGGGGACACACCCCATGGACAGCCATCGGAGCGGAGTCAAAGTGCGGGTCGGGCGTTACTGGGCGAGCAGTGCGTGATTGATAGTTGTGCGGCTTTATGGTAAAATATAACACTAATGCTTGGCTTCCTGAAAAGACGAAAAAAGCGTCCGGTCGTTTATAAACGTCCGGAGCACTGCATTTCCAGGAAAAACATCGATCCTGACGCGCTGAAGGTCCTCTACAGGCTTTCTCAGCTGGGCTATACGGCGTATCTCGTGGGCGGCGGCGTGAGGGACCTCCTGATGGGGCGGACGCCCAAGGACTTCGACGTCGGCACGTCAGCGCGCCCCGGCGAGGTCAAAAGCGCGTTCCGCAACTGCTTTTTGATTGGGCGCAGGTTCCGCCTTGCGCACATCCGCTTCGGCAGCAAGGTCATAGAGACGGCCACTTTCAGGCGCGATTCCCAGACCGTGGGCGAGATAATCGAGCATGCCGCCGAAGGCCCGCATGAGGACAATACGTTCGGCACGCCGGAGACGGACGCATACCGGCGCGACTTCACGGTCAATGGGCTATTCTACGACATAAAGGACTTCTCGGTAATCGACTGGGTCGGGGGGATGAAGGACCTTGAGAAGAAGATCATAAGGACAATCGGCGATCCCGAGATCAGGTTCCGCGAAGACCCCGTTCGAATGATGAGGGCTGTGAGGTTCTCGGCGAAGCTTGGCTTCCGCATCGAGCGCAAGACTGCGGCCGCGATGAAGAAGTGGCATTCCTGCATCCTGAGCGCGGCGACTCCGCGAGTCTGCGAAGAGGTATTCCGCCTTTTCCCATATGGCCACAGCGCAGAGGCGTTCAGGCTCATGTACGAGTGCGGGATGCTCGGCGACCTGCTGCCGTCCCTCTCGAAGTTCATAGACGAGAGCGGAGGGAAGAAGTCCCCGACGTTCAGGTATCTTGACGTCCTTGACGAGTACGAGAAGATGATGGCGGGCAAGGGCCTTGAAGTCTCCAACGGGCTGCGCGCGGCGGTGCTCCTCACCGGAATGCTCCGAGCTGAAAACCGCGATGGCGCAGGGCGGCGTATAATGCAGGAAATGCATGCCGCGCTCAAGACCCCGAAGGCGGTGTATTTTACCGGCGTCCTCCTGATGGAGTCCATAAAGCGCCTTTCCTCGCCGCCGGCGAAGGGAAAGCAGCGCTTCATATACAACAGGGATTTCCTCGATGCGCTCGACTACAACCGCATCGTGCTCAGGGCCGAAGGGCGGAGCGAAGGCGTTTTAAACAAATGGGCAGACCTATACGACGAGAAAGGAAACGAAAATGAACCTCAAAACTAACCCTGAACTGCTACCACTCGTTGAATGGTGGGAGAAGGACGGCAAGCAGACCGTCATCATGCTGGCGGTCGTGGCGATCGCCGTTGCGGGATGGTACGGCTGGAAGAGCTACCGCGCCGACAGGCTCGACGCCGCGTCAGATGCGCTTGTAAGCGCCTACACGGCTGAAGAACTGGAGGAGGCGGTCTCGAAGTTTGGCGGGATGGCGGCCTCGGGGCCGCTCAAGATACGCCTTGCCAAGAGCTATTACGACGCTGGCCGCTTCGAGGAGTCCATGGCGATCTACGAAGAGCTTGCCGCGAAGCCTGTTGATGGCTTCGGCGACATACCGGTCGTCGGCAAGGCGCAGTGCCTTGAGGCCCTTGGCCGCTTTGACGATGCAGCAGCCGCGTTCGACGCGTTTGCGGAGGCCAACACAAACAACTACCTTACTCTTACTGCGCGTCTCGGCGCCGCGAGGTGCATTGCGCAGGCCGGCGACAAGGCGAAGGCTCTCGCAAGACTCGACGCCCTTAAGGCGACTGTGGACGGCGACGACCTTGCCACAGCTCGCATAGAGGCGACGGTGAAGGCGGTCAATCGTTTAGAGAAGAAGGCGCAGTAGAGCAGTAGGAGGCGTTTTAATGCGCGGGAATCCGTTTGCGACTCTCGTGGCCACTGTTGCGGTTCTGGTGGCTGGAGCGTCACTCTCCGGCTTTGCCTGGATGTACGCAAAGGTCCGTGCATATGAGCGGGCCACTGGCACGAGCGTCTTTTCTGCGACTGGCTCCGTAGCTCGGGCTGCGGCTCCGGCGTCGGCTGCGATGCCGGCTTCGTCGCCTTCTACGAATGTCTCAGAGTCGGCCAAGGCAACCCCGCCTGCCGCGTCGGGCCACGAACCCGAGGCGGCCGTGGCCATGAAGGTCGCTTCCGTCGAGTACGACGGGGATTCAAAGCTCAAGGTCAGGTTCACGGCCCGCCCGGAGTTGGACGGCATCAGGCAGTATGTGGGCGTCGAGCCCCTTAACGGGGGCTTTGCGGGGATTGCGTACGCGCCTAAGTCCGAAGGCCGCGTCCTCCTTGTTACCGGCGACTTCGCGCGTCGCACGAACGTCGTCCTTCGCATACGGCGAGGGCTTTCTGCCGCAGGCGGCGGGATGAGCCTTGAAGAGGATTTCACCTATTCCTTCCGCAGGCGCGACATCCCGCCGCGCGTAGATTTCGCCGCGAAGGGCCGCTATCTTCCTCCTGCGGGGCGTAGGGCGATTGCTGTCGAAAGCGTAAACGCCCCGAGCGTAAGGGCCGAAGTCCGCCGCGTTCGCGCCGACGCCGTAGTGCAGCTCCTTGCCCGCGAGGAAGGTCGCTACAAGCGCTACTACGGCGGCGGCGGAGACTCCGAGGACACGGTGGAGATATCCTCGTCGCCGACTGTATCGGAGCATCGCTGCGAGAATGTCCCGAACGTAAGCGAGACATGGCAGCTGCCTGTCGCCGTCGGAGGGTCTCAGCCGCAGAAGGGCGTGTTCCTCGTTTCGGTGGGGCGCGGCGACATCCCGTTCCGCGAAGACGCCTGGGAGTATGTCGACGGGAGGTGGCGCGAGAACACGGAGCTCCTGAATCCGCCGCGCTTCCGGCTCGTCTGCCTTTCGGACCTGGGCCTCTCGGTCAGGCGCTGCGGCGATCGCGTCTGGGTGTGGACGACTTCGCTGACAAGCGGCCTTCCTGCTGGAGGCGCGAGGGTGAAGGTGCTTTCCCAGACAGGCGAGATTGTAATGGAAGGGCTCTCCGACTCGACGGGCCTGTGCTCGTCGGAGCGAAAGGCCCCTGGCGAGCCGTTCGCCGTGGTCGTAGAGGCGGCGGACGGCGGCGACATGACTTTCATGGCGCTTTCCGACCGCACGACGGTTGACGAGACGTGCCGCGACGGCTCTCGGCCTGAATACCTCAAGGCCGGCGAATGCACGGCCTTCGTGTGGACGGACCGCGGAATATACCGCCACGGAGAGAAGATATTCTTCCATGCCATACTTCGCAACGGCGAGATGGCGGCTCCGAAGCCGTTCCCGGTGGTCGTGGAGCTTCTTAATCCGAGGGGAGATGTCTTCAAGCGCGAGACGGTCATGTCGGACGGCCTTGGCGCCGTGTCGTCAGAGGCTTTCTCGGTTCCCGCGGGGCTGCCGAGCGGAGGGTGGACCGTCCGCGCGAGGATGCCAGGCGACAATGGCGAGGTCCTTGGCAAGAAGGGCGTTGTCATAGAGGAATTCGCTCCGCCGCAGATACGTGTGTCGGTCGCGGCAGACGAGTCGTCACGCCCGTCGAAATTTTCGTTTGACGTCTCTGCGGAGCACCTTTTCGGGGGGCCTGCGAAATCGCTTAAGTGCGAGGGAGCCGTCGTTTTCGAGGACGCGCCGTTCGCGCCGGAGGGTTGGCCTGGCTACAGGTTTGGAAACGAGGACATCGGCCTCAAGCCCTGCTTCCGCACTCTTTCTGCGCAGAATCTCGACGATTCCGGCAAGACGCGTTTCATCGCGGCGATTCCGGCGGACGCCGGGAAGCCCAAGGCCATGGTCCGCGCGACGGGGCAGGGAGTCGTGTTTGAAGACGGAGGGCGGCCGGCCACTGCGCGGCGCACGGTTCTTCTCCACCACTATCCCTACTACATCGGCTCGACGCTTCCGGACTTTCTCCCCATGCCCCATGCAGGCTCCCCGAAGGTTCGCATTGCGTGCGTAATGCCCGACGGGACGCGTGCAGAGGGCGAGAAGGCCCTAAAGGTCAGGATCGAGCGCATCGACCAGGTGTATTCCGCAAGGAGCGACGAGAACGGCTGGAACGTCTGGGATTGCGAGAGGATAAGGTCTCTCATGGCCGATGACGTCGATGTCTCCACGGGGCACGACGGCTGCTGCGAGATAGAGCTTCCGATATCGGAGTGCGGCGACTACGCAATCACCGTCCGCGATCCTGCGACAGACGTTTCGTTCGCCAGGGCGTTCTATCTTGGCGGCATCGACGACGACGAGGTGCGCGCACCTCTTTCGGACCCTGCGGCCATTGCAATCGCCACGGACAAGAAGTTCTACCGCGTGGGCGAAGCCCCGCGTCTTGTAGTAAAAGCCCCGTTTGCTGGCTATGCGCTGATGGGCGTCTTCAAGGACGGCCTGCGCTCGTTCCGCGTCCTCAACTTCACCAACGCGACATCCGAAGTGGTCCTCGACCCTGTCCGCAGGGAAGACGCCCCGAATCTCGACGTGTTCGTCTCGGTAGTGCAGGGCGCGAAGCGCGTCGGCAGCTTCATGGTGGCGCGTGCGCACGGGCGCGCGACTGTCCCTGTAAGGCCCGCAGACCTTGAGATTCCAGTCGGCGTCTCGCCAAGCGTCAGCATATCCGCAACGGGCGAAGGGCCGAAGGTCGTCGCAGACATCTCCGCGCCGGGGGCGGAAGTTGCGGTCGTTACGCTCGTTGACGAGGGCATACACATGCTCACAGGCGAGCCGGAGCCCGATACGCTCTCCCGCTTCTTCAGGCTGAGGGGCGCGGAGCGTCCGCTCTACGACATCTTCGGGCGCATATTGCCGATTCTCGACGGAGGTCCCGGAAAGCGCGGAGTGAAGATCGGCGGCGGATCCGGAGAGGATCTCCTTGGACGGGTAAGCCCGGTTGGGTCGCGCCGGTTCCGGCCTCTTTCGATGTGGAGAAAGGGCGTGCCGGTCGTAAACGGGCGCGCGAAGGCGGTTTTCGACCTGCCTGAATTCGTCGGCGAGATACGCGTTTCGGCCGTGGCATACGGCAAGGCCGCGACCGGGGCCGCGTCTGCGCGTGCGAAAGTCGCCCCGAAGCTCGTCATGATGCCCGATGCTCCGAGGTTTGTCGCCCCCGGGGACGAGTTCGAGGTTTCCCTTCCCCTGCGCAACACCGGCGACGCCGCAGGGCGCGTGTCGTTTGAAGTCTCCGCCAGGGGCCATGGCTCCAGCTTGGTTCGCGGGGTAGCCGAGATTGCCGCAGGGGCGTTTTCTAACGTCGTGGTGCGTCTCAAGGCTCCTGACGCAGAAGGGAACCTTGCAATCGACTATCGTGCAGAGGGCCTGGGGGAAATCCACAGCCAGACGATAGAAGTTCCGGTGCGGCCGGCAGTTGCATGGGTCGAGGCCTGCGGCGTGTGTCCGGAGGACGAGTGGAAGGAGCCTTCTGGCGGCAAGTGGACGGCCAAGACCTTCGACTCCCCGATTGGCGGATACGAGGCGGCCCTCAGGTGGCTTGCCGAATACCCTCACGGCTGCCTTGAGCAGACTGCGTCGCGGATATACCCGCTTGTCGCTGCTGGAGGGCTTCTTAGGTCTGTCGTCACAAACGGCGAGGATTTCATATCGGCCGGCGTGCGCAGGGTGGAGTCCATGGTCCGCGAAAGCGATTTTGTCATGTGGCCGGACTGCTCGACTGCGCCGTGGAACCGCGAAGTCTCCGTCTATGCGGCAGATTTCCTGTTTGCCGCGGAGCGTTCCGGGGTGAAGCTCGCCCCGTCTGCGAGGGAGAGGGTTCTCAAGTTCCTGAAGAGGTGGGCCAGGAGCTCCGATTCAGACGTTTCCTCCTACGCGGCGCTCGTGCTTGCGCAAGCTGGCGTGCCGGACCGCGACAGAATGTTCCGCCTATACGACAGTCGTGCTTCTCTTCCCGCGATTTCCCGCGCGAGGCTGTCGCTTGCGTTCTCCAAGACGGGCGACAGGGGGCGGGCGACGGCGTTGCTTGCGGAGTCGTTCGAGCCCCAGTCGGTCAAGGAGGCGGCGTTCCAGATGCTTGCGCTTCTTGCCGTGAACCCTGGGGATCCGAGGGTGCTGCCCCTCCTTGCGTGGCTCGATTCCCGCCGCGACAGGACCAAGGCGAGCTGGGGGACGACGGAGGAGAATGCGCACGCGCTTCTCGCGATCGGGGCCTACTACAGCGCGAATCCGCCGAAGAAGGGGGCGAAATACGTTTCGTGGCGCACGCTTTCCCTTCCGCGTCCGTCCGAGGTCGTTGACGAATCGGGGGGAATCTTCATATCCAAGCGCCTCCTCGACGCCAATCTCGCGCCAGTTGACCAGAATGGCCTCAAGTGCGGTGATCTCGTGATGACGGAGCTTGCCATAACATCAAGCGTCACGCGCACCATCAGCGATCTCGTGGTCGAAGACCTGTTTGCGGGCGCGTTCGAGCCTGTCCATCGCGAGCTTTCCTGCGCAGGCGGCCCTGACTGGGTCATGCGCAAGGACGCCGCAGACGACAGGATGCTGATATTCTCCAAAAAGTTCACTCTGGAGGCAGGACATGGCGTCAAGGTCCTCTATCCGGTCAGGGTGGTTTCGGCGGGCGACTACATCCTGCCTGGGGCGAGCGTGGAGGCGATGTACAATCCTCTTCTGCATTCTCGCCGCGCCCCCGGCCGCATTGTGGTTCGCCGCTGACTGGAACGACGAATGGGCCGAGGCTGCTCCCGGCGGACTCGTTGTCAGGGACTCCGCCGGCGACATCCTGCGCGTCACCCTCGGGGCTGACGGCTCGGACTGCCGCCCGGGCTACGTCGCCGACCCCGACGACTGGATCGTTAAGGCCATAGTCGCGGCGGAGGACGGCGAGTTCTGGAGCCATTGCGGCGTAAGGCCTCTTTCCGTCCTGCGGGCGGCTTGGCAGAACGTTTCCGGCAGGAGGCGGGTTTCCGGGGCTTCTACGATATCCATGCAGGCCGTAAGGCTGATGAAGCCGCACCCCAAGACGCTTTGGCACAAGGCGGTGGAGGCTGTGTCTGCAATCAAGATGGAGAGGTGCCACGACAAGAGGTGGATTCTCTCGCAGTATCTCGACAGGGCGCCTTTCGGCGGCAACCTGGTCGGCATTGAGGCGGCGGCGGACGGGTGGTTCGGCAGGAGCGCCCGCGGGCTTGGCCTTGGCGAGGCCGCGATTCTCGCGGGAATGGTGCAGGCTCCGTCGCGCTTTCGCCCGGACAGGCATCTCGACCGCGCACTCGCGCGCCGCGACTACGTGCTCGGGCGCATGCTCTCGCTCGGAATGATAGACGAGATGCAGATGGAGGCCGCGAGATCCGTGGTGCCCGTCGTGCGCCGCACGCCTCGTCCGTTCAAGGCGCCGCATTTCTGCGACTGGGTCGTGAAGACGCATGGCGACGGAGGGAAGGCGCGGGGGGAGATCCGCACTTCGCTCGATCCCGACATCCAGCGAATAGCCGAGAGCGCCGTCGCCCGTCCGGCGGAGGCGGGGCTCTCGGCGGCGGCGGTGGTCATGCGGACGGACGACGGCGGCGTTCTCGCCCTTGCCTGCAGCGGAAGCTATTTCGATCCGGAGGACGGCCAGGTCAACACGGCGGCGTCTCCGCGTCCTGCAGGCTCGACCCTCAAGCCGTTTCTCGCGGCGTTGGCGATGGACCGCGGGATTGTCGCGCCTGACGAGCGGCTTATGGACGCTCCGGTGTCGTTCAAGGGGTATCGCCCTGCAAACTTCGATTCCCGCTATCGCGGCCTCGTGTCGCTGCGCGATTCGCTTGTTCTTTCGCTCAACACCCCGTTCGTCCAGATGCTCCGCCGCGTCGGCGTGAGGGACTTCTGCGACTGCCTCGCGTCGCTCGGGTTCGCGAACGCGGGCGGCGGAGGGGAGTCTGCGGGCCTGGGAGTTGCGATAGGCGGCATGGACGTTTCACTCCTTGAGCTTGTCGCGGCATATCGCGCAGTGGCCTGCGGCGGCAACGGGGTCTTCTCGCGGGAAGCGTCGTTTGTGGTATCTGACATGCTTTCCGGCTCTGAGCGCGCCAAGGCCGCTCTCGGCCACGTTGCCGACGTAGCGATCCCGCGCTTCGCCTGGAAGACCGGCACGAGCTCGGCCTTTCGCGACGCCTGGACTGTAATGTGGAATCCTCAGTATGTAATAGGCGTCTGGTGCGGAAGGAAGAAGGGGGGCTTTGGAGACGAGACCGTGGTCGGGGCCAAGGTCGCCGCGCCTGCGGCGTGGACCATCGCGCGCTCTCTCTATCCGCAGGGCGACGGGCCGTGGTTTGACGAGCCTGCGGGAATGGAGAGGCGCCGCATATGCTCGCTTACTGGGCTTTGCGCGGGCGTCGCCTGCCAGTCTTGCGAGGAAGGGCGCGGCATTCGCGGTAGGACGCCGTTCAGGGTCTGCGAGGCGCATTGCGCAAGCGCTTCCGCTCCGCTGAAGATACTGAGGCCTGAAGAAGGCGCGAAGTTCCGCATCGTTCCCGGCGTCGGGCGCCAGAAGATAGTATGCCAGGTCTCCGGCAATGCCGGTGGAGGGACTTTGTGGTGGTTCGTGGATGGCGTCCCGTCAGGCGTCACCTCCGGGGAGGCGCCCCTTGCCGTCGAAATGGTCGTTGGCAGGCACGAGGTCGTCTGCGCCGCCGCGTCAGGCGAGTCGGCGTCAGTCTCGTTCGAAGTCGCTGAATGAATCGGCTTCTACCGTCGAACGCGCGACACCGCTGTCACTTCGCGGGCCGCTTTGGTGGAAAAAGGCTTTCGAATTCATCCTTGTACCACCAATCCAGGTCGGGGCTCCACGTAACAGGCTTCATCGTCTTCGAGATGGCGAATTCCTCGAGGACGCCGCCGGTAATGGCATCGCCCCTGAACGTTGTGTAGACCTCGGCGAACGCGACGGGCGTCGGCGCGGTCTCGCCGTGCTTCGCGAGGCGGATCCGCTTTTTCTTCGCGATGCGATCGCCATGCTGGCACGCCCACTTGCAGCAAAGCGCACACGCTTCGTCGATCTGCTCGGAAACGTCCACGTAATAGCAGTGGCAGTTGAAATTGTAGCCTTCGCCCGGCGGCTCCTCGTAGAAATAAAGTTCCGTGGGAGCGGTCTTCATCGTCTTGTAAACCGCGTGCATCGTCGCCGCAGAGCACTGGACATGGTCGGGATGCCCGTCGACGGGCCAGTTCACGAACACCGCCTTCGGCTTCCGCTCGACGATGAGCTTCCCGATCTCCGCCGTCACCTGAGGCTCGGCGTGGGCCATGCCGTTGTGGTTGATCTGCGAAAGGAAGATCGGTTCGCAGCCGAACGCCTTGCACACCTCGCGTTCCTCGGCGATCCGCTTCACCGCCGTCGTCCCGTCCGCATAGCCTTTCGGCCCGCATCCGTTCTCCCCGCGCGTGAAGTCGATCACCTGGATGTCGTACTTCTCCCGCATACGGAGCATCAGCCCCAGACAGTTCTCGATGTCGTCCGGATGGCACCCGATGAAGAACACCGTGTCCTTCGCCCCCAATGAAAGCGCCCCGAGCGCAACTGCGGCGAATGCCGCAACCATATGTTTTGTCGTCATGACTTCTCCTCTCAGCTAAGGTTTGCTTTTAGACCTTTAGAAAGACGTTTTTGCGATACAGAAACCAAAGAAGAAGCCAGCAGATGGCAAGGTGGCCGGCGGCGACGAGAACACCAGCCCATGCGGGCGGCAGAAGCCCCGCAACGCCACCTACGAAGAACTTCGACACGGCATCGAAATCCACGATCCTCTGAATCAGATACACCGTGATCGCGTTCATTCCCACTACGCGGAAGAAGAGCGTCCAGCGCCGCCACATCTTTACGTCAACGATCCAGTAGAACACGGCAAAGAGCGCAAGCGAATACGCGCCCGCGACAAGCACGAACGTCGAAGACCAGAGTTTCTTGTTTATCGGCATCCAGTTTGACCATGCGAGGCCAGCAACAAGCAAAATCACGGCGGCTACAAGCATGCCAAGCGTCTTCGCCCCGCCGTTAAACCGTCCCCTCCATCGCACAAACTCCCCCGTGAACGCGCCAAGCATCGCCGTTACGACGGCGGGGAACGTGCTTAGAATTCCTACGGGGTCTGGACCTATTTTGCCAAGGGGATTGGGTAAGAACCGCCTATCGACATACGCCGCGAGATTCCATTCGACCGACCATGGATCGGCCCCTGCTGGTGCGTTCGGCACAACGGCGTATCGCATGGCGGCCCAATAGCCGACAAGCACTCCAACCGCAACCACGATGCGCGTTCGCAGGGAGAACGCGAGGTATAGAAGCGCCGCGAACGCCCACGCAAGCCCAATGCGGCCAAGGACGCTCGCCCAGCGAACATCGCCGAAGCCTTTTTCGAAAAGTCCGTTGTATATCATGCCAAGCATGACAAGCGCGAACGCTCGCCACGCGATTTTGCCGCAGATGCGCGATGCGCTCCATCCTTTCTCGCGCATCTTCGTGCACGAAAACGGGAACGCCACGCCCGCTATGAAAAGGAAAAGCGGAAAGATCGTATCGTACTGCGCGAAGCCGTGCCATTCGACATGGTGCATCTGCCGCGCGAGCCAGCACCCGTCGCCGAAGCCCAATGCGTTGCACAGGCCCACCACCACAGGCGCGAGCCCCATTATGAAGAGCATGTCAAAACCCCTCAAGGCGTCGAGCGACATAAGGCGCTCCGAATGACTCTGGCTCATTGAAAACTTTCCTCCATTCGCAGGTATTATAGCATTTAAGACCACGTTGTTCAATAACGCGTCTGCTGCCCCCACCGGGGATTTAAGATTGCGTTTGATCTGGCAAAGCGCGCGTCCAAAGTAGCAGTTGAAAAAGCGTTGGGGAAATGATATTATAAGGGGGTTGTGATCACCTTTAGTTGACTGGCGATTTCGTTGCTACGATATACGAAGAAAATAAAAGATGAAGGCTCTCCTGCTGTCATTCTGTTCATTTGCCGCATTGACCGTAGGTGCAATGGAGGTCTCGGTGGCGCCCGGCACCGCTGTGCCGTCCGATGACGGGACATGGCTGTGCAAGGTTTCGCCCGACAGCGGGTTTGTATGGGTGGACTTTGCCGGTTTGCCGGATGCGGCGGAGGCAACGGGGTGGACGTTCGACTACTATGCGGCGGACTTTTCCGTCTTGAACAGCGGCTTCGCCTTTCTCGTCGATTCCGACGGCGGCTGCACGCGCTGGAAGGAGGCCGCGCCAACTGAGGAAGGTGTCTGGAACCGCATCACCGTCCTCCGCGACGATCCGAATGCGGCGGCGTTCGCCCCCGACAACTCCGACTACATCCAGAACAAGGCCGACTGGTCGAAAGCCGTGCGCTTCAGGTTCATGATGCAGCGGCAGAGCCCGCGCGCGACGGAATACCGCATCGGCCACCTGCGGCCGATCCTGCCGGCCAAGGCGCGCCCGGGCGTTCCAGGCGAGCGTCGCTTTGCCTTTGCACGCGTCACGGCGCTCTCGGAGCGCTGCGACTGGGAGGAGACGGCGGCATTTCTCGAGAAGATCGGCTTCACCGATCTCTACGCTTGCGTAGCCCGTGGCGGACATGCCTACTATGACTCGAAGTTCCTGCCGCGCTGCCCAACGCTCCCGGCGGGCCGCGACTCGGTGCGCGAGTGCGTCGCCGCCTGCCGTAGGCACGGTATCCGCTTCCATGCAGGCAAGGCGAACTGGAATTGCGAGCATGAGGACACTCCGAAGGCGTTTCTCGAGCAGATGCGCCGAGAGGGACGTTTCCAGATGACGGACAGGGGCTCGGAATGCCGTTGGCTGTGTCCGGCCGATCCGCGCAATCAGGAGCTTGAATTCGATGTCATGCAGGAACTGGCAGACTTGGGCGTGGACGGGGTCCATTTCGACTACTGCCGTTTCCGGGACGGCGACTGCTGCTATTGCGCGCGATGCCTGAAGCGGTTGTCGGAGAAGGTAGGTCGGGCCCAGTTGACCCCGGCTGAAGTCAAGGCCGACAAGGCGTTGCACGACGAATGGATCCGGTTGCGCGTCGCCGACATCGACCGTCTCGTCGAACGTGTGGCGACATGTGCGCATGCGCTAAGTCCGCGCATCGAGGTCTCGGCTTCGACTGGACGCACGCCGGACATGGGATTGCTTGGGCGTGCACAGGACTGGCCGTCATGGTGTCGGCATGGGTGGATTGATGTCGTCAGCCCCATGAACTACTATATCTCGGATGTCGTCTATCGGCACATTCTCGAGCAGCAGATCAGGCATTTGAAGGGGACGAAGGCGAAATTAGTCCCATACATCGGGATCGGATGCAGCCGCTATGCGCGGATGCCGGAGGATACGTTCCTGCGCGAACTGGACGCCGTGCGCAGTCACGGGCTTGAGGGGTTTGCGATCTTCGCGCTCGATCCCTATGCGGAGGAGCTGTTGCCGCGTCACTTCGGTCGACTGCGGCGGAAAGACTGAAAGACTGAAGGAATGGATAGAGGAGGACAATGAAAACTGTTGGATTGATTTCGGCTGTCGCGGCTGCGGCTTCTTGCATGGCGGCGTATGGCGTTTCGCCGTCGGTTGCGCTTGACAGGGTAAAATCTCCGCTTGTGGTGGATATGCCTCGTATCGGGACGCTTGCGCCGCGAACTGCGGCGGAGGTTGGCGATTCGATGTGGACGATCGGGTGCGAGTGCCTTGACCGCGACTTTGCCTCGTTCGAGCAGTATCGCGAGTTCCTGCCCGCGCTTGGCATAAGGAAAATCCGCCTTCAGGCGGGATGGGCGAAGTGCGAGAAGGTGCGCGGCGTATATGACTTCAAGTGGCTTGACGACATCGTAGACTGGGCAATCGCCCACGGCCTCGACCCGATGCTCGAGACGTGCTACGGGAATCCTCTCTATGCAAACGGAGGCTCTGCGGAGCTGATGGGGAGCACGTTCCCCTCCGGCGAAGCACTGGAGGCGTGGGACAAGTGGGTGGAGGCGCTTGTCAGTCACTTCAAGGGCCGTGTCCGCGACTACGAGATGTGGAACGAGTCTAACAACGTGAAGGCTAATACGCCCAAGCTCATTGCCGAGCACAACGTCCATACGGCGAAGATCATCAAGCGGGTCTATCCCGAAGCCAACATCGCAGGGCTCGTCCTGGGCGGGGACTGGGCGCGGGACATCGAGCTTTGCCTTAACGAAATGGGCGAGGATGCCAAGCTCTTCAAGTGGTTCATGTTCCACCGCTACGCCTGCAACCCCGAGAGTGAGATTGACATTCTCCTGGACCGCAGGGCGCTCGTGAAGAAGTTCAACCCAGACGGCATCCTGCGCCAGGGGGAATCGGGCGCGACGAGCGAGATGGTGAAGTGGTTTTCGTTCGACGGCGTGCCGTTTACGGAGATCACGCAGGCGAAGACGGACTTGAGGCGCATGCTCACCGATTTTTCCTGCGGCATCCCGACGGCGGTGTTCACGATCTGCGATCTCCACTACCGCCGCAACGGCAAGGTCTCCTACAACCCGAAGGGGCTTTTGCGCGCGGACGACGCGAACCGCGTAATCGGCGTGAAGCGCGCCTACTACGCCGTGCAGAACTGCGTGAGCGTATTTGATTCAACGGTGAAGCAGGTAGCCGAGACGCAGTTCGAGAACAAGGACTCTACCATCTTCTGGCGCGAGTACGAGAAGGGCGGCTCGCCCCTCGTGGCATTCTGGCAGTATGCGGAGGTGCAGGGAGATTTCAAGAAGACGAAGGAGGCGCCGGGCTTCAACCTGGCGGACGGGCGCACTCGCTATCCGCGCGCCTCGGACAGGTGCGATACGTTCCCGACCGTTTTCCGCACGAAGTCGCCGCCGATGAAGGAGCCTGTGTGGGTCGATCTCCTGACGGGCAGGGTGTATGCGATCCCGGCCGAGAACGTGCTTTCGAGCGCTTCCGGCACGGTCTATGTCGATGTGCCGTGCTACGATTCGCCCGCGCTTCTCACGGAGAGGCGCGCGCTCGGCCAGATTCAGGAGCTTGATCCCGTTGGCGGTTCGCTGCGCCTTGGGATGGCGGGCTACACGTTCAAGGCCGTGCGCGACGTTGACGCGATGCTGGACAAGGTCCAGGCGCTGGGGGTTCGATACCTGTGCATCAAGGACTTCCACCTGCCTTTCTCGGCGACGGACGAAGAGATACGCGCCTTCCTCGAAAAGTGCCGCGCCCGTGGCATCACCCCCTACGCAATCGGCCCCATTTACATGAAGGACAGGGAGAAGGCCGTCGAGGCGTTTGAATTTGCGAAACGCGTCGGCGTAAAGCTCGTCGTCGGCGTGCCCTACGAGGTCGCGCCTGGGAAGGAGGACACCTGGGGGCCGGACCGACTTGAGTCGCGCTCGCTTTGCGAGTTCGTCGCGGGCCTTTGCCGGAAATACGACATGCGCTTTGCAATCCACAACCACGGGCCCTCGCTCGCGAACCTCTTCCCGACGGCGGAGTCGGTGTGGAAGCAGGTGCACGACCTTGATCCGCGAATCGGCATCTGCCTCGACCTTTCGCACGAGTTTCGCTCTTTCAAGGACCCTGCGGATTCCATCAGGCGGTATTCTTCGCGGATTTTCGACGTGCATCTCAACAACGTGGAGTCGAATGCCGATCCCGAGAAGTACCTTGCGGCGACCTTGCCAAGAGGGGCGCTGGACATCGCGAAGATATGCAAGGCGCTCTCTGACTGCCGGTACGACGGCGTCTTGGCGATAGAATACGCAAAGAACTTCGAGGACAACATGGCGGACTTGAGGGAAAGCGTCGGCTATTTCAACGAAGTCGCTCGGAGGATTAACGCGGAAAAGTGACGACGGCTCGTCCATGAGGGCGTTTGTGATAGCGATGGAATGCGAGGCGGAGGCAGTGCGGCCTGCGCTACGCGACGGCGACAGGCTTTACGTCTCCGGGATCGGCAAGGTGAACGCGGCTGCGGCGACGCAGCTTGCGATCTGCGAAGGGGCGGACGAGATATGGAACGCCGGTCTTAGCGGCGGGTTTGGCGACGTCGAAGTCGGCGGCGTCTATGGCGTCGAGAGGGCAGTCGAGTATGACTTTGACCTTGCAAAGCTGAACGGCACGGCGGTCGGCGTGTTGGACGAAATGAAGACCCCGTATCTTCCATTCCGCGTCATTGAGGGCGCGGCGGGGCGCGTCCCGGGGTTTGGCGGCTTGCGCACTCTCGCGACTGGCGACCACTTCAACGACAGCGAAGCCGACTATGACCTCATCGTGCGCACGCTCGGCGCGTCTCTACGCGACATGGAGGGCGCCGCCGTGGCGCATGTCTGCGCGAGGCGAGGCGTCCCGTGCGTATCTTTCAAGTGCGTGACGAACGTCGCAGGCGGTGGCTCTATGACCGGGCAATACAAGGACAACAAAGACCATTGCCTCGCAGTTCTCCGCGCCGCGATGGAGAAGGCGGTGGCTCTGTGAACATAATCGGAAAGAATGCGGCTATAGTTGCGGCGCTTGCAGTCTCGCTCGTGATCTACGCCGGCTGCACGTCGGCCTCCAACGCCGCGCGACAGGACGGCGTCCTGGCGCCGATGCGCGTTACGCTGACATTCGACGACTCGTTGAAGGACCATCTCCTAATCGCCGCGCCACTTCTTGAGGAGCGTGGCTGGCGCGGAACGTTCAACCTGGTCACTGATTGGATTGGCAAGGACGAGCGGCACCTTACGTGGGACGACGTGCGCGAGCTCGTCCGCCGCGGGCACGAGGTCGCGACGCACACCAAGACGCATACAGACCTTGTGAAGCTGTTGGCGAAGCAGGGCGAGGCGGCCGTGCGGCGGGAGCTTGCGGAATCGAGAGACGCGATTGCCGACGCTACTGGCTTCACGCCGCGCTACATGTGCTCGCCATTCGGCCAGCAGAACGACGACACCGCGCGCCTCTGCCACGAAGAGGGCCTTCGCCAGATGTTGGCCTGCCGCATGAACTTCGGCAAGGGTGCGGAGGGGCTCACGCGGCAGAGGATTGAGTCGTGCATTGCGAAGGGTATGCTCCGGCTCGACGTGCTCCATCACGGCATCTCGGCCGAGGACAGGGGTGGGTGGCATCCGTTCCGCGACCGCGCGGCGTTCGAGCGCCACCTTGACGACCTCGCGGCGCTCGAACGCGAGGGGAAGATCGTCGTCACCGACTACGACGGGATGGCGTCCGACTGCGCCCTGAAGGCGGTGGAGTGGCCGAGACACGGCGTCCTCGCGCTCTCCTTCGACGACAGGAACATGGCGGCGTGGGAGCGGGCCTTCCCGATTTTCGAGAAGTATGGTGCGTCCGTAACGTTCTTCATCAATGGCGACATCGGCCCGGATGAGGTCGGGTTCGCGCACCGTGCGCTCGCCCTCGGCCACGAGGTCGGGCTGCACGGGCTGAAGCACCGCAATGCCGACGTCGAGCTGGAGAAACGTGGGGCCGAAAGGTATTGGGCGGCGGAGGTAGTTCCTCAGCTCTCCGCCTTCCGCGCGGCAGGGGTGCCGATTAGGTCGTTCGCCTATCCTAACTGTCGGCGGAACGCAGCGACGGACAAGGTCTTCGCCGCGCACGGCTTCACGAAGTTGCGCGGGCGGATAGACGGCGTTACGAGCCCGAATCCGCACGATCCGAAAGGCGAGAAGCTCGACAAGTGGCGGCCAGTTGCGACTAGCGACGAGGTGTTCGCTCCGGCGACGCGGCAGATGACGGCGCTTATCATAGGAAACGTGATCATGGGGGAGAACTACCACACGGACATCGAGGACATCATGCGCGCCGTGCGCCGTGCGGGCGAGCGCGCCGAGACTCTCTCCATCGTGTCGCACGGAATCGCGCCTGGCGCGAAGGGCATAAGCATGAAGACCGAGTGGCTTGAGAGGATGCTCTCGGAAGCCGCCGGGTGCGGAGTCGTGGTAAGGGGCGTGCGATGAGGAGCGGCCTCGCGTTCGAGAGACGCGCCTACATTCTCGACGCGACCGACAGGCGCCCGAACGGGCGGCTGATGCAGGAGCTCGTGGATATCCTCGCGCGGTTCGGATACAACGAATTCTTCATGTACGACGCGGCGCCTTCGCGCGAGTCGCCCATCGACACGTCGCGCATCGAGTCGTACTGCGCAATGCAGGGCGTCGATTTCAAGATGATCGGGCCGGACGGCATGCGCGCCCTCGAGACTGACTCCACGAACGTCTTCGCGCCGACATTCGCCGCGCGTTCGCTGTGCGGGCGCATCGAGGAGATGCGCATCGCGATGGAGCGGGCCGAGGAGACGGGCCGCGCGCGCCGCGCCAAGAGGTTCGCAGTGCTGGATATGTCCGACGGCTACGGGTGGCATCCGCTCTGCGTCTCGCTGCCGGGAATCGTCCTCGGCGGCAACATGATGACGGCGGGGAAGTCCGCGGCGAAAATGGACCTTGAGAAGGACCTCTGTTCGGTGATGGACCTTCCGTGCGGAGGGCTCCTCCAGAAGCTTGGCACCCTTTACCTCCGCGGCGGTGCGCTGCGCGCGGACTCGTCAGAGTTTTTTAACATCCTCGCGGGCGACGCCGGATACTCGCGCCATCCGGGAATCACGCAGTTCGTGCTCGACGAGATATCCGGGATATGCCGCGGCGTGCGCATTGCGCTGGAACGGTGGACTGACCGCAGCGAGTGGGCGAGGGAAATCTCCTACGCGGCGCTTCTACTCGACTGCTCCTGCCACCGCCGCAACGAGGCGATGCTCCGCGAGCTGCGCGACGAGCACGGGAGGATGTGGCGGCTGCGCTGCGAACCGGAAGGGAGGGTGGAGTCCCTTTCCAAGCTCCCGCGTTTCTGACCTTAGGCGTTCTTTTGCATGAGGGGCGCGTTTTTGGTATAATACGCCTTGATGGATTTGAAAAAGGCAACGACTTGGATTCTGGTCGCGTTCGCGTGGTTCTGGACCGCGCACGAATGCGATGTGATAGGGATAGACGTCTTCGACATGCTGTTGAAGAGGTTTCCCGGCCAGCTTTGGATAATGGCGGCCGTGTTAACCTATCTGACGATAATATGGATGCCGAAAAACCTCCTCACCCGGGCCATAATGGGGATCTTCATGCTGATTCCGGCTGAGGTCCTGCCTTTTGTCCGGCCGCATCTTCCCGATTCCGGCTTCGCTCCGATTCAGCTTGTTGTCGCATTCGTCTATGTTCTTGCGATAATAGGAATGTACGGGATGTTCTATCCGTGGAGGATTGAAGCCGCCCTCAGGTGGATTTCCGGCCGGAGGTGCGCTGAGAAAACGTGAAAGACGTCCTCTCGATTCTTCTGACCGTTTTAGGAGGTCTCGGGATATTCCTTCTCGGGATGAAGCACCTCTCCGAGGGACTTCAGGCCGCCGCGGGCGGGGGACTTCGGAAGTTCATGTCGCGCGCGACGAGCCACCGCATCGTGGGCGTTGGCTCCGGCATAGTCTCGACGATCATCGTGCAGTCGTCGTCGATAATCACGGTGATGCTCGTCGGCTTCGTCTCCACTGCGCTAATGACGCTTCCCCAGGCGTTTGCAGTCCTCATCGGCGCGAACATCGGAACTACCGCGACCATCTGGATCATCGCCTATGCGCCTGATCCGCAGATGCTCGGCTTTATCGGCCTCGCGATTGGCGGCGCGATGTATTTCTTCCTTCGCGGCGAGCGCGTCCACCATCTCGGGCTTACGGTAATCGGCCTCGGGCTCGTATTCCTCGGGCTCTACTTCATGTCGAAGGGCGTTGCCCCTATCCGCGAGAACCCCGACTTGGCTGGGGTGTTCACGCACCTCTCCGCCGATTCCGTCGTCGGTGTCGGCTCCGTCGCCCTGGTGGCGGTGCTCATTACGGCTGTAATCCAGTCGTCTGCCGCCACGATTGCGATTGCGATGGCCCTCGCCACGCAGGGGCTCATCACTTACGAAGTTGCGATAGCGGTACTGTTTGGCGCGAACGTCGGAACGACTGCGACTGGATGGATCGCCGCGATCGGCGGCACTGCAGACGCCCGCCGCACGGCCCTCTCCCATACGCTCTCCAATCTGCTTGGTTCGTTCGTGCTCATCTGGTTCTTCCCGCTGTTCGTGAAGTTCGGGCAGACGGTGTTTTCAAACTGGAACGTCGCAGAGACTACGGTAGTCTCCGGTCACGAGATCCGGGCCTTTACGCACATGATGGCCCCGATTGCCGTAACCGACACAGTGTTCGCCATCTGTCGCGGAATCCTCTTCTTCCCGTTCGTAAAGCCGTTTTGCAAACTCATAGAGCGCATCGTGCCGCAGCCGGAGGACGAGAAACCCCATCTTTCGGCGCTTCGCATTGGCGTTCGCGTCTCGCCTGTAATCGCCTGCGACCAGGCTCTACTTGAAGTGGAATTCATGAAGAGCTCGAATCTCGAGCTCCTTGATTGCGCGCGCAAGGTCCTCTCCGGCGCGACGCTTGAAGACGACGGCCCGGAGCGCCACATCGTCCATCGCGAGGACATACTCGACAACGTGCAGAGGGAGATTACGGAGTTCCTCGGCAGCATCATGTCGAAGCGCCTTTCGCGCGACGTGGCCGAGCGTGCGCAGAGGCTCCTCCGCCTTACCGACGAGCTGGAGTCGGTCTCCGACGAATGCGCGACGGTCCTCAAGGTCGTAAAGCGCCTGAGGAGCCAGGGCCAGAAGATGTCCGACAAGTCCGTTGCGCTCCTGCTCGACGTCCACGACAGGGTGGCGGCCTTTGCCGCCGACATCACGCCGCTCATACGCTCGCCGCGCCCGAAGTTCGACCTTAACGCATTGCAGAACCGTTCGTCGGAGTTGCACGAGTTCGTGCGCGAGTGCCGCCGCATCCAGCTTGGGCGCGTAGGCCCCGAGGATCCCGGCAGCTCTGTGCGCGTTCTTGGCGAGCTCGACATAATAAACGCCTACGAGCGCATCAGGGCCTACTATCTCAACTGCGCAGAGACGCTTGCGGGCAGAAAGCGGCTGGACTAAAAGGCATGA
>Ga0310690_10004204_pt1 | contig 20681 bp, 23 predicted proteins | sample AusTroGonzalo_MG_2_FD_207661 | JGI IMG/M metagenome (GOLD analysis project Ga0310690, IMG submission 207661) | Bovine rumen microbial communities from tropical cattle in Woodstock, Queensland, Australia - Gonzalo_04 (v2) (version 2) | ecosystem: Host-associated > Mammals > Digestive system >...
ATAGTCAGAAATTGTCTCGCGCTTTTATCGCCGCCCGACAGACGCGAACGACGCGTCGATTTTGAGGAAGCGGTAAAATGCGCCGTCGCGCTCGGCGAGCGCCGTTTCATACTTGACGTAATGCCTTACGCAGCGCTGGGGCTGACAGTCGGACTGGCTGAAGAAAAGAAGAAACGGAGGTGGTTCGGCAGATGACGAACGAATGGCAGGAATTCAAGGATTACACCGACAAGCCGCAGTACGTTTCCGTGAAAAAGAGCGACAAGACGTATATGGGTCGCTTAACCTTTGATATGATAAAGGACTTTACCGGCTTCAACCGTATCTTCACGATCCTTGCGCGCGGGTATCTGTTTCACGACAAAGACGGCAACGTTCTTCCGGGCGATCCGTATGACCTTATCGACTATACATACCGCGCTTTATGTGCGTGGTCCAGCGTTCCTGACAGGCGCAAGAACCCGGACACAAAAGTCGATTTCAGAGAGCTTTCGGACGAGTTCCCGGAGCTTGTGGACGAAAAAGGCAACGGGTGGTATATCCGGCACATGAAAAACCTTTTCGCTTTCTGCAACGAGCATTTCGAACTTCTCACAAAACCGGTGCAGGAGATATTCGACGCGGTAGAGAAAGGTTACACAAAGCAGTGGAAGGATCGCGTCGGGCATTATACCGTTCCGATCTTTGCGCGGAACACCAAAGGCGCGTGGGGCACACGTTTCGACGACGTGATCGCCGAAGCGCTGGAGGCGGGACCGCTCCGCACGGAGGAATATATACTGCCGCCGGAGATCAAGCAAAAGCTTAACGATGTTGCAATGGCGGACAAATACAGACCGAAAGCGGAAGACCTGACGGCGTTCTATTACGCGAACAAACACGACGATCTCGACTGGGTCATCCTCCCGATAGCAAATTTTAACGCATATTACCGTTCGACTACCTTTGAAAAGAATTATCTGCCTGCTCTTCCGAAGAACGTTTTCATCCGCGAGACGCTCGACGGACTTTGCAGATTCAAGGTCGTGCTGTAAGCAAGGGTTTCCGAATGTAAATAACTGCCCCCACTTTTCGCTCAAAAGTGGGGGCAGTTATCATAAATTGATTACACTATCATACTCACACTTTTTCTTCGTTTCAGTCAGTATCTGGTGTAAACGGAAGCCATCTGATATGACAAATATAGCGTTTGGCATTTTTATGCGTTTTTTCAGAAAACCTATTGACAAATGTCAAACATAGTGCTATAATAGTTAGCGGTGGCTAACTGGCGGCCATGAATAAAGAATTGTTGATAACGGATCACCGAAAAAACGGTCGATCCGTTAAAAAAGAAAAGCGAGTTAGCGTATGCTAACTATTGCTCATAACAGAAAAAGCTTTATTTGACACGGTGAAAATATGAAGCGTTTATACGAAACGAAAATATCAAACGCACGCTGGATCGCCTATGATCTGCCGGGCAATATCGGTTGGATCGCTTATATCGTCGCATTGACCCTTTGCTTTGCCAAATCGCCGGAATTTATGAGTAACGGCGTTTTGCGCGGCTTGACGGTCGCGGCGATCATTCCCGCTTTGATGATGCTTGTCGGAATTGCGGAACTGATACATGAGCGGATCTGCAAACAGGACCGGATCCTTCCCGGATGGCAGCTTTTCCTCGGTTTCGGTTCTTTGACGCTTGGCGGAATCGTCGGTTCGGTTCTTTCACTGTCAGGCGTCGTTTACGGTATTGTTCAAGGCGTAACAGTCACATTACTGTGTATCATGTCGGCAGGCGGCGTATTATGCGCGACGTTTGCCGGGCTTATATATATGGGCTTTCGCCCGAAGGAGGATTTATGAAACCCGATTACAAAAACTGGATGCCGAAAGGTATGATCTATACCGGACTTGCACTCACCGCCCTGTTCCTGATCCTTTTCATCGTTTTCGGCCTGACCGGGATCGTATCCGGCGCGCTGAAGACCGTTCTGTTCGTCGTTTTCCTTGTTATCACGGTATTCGGCGCTGCCGTTACGCTGTGGATGTTTCTGCTCTACCGCGCGTTTGATTACAATGGCAAGCGGCAGATGTCGCGCCAGATCGTCGAAGGCGTCGCGGAATACGTAAAATTACCCGACGGCGGCAAATGTCTTGACGTCGGCTGCGGTAGCGGCGCGCTTACGATCACCGTGGCAAAACGCAACCCGAAAGCCGCCGTCATCGGCATCGACCGCTGGGGCAAGGAGTACGCGTCGTACAATAAGCCGCTCTGTGAGCGAAACGCGAGAGCGGAAGGCGTTTCCAACACGTCTTTTCAAAAAGGCGACGCGACGAAGCTTGATTTTGCTGATGAAACTTTTGACGCCGTAACGAGCAATTACGTTTATCACAATATTCCGGGCGACCGCCAATCGTATCTGCTTGAAACGCTCCGTACTCTGAAAAAAGGCGGCACTTTCGCGCTTCACGACATTTTCTCAAGATCCAGATACGGCGATATGCAGGCGTTCGTCAAAAAACTGAAAGATATGGGATATGAAAAGGTCGAGTTGATCGAAACTACGGACAAATATATGAAAAAGCAAGAGGCGGTTTGGATGGAACTTTCCGGTTCTGCGATTCTCACAGGAATTAAATGAGTGATATGTATTCTTCAAGTATGGAAAACGTCCTCGACTGGAAGCGCATAAGGCACTTATTCAAGCTCGGCATCATCGCCGCGATCACGGTTCTCGTCGGCGATATGCTTCTCGGGTGGGGTACGGCCGACGCGGGTCTTGCCGGCGCAGAATCATATTTTTCGAGATATCTTTCCGTATCCGATTTGCGCATATTCTGGTCGGCTTTGCTCGGACTGATCGGCATCCCGGTCGAGACTATGAGCTATTTCGGTATTTATCGGCTGATAGCGTCAAGATCTCTTAAGCAGGCGCACGCTTACCGCGCCGGGCTGATCGGGATGCTGACGTTCGGAGCGCTCGTACACGTAATATGCTGCGTCGCGGTGTATTACTTCAAAAAAATGAACGCGGTGACGCCCGGAAGCGCTGCGGCAGATGCCGTGAGATTTGCTTCATACTTTTTGCTTCCGGCAACGGTCATGTTCGCGGCGTTTTTCTTCATAACGGCAGGCGTTCAGATCGCCGCTTTTGCCGGAAATAATACTCCCTATCCGAAATGGTGTCTGATATTTAACGGTTTATCGGGATTCGTCGTGATAGCTGTTATGAAACTGATCGGGAACTATCCGCTTTCAAACGCGCTCTCGACCGGTTGGATCAGTCTCGGAAGCATATTCATGCTCTCGGGTCTGTTGATCATGTCAAAGAAAGCGGAAGGCGCTTATGAAAACACACATTGAGAAAAATACAGTTCAAGAAACCCTTGTGATACCGCTTTACGGACGGAAGCTTTGCACGGAGCAGTTTCCGAACCTGTTCCGCGACGATAAAGCGGTCGAGCTTATAAACCGTCTTGATTACGATTTCGGCGCGCTTGAAAAGCAATCGAAGAGCATGGCTCACCGTTTCGGAGCTCTTGAAGTCGCGATGCGTGAAAACGATCTGATGATCGAGGCAAAGGAATACCTGAAAGAGCACCCTTCCGCCGCGCTCGTCAACCTCGGCTGCGGGCTCGATCAGACCGCCGAAAACTGCGACAACGGACGTTGCCGTATCTACAATATCGATCTGCCGGACGTGATCGCCGTGCGCGACGAGCTGCTGCCCGGTACCGAAAGGATCAGAAACGTCGCCGCGGATCTGAACGATCTTTCGTGGTTTGATAAGATCGACGCTGAGGACGGCGTATGCTTTCTTTCGGCGGGCGTGTTCTACTATTTCAGGACCGAACAGATAAAAAAGCTTATAAACGCCATGGCGCTGCGATTCCCCGGAGGAAAACTCGTGTTTGACTCGGCGAACAGACGCGCCGTGAAGATCATGCTGAAAACCTGGGTGAAGGAAGCCGGCATTACGAGCATATCCGACTATTTCAGCGTTGACAGTACAGAAAAAGATATAAAGCCGTGGCTGAAGAACGCGACCGTGTCGTCACGCGGATATATGCTCGGCTACAACGATCTGAAGGACCCGTCCGTTCCTTCTTCGTTTCGGCTTATGGCAAGGCTCGGAGACGGATTTATGAAAATGCAGATCGTGAGGATAGATTTCAAAGTCTCTTAAGGAGGCATTTATGTGGACTGACGCTTTATGGGGCATTCTGATTCCCTTTGCGGGCACGGCGCTCGGCTCGGCGTGCGTGTTCTTTATGAAAAAGGAGCTCGACCGCAAGGTACAGCGCGCGCTGACCGGTTTTGCGGGCGGCGTGATGGTCGCGGCTTCGATCTGGAGCCTGCTGATCCCCGCCATGAACCAGTGCGCCGACAAAGGCAGATGGGCGTTTCTTCCCGCTTTCGTCGGTTTCTGGCTCGGCATCCTGTTCCTGCTTCTGCTCGATAAGATCATTCCGCATTTACATATGAACGCACAGCAGGCGGAAGGTCTGAAGAGCAAGGCGAAGAAAACGACGATGATGGTGCTGGCGGTGACGCTGCACAATATCCCTGAGGGAATGGCGGTCGGCGTCGTGTACGCGGGACTGCTTTCCGGCTCCGCCGAGATCACGGCGGGCGGCGCTCTGGCGCTCGCTCTCGGTATCGCGATACAGAACTTCCCGGAGGGCGCGATCATTTCAATGCCGCTGCACGCGGAGGGCAAAAGCAAGGGCAAAGCGTTCCTTGACGGTACGCTTTCCGGCGCGGTCGAGCCGATCGGCGCGCTTCTGACCGTACTATTCGCGGGACTCTTCGTCCCGGCGATGCCCTACCTGCTCTCGTTTGCTGCGGGAGCTATGATCTACGTCGTCGTGGAGGAGCTGATCCCGGAGATGTCCGTCGGCGAGCACTCGAACATCGGAGTTGTGATGTTCGCACTCGGATTTACCGTTATGATGGCGCTCGACGTGGCGCTCGGATAAAAAATAAAACAAAATCGGGGCGCAAGCCCTTGATTTTAAGGATATGAGTTAGCCGTGGCTAACCAAAGGAGGCAATATGAATAAAGTGACCGTAAAGATCGAAGGTATGATGTGCGGGATGTGCGAGGCGCATATCTGCGACACGATAAGACGCGCGTTTCCTGACGCGAAAAGGGTAAAAGCGTCAAAGGCACAGAAGGAAGCGACGTTCCTGATCGACGGATCAGCCGATACGGAAAAGCTCAAAAAAGCGATAACCGATACGGGTTATACGTTTATTTCAGCCGGATCCGAGCCGTATAAAAAGCGCGGGATTTTCGGCTAATCGGGAGGATCATATGGGACTTTTCAGATCATTCGTAAATCAGACGAGAAAACCGCAGGGGGTTCTCGGCAAGATGATGCTCGGCAGTATGAACGGCTCCGGGCACGCGAAAATGGCTGACTGGGGCATGTCGCACCTTGACGGTATAAAACCGTCGCTTATCGCCGAACTCGGCTGCGGCGGGGGCAGGAACGCAAAAGAACTGCTCAAAAGATATCCGGATTCAAAGCTTGTCGCCGTTGATTATTCCGAGCTGTCTGTCGAAAAGACAAAAGCGTATAACGAAAAAGCCGCAGCGGACGGAAGGTGCGTCGTCAGACAGGGCGACGTATCAAAGCTCGATCTTCCGGACGGATCATACGATCTTGCGACGGCGTTTGAAACGGTCTATTTCTGGCCGGGACCGGAGAAGTCGTTTGCAGAGGTGTTCCGCATCCTGAAAAACGGCGGCTCGTTTCTGATCGTCAACGAATCGAACGGCGAGGACGAGACCGGTAAAAAGTTTGAGCAGATCATCGACGGTATGAAGTGTTATACGGCAAAGGAACTGACCGCAGCGCTCAAAAAAGTCGGCTTTTCCGAAGCGAAAACGGACTATCATCCGAAGAAGCCGTGGATCACGGTGATCGCAAAGAAGTAAGCGGAGGCGTCAGTATGTTTATTGAAGTTAAAGGCGCGAAAAAGCAGTACGGTACGGGCGAGGCGGCGGTTTACGCGCTCGACGGCGCAGACCTGTCGCTTGAAAAAGGAAAAATATGCGTCATTCTCGGTCCCTCCGGCTCGGGAAAATCGACGCTTCTCAATATGATAGGAGGTCTTGACAGCCTTGACGGAGGCGAGATCACCGTTGACGGACAGAAGATCACGGGACTGTCGAAAAAGGCGCTGACCGCGTATCGCAAGCAGAGCGTCGGATTCGTCTTTCAGTTTTACAATCTGATTCCCGATCTGACCGTCGAGGAAAACGTAGAGGTCGTCGCGGAGATCGCCGAAAAACCGCTCGATACCGACGAAATACTGAAAGCGCTCGATATAGAAAAATACCGTTACCGCTTCCCGCGCGAGCTTTCGGGCGGACAGCAGCAGCGCGTGGCGATAGCGAGAGCGATGGTGAAGAACCCGAAGCTTCTGCTCTGCGACGAGCTGACCGGCGCGCTCGATACGAGATCGTCTCGTTCTGTGTTGAAATTCATCGAGAAGGTCAATGCGCAGTACGGCACGACGACTCTCATCATCACGCACAACGAGGGAATCGCAGGCATTGCCGACGTCGTCGTGCGTATCCGCGACGGAAAGATCGCCTCCTATACCGAAAACGATCACAAGCTGACCGCAGACGAGTTGGAACTGTGAGGCGATAAAATGAAGCTCAACAAACGCTACGCCCGCAGTATAAAAACAGATCTTTCATTCTACGTCTCCGCGACCGTTCTGACGATGGTGACGTTATTGATGTTTTATCTCTTCTATATCGCGGGTACGGGCATCAACAAATACGGAGACGATTTCTTCTCAGCGTATAAACGCGAGGACGCGACTTTTTCGACCTACGCCGAGATCCCCGGCGAGGATCTATCCGCGCTTGAAACGAAATACGGCGTCACGCTTGAAAAAGAACGGTTTGCCGCTACGGACGAGTGCGATTACAGAGTCCGCGTTTTCGCACCGAACGAAAAGATCGACTTATATGAGATCCAGGACGGTCGCGCGCCCGAAAATAACGAAGAGATCATCATTTCGGCGGGATACGCCGTCGAAAACAACGTAAAGGTCGGCGACAGGCTGACGGTAAACGGAAAAGAATACGCCGTTGCGGGTACGTTTCTGCGCCCCGACTATCTGTATATGGTCGAAAACCTGACAGACGATTATAAAAACGTGACGACGTTCTTCCTCGCCTATATGACGCAGGAAGAGTTTGAAGACAGCTTCGGCGGCGGGAGCGTTAATTACAAGGTCATTTACGGCGGGAATACCGATCAGCTGGCTTTCCGAAAAGAGATAAATGAAAAGTATTACATGGCGTCGTATCTGTCCGCCGACAGCAATATGCGCATCACGTTCGTGCACGAACAGGCGGATATGTTCATTATGTCGTCGTGGTTCATTCTCGTGATCTTCCCGCTCGTCACCGTGGCGCTGATCTGCATCCTGCTCGGACGGCGCATCCGCGCGGAGCAGAAGCTGATCGGCACGCTCTCGGCTATGGGCTACGAAAAGTCAAAGCTGATGCGGCATTACAGTCTGTTTGCCGCGATACCCGGCGTGATCGGCGGACTGCTCACCTCTGTCTGCGCGCTGATCCTGTCACGGCCGTTCGGTTCGCTCGGACTTGCCGATTACGAGCCGATGAAGCCGCAGTTCACGCTGCCGGTTTGGGTGGCGGTCGCCGGAGTTATCGTGCCGACCCTGATATACTGGCTCGCCGCGATGCTGCGCGTGAGGAAACTGCTCAAAGAAGACACCGTAAAACTGCTCGCCGGGCAGGTCGGAAACGACGCGAAAAGCCGCCGTATCCTGACTAAAAGCAAAAAGAAGGTCAGATTCAAATACGCAATCCGGCAGCTCGTCGGCAATCCCGGACGGAGCTTTGTGATCTTCCTCGGCATCTTCCTCGGAGCGATGATCATGGCTTTCGGGTATTCGTTCATCGACTCGGTCAAGGCCGTTGGCGAACAGGCGCACGGCGAGTTCGGCACGTTCAAATACGAATACGTCCTGAACACGCTTGAAAAAGGCGCGCCGGACGGAGGCGAGGCGATGATGATCCTGCCGTTTGAGGACGGCGATATGCGCCGCTTCTCGCTTATCGGGCTTGACGGAGACGCGACGCTCTGGAATCTTACGACGACAGACGGTAAGAAAGCCGATATAGAAAACGGCTTCTATATCAGCACCCTCTGCGAGGCGATCTGCGGCGTACACAAGGGCGACGAATTCACCTTCCGCAGCATTGCGACGCTCGAAGAACACACCGTAAAGATCGACGGCGTGATCAGAAACGGTTATCAGAATTACATCGTTTCATCGCGTGAAAAGATCGCGGATATCGCCGGACTTGACGGAGATGACTACAACGCGATCCTGTCAAGCCGTTCTCTCGTTCTTGAAAAAGACAAGGTAGCGGAAACGATCACGGACAGCTCGTTTGAAACGCAGATGCAGAATATGTTAAACGCCATGTCCGGACTTGTTTACGCTTTCATCGGCATCGGTATGATCGTCTGCGTCGCTTCGCTTTACGCAACGGTCAACACGATGCTGTCGGAAAACAGACACAACATTTCAATGCTGAAGGTGCTCGGATTTGAAAACGGGCGCATCCATTCGATGATCATATCGTCGAACCACCTGCTGCTCATCCCCGGTATCGCGCTCGGCATCGCCGCAGCATACGGGATCATGGCGTGGTACAGCGCGCAGTTCGTGGAGATCGAAAAACTGATGATCCCCGCAACGCTGAAACCGTTCAGCATCATTCTGACGGTACTGTTCACGGCGGCGTGCTATTTCGTGTCGCTATTGCTTCTGCGGCGTAAGGTAGATAAAACGAATATGGTCGAAGCGCTCAAGGACGGGCGCGAATGAAAAGGAGGCTTATTTTGAAAAAACTGCACAGATCCGGCGAGGATTATCTGGAAACAGTCCTGATCCTGCAGAAGAAAAACGGTTGTGTCCGTTCGTCAGACGTGGCGGATTATCTGAAAGTAACGAGACCGAGCGTCAGCCGCGCGATCAGTATATTGAAAGACGGCGGATTTCTTCTGATGAACGACGACAAGACGCTTTCTTTGACAGAGATCGGAACTGACGTGGCGGAGCACGTTTACGAAAAGCACTGCGTGCTGAAAGACCGCCTCGTTTCGCTCGGCGTCGATCCCGAGATCGCGGAGCAGGACGCCTGCGGAATAGAACACATCATCAGTTATGAATCTTTTGAGAAAATAAAAGCGCTTTGGATGAAGCCGGTAACGGAGGACTGATAAAGGTATGAAATACGTCGGTATGCCCGCCGGTATGTGGCTGTTGTTCAAAAGGTCATTCAAACACAACCTTTCATCCGTGCTCGGCTTTGAAAAAGAAGAAGCCGCGCGAATCGGCAAAGCGGCTAAGAACAGATACAAGAAAATCATTGCAAGCCTGCCTGTGTTTGAAAAAGGCGACCGCTTCAAAATGAATATCGTAAACAGCGCAATGCTTTCGTCATTTTATCTAAACATGAAGAAAAAGCCGACGGTCGAGCAGATGACAAGGTATTACCGCGAGTCGATGATGACCGGCGCGATGAAGCTGTTTTGCAGAAGAAGCGGTAAGCGGACGTTTACAAAAAAATACATCGACGGGATGAAAAATACCGCCCGTTTCAGAGCGGCGGACAGGAACAGATACTCCTGGAACATGGACTTCTATCCCTACCCCGACGGCTCGGGCTACGAGGCGAGGTTTGACAGATGCGGAATATGCACTCTGATGCGTGAGCTCGGCATCCCCGAGCTCGTACCCGCCATGTGCGCGCTCGACTATACGATGACCGAAGCGGGCGGAAGTGCGGTCTTCGTCAGACAATATACGCTCGCGTCCGGCGGTCCGTACTGCGACTGCGGATACAAAAAGAAGGTGAAATCATGACAGTTACGCTGCTTTTATCTCTTGCGCTCATTGCGGCGCTTATCGTTATGCTCCTTGCCGCCGTTATACTTGTACAGGATAAACGGCTGTTTACCACCGCGCCGAAAGATATACAGGCGGCGGCGAAGGAGCACCCCGAAAGATTCCCGGGTGCAAAAGCTGTCGGTTGGGTATTGATCGTTTTAAGCATTGCGGCTATGGGCGGCGCGTTCTTTTACGGAGGCTATGACGGCGTGAAGAACGGCTTCACGTTCTGGCAATTTTTCCTCAGATTCATCATCATGCTGTATCTGTGGAAGGCGTTCGACATCATCTGTCTTGACTGGCTGCTGCTTACGAAATCGCACTTCTTTCAGCACTTTTACCCCGAGACGGAGGGCTGCGCCGGTTATCATCAGTTCGGCTTCAACCGAAAGGGTCAGCTGATACGGATCGCCGTTTTCCCGTTCGTATCACTATTGTTAGCGTTCATCTGTACGTTGTTTTAATAAATTAAAAGGAGACTGGTTTTATGAAAGAAAAGAAACAAAACGAGATCTCAGAACTGCTCGGCTATGCCGGGAAGTACAAGTGGCTGACGTTTTTGGGGATGTTTTTGTCAGCCGTCGCCATGATCATGGGGATGATCCCGTATATCTGCATCTGGCTTGCGGCAAGAGACCTGATCGCCGTCGCGCCGAACTGGACCGAGGCGGCGAATATCGGTACGTACGGCTGGATGGCGTTTGGATTTTCCTTCGGCGGCATCATCGTATATTTCGCCGCGCTGATGTGCACGCATCTTTCGGCGTTCCGCACCGCCGCGAATATTCGCAAACAGGGCGTCGCTCACCTGATGAAAACGCCGCTCGGCTTTTTTGACAACAACGCGTCAGGTCTGCTTCGCAACCGTCTTGACGGCGGCGCGGGAGAGACGGAAACGCTGCTCGCACACAACCTCGCCGATGTCGTCGGAACGGCGTCTATGTTCATCGCCATGATCGTTTTAATGTTCGTATTCGACTGGCGCATGGGGCTCGCATGCCTGCTTGCCGCCGTGATATCGGTTCTTGCGATGTTTTCTATGATGGGCGGCAAGAACGCGAAGCTGATGATGGAATATCAAAAGGCGCAGGACGTTATGAGCAAAGCCGGCACGGAATATGTGCGCGGAATCCCCGTCGTCAAGGTCTTTCAGCAGACCGTGTATTCCTTTAAGGCGTTCAAAGCGGCGATAGAGGATTACAGCGCCAAAGCGGAAAGATACACCGGAGGCGTTTGCCGCGTTCCTCAGTCGGTAAACCTTACCGCTACGGAAGGTGTGTTCATCTTCCTCGTTCCCGTGGTGCTCCTGATCGCCCCGTCGGCGCTTTCTGCCGGAAACTTCGCCGGATTCATCACCAACTTCGCTTTCTACGCGGTATTCTCGGCGATCGTTTCCACGGCGCTCGCCCGCATCATGTTCGCGTCAGCCGGTACGATCCTTGCAAAAAACGCGCTTGCCCGTATCAATACGGTCATGAACGCGCCGACGCTGCAGATAACGGATGATCCGCAGACGCCGAAGGAGAACGGCGTGGAGTTCAAGGACGTTACTTTTACATACGACGGCGCGGAGCTTCCGGCGCTCGATCACGTTTCGTTCAAGGTCCTGCCCGGTCAGACGGTCGCGCTGGTCGGTCCGTCGGGCGGAGGAAAGACGACGGCGGCAAGCCTGATCCCGCGTTTCTGGGACGTTTCATCCGGGCAGATCCTTGTCGGCGGCGTCAACGTGAAAGATATAGACCCGCACGTTCTGATGGATAAGGTCGCATTCGTGTTCCAGAATACGCGCCTGTTCAAGACCTCGATACTCGAAAACGTCCGCGCCGCGCGTCCGGACGCTTCAAGAGAGGAAGTCCTCTCGGCGCTTCACACCGCGCAGTGCGACGATATTATTGAAAAACTCCCGAACGGGATAGATACTCTGATCGGCTCGGAAGGAACGTATCTGTCCGGAGGCGAACAACAGCGCGTGGCGCTCGCCCGCGCGATCCTGAAGGACGCGCCGATCATCGTCCTCGACGAAGCGACGGCGTTCGCCGACCCGGAAAACGAAGCGCTGATACAGAAAGCGCTGAAAACGCTGACCGAGGGACGCACGGTCATCATGATCGCGCACCGGCTCTCGACCGTCGTCGGCGCCGACAGGATCGTTGTCCTTGAGGGCGGCAAAGTCGTCGAAGAAGGCACGCACGAAGAGCTTTCATCGGGCGGCGGACTGTACGAGCGGATGTGGAAGGAATACAATCAGGCGGTCAAATGGAAGATCGCGTCTGTAAAGGAGGGCGCCTGAAAATGATGGGAAGGAAGCTTCAAAAGAAATACGCGCTGACCGATAAAGGCTTAAGAAACACGAGAGTCGGCGCCGTCTGGACCGTGGTCGTCAATCTTTTGATGATGGCGGGTATGGGCATCCTGTATTTTCTTATGCAGAAGTATATGAACACGCTGACGGGCGGCGACGCTCTGCCGAACGCATGGCTGTTTATCGGGCTTGTCGCCGCGTTCGTCGTATTGTCGTTTATTACGCACCTGCAGCAGTATCATAATACCTACGGACTTGTTTACAGAGAGATAAAAGACACGCGCATCACGCTTGCGGAGCGTCTGCGCCGCCTTCCGCTCGGTTATTTCGGAAAACGCGATCTCGCGGACCTGACCGAGACCGTCATGGGCGACGTCAACCGTCTGGAGCACGTATGGTCTCACTGCCTCGGTTACCTTTACGGCGCGTATATTTCAACGGCGATCATCGCGATCGTACTCTTTATCTACGACTGGCGCATGGCGATCGCCTGCCTGTGGGGCGTCCCTGTCGCGTTCATCCTGCTTTTCGGAAGCAGGAAGCTGCAGAAGCGCGCCTCCGTAAAACTGAAATCCGAAGCTGTGGCGGTATCCGACAATATTCAGGAATCGCTTGAGAATATCCGCGAGATCAGAGCGACCAACCGCGAAAAAGAGTATCTTGACCGCCTGAACAAAAAGATCGACCGCGTAGAAAAAACAATGAGAAGCGGCGAGCTGACGATCGGTCTGTTCGTCAACGGCGCTTCGGTCATCATGCGTCTCGGCGTCGCAACGACGATCCTCACGGGTGCCTCGCTCATTCTCTCCGGAAAGATCGACTTTATGCTGATGTTCATGTTCCTTATGGTCATCACCCGTATCTACGCTCCGTTCGACCAGTCGCTCGCGCTTATCGCGGAGATGTTCGTTTCTCAGGTCTCGGCAAGCCGTCTCAATGAAATCTACGATACGCCGACGGCGGAAGGCACGGAAACGTTCAAACCCGACGGACACGATATCGTATTTGAAAACGTCAGCTTCGCCTACGACGATCACGACGTACTGAACGGCGTCAGTTTCACCGCCAAAGAGGGCGAAGTCACGGCGCTCGTCGGTCCCTCCGGCTCCGGAAAGAGCACCTGCGCGCGTCTTGCGGCGCGGCTGTGGGATATAAACGGCGGAAAGATCAAGGTCGGCGGCGTGGATATTTCGACCGTCGATCCCGAAGTGCTCTTAACCGATTATTCCATGGTATTCCAGGACGTCGTGCTGTTTGACGATACCGTTATGGAGAACATACGGCTGGGCAAGCACGGCGCGACCGACGAGGAAGTTTTAGCGGCTGCAAAGGCGGCGAACTGCGACGAATTCGTGTCCCGTCTTCCCGAAGGATACGCGACGCCTATCGGTGAAAACGGCGCAAAATTGTCGGGCGGCGAGCGTCAGCGTATCTCCATCGCACGGGCATTATTGAAAGGCGCTCCGATCGTCCTGCTCGACGAGGCGACCGCTTCGCTTGACGTGGAAAACGAAACGAAGGTGCAGGAAGCGCTCTCGCGGCTGCTTTCCGGCAAGACCGTGCTCGTCATCGCGCACCGTATGCGCACCGTCTCCGGCGCGGACAAGATCGTCGTGCTGAAGTACGGCAAAGTTTGTGAGGAAGGCAGACCGGAAGATCTTCTGAAAGACGAAAACAGTCTCTTCCGTCATATGGCGGAGCTTCAGTCGGCTAACGCCGCGTGGAGCGTATAAGGAGACCGGAATGAAAAAATACACTCCCGAGGCTCTTATCAAGATAAGCCGCTATCAGAACTACTTTCCTAATCTTCCGACAAATATCAAAACTGAAATATGCGCCAGAATGAACGTTCTGATCCTTGAGGAAAAGGAATACTGCGACAAAGGCAATTACAAGCATATGGCGCAGATCCTGACGTCGATCGCCATGTACGAGGTACTTCAAAAACACGGCAAAAGCGAAGAAGAAGCGTTCAGGATCGTATCTGAGGAAATGTGGAAATTTCTCGATCCGTCCGGGATGCAGAAGCTTGCGAAAAAGAGCTTCTTTTTGCCCTTGATGAAAAAGATCGTCCCGTTCGGATTCAAAAAAGGCTCAGGCTACGGCTGGCGTTATACCTGGCACAAAGACGGTCCGAAAAACGAGTTCCGTTTTGAGTGCAACGAGTGCATCTATCAAAAGATCCTCAGCAAACGCGGGCTTCTGAAGCTCGGTGCGATGTGCTGTCAGGCCGATATCATCAATTACGGCAATCTGCCTTACACCGATTTTGTCCGCACGCAAACGCTCTGTCGCGGCGGCGATCTCTGCGATTTCAGATTCGTACGGCATACGGAAGAAAACTTCAAAAGACACGAGAGCGTTTAGTTATGAAAAAGAAAACGTGGGACTTATACGCGCCGATCTATAAGCGCGCGATGAAAGCGGATCAGAAGATCTACGATTATATGTACGCCCGTATCCCTGAGATAATCAAAGGCAAAAAGGTGCTGGAGATCGCAACGGGACCGGGGCTGCTCGCCAAACACGTCGCGCACGCGGCGTCCGAGATGATCGCCACCGATTATTCGGATGGAATGATCAGGGAGGCGAAAAAGGGAGAATGCCCGCCGAACCTCAGATTTGAGATCGCCGACGCAATGGCTCTGCCGTATGAAAACGGCTCCTTTGACGCCGTGCTGATCGCAAATGCCCTGCATATCGTACCCGACCCCGAAAAGGCGCTTTCCGAAATTGAACGTGTCCTGAAACCCGGCGGGATACTGATCGCACCGAACTTCGTGGAGCACAAAGGCACCCTTGGCAGCCGCATTTGGTCCGGAGTCCTGAAGCTGGCAGGCGTCCGATTTGAACATCAATGGTCGTCAAAAGAGTATCTTGAATTTCTGACGGCAAACGGCTGGACTGTCTTGTTCTCAAAGGAAATGCCCGCGCGGATCACGATCATGTATACCGAATGTAAAAAGAAAGCGCAAAGGTTTCAATGCGAAAATAATTGAAATTATTTTCCCGAAAGTACTTGACAAATCTTAGCGAACGGTGTATACTATAAAAGTAAACACTGTTCGCTAAACTTTTTAAGGAGTAAAAACCGTGCGGAATAAAGATTATCATCACACAGCGATCATTGAAGCTGCGACTGCTGAATTCATGGAATACGGGTTCAAGGATGCTTCGATGAGGCGTATTGCAAACGCGGTCGGTATGAGTGCCGCGGGATTGTATAAACACTTTGCAAGCAAGGAAGAAATGTTTTCGGCTCTCGTGGAGCCGTCATATCAAGGACTTCTCTCCCTATTCGGAAGCGAAGCGGGCGAGCAGGCAAAGGCCGTCGGTACGGGCGATCTCAGCGGTTTTGAATCCATCGGCGACGCAAAGCTTGCAATGACGTATATCTACGATCATTTGGAAGCTTTTCAGTTGATCGTCTGTAAGTCACAGGGAACAAAGTATGAGGGATTTCTTCACGATATTGCCGTACTTGAGGAAAAAACAACGTTGTCTTTTATGGAGACGCTGAAAACTCAAGGGGTCCCCATAAAGGAGTTTCGTTTTCCTGAACTTCATCTTTTGACAACGGCAAACATAAACGCGGTGTTTCAGGCTGTAGAGCACGGCTTCACACGTGAGGAGGCCATGCATTACGCGGACACTCTTGACAGCTTTTTCTCTTTAGCGTGGAGAGAGTTTTTCGGATATTAACGCCTTTTCCTTACCGGAAAGGCGTAAAAATATAGCTAACGGTTAGCGGTTGCTAACCGACTGGAGGTGTTTTAATTTGAAAGAAAAAAAGTCAAATCCCATGGCAAGGATCTGGGAGATTGCAAAGCCTGAACACGGCAGGCTGCTTTTGTCCGTCTTATTGTCCGTTCTCGGCGTTGTAGCCGGCATCGTCCCCTTTGTTTGTGCTGCCAAGATCATTTCCGGTATGATCTCCGGGAACAGAGAATGGAGTTATTACCTTGTATTTGTGATTGCGGCCTTTGCGGGCTTTGCTTTGAAGAGCCTTTTTTACGCATCGGGACTGAGCGTCAGTCATAAGGCGACGTTTTCTTTGCTCGGCGAGATACGTAAACAGATCTTTGCCAAGCTTCCGAGGATGCCTCTCGGCACTATAATAGATACTTCAAGCGGCACACTGAAGCAGATCATAGTAGATGAAGTAGAGCGCATGGAACGCCCTATAGCTCATATGATCCCGGAGCTGACGTCAAATATCATCGGTGCCATAGCCGTCTGGATCTATATGATGGTCATTGACTGGAGAATGGGACTTATATGCCTTATTTCAGTGCCGGTCGGTTTGATGTTTTTCGGCTTTATAGCCGCAAGCTATTCAAAGGATTACAAGAAGTCCGTGGAAATCACTCAGGACATGAACGCAAGCATCGTTGAATACGTTCACGGAATAGAAGTGATCAAGGCTTACAGCCAGAGCAAGTCGTCGTTTCAAAAGTTCAAGGACAAGGTGCTTGCGAACGCGGCCTTCTACAATTACTGGATGAAAAAGACAGAAGTCTGTCAGGCTCTTTGCTATACGATCGCGCCGTGTACTTTGATAACGGTTTTGCCGATAGGATGGTTTATGTACGCCTCGGGCAATATTTCCGCAGACGTTTTCATGACTTGTATCATGCTTTCCATGTGTATCGTCGGGCCGATCCTCACCGCGATCCAGTTTACGGATTCCTCCGCCAAGGTGGCGACAACTGTGGCGACGGTCGATAAGCTCTTAACCGGCGAGGAACAGAAGCATTCAGAGACGCCCGTTAGATTTGCGACCCATAACATAGAGTTTTGTGACGTCAATTATTCTTATCATGAAGATGATGAAGTCCTGCACCGCGTAAACTTAAAAATTACGGAAAAAAGCTTTACCGCGCTTGTCGGTCCTTCCGGAAGCGGAAAATCCACTATTGCAAAGCTTGTCGGCGGTTTCTGGGATGTGACGGACGGTTCGGTAAAGATGGACGGAAAAGATTTAAGATCAATCCCGCTTGAGCAGCTTTATGATCAGGTGGCGTACGTATCACAGGACAACTGGCTGTTTGACGACACGATCATGAACAATATCCGCATGGGAAAGACGTCGGCGTCCGACGAGGAGGTCCGTAAAGCCGCGAAAGCGTCCGGCTGCGACGAATTCATAACGGCTCTTCCAGACGGTTATGAGACCAGAGTGGGAAGCGGCGGAGCGCGCCTGTCCGGCGGCGAACGCCAGCGGATCGCCATTGCCAGAGCGATGTTGAAGGATGCTCCCATCGTGATCCTTGATGAAGCGACGGCTTATATCGACCCTGAAAACGAGGCAATCATACAACGGGCTCTTACCGAACTGATGAAAGATAAGACCGTTATCATCATCGCTCACAGGCTTTCCACGGTAACAAACGCCGATCAGATCGTATTAATCAACAAAGGTTCGGTCGAATGTTCGGGAACTCACAGCGAGCTTCTTAATAAAAGTGATCTTTATAACGCGATGTGGCAAGCCCATATCAGCGAAGGAGGTGCGGCATAATGATCGAAGCAATCAGAAAAATCATAGACTTTTCCGGGCAGGAAAAGAGCAAAATTTACAAGGCGATCATCATTTCTTTCTTCAAGTCTCTGTTCTCAATGTTCAGGATGGCTGCGATATATTTCGTTATTTTGGCATTTGAAGAGGGCGACAGTACGATGAAGCCCGCGTGGATAGCGCTTGCGCTTCTGGGCGTCAGCATCATAGGTCAGTTTATTCTGAAACAAGCGGCCGATCTTCAGGCAGTTCACGCAGGCTATTTCATGAGTGCGTACAAGAGACTTGACATTGCGGAAAGGCTCAAAAAGGTCCCTATGGGATATTTCAATGACAATAACCTCGACCACGTAACGGGCATCGCGACAACGGTATTGGACGTAGTGGAAAATCAGGGCGCGAACGTTCTTGTAATGATCGTAAGCGGATTGATGAACGCCGTCGTATTTCTGATCTGCGTATTGTTCTTCGATTGGCGTCTTGGCTTGATCGAGCTTCTCGGCATGGTTATTTATATGCTTATAACGTCATCCATGGAAAAAAAGAGCCGGGCGTTATCTCCGGTAAGGCAGAAAAATGAAGCCGCCCTGGTATCCAAGGTGCTTGAGAGCCTTCAGGGCATGAGCGTGATAAAATCCTTTAATCTTACCGGCAAGGGCGATGAAGCTCTGAAAAAAGCGATCGATGACAACAAAAACAGCAACATGGCGATGGAAAGACTGTTCATTCCTTACGGTCAGATCCAAGGTATAGTCCTCGGCGCGTTCAAGGCGTTGCTTCTGCTTATCGCCGTAGTGCTCTTTCTGACCGGAAATATGACGATAACGTATGCTTTGATGGCAGTCATCATATCTTTTCAGGTTTTTGCCGATATTGAGCAGACCGGAGCGGGACTTACCGTTCTGAGAGTCGTTTCAAGCTCTATAGAGGAAGCTGAGAAGATAAATCTTTTGCCGGTCATGGACGAAAACGGAAAAGAATATGATCCGGAGCATTACGATATATCGATCGATCACGTATCATTCTCTTACGGTGACAACGAGGTATTAAAAGATATAAGCCTTAATATCCCGGAAAAGACCATGACCGCCTTTGTCGGCTCGTCAGGCGCGGGCAAAACGACGCTGGCTATGCTGATAGCGCGATTCTGGGACGTAAACAAAGGAAGCATTTCCGTCGGCGGAAAGGACGTAAGAGACTACACTCTGGAAAGTCTGATGTCAAATATCAGCGTGGTATTCCAGCACGTCTATCTTTTCGCGGATACGATCGAGAACAATATAAAGTTCGGAATGAAAAACGCAAGTCACGAAGCCGTTGTGGCCGCCGCGAAAAAGGCTTGCTGTCATGACTTTATCATGTCGCTTCCGGACGGATATTCAACGGTTATCGGTGAAGGCGGAGCAACGCTTTCGGGCGGTGAGAAACAAAGGATTTCCATAGCAAGAGCGATCCTTAAGGATGCTCCGATCATTATACTTGACGAAGCGACGGCTAACGTGGATCCCGAGAATGAAGACAAACTGATTGCCGCTTTTGACGCTCTTACGGAAAACAAGACGGTGATCATGATCGCTCACAGGCTGAAAACGATCCGTAACGCCGATCAGATCGTCGTACTTGACGGAGGAACGATCAGCAGCGGCACACATAAAGAACTGCTTCAAAGCAATGAGAAATACGGCAGATTCATAAAGCTCAGAGAGGAAGCCGCAAGCTGGAAAATGCAGTCCGTATAAACCGCGCAAACATTCTCTGAAGAATAAAAAAGCGTTCAAAGAATAAATACGAACAACCAAAAAAACTATTCCAAGCAGAAAGCCGACGCAAAACGCCGGCTTTCTTGTATTATTCCTTATATATTTCGAATGGTTATGGAGTTTCCTGATTAGCACCGGAAGCAATCATTAACCGTATTCCAAGCCGGAATCCGTATGAAAAAGCCTCAACTTCCGACAAGGAATGCATTTCGTTTACCGCTGCGTCGTACTTTTCAAGCGTCTCCGATTGCTTGTCTGTCAGTGTTTCATTCAGTTCGTCACGATTTCTTGCCATCAAGGACAGAAGATGCTTGTACCGCTTGCTGCCGGTCAATATCGCCTCGTGCGGGTCGATATTGCCGTACCAAAGATCTTCCAGTATCGTCATACGAATATCACCTCCTGCTGTACGATCTCCATTGCGCGGGCGCGGATGTTGTTCATCGCACCGACCCACGCCATCTGGTCCCGCCGCTTCAGCGCTTCGGTCACGCCCTCGTTCTTTGCCATCTCGGTTTCCAGACGGGCAAGCATTTCCTCGGCGTTTGCGTTGACCTCTTCGAGATACTGTCTCAGCGTGCCTTTCATTCGCATCACGCCCAACACCGACGGTTTGTTTTCCCTCAGATACCGGTAGTGCATCTGCCCGTAAACTCCGATCTTGCTGATAAATTCGTCTCTCATTTTGAACCCTCCATAACCTTGATTTTCCTTGTCGGCGCGTCGATGATTTTCAGCAAGAGTTCGTTTATGACCTCTACGCATCCGTCTTCGTCGATCACTTGTTTTCGGTATTCGTTGATCCCTTTGACCAGCGCTCTCCATTCGAAATCGTCCAGAACGATATGCCTTTTTGGCTGTTTTATGTATTTCATAGCGTCTCCGCCTCCCTTCGCCTACATTGTAACGCAAAACGGCGAATAATACGAATGTGCGGAAATAGAAAAATACCGGGACTACATCGCTGTAATCTCGGTATTTTCTTGCCCTGCGAATGCTCGGTTGTTCTTGTTTCAGTAACTGTCCTTAAGAACACTCTGCATTCGGATGGTGTTTTTTGGTGGAGGCGAAGAAAGAGAGAGTCGAAAACCTAAATCGCGGCTTCCCGGTGGGAAGCCGCTTCGACCAGTGCAAACACTGGTCGATACATTAGTTCGC
>Ga0310690_10004205_pt1 | contig 20679 bp, 34 predicted proteins | sample AusTroGonzalo_MG_2_FD_207661 | JGI IMG/M metagenome (GOLD analysis project Ga0310690, IMG submission 207661) | Bovine rumen microbial communities from tropical cattle in Woodstock, Queensland, Australia - Gonzalo_04 (v2) (version 2) | ecosystem: Host-associated > Mammals > Digestive system >...
TCGCCGGACTGGAAGAAATTGTAGTCGTTGTATTTGGTGTTGTTGTCCGAGCAGTAGCGGGCGAACTCCTCATCGACGAATTTCCCGTCGCGGAAGAGCAGCGAACACGTCAGCACCGGGAAGGTGAACATGTTTTGGCTGCGCACTTCGGCAACGACCTCCATGAAGGTCTTCTGGTGCTGCATGAACTCTTCCACATGGTCGATGAGCAAGGTCCCGTCCGGGTATTCCACGCCGCCGAAGAGCGCTTCGACGTAGTTGCGGTCGAAGACCGACACGTTGACGAATGCCGATTGGTCGATGCGCATGAACGGCTGATTGAGGCGGTAGATGAGTTTCTGAAAGCACTGCCGGATGTAGTAGTCGGGATTTTTGTTGACGTACCCGGATTCCACGTCTTTGCGCCAGAAATAGAATGTCCAGACGAGGATGTTCGGGATTCCGACCGCGCCGCTGGACCGGTTCGACATGAACGAGATGAACTCGATCACGTCGTCGAGGAAGGTCGTGAGGTGCTTCGGGCTTTCGTGGTTGTAGTTTTTGAGGAAAAAGAGTCCTTCGGTCGCAAGGCGCGTGAGGTCGTAGGCGTAGCAGTACGGCAGAAAACTCGTCGTGCAGGCATCGTGATTGTAAAAGAGTCCGGAGTATTCCGCTTCCAGCCATTTCTTCGCGGTGCGGAGACCGTATTTTTTCTTGATCTCGTAGAAGATTTTGTTGAACGAAAAGAGTTTGTCGATGGGCTTGCCTTTTTCGGCGAGCAGACTGCGGATGTCCTTGTTGCTCGAATTGGCGTTCGCGTCGATGGTCACGTCGGCGACGTTCTTGTCCACGAAATTGTCGATGAAGTCCGAAAAATTCATCTGGCTTTCGTGAAAGCCGTTCAGAATCTCGAAATCCTCGCCGTACTTGTTTTTGAGCGCTTCGAGACAATGCTCGAAATCCTTGTTGGTCTTGATGTCGATTTTCATTTTTTCCGTATGAACTCCAATGCTTCCGTGAAATTCATGATCTTCCCGTCCGCCTCCAAGAGCGGCGCGGTCTGCCGCCCGGTGGCGACGATCTTTTCCATATCGGTGATGACCGTGTGGGGGATGTTTTTCTGCCGGAGTTTGATCTCCAGCACCCGGCATTTGGGGCAGTTCGTCGAATACAAAACGACGCCCGGCGCTGCGGTGTGTTCCATGTGTGTTTTCTCCGTATGCGGTTAGCGTCCGGTGCTGCCGAAACCGCCTTTGCCCCGGCTGGTGTCATCGAGTTCGCCGACCTCGGCGTATTCGACTTCCGGAACGGGTTTTACGACCAGCTGGCAGACGCGGTCGCCGACTTCGTAGCGTTTCCCGACAAACGGTATCTTCCAGAATACGGCCATGATCTCGCCGCGATACGGGGCGTCCACGGTCCCGATGGAGTTGGCGAGGATCATGCCGCTTTTGTGGATGCTGGACCGGGGGCGTATCTGTCCCTCGTATCCGCGCGGGATGCCGACCGCGATGCCGGTGCCGTAACGGTACTTGAAAAGTCCGATCCTCTCGCAGCTGGTGGCGTAAAGGTCGAATCCGGCATCGCCCGGATGCCCCTGCTTCGGGGCTTTCGCTCGTTCGTCGAGCCTTTTGAAATGGATGGTGATTTTCATGGTGTGCATTCCTCTTTTCAGGCAATAATACCGCCGCTGTCAACGGTGATGAACTCCGCCGCGCGGGGCAGGGTTTCCACCCATTCGCAGAATGGTTTCCACTCGTGGTATTTGTGGTTTTTGCGCTGATTCCAGATCGTCCGCAGTTGCAGATAATTGGTCTGCACCCGTGCCGTCAGCACGATTCCGAGCGGCATGTTGTCGATCAGCGTGTCGAAATCGATCTCCCGCCGCCCGTACCGTTCGACGAGTTCTCCGCAGCGCGTCTTGGTCTCCGGCAGCACCTTTTCCGACATGCAGCATTCCATGCTCATCCGGGTGATCCGGTGCATCGTGGACATGCTGGAAATGATGGTGGCGAAGTGGTAGCGCTGAAACTGCTCCCACCATTTGATCGTGCCGGAAATGTTCGCGGCGACGACGATCCCCTTGAGGTAGTTGCAGTGTCCGGAGTTGGCCGGACTCTCCGCCAGCCGTTCCGCTCGCCTGAACTGTTCTTGAGCCGAGGGAAATTCTCCGCGCACGCGGGAAAGCGTTTCGTCGAAAGCGTATTCGTCGAAGCGGTCCTGCATCGGCAGACCGGACGCGACGATGGACTCGGCGAGTTCGTAGATTTTCACATTGTCAATTTTCATGGTCGATCTCCCGTTTGAGTTTTTCGATTTTGATGAACGCGGCGCCGTAGCGTCCGCAGACGATGGCATGCAGCGCGCTGAACCGCATGCTCCCGTCATCGACGAGCATGTCGAAAAGCAGTCTCGCCTCCCGGCAGTCCGTGTGGATGAACTCGTCGGCGGCGGCATCGCGGAGATACCACTGCGCCTTTTCCAAATCCTCCACGGCCTTGCGTCGGTCTCCCTTGTCACCGGCCCTCCATACGTATTTGAACGCGTTTCCGATGGAAAACGGCAGATTCCGGGTGATGTCGATGCACTCGACGGGTTTGGTCTCGAATTTCGGCGCGTAATGCGCCGGATGGTTGACGTTGTCGCTCATTGCATCTCCTTTTGACTTTTTTTGCATATTCAGAATCAGTTCAAAAAAATTTCGTGTTTCGTCATCCATTTCAACCGATATGGATACTTCTTTGCCACCCAATAATTTTACAATCTCACTCCCGTTTTTGCCGTTCATCTTTTCCCTTTCAGTTTGATATGCTGTGTTCTGTGCAATGACATCGGACATCCGTTCGCGTCAAGCACATCCCAATCACCCGACGATAGATTTCCGTCAACGCGGATGGGGTGCCGGTCTTTCAGCAGCGAGTACAATTCCGGATCGCTGTGCTGAAAAACACCGATCATTTTCATGTAGTCTTCTTCGCTTATGGCGATCAGCGCGTTGTTCATTCTTCCTTCTCCTTTTCGCTCATGACCGCGAACAGCAGTTTTTCCATTTTCGCCATCAGTTCGCACGCCTGCGTCATCGGCTTCAGATGATACGGGACGATGTCGTTGTGGGCGCAGACGTTGCCGTTCTTCGCGTATTCCTCGACATAATCCCGCATTCTGACGTAGATGTCATGTTTCAGCAGCCGTTCCAGCGTCATCAGATCGTCGCGGGAAACATCGAGGACTCTGCCGTTCCATCGTTTGATCGCGTCCTCCGGGTAATTCTTGGGCGCGGTCACGAGCGCTCCGCAGTTTTCGCACCATACGGACGGAAGTTTGTTCCCGTTCTTGTGAATGATCGTTTCGCCGACCGCGATTCGGCTCTCGCCGCAGAATGGACAGTGCTTCAGTTTCATTTCCCCGCCTCGTGAATGTTGCCGACGACCTCAGCAACGTCTTTAATGTCCACAGAAAAACAAGCAAAATTGTCATCGGTCAACGCACGAAGCGAAAACGCCGCCAGTTGACCTTCCCATACTACGCGATACTTTTTTCCCGGATTAACGGCGAAGCATCGCAAAATATCCCCCTCGTAAATCAGCCTGCCGTTGCGGTCGCGGATGCCCGTGCATTGCTCGATCACGATCCCATCCCTGAATGTTCCGTGACCGTTCCATACAACGCCGTCCGTGTCGATGCTGAAGTTCGCACAATACCGCTTCGCCTCATCGACCCACACCCGGAACTTGAATCTGTCGTTGCTCATTCTAACTACGCCTCCCCGTTTTTGATTCTGCGGCGAGACACCGGCTCGCGCGTCACCTTGACGACCCGCGTCGCCTCAATGTTCAACATTTCTTCTTTCAGCTTGTCTGCTCGCCTCAAGGCTGCGGCAGCGCTTCTGTACTTGCGTCCCGCGTATCCGTATTCGTCGTCGGGGTAAAAGCGGCTCCCGCACATGTCGAACGGTTTGTATTCAACCTCGTAGTGAATCGACTTCATTTCTCACCCCGCGCTTTCTTCAAGACGTTTTCGATTTCGCTTTGGAGCAACGGAACGCTGGCGAGCGTATCTTTCAGTCTGTCCAACAGCTCGTACATCTCCGGCGCGGCGGCGATCAAATATGCGTTGGCATAAATTGTCTTCACCTCATCCGGGTAATGATGCAAATTCGGCATGGATGCCACTTCTTTCGCATCTTTCCCCATTTTGATAATTCCATCGTCGTTCGCCAAAACGAACAAGCTGGCATTCTTGTAAATATCAAACTCTGCGATTTTCCGCACCCTCCACGGTCCCGGCGTGAATTTTTCCTTGCTCATTTTACGAATTTTCTCCTGTGTTTTCTTGGATAGATCGATACCGCGACTTCCCCGGCTCCGGACGGCGGCATCATTTCCGCGACGACGAGTTTGATCTGACTGTCGTCGTCGATGACCGTTCCCTTCATCGCGTCGAGGACCGGCTTCAGCAGATTGTCCAGATCTCTTCGTTGCGCCGATTGCGCGTCGTCGGGCGGGGTGAATCTGATTTTCGCCGTCAGGTCTCCGTACAGCGGGTAACGCCGCGCGCACCTTTCCGCAAGCAGCCGTCGCGTGTTCCTGATGTACTTTTGCCGGATGCGCGATTTGCCGTTGCCGGTCACGGGAAATGGAAGTCTGAAGTTCACTTGTCCGTATTCTCCTTCCGGTAATCCGGGCATTGCGACTGAAAAGCCGACCATGCGATCTTGTCTTTCCAGAAGTCGTCCGGACGGAAAAACTCCTTGTTCCGCGTATTCCGCAGACAGTCGAGTTTGGTGCAGTCTTTCGCCGTGCAGAAAGCCATGTCCTTGTAGCACATCATGTTCAATTACTCCTTTTTCTGAATTTGATTTCCTGAATGATCTCGTTTGCGAATGCGACGGGGATCGCCGCGATCAGCAGCAGAAAGGCTCCGCAGAGCATCAGCAGCGCCGAAGCCGTCTTGAGCATGGCGGCGGCGATTTCTTTGATTTTACGCATTGCTTTTCCTTTCCGTGATCTCGATCCGCATTCCGATCCACCGCATCACGTTCACGCACATGCTGTTTCCGCACGCCTTGTAGCGCGGGCTGTCCGGGCAGTCCTCCTCCGATTTCCCCTTCCACCGGATGCGCGTCCAGTTGTCCGGGAATCCCATCAGACGTTCGCATTCGACGGGCGTCAATCGTCTCACGGTGGCGAAGTTTGCCACTCCCATCACGCCGGTCGCGTTTTGCGTGTAGGCAAGTTCTTCCTGCGCACCCGTACCGTTGCCGCCGTTGTGTGCTTTTCTTCCGATGATGTTTTCCGCTATCGCCACGGCATGCGGCGTGCCGTGACTGTCAGACAATATCGTGGGGCAGATATTCTCGGCAAAAGAAGCGTTGCCCTTGCCTCCCTGCTGATCTATCGCCACGGCGACCAGTTCTTCCGCGCGGATTTCCGACGCGGGTGAAGTGTGTACCGACAGGGTTTTCGCGGTTTCGGTTTCGGCGAATCCCTGTCCCTGTTCGGGATTTTGCGGATGCGCGGTTTTGGTGAATGTCTGCACCAGCGGCAGATTATTGCCTCCCGTTCCGGCTTTGGCATTCAGTTGCGGGGATACTTCGCCCGCATCCTTGATGCGGCTGTCCTGTGCGTGATTTTCGTAGCAGAGGACTGCTGCGTGGTCGTGCATACAATTCAATGTTTGCGACACTTCCTTTGCCGCGATGCTCGCTTCGCAAGGCTGACCGTTTCCAATACCGTAGCAGACGCAGTTTTCCAACCCATTATTCCGATTGACCGCGTTGGCGTGTTCCGTATTGCAAATGGGGTCCTGCGACCCGTGGACGCACACCACATCCGGCACTTGGTTCCCGCCGCTCGGAGAAGCCTTGATCGTCGGGGCGATTTCGTCGGCGTAGCCGATACCACCGGCTTTCGCCCCCTGACCGCCCATGAACGAACCGGCGGTAAACACAATGTTGCGGCGGTGTTGGTCTTCGTGCGCTTCCAAAGTCTGCCCCTGTTCCGATTGGACATAGTATCCCTTGCCGACCTCGGTCATCACGAGTCCGTTGGCATTCTGCGAGAAAAGTTCCTGATTGGATGCACCGATTATTCCGCTTCCGGCGTTGCACTGGTTGAGCGTGGGGTTGACTCCGCTGTCATCCCAAGGTCTACCCGCATTGTCTTCGGCAATGTTTACAAGCACTTGGTCGTTTCCTCCAGCCGCAAGAGTGAGAGACAGGTCATTGCTGACTAATGCTCCTTTCCCCCCCCCCCGGTTTTCCGGCACGCATTCGGATCGTGCTTGCCGCTCCAACGCCGTCCGCAAGATTTCCGGTAAAGCCTTTCCCCTTGACTCGGCGCGGCGGAGTATCCCCAAACAGGCTGTCCGGCTCAAAAAGTATCGACGCGGGATAACGCCAGTCTCCTGAAGAATGTCCGATAACGAACACACGCCGTCTGCGTTGAGGAACGGCGCGAGGGTAGCCGTCCACTCGGACGTATTGAGCGTCCAGCACTCGCCATGCGCAACTATACCCGACCTCATCAATGGCTCGCAGGAACGCTCTGAAATCCTCCCCCCCCCCCGGTGCTAAAGACGCCCGGCACATTCTCCCAGACGAACCAGCGGGGACGCATAGTCTCAAGAAGTCGGACAAAGGTGAGGCAGAGCACGCTTCGGTCGTCACGCAGGCCGCCCTGCTTTCCCGCGACGCTGAATCCTTGACACGGGGTCCCGCCGACGAGCAGATCGACTCCTCCGGGAACAACGACATCTGCTCCATTTCCATTGCTGAATTTCTGATCTCCATTTTCCATATTCTCCACTTCGATTTTCGTCATGTCGCCCAAGTTCGGCACTCCGGGAAAACGCTCCGCCAGCACCGCGCAGGGAAAAGGCTCGATTTCCGAGAACCACGCCGCCTCCCAGCCGAGCGGCATCCATGCGAGGGTCGCCGCTTCGACCCCCGAACAAACGCTTGCGTATTTCACTTGATTTTCTCCAAATCTCTCATCAGATTGAAAACTCCTCTTCCGTCCAGCGCGCCGGTATAGCGCCCCGTGCTGGGGAAGAAGTTGACCGGACCGGCCGCCGTCCTCACGATCAGGTGCAGACCGCCGTTGTGCGACTCGAATCTCACGCCCGATCCCTGCAAGATGCGGGTGGATTTTTCCAGATTGTTCCGTCGCTTTTCCGCCGCGTCGCGCCGCATTTCCCGCCAAAGTTCTCCCGTGTCGCTCATGGCTTTGCTCCCTTGACGCGGATGATGTTCGGGCGCGGGTTCGATGGCGGCGTGACGCCGTTGGCGAGCATGAGCGCATTGATCGCCCGATCCATTGTCGCGCGGTTCACGCACGGGGCGATGCGCACATAGTCGCTGTCGCCGACGATCTCCGTCAAGACGGCGAAAAGCAGTCTGGATACGATCAGCATGACGCAGTCCTGTTTGGTGTGCGGTCCGGTCGGGAAACGGGCGACCAGCGTTCCCCGTTCATCGCCGTCCGCGATCCGCACATCCATCCATTTCCCGTCTTCGCTTTGGACGATCCCCCAGTTTCCGGGAGTCCAGTCCGGGCAGACGATCTGCGGGTGTTCGTGATTCTTTTCGATCTGCTCCACCCGGCGCAGGACAAACGCGAGGTCGGCAAGGTACATCCATTCGCGGTCCGCCGCTTCCTCCGCCGTTTCCGGCGTCGCCCTTTCCGCCGTGATGCCGCCGTCCGGACTGCGCACGATGATGCTTGCGTTCACCAGCGGTTTTTCACCCCGATGCCACGGCAGCAGCACCAGATCGAGATGTTCTTTTTCATTCGGCATTTTTCCGTTCCTTCCGTTCAAATTCGATCACCCAGACGTAAGGGTTCGCCATCCAAGATTCCGTACCGTAACACGCTTCCCAGACACGACGGAAAGCGTCCCGCGCCGTCCCGCTTTCGGGGACGGCCGTTCCCTCCGCCGTCGCGTCCGCTTCGGTGATCTCCCGCAAGCGTTCGACGCGGACTTCCCTGACCTTGAGCCAAATCCGCGCCGCCCACTTCGGCATGTGGATCGACGGAATCCACTTGGCGATATTGTTTCCGTTTTCGTCGTAGGCGCACTCGCATCTCGCCTCCCAGCGAAAAGCCTGATTGCAGCGATGGTGATGACAGCCCGAATCACCGTTTTCCACGTCCACCGGCAATACGGCATGGTCTGCGGCGTACTCCGCTCCGTCCTCCATCCCACGCGTCCACGCGGGGCGGAACGTCTCGCGGACATACAGCATGTCGCCAAAACAGCAAGGAGGCGTCCATCGTCTGTTCAATTCGTCTTCTGGTATATTGCCGATGGCGTATCTTGCGCTCCACATCTTTGCAAGACCCTTCGATGGATACCGCCAATATCCGCGCTTCACGAATGCGAGTTCGTACTGCAAACACGTTTGCGGCTGCGGTTTGACGATCCGCCGCGTCTGCGTCTTGCGTCCGGCAAGGATCGCCCGGACCATTTCTCCGCTGAAAAGGATCGGTTTTTCTTTCATTTCAGCGCCTCCAGATCGTCGATGTACGCCCATCGCCGGATCATGGGGCGATGGATTCCCCGCAAAAATGCGATGAGGTCGCAAACCGGCATCCTGATCCATGTTTTGTTGGCGGTGACGGCGAGAACGCTCCGATTGCCGGTTTCCGGAATATCCGTGCATTCGTGCCAGATTTGACGCGCAGGAGCGATTTCGGACGCGCTGTCGCTCCCGCATGCCTTCCCCAGCAGTTTTTCGATCCGATTCTGCAATTCGTGGCACTTGTGGCATGGAATGCAGCAGTTTGCCGCGAAAACGCCGCGAATTTCTTCCAAAAGGCCGTACATCTCCGGCGCGGCGGCGATCAACTCCGCCGTATAGTGGTACAATCCTTTTCTGACCACGGTGGCGATGCGGTCTCCGTCCGCGTCCGAAATAGTGGTCCGGTTGACGATGTGTTTCCACGGTCCGCGAGAAAAAAGCGCCTTATTCATCGTCTTCCCCTCCGAAAAGATCGTTTTCGCGCGCACTGTTCTCGGCGGCGGTCAGGTTGCGCACCGCCAACCGGTAATAGGAGCTTTTGAGTTCGATCCCGATGAATTTTCTCCCGGTCTTCAGCGCCTCGTACCCCTCGCTGCCGATACCCATGAAAGGAGACAGCACCACGTCCCCCCCCCCGCTCCACAGCGCAATCGCCCGGTCGATCACGTCCAGTTGCAACGGGCAGATGTGCTTTTCGTCGTCGTTCTCCCGCGCCGAGGCGTATTGGAGCGTCCTCGACTGGTTGATGTCCATCCATACCGGGCTGGCGTAGCGCCGCCACCGCTCATGGCTCAACACGCCCTTGGCGGGCGGATTTTCGCCGTAAAAGTCGGTCAGTCCGTCCGGATGCGACACGGGCGTCGTGTTTTCTCCCGGCTTGCGCATGGCGACAAGATAGTCGGGGATTCCCGCTCTGCTCATTGTGCTGTCCTTGCAGAGCTGTTTGTGCATGAGACCGATGGCCTTGGTGCGCGTCGCCTCGACGAGCGGGTCTTTCCAGATGCAGTGTTCCGAGTGAAAGATGAATCCCTCGCGCTGGAAGCACCGGATGAGGTCTCCGCGAAAATCCTTGAGTCCGATGTACCCGTCCCGCTCTTTCATCGCGGGAATGTTCATGCAGTGAAATGCGACGATCCTCCCCGGCTGGGTCACGCGGTAAAGTTCGCGCACGAGAAACCCGAACTGTGCGAAAAACTCCTCGTAATTCCGGCAGTTTCCCATGTCGCGGTCGCTGTCGCTGTAAGTATAGAGACTTGCGAACGGCGGCGAAAACACCGAAAAACCGATGGAATTGTCCGGCAGTTCGGAGACCACGTCCACGCAGTCCGCGTTGTAGGCGGTAAAATCCCGTCCCTGATGCTGTTCGATGACCTTGTTCATATTGCGGCGGCTCCTTTCAAAAAAGTCGGCATCTGAATGTTCTGTTGAGGGGCGTAAACGGAGCGCTTCGGTGCGTTTCCGGTGACGGCGATCCGGTTCTCTCCGTTCATGTACTTCACCATTTCGGCGTACATCGCATTGGCGTCACGCTCCTTGCGGCGGATATTCTCCACCACCGCGCCTTCGGTGTCGGCGGTGACGATCCAGACGTGGACGGTGCGCTTCTGCCCGAATCGGTAAAACCGGCGCACCGCCTGATAGAACTGCTCGTAACTGTCCGACAGTCCGAGAAAGATCACCTTGCTGCACCGTTGCCAGTTCATGCCGAAACCGGCGATCTTCGGTTTCGTCACGATCTCCGAGACTTTCCCGGTGGCAAAACCGACCATGCGCGCGGCTTTGCAGTCGTCGCTGTCCGATCCCTGAATGTTCACGATCCCCGGCCGGGCGGTTTCCACCGCGTCGGACTCGTCGTTCAGATTGCACCATACGCAGAACTGGTCCTCGGCATTATCCTTGTGTTCCTCGATGATGCGTATCGCTGCCGCGACCCGCGCCGCGATGGTATCTCTTCGCGCCGCCTGACGTTCCTGCAACGATGCCGCGACCACGGGGAAGAGATGCCCCGACTGCGCGTCGGTCTGGACCACCACGTCGTGAAACTCGATCTCCGGCAGGATGAACGTATCGTCGGGATAACCGAGATCGGAGGGCTTGCGGATGAAGACCGCCCAGCTCGCCACCCAAGCGAAGAAGTCGTGTTTGGCATGTCCCTTGAGCCGCCATTTCGCGGTGTCGCCGCCGTCGTGGACGAAGAACATCGCCAGCATCTCCGTGTACTTCATCGCGCCGACGAACTCAGCGTGGTTGCCGAGTTCCATGTAGTCGTTCGGGGACGGCGTTGCGGTACAGGCAAGACGAAACGGGATGTTTGCCGTCTTTTCGAGGATCGCGTTGCGTATCTTTCCGGAGTAGTTCTTGAGGATGCTGCTCTCGTCCAGCACCACGCCGCCGAACCCGGCGAGGTCGAACTTGTCAAGTTTTTCGTAGTTGGTGATGAAAATTCCAGCCGCATCCACTTCGGACATCTTGGCGACGACGCGGCAGTCGATCCCGAACTTCGGTGCCTCGATCTCGGCGGTCTGCGCCGATACCGCGAGCGGCGTGATAATCATCACCGGCTTCCCGGTGTGTTCTCCCACAATGCGCGCCCACTCCAGTTGCATGGCGGTCTTGCCGAGTCCGCAGTCGGCCCAGATGCAGGCGCGTCCGCGCCGGAGCGCCCACCGCACGATGTCGCGCTGAAAGTCGAAGAGTTTCCCGGAGAGGTCGATCCTGTCCGCGTCGGCGATGCCGCTGGGCGGGTCGGCAATGCGCTTGGAGAGAATGAAATCCTGATAGGTCATTTTCACTTCCCCCACGGCAGCTGACGAATCTGCAAATCTTCGGGGAATTTGTGGATGTCGCGTTCCAGTTCGCCGTCGATTTCCAGTTGTTTCACGAAAACCGGGATGTTGTTTTCTCCGCACTGCCGGACGATCACCCGTACCCACTCGATTTCACACGGACGGCGCAACAGTTTGTTCCCGGACTCGCTGCCGATCACCACCCAATCGAACGGCAGATAATCGGCATCCCCTCCGGACAGCAGATTAACCGGTCCCAAGAGCGGTTCCAGCGACAGCCATGTTTTGACGAACGGGGACTGAATAAGTTTCAGGAACTTCACCCGTTCATCGTATCGCTGCTGGTTTTCCGCAGTGGTCCCCCACCACGCGCGGCGCGCCGGGTTGATCCCGGCGATCAGTTTCGCCATGCGTTCCGGTCGTTTGGTGAGAATGAGATTTTCCGCGCTGTCGTGCAGACGCAGAAGCCAGTCGAGAATCTGCGGCCAGTCGTTCCATTCTCCAAAAATGTCGGTCATGTTGCCGACGAAGACCACGCCTTTCTGCGGCGGTCTTTTCAGTGTTTTCGGGCAATGCGGATCAAATTTGCCGTTCGGACTCCGCAATTCCGGATACCGCATGGCAAGCCTTTCCGCGTAGCAGTTGGCGCAGCCCTCGGAAATTTTCCTGCATCCGATCATCGGATTCCAAGCAAAATTCCAGTATTTTGCGCCGTTGTTCCATTCGTCGATCATACGTTCCCTTCTGTCCGGGCATCCGGCCGCCAAGGACGGTCGGACGCCCGTTGTCCGTTTATTTTCGAGTTCCGCTTACCGCTTTGGCTTTTTCGACCGTCATCAGATTGATGAGGTCGTTCACCGGGGATGCCGATGCCGAGCCGCCGTTCCCGACCATGAGCGTATTCGGCAGGGTCATTTTGGCAATGCCGTCCGCCCACGCCTTTGCGACGCCGATTTTCGTATCCTTGTCGATTTCGAGACGGATTTTTTCCTGTTCGGTCATCGCGCCGGAAAGTTTGATCTCCTGTTCCCGCGCTTTCGCTGCGGCGACTTTCTGTTCCGCCTGAATTTTGATGACCTCAAGTTTCGCGGTTTCTTCCTGCTTCTGGATTTCCGCGACTTCCAGTTTTTTCCGGGCTTCCACGGTAGCCTGCTGTTTCGCCAGTTCCGCCACCGCGACTTCCTGCTGCGCCTTGATCTCCGCCAGTTCCTTCTGCCGCTGGGCATCGGTGACGGCCTTGATCTTTTCGACTTCTGCCTTTCCGCGACTGGCGGCGATCTGCTGCTGATATTCGGCCTCGGTCCGCTCCTTCTGCATAATCAGGTTCTGTTTCTCCGCCTCGGCGGTCTTTTTCTGCAAATCGGCTTTCTGCTGCGCCTGAAAGAGGTCGGTCGTGATCTTGTCGAAATTGATTTTGGTGATGCTGAATTGCTCCACCACGATCCCGGCCTCTTTCAATTCCTTGTTGTTGACAAAGAATTTGCGGATATTCGTGGCGAACTCTTCCCGATCCTCGATGGCCTGACTGCTGGTGATGTTGGAAGCGCAGGTCATGGCGATGTCCTTGAGTTTCGACAAAATGAGGTTGTCGATCACGTCGATGTTGCCTCCGGAGTAGGTGTGCATCCGTTTGATGGACTCCTGATCGGTATAGAGCCGGTAGACCACCTGACACGACACATCGCCTTCGCCCTTGTTGGAAAACCTCACCTGCACCCCGTCCCGGTCCTTGCTTTCCTTGGTTTCGTTGCTGAAAAACACGGTATTGACCTTGGGATAGGTCCAGATGCGAGGGAACGCGCGGAAGTAATACCCGCCGTCGCTTCTGATCTCGATGGCTCCGTTGACGCTCTGGATCACCTGAAAATTCTGCACATTGTTGGAATGCAGAAAAACGCTGCTGACCACGATGCCAAGCACGACGGCCGCGATCACCGCGATCCCGGCCACGGAAAGTTTGAAATTCGACATGTTTTTTTCTCCTTAAATGGATTTTTTGATTTTTTCGACCGCTTTCGCCCGCCGAATCGCCGCCCGTTCTTCCTCCGAACAGTCGGCCTTGAGTTTTTTCTGTTTCTGCTTGAGTTCCGCGAACCGCGATTCCGCATCGCGGTTTTCGTCTTCAAGTTCGCTTCTGATCCTGACCGTCCTCCGCATCAGCAATTTGTAGATGGGGACGACGAACAGGACCGCCAGCACCGCCACGAAAATCAATCGCAACATTATTTCCACCTCCTTTCAGTCGTTGGCGATGAGTTCGCTTTCGTCGAAAATCCTGATCGATTCGTCCACGGGCTTGCCATGCTCGAACCAAGCGAGTTTGAAACTCTCCTGCAATCTTCTGCGTGTCGGCAGCGGGTCGTCGATCAAACGGTCGATTGCCCCGTCGTAGAAATTGCCGAGAATCCACACTTTCGCCCGGCGCGCCATGCTGTAAGCTCCGTCGATGATGTTGAACAGGAGGTCCTGCCCGGATGGGGACAGTCTGGTCGCTTCGCCGCGTTTTCCGATCAGTTCGTCGATGACGATGTAGTCGAAACTGTCCAAACGCTCGAAGAAGTAGAACTCGTTGTCTCCGTCGCTGGTCTTGGCCTTGACGAACTCCGCCTGAAGCATCTGCCATGTCCGGTACATCACGCGCGGACGGCTGTCTTTCATCATTTCTCGGATGACGAACGCGGCTCCGGATGTTTTTCCCGTCCCGGTGGCTCCGCTTGCCAGCAACGAGGAAAACCGATTTTTCCAAAACCAGACCGCGCTGCTTCTGACATACGGTTTTTCGAGACGCTGAAACCGCTCCTGAAACCCGGCCCGCGCCATGCGCTCGTCCAGCGTGGCGATCAGCGCCTGTTTCCGTTGCGCGGCTTTTTCCGCCTCCTCGTCCGCCGCGTGTCTGTCCTGACACGCCTTGCAGATCATCCGTTCGTAGACGCCCAGCATGACTTCCCGGAATCCGTCGCTCGGTTCCTGATAATCAGCCTCGAAATCCCTGCCGCATTCGGGGCAGCTGAAACGCGCCCGTCCGTTTTCCAGAACCTCTTGGATCGGCATGTCAGAATCCCTTTCGCCTGCGCATTTCCGAAGAAATCGCCTGCGTTTTGGACGGCGGCACCATTTCGTCAAGCCAGCATCTGCCGTTCAGCCATGTCTGCGGGTTTTTCCGGTATTGCGGGTCTGGAGTCGCGGCGACGTACAGCGGCAGTTTTTCCCGAATGACCGCGCGGTCGGACTCGCCGATTGCGGCGTATTTGGCGACGCACTTGGCGCGTTCCACTTTTTTGTCGTACATGTCCCAGAACTCGGCGAACGGCAGCACCGATTCCGAATCGTTCGGATGGCTGTCGGCGCATTTTGCGCCTGCCGCGTTCCGGGTCCGATGTTCCGCCGGTTCATGGCGCAGCACTTCGATGCGTTTCTTCCCGGTTGTCTGATCCTCGAACAAGCGCACGAGTCCGGCCGTCTCGCAATCCGCGATCCAGCGGGAAACGTCGGTCGTCCGAATACTGTCCACAGCGGGGAAGCACCGGTTCCGCAAGAGAACGGGATCGGCGTCGAATGTGCCGTCTTCACTGGTGACGAGCAGCAGATGAAAGTAGAATCTTTCTGCGGCCGGATTGCCGAAAAGCGCGGCGACTCTTTTGCTTTCCAAATAACCGTCTCTGACAAAAATGCCCGGCATGGTTCATCCTCCCGAACTTTACCGTGCCGCGATCCAAGCGGCCTTTCGGCCGGGAAATTCCGGGTTCGACGCGCGTTCGGCGAACTCCCGCGCTTTCCCGTCGATCCACTCGAAACAGGCGTCCAGCATCGCCGCTTTTTCCGCGAACCGGGCGGGAAACTCCATTTCCTCGCCTTCCGGGGTCTGCAAGCCGCTGATGCCCCAGTCGCGGTTCAGCACGAACTCCCAGCGGTCGTGTTCGTCGTATCCCGGCAGATCGGTCACGCAGAGTTTGAGTTTGCGGAGCAGTTTCTTCTCCCGCAGCGCGGTGCGTACTTCCTCGCTCAAGTTCGCTCCGTCTCCGGCTGCGAGCGCGCGAGTACAGAGACCGTCCCCGTCCGGGCTGATGAAATCGAACGGCGCGTAAGCGAAAAAATTGCCGGACTCGTCCTGATCCGTCTGCCGGAAAAGATCGGTGAGAAATTCAAGGTCCGGATTGTCGCAGACAATGGCGGCGGCATCTTCTTTGCCGATGACGGTGAAAAAATTCCGTTCGACGGCTTCCTTGCCGAATGTTTTGCAGAAAAGTTCGCCGAATTGCCCCTTTTCCGTCCGGCTGGCGGTCCCGGCATACACGATCCCGGACGGAGTGATGACCGCCCAGACGGATTTCACCGTTGGCATGGTCCGGGGAAGCAGATGGTCGTGGACTTCCTCCTTGATGCGCTGACGTTCCTTTCTGCTGACGAATGAAGTCATATTGGCTTTTCTGTATTCGTCCTCCTTTTTCCGGCAAAGCGCCTTTGCGATACCGGCCGGAACCTTGCGGACCGCGATGCGCATGGCGATGTAAATGTATTCTCCGATGAAACATTCGTCTTCGGAAATATCGAGATTCAGTTCCGCCCGTCCGGACGCCCATCCGACATCCGCTTCCTCGCCCATGACCTGATCCAGCGGCAGCGCCAGATGTTTCCGGATGTTTTCAAGCGCGTTTCTGCGGTCTTCATCCGTCCATCCGTCCGTGATGACGAACCGGGACACTTTGATTCTTTTGTCTTCAAAACTCATAGTTTTCTTTCCTTTTTCTGTCTTATTTCATTTCCAGTTTCGGAACCGGTTTCCGCCGCATGCGCGGCATGAGGTACGGCTCGCTCTCGGTGGTGGTCGTCGCATCGTCGATCTCCGACTGCGGGATGCCGTGCGCTTCGACGATCTTCTTCCAATCCGTCCGCTTGGAAATCCTCCCCGCCTGTACGCGGAAGTTCGCGCTCCCGCCGTTGGCGAGGATCATCTTTTTCGCCTCGACGGTTTTGGCGTCCATGATGCTCTCGATCTCGCGCTTGGCGCAGAGCAGACGATCCGCGAAATCAAGTGTCATTTCCGTATCCTCTGCGGAAAGCTGTTCCGGGTCGATGGCGAAAACGTCGAAATTGCGGTCCATTTTCGCGCGAAACGCCCGGCACGCCATCTTGTTGCAGTATCGGCAGTTCGTCGCGGATGGAGTCGCCGACTCCTCCGGCGCGTTTTTTGCGGTGTGAATGATCCCCGCGATCTCCCGAAGCAGTTCCGGATATTGATCGCGGGTAAATACCGCCTGCCTGTCGTAGTCCGCCGACCCGTACACGGGCTGTACGATCATCGCGTAAACGGTTCGCACTTTCGGGAATTTGTGGAAAATTCCGCAGACATACGCCTTGATCTGCGGATTTTCCTCGGCCGGGGCGACCTCGTAACTGCCGAATTTCCAGTCTTTCAGGCTGGCCGACAGTCCGTCCGGGCTGATGACGAGATCATCCAGCGTACCTTCCGTCAGGATCACGCCGTCCATCACGACCTGAACCAAGAGTTCGTGATAATGCTCCATGCCCGCGTAAGGCCGGATGTGTTCGTCGCGGATGAAATCGATCATCCCGCGCTCCCGAACCGACAGCAGCCGGTATGCCGCGTCATCGTAGATCGCGGCATGCAGCAGCGACCCGCGCGCGGCATCGTTCCCTTCGTCGGATGTCCATCCGAGGCAGTTCCGGTAACTCCACGGGCACCCCGCCATGCGCTCAAGTTTCGACGGGGCAAATTCGTGATGTTTCGACGCGAATGTCATTTGTCGTCCCCGTCGAAAAGACTGCCGGGATTATGGTCGGATTCCGGGGCCGGTTCCTGCGCCGGGGCGGGATCGGCGGGAACATCCTCCGCGACGGTGTCGATGGGCGGCTGGTCCGCCATGATGTTCGCCTGCGCGAATTTGTCGTTGGCGGCGTGTTTGATTTCAGAAGCGGCGGCGGCGTAATCTTCGTCATCCGCTTCGATGGCGCTCTGAAGTTCCGGCGACAGCGGCAGCCATTTGGAACAGCGGCGGAACACGGTCTTCTTCCCCATTTCGTCGGGATCGGTGTTCCACGGACAGGTCTTCCCGTATTTCTTGAACGCCTGATACGCGCTCGACCGGTCGCGGATGGTGTTCACTTCGTCCATCGACATGGTTTCCGTCTTGATCGACCCGTCCTTGAAGCGGACGATGCAGTAGTAGGCATAGACCGTGCCGCGCGACTTGCGGAAATCGATCTTATGGTGGATTTCGCCGGTATCCCAGTCGAAATCGTCGTTTTCGCAGACCTTGTCGGCATGGATGTTGCTGATGAGACCGCTGCGCATGGCGAGTTCCGCAAGCCCCTGAAACATCGGAAGCAGCGTCACATCGTAACTTCCGTCCTTCTTGCGGTAGCAGCTGATGGCGGCGCGGCGGCCGTCCGGCTCCAGTCCCATTTCCGCGCATCGCATGAATGCGGAAAGCACGCTCGGCTGATTGCGGCGGTCGGCAAGCGCGTCGGCGAGCGCCTGATTCTTGTTGATGGCGGTCAGCACCACCCGGCAGAACCTTTCCGGGGTAAGGACCTTTGGCAGGACGCGGGCAAATTCTCCCTGCATTCTGGCGATGATGGCGTTGGGCGATTCCTTTTTGGCGATTTCGTTCATGGTTTTCTCCTGTTTTGAGTTTGTTTGCGGGGGTCATTCCCCGTCTTTCTTGCGGTTTCCTGCGGCGCGGAACATCGCCGCGCCGATCATCATGGCGCGCAGCGTGTCATGCGACTCGTCCTGCATCGCGTCGGTAAACAATCTGAACTGCATGGGCGTTCTTTGTCCGGGCATCCCCGCGACAAAACAGATTCCGTTCCCCTTTTCCTCTATGTTGGCGAAGTTCACGCCGCAGATGAATGGGATTTTCTTCGGTTTGCACAGTTCGATCAATTTCTGCACCACCGGTTTGATTTCCGCGTCGAAATACGCGGACTCGTCGAAACGGGGGTCGGTGATTTGCTCTTCGAGATCGATGATCGTTTGCATCGATTCTCCCTGTTTCGGAATGGCTTTTTCGTTGAAATCCATGATTTGACTCCTTTTTTTTAGTTGTCGCGGCGGATCATTCCGTCTTCGATGATGATGGCGCACTCGTCACCGCTGGAAACCCGTGTGGCGATGACCTGAAGATTCTGTTCTTTGAGCCAGCGGTCGAAATCGTCGAGCGTGTCGAGGTCCATTGCTTCCAGCTGGTCCATCAGCACGAACCCGCATTCGGGATTGACGGCGCGGACAATGGACGTTGCGACGATCATTTTTTCCGATCCGGACATACAGTCCCATTTCTGTCCGTTGTAGTAGAGCAGAGAGTCCTTGACGGTCAGTCCGGCAAGCGGCATCCTGACGCTGGCGAGGAGCTGCATCCGTTCGCGGCGAACGTCCTCGATTCGCTTGGTGAAACGGTCGTATTCGCTTTCCTGCTCCGTCGCTTCCGCCGCTGCCTTGTCGTGGGCGACATTGGCGCGGAATTTCGCGTTTTCCGCTTCCATTTTTTCGATGTCGGCTTTGAAAATGCCGAGATCGATGTCCGGGGGGAGCGCGGCGGCGGATGCCTCGTACTCGCGGAGCATTTTTTCTTTTTCGGCGAGTTTTTCTTCCGCGCCGCTCATTTTCTCATGGCGGATACGGATTTCCTCTTTCAGCGGTTCGATGCTTTTAGTCCGTGTTTCATCGCGTTTTGCGCGAAGTCCCGTCAGCCGGGCGAGGTTTTCCTTGAGCGCGTACTCCCAGTTGACCTTGGCGTGTTCCAATGCCTCGACCACGCCGTTGAGATTGCAGTACCCGGCAAGGTCGTATCGTCTCTGCTTTGCACGGAGGATCAGTTCATCCAGTTCGTTGCCGAAACCGTCATCGATTTCCTTGGATTCGAGTTGTTCGATCTTTTTCGCAAGTTCTCCGTTTTCCCGCTCCATCAGTTTGAGCTGCGCCTGCTTCGCGTCGGTTTGGTCGGAGTATTCCAGCACTTCCCGCCGATGCGCGGTCACGATCTCCCGCAATTTTTCCGCATTTTGACGGATTCTGGCGTGGTCGTTGTTTTTTGCCACCGCGTCCTGTTGTCTGGCGATGATTTCGGCGGCGGAGAGTTCGGCGTTCGGAGCATCGTGATAATACGGCATCTCGTCCGCGTGTTTGCGGAGCGCGAGCGCGACTCTTCCGATCTCGGTGCGTTCGTCATAAAGCAACTTTTCCTGACGGTCCAGTTCGTCCAGTTTGTCGCGGATGCCGAGCGTATCGAGCAGGATCAGCGCCTTTTCCTTGTCCGAAGCGTGAAGAAATTTCGGCAGATCGAGCGCCAGCGCGGAAATGAATTTGTTCAGCAGTTCCTGCCCGGCCTTGCCGCCGTCCGGATCGGTCACTTTCAATGTCCCGTTCTTTCCGCCGCGTTCGACGACGATGCCGTTGGAGAGCGTGATCCGGCCGTAGACATTCCCGACCGCGTCGTTGTTCTTCGCGTTCGAGGGGGCGAATTTCGCGCCGCCGAGAAGCCACGGGATGCCGTCGAGCGATGAAGTTTTTCCCTCGCGGTTCTTCCCGCCGATCACGAAAAGTCCGCACTCCTCCGGCTCGAACTGGATTTCCCTGATGCGTTTGAAGTTCTCCAACCGATACGCTTTGATCTTCACACTCATTTTTCCTCCTGTCGGTGATAGATTCCAGTGATGTAGCGCGGATGATTGAACAGCCAATCGACGATGCTGTCGATGTCGAATGTGTTCCGGTCGATTTGGCGAAGCCATCCTTTGTTCTTGGCGCTGTTGACCGTCCGCACACTGATGTTGAGTTTTTCCGCAAGCTGCCGGGTAGTGACGACCCCGGCGATCCCGGATTGTTCAAGGAGTTCGCGGATGCGTGTCTTGTTCATCGCAGCACCTCCATGAGCGACTTGACCGCCGCGAAAACCGACGCGACGACCAGCCCGGTCGCCAGCAGCAGGAAACAGCATCCGCAGACTGCGGCGGAGAATTTCTGGCTTTCGGTGAGTCGGACATGATCGCAAGTCGCGTCGATAGGGCAGTCGTCGCAGCGGCCGTCGCAGGAGGCGGCGCTGATTTCAATCGTCTTTTCGGACATCTTCGGTCTCCTTCACGGGATGCCAGTCGGCATTGGCGGCATCGGTTTTTGTGCAGAATCGCGGAGCGTCCTCTTTTTTTTCGTCAATCGCGCTGACGCACACGCGGGATTGGCAGAGATGGCAGATGTAGGTTTTCATGTTGTTTGACTCCTTATTCCGCCCCGTTCGGGTCGGATTGATTGATTTTTCCGATGACGCAAGCCGGGGCGACCCCGCTGGAATTGCTGGCGATGTGGCCGTTGTTGAGCGCCCCCGAAGTGCAGACGAAGTACACGTAGCGGGCGATGCCGGGGTGGGGCGAGCG
>Ga0310690_10004206_pt1 | contig 20668 bp, 18 predicted proteins | sample AusTroGonzalo_MG_2_FD_207661 | JGI IMG/M metagenome (GOLD analysis project Ga0310690, IMG submission 207661) | Bovine rumen microbial communities from tropical cattle in Woodstock, Queensland, Australia - Gonzalo_04 (v2) (version 2) | ecosystem: Host-associated > Mammals > Digestive system >...
CATAGAGCATTACTTGGATCATTTGAAAGATTCATTGGTATTTTAATTGAACACTTTGGTGGCGCATTCCCAACTTGGCTTGCACCAGTTCAAGTTAAATTAATTCCAGTAAATAACGAAGCACATCTTGATTTTGTAAATGATATTTATAATAAACTAAAAGCATTAGGTATCAGGGCAGAAGTTGATAGCAGAGATGAAAAGTTAGGCTATAAGATTAGAGAAGCTCAAACTAAGAAGATTCCATATCAACTTGTTATCGGTGATAAAGAAAAAGAAAGTGGATGTGTTAATGTAAGAAGATATGGTGAAGAAAAACAAAATACTTTATCAGTTGATGAATTCATTAAATATATCCAAAAGGATATCGAGAGTTTAGGTAAATGCAAATAAATAGGGAAGTTAGAGATAATCATTTAATATTTAAAAAAATCAAAGATGGTACTAGTTATTTAATTCTCTTTTTAGCTTCATTACTATTTATTGAACTTGGTATTAGTCTATTTGTAATACCCCTAAGGGTATTAAAGAATAGAATAGCATTTAATAGTGTTTATGCTATTAATAATGTTTTAAGTTTATCTTCAATTGTAGTACAAGTAATCGCATATATATTCTTTATATGTGCAGTATGTGTTATTTGTAATAAAGTACTTGTAACTGAGTTTAATAATTTCAAATTAAAGCTTGGTAGAAATATCGGTCTAATATTTGCTTTTGGTGCTGGTATCTATGTAGTCGATGTGATTGTTGGGTACATTTATGCAATACTTGGTGAGACGGGTACTTCGATGAATCAGTTAATGATTTATGGAGCGCTATCATCTCCAGTTAAATGGCCAACCATTTTACTAGTAGTAATACTTGCCCCAATCGTAGAAGAGTTAATTTATCGTAAGTTTATGATTGGTACGCTTCACCAAAAACTAAAATTGCCACTTTGGGGGGCAGGGTTATTATCTGCTGCTATCTTTGCTTTAATTCATGTATCTAGTTCAATTGATCAACTTATATATTTTCCTCAATATTTCGCTTTAGCGTTTGTCTTAGTATCAGCATATATTTATAGCGGCCAAAATATTTATTTTTCTATTGGAGTTCATATCTTCAATAATACGGTGTCAATTTTAATATGGGCGATAAGTACTTGGATACAATAAAAAGAATCGCGGAACTTGTTCAAGAAGAAAAAATTCAAGAGGCCGTAGATGAATTTGATAAAATCCCAATTGAACAAATGACTGATTTAGATTTATTACTTTACGGAACGCTTAGCTTTGAGGTAAGAAATTATAGTAGAGTAATCGATATTTTTGAAAATAGAATTGATAAAAGAGTGCGCGTTACCGAAATCTTAAGGATCATGGCTAGATCATATGAAGAGTTAGGTAAGATCGATATGGCTAATAAGTACTACCTTGATGCCATCGCAAGCGGCGAAGAATATCCCGAAATCTTTTTCGATTATGCATATGCACTAGATGAACAAGGTAATATTGAAGAAGCTATTAAATATTATAAGAAAACAATTGAAGTCGATCCCAAAAGCTTTTGGGCTTATGTCAATCTTGGTTCAATTTACGAAAAGCAAGATAAAGATGAAGAAGCTATTAAGTATTTCTTAAAAGCATATGACCTTGATAGTAAATCAAGTATGGTTAACTTTAATCTAGGCGTAAGCTATGTAAAGTTAAAAGAGTTTGAAAAAGGTAAAGAACATTATTTACAAGAATTAAAAACTGATAAACCATATCCATATACTTATTATAATTTAGGTTTACTTTATAAAAATCATTACAATGATTTTAATAATTCTAGATTATATTATTTAAAGAGTATTGATACGGTAGGTAAATTACTAGCTGATAATAAAGATTTAGAAAAACTATATTATTCATCTTGGTATAATCTAGGCTGTCTATATGCCATATATCAAGACTACGAAAATGCCACTGATTGTTTTAAATACATATATTATAAGAAAAAGAAATACTTAGATTATATATATGATGATTTAGAACTAAAAGAATATCGCGCATCTACTAACTTTAAAGATTTAGATTTATTACTAGGAGGAAATCATGAATAAAATCATTAAACTTTTAGTAATTACTCTTTTCTTATTAATATTAGTAGGCTGTGGTAGTAAAGAATATACATATGAAGAAAGTAATGGTAAGGTTACTATTAGTGAGTATACTGGTAGTGATGCTTATGTAATTGTACCTGATGCTTACCTTGGTAAAGTGGTTGATACAATTGACTATAATACTTATGCTTATAACATTAATATTTATCATGTTAGGTTATCAGATGGTATAAAGGTAATTAGAGATTGTGCATTTTGGTATTGCACAAATCTAGAATCCATTTATATTCCTAAAGGATTAGAAGAAATCAAAGAGTGTGCATTCTATAGATGTGATAATCTAAAATATGTTTTTTTTGAAGAAACGGAAGCTAATATCAATATTGAAATACTAGCTAGTAATGAATGCTTTAAAAATGCAAAAGCTTCATATAATGTAAGCATAGATGAATACGAAAACATTATAGGAGCAAAAAAGTAGATACAAAGTATCTACTTTTTTTGTTATATGGTATAATGGATGCAGGATGGGTATGCTATGAATAAGAAAAAGACAATATTTATAATTATTCTATTTCTAATATTAATATTAATTGGTGGATGTGGAAAAGTGTCAAATACTGATCAACCTGATATTGATAATGGAGAAATAGTAGAAGAAAAAGTTTTGGTTACTTTTAATTATTATGAAGGAAAAACTGAATCTATTGAAATTAAAAAAGGATCAAAAGTAGAAAATCGAGTTGCTTTAAGAGCTAACTATGATTTTTTAGGTTGGTACATAGATTCTTCATTTAATAATTTATATAATTTTGAAAATGCGATTAATGAAAATATTACTTTATATGCTAAATGGGAAGAAGTTAAACCTACTACTCATGAAGTAACATTTGATGTAGAGGGGATAGATAGACAAATTATTAATGATGGCGATAAAGTAGTTAAGCCTTATGATCCAAAACAAAATAATTATAGATTTATTGGCTGGTATAGCGATGCTAATTTAACAACCGAATATGATTTTAATAGTAGCGTAAGTAGCTCTTTTACACTATATGCTAAATGGATTAAATTAGTAAATATAATCTTTTATGATGTAGATAGAAACGAGATAGCCACCGAGACTATTGACGAAGGTACAAAAATAGAAAGCACAGTAGACGCACCTTCTATAAATAATTTTGAGTTTATTGGTTGGTATAAACTAGGTACTGATGTATTAATAGATCTAAATAATTATGCATTTACACAAGATATTAGTTTAATTGCTAAATATAATCAAATTAAATTACCATCTAAAATTAGTTTTATAACATGTGCTGGCTATAATGAAGCAACTACAATCACATTTAACAAATTAGATGAAGCAGATAATTATAATATTTATTTAGGTGATAAATTATTAACAAGTAATGATTATTATTTACAAGAAGTAAATAATCTCATTAGAGTAGATATACTTGGCCTACCTAAAGGTATGTATAAATTTAGAGTTATACCTATTATTGAAGGAGCCGAATATAGTGAATCAAGTAGTGAAACAGATTTTATTGAAGTAGAAGCATATGATAGAAGCGGTTATGCGCACTTTAATTATAGTGATGGCGTTGGCGCATATAATGATGATGGTTCGCTAAAACCGAATGCTATTGTATTATATGTAACTGATGTTAATAAAAATACAGTTAGCCTAACTTATAAAGGAACAACTGTAACAGGAATTGGTAATATATTAAATTCAGTAGGTGAAGCATCAGGTGATGCTGGCCATGAGACTGAATGTAAAAGAGTTAGTGATGGAAAAACATATTATGGCAAAGGTAATACTAATCAAGGAATTTTATTGAAACTTGCGCAAGATAATATCCCACTAGTTATTAGATTTGTAGGTTGTGTTAGTGATTCTGGTTTATATGAAACAGCACCATTTGATGCAAAAAGCGTTAGTTTAATAAATGGCTTAACAGGATATAGTGGCTATGATTATGGCGGAAGCGTTGGTGACAACGGCCATATGGCAAGAATGAAATCTGCTAAAAATGTAACGCTTGAAGGTGTAGGAGAAGATGCCATCATTGATGGATGGGGCTTTCATTTAATTTGTGAATCAGCCCATGCGGATTTAGCTAAGAACTTTGAAGTTCGTAACTTAACATTTATTAATACACCCGAAGATGCCATTGGCATGGAAGGCCAAGAAAATGAATCTAGCTTAACAATTACAGCATCAGTTGAAAGGTGTTGGATTCACCATAATACATTTATCGGATCAACTATTTTAAATCCTGCGGAAAGCGATAAAAACAATGGCGATGGATCATGCGATTTTAAACGTGGTAGATACTTTACTTGCAGTTATAATTATTTTGAAGGATGTCACAAAACTAACTTAGTTGGTTCTAGTAAAACTAGTGTACAGTTTTGCTTAACTTATCACCATAACATTTGGTATAATTGTTCTGCTCGTCAGCCTTTAGCAAGGCGAGCTAACATCCATTTCTATAATAATTTTATATATGGAACTACCGATACTGTGGCTTCACTAAGAGCAAATTCTTACATGTATTCTGAATATAATTACTATTTGGGATGTTCACGTCCAGTAGAATATAAAGAAGAAGGAACAACTGGTATATGTAAGTCATTTGGTAATGTGCTAGTTGGTTGTTATAATTCGTATGACGCATATGTAGCTAACAATAGATGCGAGTTAGTTAATTCTAATTGTGTAGATGGGGCTATTAGTTATGTAAACTTTGATACTAATCCTAATCTATTCTACTTCGATGAGGAGAGTAATGTAAGTGACTGCTACATAACTAGTGCAGACATCGCTAGAATCGAGTGCCTTGCAAAGTCTGGATCTAGATACCGTACAGTATTAGAGGGTTGCCTGCTTAAAAGTGATCCTAATATTACTAGTATAACACCAACCCAAATTACAACTGATACAACTTTAAATATCGCTAAAGGTAAAGGCGTCTTAAAAGTATTTAATATAAATAATAGATACTTATTAACTATAGCTGCCACATCATCTAATGGCTATGCGCCAGCATATTTATTAAAACTAGATGGTAGCCTTGTATCAGAATTGTCTAGTGAAGAAAAACAAATAATATTAGATGAGGGCACATATGTATTAGTAAGTGGTCAATCATTTACTGGTAACAATAATAAAAATGATAAAGAAGCAACAATTACTAAATGTGTATTCGAACTATATAATGAACAAGAATATAATGCTAAACTAATCAATAACTATAATAATATAATTAGCATAATACCGGAAACTATTGAATATAATGATGATTGCTATAACTTGTTGGTTGAGGCTTTAGCTGCTTATAACAAATTAGACAAGCTTCAAAATGAAGTAGATAACACTAAATTAGTTAATGGCTTTGAAACATATAAAGAAAAAGGGATTGAGTTTGTAGAAGAAAAGATAGAAGCAATAATTTGTCCAGTTACAACTGATAATTCTAATTTAGTAATTGATGCTAGGGATTCTTTAAATGACTTATTAGATAAATATAGTGATGTAGATATTACTAATTTAAATAAATTAGAAGAAGCTGAATTAGAATTAGCTAATTTAAATATTAATAAAGAAAAAATAGAATGCACATTTAATGGTGCACCATCTAATGACTTGTTTATAGTCAGCGGGAACTATGGTACAACGCAAGCTATTATTGATGGGACTACATACAATAAAGGTTTAAAGATGGAAAGTTCCACTTCCTTAACATTTTCTACTTCTAAATCTTCTAAACTAATTATGCATATAACTCCGGGCAAGAAGATTAAAGTAGATGGAATAGATTATACAGCTCCTGATAGTGGAATATTAGTAATTGAAGCAATTGATGCAGGTGATCATTTGGTTACTAAAAATACAACTAGTACATTACTATATTATTTATCATTAGAAGAAAAATAAAATTTAACGTCATATGAAATTTCATATGGCGTTTATTTTATTATATGAATTAAAATAAATTTGTGATAAAATGGTTTTAGTAAGGCTACAGAGGATAACGATGAAAAAGATATTAATGATATTATTGTTATTTGGTTTATTCACTTTTGCAACTGGTTGCAGAATTAAAATTACCGTTAGAGGCAAACCAGTAAGTGAATAAGAACAAACACTTCTTTTAAAAAAAGTGCAGTCACACTTACCTAAGATTACATATCTTTCAATCGAGCATTATTATTATCATCATTTCGCTAGTGGTGAAAACTATCGCGAAGTAGACCGACTTGAAAAATATGATGATTATTTTTATCGCCATGATGATTACTATGCAAAGTGTGAAAAGCCACTTGAAGATAGCGAAGATACTGATATTGAATATGCAACCAAATATTATTATTACACCGATAGCCTAAAAGCATCTTTGAGTTATAATAACGAGGCCAAAGAGGGCGATTTTAAATATGAAGAATATGTTGATGAATGTAGCGTCGAGTTTGAAAAAGAAGTAAAAGAAAAGTTAATTTATCCATTTGATGGGGAAGACGTCCCATCTGATACAACTAACTTATCTACATACAAAACACAAACGGGTTATATCATTGTCATCAAAGAAGAAGAAAAATCGGAAGCAATGAATACTAAAAATAAAAAGATGTTTTCGATTAAGACAACGAAAGAAACAGAGTTTGTTATTGAAAATAACAATGAAATAAAATCGATTACTGTTAAAACTACTAATTCATCACAAAAGAATCCAAAGTCGCAAATAGTATCTAAAAAATATACTGTATTAATAGAAGATATTGTTCAATATGATATTAAATATAATACCGAAAAAGAACGAGAAGAAGATGTAGAGTATTTATTTGCGGGTAGAAAGATTGAAAGCGCCCGTATGTTTATTATGATAGCTTCTGGAAGTAATACTACAACTACTGAATCAAGAACTCTAAATCTTTATGCTACGTATGATCATAATAATAAAGTATTAAAATTAGAAGGTGGTCTAACTTTTACTAATGTAATATATGGCGCTTCAGGATTTGTTATTACACCTAAGATTTCTACATACACTTATCTATTTATCGATTATTATGATAGTGTAGAAAGAAATGAACTTAAACATTTTTATAAAGAATTTGAGTTAGATAATTATAGGATCCTAAGTGGAATTGAAGTTGTTAGAGATGGGGATCTATATTATAAGCCGGGTTCTAATAGTATTTCTATAAAAATAGAAATGGAATTAGATGAGACTAGCAATGGCTATTATATCCGTAGTCTAATTTCAAGTATTCAGTGATAATAGAGGAGTTAAAATATGAGCCTAAAACATAAAATATTATCGATTATCTTTTTTGTGCTAGCGTTGCAATCGATCAGTAGTGGCATAATATGTATTTTGGATATTAGTCTACTTCAAGATGTTGTTGATTTTCCATCTTATTTTTTAGAACATTCATGGATTATGTTTTTATTTATTCCTTTTTCATTAGTATCACTAATATTTGGATTAGTAATTATGAAAAAAGGAAAGACATTTTGGAGAAATATAATAGCAGGCGTTGCTGCTACTATTCTAATTTGCATACTTGGCTGCTTATGCTTCTTTAAACACGATATTAGTCATTATTATCCAGATGTTCATAAAGTTGATGGTTGGTTTTATGTAACACCAATGCCAATTCAAGGAAAAATATCTACAAGACATAGCGGATCTACAACTATTTCTAAGGCATATATTATTGAAGGGGCAGATCGAGATATGTATGAAAGGAGATTACTTAACTCGATCGAACAAGAAGAAAAAAGTGATACGCCTTTACTAACGTCACATTTTACTTATTGGAAGTTTAGTGGAGCTAGAAACCGCGTTCATACGCTCATCCTAAATAGTTGGTTTATTTTAGTAGATACGGATACAGGTGAATATAACCCTACAGAGGAAATACGTGGTCATCATTATGTTTTTGCGTCTTATAACTTCACGCAACATCAAATGACGATTATTGAGTTTATTGGAAAATAAAAATAATAAACATCATATGAATTTCATCATATGATGTTTTTATATTATTATTTATTTTTTTGTGATAAAATGGTTGTAGTTAAGAAGGTATAATTATGGATTATGTAGTTAATGTAATTGGGGCAGGCTTAGCTGGGTGCGAAGCCACATACCAATTAATTAAAAGAGGAATTAAAGTAAGACTATATGAAATGCGACCAGGCAAGTCAAGCCCTGCTCATAAAACTGATGGGTTTGCGGAACTGGTATGCTCTAACTCGCTAAGAGCTAGATCAATTGAAAATGCGGTTGGCTTACTTAAAGAAGAAATGAATAGACTCGATTCACTTATTATGAAGTGCGCTCTAAATAATGAAGTAGAAGCCGGTGGTGCACTAGCAGTTGATAGAGTCGGCTTTTCAAATGAAGTTACATATAATATAAGAAAGAGCGATTTAGTTGAAGTAATTGAAGGCGAAGTTACAGATCTACCTGCTGGTCCAACCATTATTGCTACAGGGCCACTTACTAGTGATGCTTTAAGTGCAAAAATTAAAGAATTTTTTGATAGTGGTGATTTATATTTTTATGATGCAGTAGCACCAATTGTGGCTGAAGCATCAATTAATAAAGACATCGCTTATCTTAAATCTAGATATGATAAAGGCGAAGCATCATATTATAACTGCCCGATGACTGAAGAAGAGTTTAATCATTTCTACGAAGAATTAGTTAATGCTAAAGTAGCTGATATTAAAGATTTTGAATTAAAAGTATTTGAAGGCTGTATGGCAATTGAAGAGATGGCTAGACGCGGTAAGCAAACTTTGCTATTTGGTCCAATGAAACCAGTGGGCTTGCGTAACCCTAAAACGGGTGAGATGCCATATGCGGTAGTTCAGCTTCGCCAAGATGATGCCGCTAAGACAATGTATAACATTGTTGGTTTTCAAACGCATCTCCTTTGGCCAGAACAAAAAAGAGTATTTAGATTAATACCAGGATTGGAAAACGCTGAAATTGTAAGATATGGTGTAATGCATAGAAATACTTATATTCAAGGTCCAAAAGTTTTGAATAAATATTATCAAACTTTAAAGCGCGATGATTTATTCTTTGCAGGGCAAATTACAGGTGTTGAAGGATATTTAGAAAGTGCTGCTAGTGGAATGGTTGCTGCTATCAATATGGCAAAGTTTTTAAAGGGCGAAGAAATGTTAGATTTCACTAGATCAACTGCTCTAGGTGCTTTACAAAATTATGTAGCTACACCGAATTCTAATTACGTGCCAATGAATGTTAACTTCGGTATATTTGATGAGATAACTGGTAAGATGAAAAAGCAAGAGCGAAAGCTTGCTTATGCTAATAGATCTCTAGCCATAATTGAAGAAATGAAGGTAAAATTATGATTAAGAGATTTGCGGAATACTTAAGAGTTGAAAGAAATTATTCTTTATATACAGTTGATAATTACGTTAACGATGTCTTAGAATTTGAAAGATTTTTAAAAAGAGAAGAATATGGTAACTTGATTGATGCAAGGCCTAACTATGCTAGATACTATATTACTTACTTAATGGAAAAAGAATATAGTCCTAGAAGTGTAGCAAGAAAACTATCAAGTCTTCGCTCTTTTTATAAATTCTTATATCGTGAAGGCGTTGTTAAGACTAATGTGTTTGCGGAAGCAACTAGTCCTAAACTAAATAAAACTTTACCAAAGTTTTTATATTTTGAAGAACTAGATGAATTATTCAATAGCATTGATACAGTTAGTGCCATTGGTAAAAGAGATTATGCACTATTAGAATTATTATATGGAACGGGCATGCGTGTTAGCGAACTATGTAGCTTGAATTTAGGCGATATCGATTACTTCGCTAAAAACTTAATCGTTATGGGAAAAGGTAATAAAGAAAGATATTTACCTTTATATGATGGAGCAATTAGTGCCCTAAAAGATTATATTAATTTTGCTAGAAACGAGTTATTAGCTAAAGCAAAAGGGGTTAAAACCAACGCCTTGTTTTTAAACCATCGCGGTGGACCGCTTACACCACGTGGAGTAAGAGTCGTACTCGATAATATATGCGAAAGAGCATCGAGCAATTTACATATATCTCCCCATATGCTGCGTCACTCGTTTGCTACCCATTTGCTTGATAATGGGGCTGATCTAAGAAGTGTGCAAGAACTACTTGGCCACGCCAACTTATCTACAACACAGATCTATACTCATGTATCAAAAGAGAAACTAAAAGAAGCATATATGGAATTCTTCCCAAGGGCTAAAAGAGAGGTTAACGAAGATGAAAATTAGAGGTTTTGAAAAACTAAATGATTTAGGAATTATCCCTACTCGCGCTACTATTAATAGCGCTGGTTATGATTTCTATGTACCTGAAGATATCGTGATAAAAGCTAATTCTAAGGTTGGAATTAAGACTTATATTTGTTCTTATATGCAACCAGATGAATATTTAGCTATCCATATTAGAAGCAGTATATCGATTAAAAAAGGCTTAGAATTAGTTAATCAAACGGGAATTGTGGATAGTGATTATTACCATAATCCAGACAATAATGGCCATATAATTATTTGGGTAAAGAACACAAATGATACTGATGTAGAGCTAAAAAGAGGGGATCGAATTGCTCAAGGTATCTTTAATAAATACCTTAAAGCGGATGATGATAATGTAAAAGATACTAGAATCGGGGGCTTTGGCAGCACTACAAAAGAATAATATGTAGGAAATAATCAATTAATAATTATTAATTTAAAATAATAATTTTGGATAAAATTAGCTCAATAGCGGGTTATAAATAATTATAATCTTGCATTGAGCTCTTTTTCGTGATATAATCGTATAGGTCAAAATAACCACACCGGAGGAGATTTGCCGTCGCGTTTATGGATTGGAGGCAGATTTAAGATAGCGGTGGAAGAGTTATATATCTTAGCCGGATATGTGACAAAGAAACAAAATAAAATGGAGGAAATTAAAAATGGCTGTAATTAGTAAAAAGCTTTTATTAGAAGCAGGAGTTCATTTCGGACATAATACTCGCCGCTGGAACCCTAAAATGAAAGAGTATATCTATGAAGAAAGAAATGGTATCTATATCATAGATTTAAAAAAGACTGAAGATTTAGTAGAAGAAGCTTACAAAGCTTTATACACTATTGCTCAAAATGGTGGAAAAGTAATCTTCGTTGGTACTAGAAAATTAACTCAAGATGTTATTAAAGAAGAAGCTACACGTGCTGGTCAATACTATGTTGATCAACGTTGGTTAGGTGGAACATTAACTAACTTCAAGACTATCAAGAGAAGTATTGCTAGATTATTTGAAATCGAAGCTATGGAACAAAATGGAACATTTGAAGTATTACCTAAGAAAGAAGTTATCCTAATCAAGAAAGAAAAAGAAAAATTAGATAAGTTCTTCACTGGAATTAAAGATATGACTGAAATTCCTCAAGCTATGGTAGTAGTAGATCCTAAGACTGAACACAATGCAGTAGCTGAAGCTAGAAAATTAAATATCCCAATTTTCGGTTTAGTTGATACAAACTGTGATCCAGATGATGTTGATTATGTTATCCCTGGAAATGATGATGCAGTTAGAAGCGTTAAATTAATCGTTGCTACACTTGCTAACGCTGTTGTAGAAGCTAATGGTGGAACTCCAATCGTTATTGAATTCCCTGAAGAACCTGAAGAAAAACCTGAGAGAAAACCTCGTCAAGTTAAAGAAGGCGCTCCTCGTAAAGAAAGAAAACCTCGTCAAGTTAAGACTGAAGAAGCTAAAGCTGAAGATGCTGCTCCAGCTGAAGAAGAAAAAGCTGAAGAAGCTCCTGTAGAAGAAGCTCCAGTTGTTGAAGAAGAAGTTAAAGAAGAAAAAGCTGAAGAAACTGAAGCTACAGAAGAAAACAATTAATAAGGAGATAAATCATGATTAGTGCACAATTAGTAAAAGAATTACGTGAAATGACTGGCGCCGGCATGATGGATTGCAAAAAAGCATTAGTTGAAACTAATGGTAATCTTGATGATGCTGTTACATGGTTAAGAGAAAAAGGTATCGCTAAAGCTGCTAAGAAAGTTGATAGAATTGCAGCTGAAGGTGTTTGTGCTTATGCAATTGATGGCAATAAAGCTGTTGTATTTGAAGTTAACAGTGAAACAGATTTCGTTGCTAAGAATCAACAATTCAAAGATTTAGTAGCATCAATCGGTCAAGCTTTATTAACTAAAACTGTTGCTAGTGATGAAGAAGCTTTAGAAATCGTTTATAACGGAACTAAGTTAGCTGATATGTTAGTTAGCGCAACTGCTACAATCGGTGAAAAGATTACTTTAAGAAGAGTTAAACAATTAACTAAGACTGATAGCCAAGTATTTGGTGCATATTCACATATGAATGGTAAGATCGCTTCATTCGCTATTTTAGAAGGCGCTAATGAAGAAGTAGCAAAAGATGTATGTATGCATGTAGCTGCTATGAGCCCTAAATACTTAAATGTAGAAGCAGTTGATCCTGAAACTGTTGCTAAAGAAACTGAAATCTTCAGACAAGAAGCATTAAATGAAAATGCAGAATCAGCTAAACCAAAACCAGAAGCTATTATCGAAAAGATGGTTGCTGGTAGAGTACAAAAATACTTAAGAGAAATCTGCTTAGAAAATCAACAATTTGTTAAGAACCCTGATCAAACAGTTGAACAATATGTATCAGCTGCCAAAGGTAAGATTTTAACTTATATCCGCCTTGAAGTTGGAGAAGGAATCGAAAAGAGAAAAGACGATTTTGCTGCAGAAGTTGCTGCTGCATTATAAAACTATAAGGCACAAATACTCTTGTGCCTTTTTGCAAATATTATGCCCAGGAGGAAACAATGAAAAGAATCATTTTAAAAATCAGTGGTGAAGCTCTAGGCACAAGCGCTGATGTTAAAGGTATCGATAACGAAAAAGTTAATAACATCGCTTTAGAGATTAAAGATTTATATAACTTAGGCGATTTAGAAATTGGTATCGTTGTTGGTGGTGGCAACATCTGGCGTGGAAGAGATGCGGCCTTGAGTGGAATGGATCGCACTCATGCAGACTATATGGGCATGATGGCAACAGTAATGAATGCTCTTGCAATCGAAAATGCTTTAATTAATAATGGGGTACCGGCTAAAGCATTAACTGCTTTCCAAGTACCAGCTGTTGCTGATTTATATTCTAAATCAAAAGCACTTGAAGCATTTGAAGATAATAAAGTTGTCGTATTCGGTGGAGGAATTGGTTTGCCTTTCTTTTCTACTGATACAACAGCAGCCCTTCGTGGTGCTGATTTAGGCTGTGGTTTAATCTTAATGGCAAAGAATGGAACTGACGGGGTATATGATGATGACCCACGTAAGAATAAAAATGCTAAGAAATATACTAAACTTACTTATACAGAATTAATCGATAAGAAGTTAGGCGTTATGGATTTAACAGCAGCTACTTTATGTAGAGAAAATAACATTAAGATTATCGTATTCGATATGAATGTAAAAGGTAATATTAAAAAAGCCGTAACTGATTTTTCAATCGGTACGCTTATTGAAAACTAATTAGGAGGATATATGCCAGAAACAATTATCGCTAATTGCGAACAAAGAATGGAAAAAGCAATCGATGGTTTAAACAATGAACTATCACAACTTCGTACAGGAAGAGCTAATCCAAGTGTCTTAAACGGAATCAATGTTTCATATTATGGTAGCGAAATGCCAATTAACCAATTAGCTCAAATCGCTGTTCCAGAAGCACAACTATTAACAATTAAACCATTCGATAGAGGAATTTTAAAAGATATCGAAAAAGCAATTCAATTAGCTGACTTAAACTTAACTCCTCAAAATGATGGTACAATGATTCGTATTACATTCCCTGCTTTAACTGAGCAAACAAGAAAAGATAATGTTAAGAAAGCTCATTCAATTGGGGAAAACTTAAAAGTATCGATGCGTAACATTAGAAGAGATGCAATCGAACAACTTAAATCTTTAGAAAAAGATTCTTTAATTACTGAAGATGATTTAAAGAGTTATTCAGATGATGTTCAAAAATTAACTGATAAATATATTGGTAAGATTGATACTTTAGTAAAAGAAAAAGAACAAAGTATTATGAAATTATAATATGCAGAGTATGATTAAAGTAAAATGAATTTACTTGATCATACTCTTATTGTCTATTAAAGCTTATTATTTCCTTTGGAGGAAAACTATGAAAAAAAGAGTAATCACAGGCATCATACTTGCGTGTGTGTTAATACCATGTGTATATTTTGGTGGTATTCCATTTTTAGTATTAGCATTATTCTTAGCAGGTATGGGCGCATATGAAATGATGCATATGTTTTATCGTTCTTATCCAACGCTTAAAACATTACAATATATTGTTCCTGTAATGTGTGTCATTATCGTCTTTTTAATGTATTTATCAGCTGAATTTGGTTTTGGATCAGATATATTTATTGACGATGGGGAAATGACATATCAAGCGATTAGAACTAAACTGCTTTATAACTTCTGGGTTTTAACAGCAGTAGCGTTATTTATCGCTAGTTGTTTTGCGGCTACGCTATTTATCAAAGGCAGTGGTGCCAAAGATATGATGGCTTGTGCTACAACTATTTGTTACTGCGGAATAATAATGGGTCTTGCGGCAAGTATTGAATACTTGCAGCCAGTATCATCATCTACCATTCTACCTTCGAGTAGATTTGGTGGTCGAAGCTTTGCTTATGTATTTTTAATAGTTACTACTACTGATGTATTTGCATATTTAATTGGTCGTAAGATTGGTAAACATAAATTATGTCCAGACATTAGCCCTAACAAGAGTGTAGAAGGAGCAATCGCTGGCGGAATTTGTGGAGCAATCCTTGGTACAGCTGGAGCATTCCTATTCCAACTTGTATCATTTGATGCTAGCATTAGCGTCTTCGCTAATATTATCTTAGCCTTAGTGGTATTTTTAATATCAGTAATAATTTCAATCATGGGTCAATTTGGTGACTTAATTGCATCTAAGTTTAAACGTTCATACGATATTAAAGACTATAGCAATATCTTCCCAGGCCATGGTGGTGTGCTAGATCGTTTTGATAGCTTGCTTATGGCTGGCGCTGCGTTTTACATCTTAGTTCAATTCATCCAGTTAATCTTAATCGGTGCATAAAAATGAAAAAGATATGTATCTTAGGAATTACTGGTTCAATTGGCTCACAAGCTGTAGATGTAATTAATAGTCTGGATGGATATATTGTAGAATCTGCTAGCTGTAATACAAGTTTCGAAAAGTTAGATAAATATATTAGCGACTTAAACTTAAAAGCAGTTTGGGTAAAAGAAAAATCATATTTAGAAGCTAAATACCCAAATGTTAAGTTTTATTATGATGTAGATAGCTTTATTAAAAATAGTGAAGCCGATGCCGTAATTAATGCGTTAGTAGGTGTAGCAGGCCTCGCTGCTAGCATCGCTACAATCAAAGCTAAAAAAGAATTACTGCTAGCTAATAAAGAATCACTTGTTTTAGCAGGCGACATTATTAATAAACTTCTAAAAGAAAATAACGTTAGAATGCTACCAATTGATAGCGAACATAGCGCTATTTTTCAGTGCTTAGATGGTAAAGATAAAAACCAAGTTAGCGAGTTAATTATAACTGCTAGCGGGGGCGCTCTAAGAGATCTAGATCGTAGCGCTTTAAAAGGCGTAAAAATAAATGATGTATTAAACCATCCAACTTGGAAGATGGGTGGTAAAATAACAGTAGACTGTGCCACAATGGTTAATAAAGGTTTTGAAGTAATCGAAGCTCACCATCTATTTGGTTTTGATTATGACCAAATCAAAACAGTCTTACACCAAGAAAGCGCCGTTCATGGAGCTATCAAGTTTAAGGATGGATCAGTTATTTGCCAAATGGGGGTAACAAGCATGATGCTACCTATCCAGTATGCGCTAACTTATCCTGAAAGAGTAGCTTGTAATTTAAGTAAAAATTTTGATTTGACGGATACTTTTAACCTTCATTTTAGGAAGATGGATTATAATCGTTATCCGATGCTAGAGTTAGCATATAAAGTTGCTAAGATGGGTGGCATTATGCCAGCTGTCTATTGCGCTGCTAACGACCTAGCAGTAAATAAGTTTTTGAAAGGTGAAATCGAATTTCTAGAAATTGAAAATATAATTAATAGTTATGTTAATTTATATTTAGATAAAAATGTACAATCTCCTTCAATAGAAGATATTTATAAAGTTATAGATGAGATTTCAAAATAGGTAAACAATATGGATATTTTGATTAGTATTCTTGCATTCATATTTGCTTTAGGATTAATCGTATGTATTCACGAAGGTGGACATTTCTTCTTTGCCCGTAAGTTTAACGTGCTTTGTAGAGAATATGCTTTCGGAATGGGTCCTCAACTTGTAAAGAAGAAAAAAGGGGAAACTACATACTCAATTCGTGCTTTACCAATTGGTGGTTTTTGCGCTATCGCAGGTGAAGAAGAAGAACTTGATCCTTTAAAGAAATTAAAAAAAGTACGCCTAGGAATTGAAGATGGCGTAGTTAAGAAATTTTATGTGGATGAAAAGAATGCCCATTTCAATGAGATTAAAGCATATGAGCTTGTAAGCTACGATATATATGATGAAGCTGACACTGGTAATTTATTTGTAGAAGTAAAAGAAAATGAAGAAGATGAAGAAACTATCATCTATCCAGTAGATCCAGCTGCAATGTTTGTACTAGCTAAAGAAGAAATTCAAATGGCTCCGCATAATCGTACTCTTAATGCTAAAAAGAAATATCAAAGAGCACTAATTATGTTTGGTGGACCTTTAATGAATTTCGTATTAGCTTTAATCGTATTTTTCATTGCGGGCTTAATCAAAGGTTTCACAAATACATCAAGTAGTGTGCTAGGTAGTGTAACAGAAGAAACACCAGCAAGTATTGCTAGTCTTCAAGCAGGTGATGAAATCACTCAGTTTATAGTTGATGGAAATACATACACAATTAATAACTGGACTGATTTAGAAGAATTCATGGCAACATATTCTAAAACTAACACATATACATCTAATATCATTAGCTGTACTTATGTTAGAGATGGGGCAACTTATAATTCAAATATCAATCCAGAACTTACTTCATATGCTTTAGGCGGTGTTGGTTTTTACCAAAACGGTGAAGGTAAAGTAATTTGTAATTTCCAATACTTATCGGAAGAAAGCGCTAAGACTTATGAAGAAGGCTTTAATAAAGCTGCTATTCATAAAGCAGGATTAAATTTAGGCGATGTAATCGTTAAAGTTGATGATACAGATATTAACTGCTTACAAGATTTATATAATGTCTTAATGGCTAATGCAAAAGGTAATAAGATGAAAATATATGTGGAAGGACGTGATGAAGCCATTACTGTTAGTCCTTATTCACAAAGCATCTTAAAAGCATCAGCTAACTTAAATGAAGATCCAATTCCACTAGCTAAGATTACCTTAGGGGTAAGTCCAACTAATAAATTTAATTTCTTTAAGAGTTTTGCATACTCTGGAAAGATGACTTTAAAGAGTAGCGTAGCAATTATTAATACTTTAAAGTTATTATTTACAGGTGGTATCGGTCTTAAGAATATGGGTGGATTTGTAGCGATATTCTCATATACTGCTAATGCCGCTAAAAGTGGTTTTACTACTTTACTTAGATGGATTGGCTTACTAAGCGTAAACATTGGTATCATGAACTTACTTCCAATCCCAGCCTTAGATGGTGGTAGATTAGTCTTTGTAGCATATGAAGCAATTACAAGAAAGAAACCTAATCCAAAAGTAGAAACTATATTAATTACTGTTACAATGATTTTATTATTTGGTTTAATGATTGTCGTAACATTCAACGATATAATGCGTTTAATAAGAGGTTAAATTATGAAACAAAGTTTAGCATTTATTCCAACTCTTCGTGATATGCCAAAAGATGCTGAAATTAATAGTCATAAAATACTATTAAAAGGCGGCTATGTTAAACAACACGTAGCAGGTGTATATACATACTTACCTTTGGCTTATAGAGTAATTAAGAAAATTGAAGATATTATTCGTGAAGAACTAGATAAAATTGGTTGTTCAGAATTATTAATGCCAGCACTTCAAGCTAAAGAAGCTTGGGTAGAAAGCGGTAGATGGGCAAACTATGGTAAGGAATTAATGAGACTTACTGACCGTCATGATAGAGAATTCTGTTTAGGACCAACTCATGAAGAAGTAATTACGACTGTAGTTAGAGATAGCGTAACTAGTTATAAAAAGTTACCTCTTGCTTTATATCAAATTCAATCTAAGTTTAGAGATGAATTCCGTCCAAGATTTGGCCTAATGCGTGGTAGAGAATTTATCATGAAAGATTTATATACTTTCCACACAAATGAAGCTGATCTAGATGAATGGTATTTAAAAGTTAGACAAGCTTATATTAATATTTTAGATAGACTTAACTTACACTACGGAATCGTTAGTGCATGTAGCGGTCAAATCGGTGGTAACTCAAGCGAAGAATTTATGGTTCTTTGTGACATCGGTGAAGATACAATCGCTTATTCTACAGCAGGTAAATATGCTGCTAACTTAGAATTGTGTGGTCTAGAAGAAGGTGCTGCAGCTCCAGATGGTGGAACTATTAAGTATGCTAAAGGAATTGAAGTAGGTCATATCTTTAAACTTGGTACAAAGTATTCTAGCCCAATGGGTTTAAATTTTGTAGATGTAGATTCATCTAAGAAACCAGTTATCATGGGTTGCTATGGTATGGGAATTTCAAGATTACTAATGGCAGTATTAGAACAAAACAATAATGATCTAAAAGTTTTATGGCCAGCTGAAATTGCCCCATTTAAGATTCATGTTATTGCCCTTGATAAACCAGGAACTACTAATTTTGAAATTGCGGAAGATTTACAAAATAAACTAGAACAAAAATACGAAGTATTATTTGATGATAGAGCTGAATCAGCTGGTGTTAAATTCAACGATGCTGACTTAATCGGTATAAGATATCGAGTAATCGTTGGTAGACGTGCAGCTGAAGGTATTGTAGAAGTTAAGGATGTAAAAGAAAATACTACTGAAGAAGTAAGTATTGCGGATTTAATGAATTATCATTTTGAATAGGAGATATTATGATTAAAGGGTTTAATAACGTTAATGTATATCTTAAAGGAATCGGAATTGTTAAGAGAACAATTACGGTTGAAGATGGTAAAATTAAAAAAGTAAGCCAAGAAAATCATCCTGACTATTTAACATTATCTGAAGATAAAATCGTCATTCCAGGATTTATTGATGAACATATCCATGGAGCTAATAATTCAGATGCAATGTATCCTGAATATAAACATATTGAAAACATTGCAAAGACCGTCGCTAAAGAAGGTGTAACTAGTTTTTGTGCTACAACTATGACGCAGTCGATTGAGGCTATTGATGCCGCTTTATCTAATATTAAAGAATATATTGAATCTAAGAATCCTGAAGGAGCTGAAGTAATTGGTATTCATTTAGAAGGTCCATTTATTTCTAAGAACTTCAAAGGTGCCCAAGGCGAACAGTGGATTTTAGAATGTGATGTAGAGAAGTTTAAACATTTTGAAGAAGTTAGTGGTAATAACATTAAGATTATTACAATGGCTTATGAGAATAATGGTAAAGAATTAGTTAACTATCTTAACTCTAAAGGCATCGTAGCATCTTTAGGCCATACAGCATCATCTTACGAACAAGCTATGGAAGGCTTCCAAAGTGGTATGAAGTGTACTACACATACATATAATGCTATGCAAGCATTTAAGAATAGAGAACCTGGTACAGTAGGTGCAGCCCTTACATGTGATAATGTAAGATGCGAACTAATTGGGGATTTATTCCATGTATCACCAACTGCTATTAAGATCTTACTTAGATGTAAAGGCTTAGATAAAGTAATTGCTATTACTGATGGCATGGAAGCAAAACATTTAGAAGATGGACAGTATGCTCTAGGTGGACAACCCGTTTACGTTAAAGATGGTTTTGCTAGACTTGCAGATGGAACAATTGCGGGATCTACTTTAAAGATGAATGTAGCGATGGCTAATTTCACTAAAGTGATTGGCTTATCATTTACCCAAGCAGTAGACCTTGCTACAATCAATCCGGCTTTAAACTTAGGAATCTACGATCACAAAGGTTCAATTGAAAATGGTAAAGACGCTGACTTCGCAGTAGTAGATAAAGATTTTAATGTTTATCTAACGGTAAGAGGCGGTAATATCGTTTATGAAAAATAATGGCTATGCCATTATTTTTTTTATGAATTTACAATATCGTTTGTAAATAGGTAGCCAAAATCACAGAAATTTGGGGGTGAATTTACATTTGAGTTTGGAAATTTTTAAGATTTTTACGCTTGACATCTTTAAAAAAACATTGTTATAATGGTTGCGCGAGAATGATATAGTGAGGAAAAAATATGGCAAAGTA
>Ga0310690_10004207_pt1 | contig 20667 bp, 19 predicted proteins | sample AusTroGonzalo_MG_2_FD_207661 | JGI IMG/M metagenome (GOLD analysis project Ga0310690, IMG submission 207661) | Bovine rumen microbial communities from tropical cattle in Woodstock, Queensland, Australia - Gonzalo_04 (v2) (version 2) | ecosystem: Host-associated > Mammals > Digestive system >...
TCGGCGCTTGCGACGCTTCACGCTTGAAGAACTCTCAGCTATTCTCAGCTTCTATCTCTTTAAAGATGGCTTCCAGCATTCCTTCCTTGGTCTTGCAGATAGCCCAGTCAAAGGTATGGCGGATGCCCTCGGCGGCGAACCACTTGGAGAGGGGCTCCGTCTGGCTGTGATAGACGGCGAAACGCTTGCGGATGGTCTCCTCATTGTCATCGGCACGGCCTTCCAGTTCTGCACGGCGCAGCAGGCGAGCCATCAGCACCTCCTCGCTCACGATGAGCTCAATCATCATTCCGAGGTTATGCCCGCGCTCTGCCAGCATCTGTTTCAGAGCCTCAGCCTGTGCGATGGTGCGGGGGAAGCCGTCGAAGATGACACCTTTGCCACCGGCGGCGATGCTGTCGTACTGCTTGGCGAGGATGTCAATCATCAGCTGGTCGGGGATCAGCTGACCATTGTCAATATAGCCTTGCGCCACACGACCCAGCTCTGTGCCATTCTTGATTTCTGCACGCAGCACATCGCCCGTGGAGATGTGGCCCATGCCATAACGATTCACGATTTCCTCGCTGTAGGTGCCTTTGCCGGAACCCGGAGCACCAAAGATAACGATATTCTTCATCTTAATATGTATTATGCGATTTAGTTCAAGAAGTTCAAAGGTTCAAGAGTTCAAGAGTTCAAAGGGTTCAAGAGTTCAAGAGTTCAAGGGTTCAAGAGTTTAAGAGTTCAAAGAGTTCAAGAGTTCAAGGGTTCAAGAGTTCAAGGAACTTTTCACTTTTAATTTTTCACTTTTCATTCCTCATTCCCATCTCCTCCCCTACGGGGGAGGCCGGGAGGGGGCCTTTTCATTCCTCATTCCCATCTCCTCCCCTACGGGGGGAGGCCGGGAGGGGGCCTTTTCACTCTTTAATTAAAGTGTAAATATCTCTCGTGTTGCGCCCGAAGCCGTCGTAGTCGAGGCCATAGCCCACGATGAAGTCATTGGGAATCTCCATGCAGCAGTAGTCGATGGGCACCTGCACCTTCAGGGCGTCAGGTTTCACCAGACACGAGCAGACGGCAACACTGGCGGGATTCTGCAACTTCAGCGTGTCAATCATGTGAGCCATCGTGAGACCGGAATCGATGATATCCTCCACGATGATGACATGGCGCCCCGTGATGTCCTTACTCAAGCCGATCACCTCGCGGATCTCACCTGTAGATTGTGTACCTTGGTAGCTGGCGAGTTTGATGAAGCTGATCTCGCAGGGCAGCGTCACCTCGCGCAGCAGGTCGGCAGCGAACATGAAAGCGCCGTTCAGCACGGGCAGGAACAACGGTTCCTCACCGGCATAGTCGCTATTGATTTCAGCAGCCACGCGCCGCACCTGTTCCTGTATCTTTGCCTCGGGGATAGAGATAGCAAAGGATTTGTCTTTTACTTGCAGAACCTTCATGTCAGATGATAATTTTTGTTGAGATTCACCTTTTCGACCGCAAAAGTATATAAATTATTTTGTTTTTCATATTCCTTTACGTATTTTTGCGGCAAAATTACAAAAAAAGTCCTCAAATGAAGATTCTCACGGGCGGTCAGTTCCGCGAATTGGACCTTTACACCATTGAACACGAGCCCATCGCGTCCATTGACTTGATGGAACGTGCCAGTCGTGCCATCGCCGATGAAATCCTGCGCACATTCACCGATGAGCAGCAGCGCATCATCGTCTTCTCCGGCCCCGGCGGCAACGGCGGCGACGGACTGGCGGTGGCACGGATGCTACTGCAGGCGGAGCGCAATGTCACGGCCTACCTCTTCAACGTCACGGGGCACATCAACCCCGACTGCGCCACGAACCGCGACCGCCTGCGTGAGCTCAACGAGGACGCCGTCATCGAAGTCACCAGCGAGCTGACTTTCCCTGACCTGCACCCCGACGATCTGGTCATTGATGCCCTCTTCGGCACGGGCCTGAGCAAGCCCCTCAGCGGCGGCTTCGCCCTCGTCACCAAGCGCATCAACCAGAGTAATGCCACCATTGTGAGCATCGACATCCCCTCGGGTTTGATGTGCGAGGACAACACCTACAACGACACCTCTTATATAATACGCGCGCACAAGACGCTGTCCATACAAGTCCCCAAGCTGGCCTTCCTCTTCCCTGAGAACCACCGTTTCGTGGGCGACTTCACATTGCTGGACATCGGTTTGAGCCGCAAAGGCCTCGAAAGCATCAAGAGCCATCTGTGGATGACCGAAGAGTCCGAGGTGCGGGCACTGCTGCGGCAACGGTCGCCCTTCGCCCACAAGGGAACGATGGGCCACGCGCTCCTCGTGACAGGCCATGAAGGCATGACGGGCGCCGCCATCCTCTGCACACGCGCCGCCCTACGCGCCGGTGCCGGCAAGGTCACGGTGCAACTGCCGCACGCCGCCCTCGACATCATGCAGACAGCCGTCCCCGAAGCCATCGTGCAGATAGACATTGACAACGCCATCATCACCTCAGCCCTCGATGCCACCGGCTACCAGGCCATGGGCATCGGGCCCGGCATCGGCACCGACCGCTATACCGCGGCGGCCTTCCACAGCTACCTACGCCAGCAAGCCTGCCCCATGGTCATCGACGCCGACGCCATTAACATCCTCTCTGAGAATCCCGAATGGCTGCGTGAGATGCCAGCAGAAAGCATCCTCACCCCCCACCCCGCCGAACTCGACCGTCTCGTGGGCCACTGCAACAACTCCTTCGAGCGAATGAACCGCGCCCGCAATTTCGCCATCAACTTCGGCGTCTTCCTCGTCGTGAAAGGACACTACACACAGATCTGCACCCCCACGGGCAACGTCCTCTTCAACACCACGGGCAACGCGGGCATGGCCACGGCAGGCAGCGGCGACGTCCTCACAGGCATCATCACCAGCCTCCTGGCCCAAGGCTATCTGGCAGCCGAAGCCGCACAGCTCGGCGTCTATCTCCACGGCCTCGCTGGCGACCTCGCCGCAGCAGCACTCTGCGAGGAATCCCTCATCGCCAGCGACATCATCAACTACCTCCCAGCAGCATTCAAGAGATTAGCATGGAAACAAACTTCATAGATTACGTCAAGATCATCTGCCGCTCTGGCAAGGGCGGGCGCGGCTCCATGCATATGCACCGCGCCAAATATGTTCCCAACGGAGGCCCCGACGGCGGCGACGGCGGGCGCGGCGGCCATGTCTATCTGCGTGGCAACCGCAACTACTGGACACTCCTGCACCTGCGCTACGAACGCCATATCTTCGCAGGCCACGGCGGCGCAGGCGGCAAGAACGGCAGCCACGGCGCCGACGGTCAGGACCGCTATATCGACGTGCCTTGTGGCACCGTGGTCTATGATGCCGAGACAGGACGCTTCATCTGCGATGTCACCGAAGACGGACAGGTCGTCATGCTCCTACGCGGCGGCCGCGGCGGCATGGGCAACAAGCATTTCGCCACCTCCACCAACCAAGCGCCCCGCTTCGCACAGCCCGGCGAGCCCATGCAAGAGCTCACCGTCATCATGGAGCTGAAGATGCTGGCCGACGTGGGCCTTGTGGGTTTCCCCAATGCGGGCAAGAGCACCCTTGTCAATGCCATCAGCTCCGCACATCCCAAGATTGCGGGCTACCCCTTCACGACGCTGGAACCCTCCGTGGGCGTGGTCAGCTACCGCGACAACCGTTCTTTCGTCATCGCCGACATCCCCGGCATCATCGAGGGCGCCAGCGAAGGCAAAGGCCTCGGGCTGCGTTTCCTGCGGCATATCGAGCGCAACGCCCTCCTCCTCTTCATGATTCCCGGCGACGAGGATGACATACGACGCGACTACGAAGTGCTCCTGCGCGAGCTCACCAACTACAACCCCGAACTGCTGGACAAACAGCGTGTGCTGGCCATCACCAAGGCCGACCTCCTCGACGATGAGCTGATGGAGATGCTCAGCGCCGACCTGCCCACCGACCTGCCGCACATCTTCATCTCATCCGTCACCGGCTACAACATCACACAGCTCAAAGATATCCTGTGGCAACAGCTCGACACCGCAGAACGGCAAGAGGCCCACGCCGCTGCCATCGTGCATCGCGACAAGGACCTCTCCTACTTACAAGCCGAACTCACAGCTGAGGGCGAAGATCAGGATATCACCTTTGAGGACGAAGAACCCGATGACCTCGAAGACCTCGAAGAATTCAACGACCTGGAAATCATCGACCTCGAATAGCCGCTTCCTTCCATACTTTATTCTTCCTCCTCTGCTGCCATCGGCAACTCGAAGTCATAGTAGTCATCGATGTCGTAGGGCTTCGGGGCGTGGCGATCCATGATGTAGATTTCGCGTAGCGTGTTGGAGAGTGCTGTCAATGTCTCTTCGCGTTTCGAGGGCTTCAGCTCGCACTCCCAAACCGTGATGCAATGCCATCCCATTGCCGCCAGACGGCGCAAGTCCTCAACATCCCGCTCCATATTCCTCCGTATCTTCGCCACCCAAAACTCCCTGTTCGTCTTCGGAATCTTACAACACACCGAACTCTCCAACTCCATCCTCCCCTCGCCCTTTGGAGAGGGGTCGGGGGTGAGGCTGCACTTATGTCCATGCCAGAAGCACCCATTTACGAAGATGCACGTCCGGTATTTCCTCAGCACCAAATCAGGATGCCCCGGCAACCGCTTATGGTTCAGCCTATATCGGAATCCCCTACTCCACAACCCACGCCGCACAATCATCTCCGGCTTCGTGTCCTTGCCACGAATCGCCGCCATGTTCGCGTGCCGCTGCTGGGGTGTGAGGCGGTCCATAAAGACTAGTCATTTATTTGCAGCCCTGTTCAGCAGCAAGTGAAAAGACTGTTGGCTCGTCATCGACAGATGGATAATTAACTATATTTCTTTCTTTTCGTATTTGTCTAAAGGTCTCAAAAACTTTTTCTCTATGGTGTCTCAAGAACACAGGTTGAGGTCTATAAAAGGGCTCTTCTGGAACATATATTTGTTTACCATTATATTCTTCGTAAAACCAGCTTCCACGTAATCTTTCTGATACGACAACTTTATAATCGTCACTTATGGTAAAAAAACCTTTGTCAAATGCAAAATGCATATCTCTACTCATTGCAATACCATTACAAGGCAAGAACGTGCCCTGATGGGCTTGTGGCTTTATATGCGCAGCCTCAAGGTTAAAAAGATCTATCTTGCCCTCTTTGTACCTTATTACTTTTCCTGTAATTGCGCATTTGTACTTATATGCGTTCATAACAAGATTATGAAAAAGGGAACTTGTAAATATCGAATATCCCATTGATTCTTCTAATGAATTATTCTCTTCATTAGTATTTGTCTCATCATGTTCATATGACATCAATAACGAATCGGATTCCTGTTCAATCACCCTATTTGCTTCATTAGTAATGACCACATCTGTAATAGCGTCAATATTTGGCGTTTTAATAAAATCCAAATTAGCACTTACAATCGCGTTTGAACGGAACCTTTTGTCTTTGGAATCCAGATAGCACTGCAATACATTACATTTCTCATGACCCGCAGGAATTCTTGTTAACGAATAACAAATATCAGCCCCACATAACAACTTTTCAAAAACGGCATAATCTCCTTTGTGAAAATATTGTTTATCTGGATCTATTTCATTATTCATATATATACGTATCTCATTTCTAGGGTTTTCTCCTTTGTATTCTATATCAGCATATTTCTGGTTGTGATAATCCATTGTACACAAAACTTTCTTCGTTTCTTTTCCCTTCATCATAGGAATAACAGACAATATGACCTTGTCATTCATTACTACGGACGAGATATGAGGAAAGAAGTCTAGACAAGATTTGGCAATAAGAAAATATCTTCCTCTTGATGGTTTATCTCCGCGGTATTTTACGGAACCCATTTCTTGATGACCAACTTTATGAATATAAAAATCACCCATAATTATACTTAGATAACAGTTTATGAATACCTATAGCTATGGTTTTGGCAAATAGCGATGGAACAGCATTACCAATCATTTTGTATTGTGCCATTGTAGGACCTAAGAAATCGAAATCATCGGCAAAAGTCTGCAATCTCGCGGCTTCCCTAACAGTGATTGATCTTGCTTGCTTTGGATCAGGATGAATATGTCGCATACCATCTTTATACAAGTGGGCAGGAATGGTGTTACTCTGTTCATCCCATCTTAATACATAGTATTTGTGAATATTACTCTTTTTTCCTGTCATTCGAGTGTAGAGAGCTTTTAATGCTTCGCTAGAGACATATTCGTTTTTTCCAGACTCAATGTCTTCACTAAGCATCCTGAAGATTTTTATATCTCGCTCGCTATGGAAACGAGGTATATGATTCATTACTCCATTTCCATCAATAGGTGTATGTGAGTATTTATGCCCGCTTTGCTTAATAATTACCTCGCTCGGCATTATCGAGGGTAAATCCCCAATGGCATCTCTGACAGTTCTGGAGACTGAAGATTTTTTCAATTCTGGCATAATCTCATAATAGAATTCATCTACGATTCTCTTGGCGGTATCTGGATTATGAGCAAAACTTTTGTTAACACCTAAAATAATAACACGCTTTCTATGTTGGGGCACACCAAAATCAGCCACATCATAGACGGCATTTCTAAAGTCATCAATAACAAGGTAACCTGCTTCATTAAATGCAGTTCTGATTTTTTCAACAATAGGAGTGCCATTAGGAGCGGCACTTAACATTCCCATTACATTTTCAAATACAAATAATGCAGGCCTAAAATGTTCTATGATTCGTATATAACTCTCAAACAGATAATTCCTATAATCATCCCTCATTCCATGAGGATCTCTAATACGTCCAGCTAAAGAGTATGCCTGACAGGGAGGACCTCCGATAACAACGTCTATTTTTTTATCGTCAATAAGTTTCCCCAGGCCTTTATGCTTACCATACTCATCATCTTCAAAGCCATTTATTAGCTCATCAGTCCTCTGAATGTCAAATCTAACGACCTCCTCTTTAGCGTTTTTATGGTGCCATTTCTTTTCAAGTCTATTAACAAGTGTCATACATGGAAATAGCTCCCACTCAACACAAGCTAGTGTGTTATATCCACCCTCTTGCATAAAGCCGTCCATCAAACCTCCGCATCCTGCAAACAGGTCTATTGTATTGTATTTCCTTTTTGACATCACTCCATATAGTTTATTAGTTGAACACCTATAGCTTTAGCCATTAAACAAGGTACTGCATTGCCGACCTGTTTATCCTGTTGGCCCTTATTACCCAAGAAAACAAAATCATCGGGGAAAGACTGTAACCTTGCGCTTTCTCGTACAGTCGGACACCTATTCCATTTGTAATGGAAGTTGTTCCTGTGACCTGTATCAATAGTCCTTGATGGTTTATAGCTACAATATCTAGTCCATGCCATGTGGAAGATCCGACTTTCTCCTATTCCTGGAGGTAAATCTTTGTAATTACCTCCATCAGGTACCAAAGCTATCGTGTCTTTTACAAATTGTTTGTGATCTATTGACTTGTGATTATATAGCACACTGCAAGCCCCCCTCATAAGTTTTTGATATTCTGTAAAAGGTTCTTTTTCGTATTCAGAAACATCTTCCCCCAAGGTGTGTTCAAGGCTTGGCAAATCGCCTATAGCTTGTTCGCAGGTGATATATTCATCAGGCTTTAGGTATGGTTCTGGAAACTCGAATCTATCTTTGCTATTTAGGATGCCTACAAACACAAGACGTTTCCTTATCTGTGGAACTCCATAATCAGCAGAACAAAGGATCTTATTATTGACATTGTATCCCATTTGGGTAAAGCGTTTAACAATCTCGTCACGAACCTCACCTTTATAAAGAGTTGCCATACCAGGAACATTTTCAATAAGGAAAGCCTTTGGTCGATATCTCCTCACAGTCTCTATCATTGCAAGATACAGCTTGTTGCGTTCATCATCAAACTGTCTAGGACCTGTGAGACTAAACCCCTGGCATGGTGGGCCACCAATAATAACATCTATTTTCTTGCCATCAATAAGATTGTCTATCTTATCAAATGTATCTGGAGAAGAAAGGTCTCCACAAAGGGTTTTACTACCATGATGATTATAGGCATAGGTTTTTAGAGCAGGCTCATTGAAATCCACGCCAAGTACTATGTTGTACCCTGCCATTTCAAAACCTTTGGAGAGACCTCCGCATCCACAGAACAGATCTAATACGTTATATTTTTTCTTTGACATAAAAAAAGCCCCCTTTCATTGTTTTTGAAAGAGGGCGCAGAAGAAGATTGAGTGAAGCAGGGCTTAGGACGGCCCACGTCAGACAACAACCATTCTGTCCACGCCCTCATTTTGAAGAGCGTAAACATCCGTTGCCTTGTCTGAACTGACGTGATTCAGTGTCCTAATTCTGCTTCCTCAGTCTAATCAAGGATGTTCAAAGACTCAGTTTTAGTTAATTCCTTTCTTTGTTTTGTTATACATTTAGTTTTTTACAAGCATCTATACTATATTTCAGGCTTGCTTACAGATAATACCAAGAGACCTCAGGACACAAAAGAAGCGCAGACGTGGCTCTTCTCTCGTATCGTGAGGTCCTAGGAAAACCTGTAGTACTTTAGATGTAAGTCATGCCCGCGCTATCGCACGGGCACCTGCTGACTTATCCGAGTACTACAACATGAAATTTCCTAGGTTTCACGATACTCTGAATAAATAGCTGATGCTATCGTTGTTTCGTTAAGATTGATCAGGCCCCTCCGCTGAGGTTTTCCCATCGTTTTTTACCCGATTCGTGCCCTTTCGGGCACAAAGATACGAATAATTTCTTTATGGCGAGCATAAATCGGCAAAATTAGTTTCACTTTTCAACTGATAAAGCTTAGCTTGCGGCGGGGATACTCCTAAACCCATCGGATTCGATGGGATTAAAATTGGGATTGTGCAACTGTTCCCATACTCCAAGGCATTCGATAGTGCTACGTGAACGAAAAAAATAAAGTCAATACTGTCTGCCGTTTGAATGTCTTTCTTGATTTCCTCGTCAATAGAGAGACCATGTGAGACTCTGCACTGTCAATCGGCTCCTTTTCACTCCGAGCCATCTCTAATGCTATACTCGGCCTACGGAATTCCTTTCCACGATATAGATACTATACTATATACGACAGTAGGTAGCGCGGAGACTGGAAAAACAAGCCAGTCTCTGCATTACTGAGTTTCTGGAACAAGTCGGAGGAATAGATTTTATCGATGGCCTGTTCCAGTGGAAGGTTTTGTTCCTCTGTCAGAATCTCAATCATCCTGGCCGTCACCTGTTCCTTCAAGTACTGAAAATCTTTCTCTGATACATTCATACCTTCGTGAGTTTAGCAAGAGCTGCTTCCGTACCAAAGAAATACTGGAAGGTGATGCCCTTCATGTATTTTAAGTTTTCAAGGAACTGATCAAGGGTTATGTCGCCAGCCACGTCCGAAATCTTTATTAGGACGTGACTTTGACAAATCGATTGTCTCGATGATGACTGTAGAACCATGATACAGTTTTATCATAGCTGGCCTCCTTTCCTTCTGCAATAGGATGCCATGCTCTCCACCATGTCATTGAGTGACTGGGTGTGCATCACATCGTAATACTCATGGGCTACGGAGATAGCCCCATAACGATGGAGGTATTTGTACGCCTCTGTTTCAGTCATAGAAAAGCGACGTGCAAAAGCAGCAATGAGGGCTACAATATATTCTGCAATGTCTTTAATGCTGTACATAGTTTACTTATTTAGATGAGCCCCTTCTTGAAGTGTCAAACGTTGCAAAGCGCCGAGCGCGCTCAGTTTTCCTATCGTTTTTTACTCGATTCGTGCCCTTTCGGGCACAAAGATAGCGAAAAGAATTAAAAGAGAAGAAGGAAAAGGGAAAAATGAAAGAAGAAAGGAGAAAAATGAAGGAGAAAAGGAAAAAAGTTTTGCGGAAAACCCTACGAACCCTCCCCAACTCCTGACGGAAGGTTCGCAGTTTTTTTCATAAAACTTTTTTGCTAACATTTATATAGGGAGTTTTTACTACCTTCATCATTTCTGCATTAAGTGATTGATATACAATAAACAACAACGAATCAAACCTACATCAAACCTACATTCAACCTACATCATTTCATTTAAGAACAATGTAGGTTGAATGTAGGTTTGATGTAGGTTATATCGGACGTAAACAATTGTTTTACTGCGGGATAGCGCAGAAATGATGAAGGTTCGTAAAATGCTATGCATCGAATCAGCCAATCCATATAGGGTGTAGGCCGATTCGATGCAGCGTATTGGCGTGTCCCATACATGGGATTCATTTTTCTCACGCGTGAGAAACGCAAGAAGACCGCGGTCCATCGGCCAACGCACCACGGTGCATTTGCGAACGCACCGCGGTGTAAACGGCGATGCACCGCGGTGCATCTGATAAAGAAAACAAAAATGTTGTATCTCAGCAGCTCAAATCAATGAAATAATTTTGTACTTCACTCGCTTCATCGTATCTTTGCCGCCGAAAACAAATTGGAATCACATATATGAACGAACTACAGCTCAAGTACGGGTGCAACCCGAACCAGAAACCATCACGCATCTTCATGGCTGATGGCAGTGAACTACCTATCGAGGTGCTCAGCGGGCGCCCTGGTTACATCAATTTCCTCGATGCGCTGAACGCCTGGCAGCTGGTGCGCGAGCTGAAGGCGGCGACGGGTCTGCCTGCCGCAGCGTCCTTCAAGCATGTCTCGCCCGCAGGGGCTGCCGTGGGGCTGCCGATGAGTGAGACGTTGCGTAAGATCTACTGGGTGGATGACGTGCCGTTTGAACTGACTCCCATCGCTACGGCCTATGCCCGTGCCCGCGGTGCAGACCGCATGAGTTCCTATGGTGATTTCATCGCCTTGAGCGACACGTGCGACGAAGCCACGGCGCTGCTCATCAAGCGCGAGGTGTCGGACGGTGTCATCGCCCCCGACTACACGCCTGCCGCCCTGCAGATCCTCCAGGAGAAGCGCAAGGGCACCTATAACGTGATTAAGATGGACACGAGCTATCGTCCGGAACCCATCGAGCGCAAGCAGGTGTTCGGCATCACCTTTGAGCAGGGCCGCAACGAGATTTCTCTGGACAACCCCGCCCTCTTCGAGAACATCCCCACGCAGAACAAGACGTTCCCCGCCGAGGCTGTCCGCGACCTGATCATCGCCCTCATCACGCTGAAATATACGCAGTCCAACTCGGTCTGCTACGTGAAGGACGGTCAGGCCATCGGCATCGGCGCCGGTCAGCAGAGCCGTATCCACTGCACACGCCTGGCTGGTCAGAAGGCTGACATCTGGTGGCTGCGCCAGCACCCGAAGGTGATGGCACTGCCTTTCGTGCCCGGCATCCGTCGTGCGGACCGCGACAACACGATTGACATCTATATCTCCGACGACCACGACGATGTGCTGGCCGACGGCGCCTGGCAGCAGTTCTTCACCGAGCGGCCCGAACCCCTCACCCGTGAGGAGAAAGCGGCTTGGATTGCACAGAACCGCGGCGTAAGCCTGGGCAGCGACGCCTTCTTCCCCTTCGGCGACAATATCGAGCGGGCGCATAAGAGCGGCGTGGAATATGTGGCACAGGCCGGCGGCAGTGTCCGCGACGACCATGTCATCGCCACCTGCGACAAGTACGGCATCGCCATGACATTCACAGGGGTGAGACTGTTCCATCATTGATTTTGGTTTACGGTTTACGGTTTACTGTTTACTGTTTACCGTTTACCGTTTAGTGTTTATAGTTTACAATTGATTGTATGAATAACTACGGCGGCGACGATATCGAACAGGTCATCCTGCATGGCGTGACGTTCAAGGGTGCCAAGAAAGGCCCCAAGAAGCAGGAAGAGAAGGTGAAGACCAAGGCCAAGAAGAAGTCCTATATCACGGGCGCTCACGGCAGCGCATCGGCCAAGAAGAAAGCCGATATCCGCCGTGCACGTGCAAATCGTCATAAGTAACACAGATGAAGGTCGTGATTCTCGACGGATTCTCCGTCACGCAACAGGACCTGTGCTGGCAGGCACTGGAGGCGCTGGACGTGCAGCTGACGGTCTATGACCGCACCCGCGCCGAGGATACCATTGCCCGTTGCCGCGATGCCGAGGCGGTGCTCACGAACAAAGTGCTGATGACGGCAGAGGTCATCGAGGCCCTACCCCACCTCAGATATATCGGTGTGCTGGCCACAGGCTACAACGTGGTCGATGGCGAGGCGACACGCCGCAGGGGCATCACGGTGACGAACATCCCGGCCTACAGCACGGCCTCCGTGGCGCAGCTGGTGTTTGCGCACCTGCTGAATATCACGAACAGCGTGGCACACTATGCCGCGGACACTCCCTCGCGCTGGCCGCAGTCGCCCGACTTCCTGTGGATGGACACACCCCTCACGGAGCTGGCAGGCAAGACGTTCGGCATCTACGGACTCGGACATATCGGGCAGGCAGTGGCCACCATCGCACTGGCCTTCGGAATGAAGGTGCTGGCGGTGACAAGCCGCGCTCCTGAGACGCTGCCTGCAGGCATCACCAAGGCATCCTGGCAGACGGTATTGCGCGAAGCGGACGTCCTGTCGCTGCACTGCCCGCTGACGCCTGAGACACGCGAGATGATCAACGCCGAGACGCTGGCGATGATGAAGCCCACGGCAATCCTCATCAACACCGGACGCGGCCCCCTGGTCAACGAACAGGCCGTGGCCGCAGCCCTGCACGCAGGGCACCTCACGGCCTACTGCGCCGACGTCGTCTCCACAGAGCCGCCTGCAGCCGACAACCCGCTGCTCACGGCACCACGCTGCTACCTCACCCCGCACATCGCATGGGCGACACGCGAGGCACGCGAGCGGCTGATTGCCACTGCCGTTGGCAACCTGAAAGCCTTCATGGCGGGGCAGCCCATCAACGTGGTCAACCCGTGAACGACGGCATCAAAGTCCAGAGAAATATTTGTAGAGTGCAGCCAGCATAGACGCCTGCATGAACTCACCACGGAGGAGCATCTCCTTCACCTCCTCGGGCGTGAAGGTGTAGATCTCAATGTCCTCGGTAGCATCTAAATGCTGCACATCTGTCTGTTCCACACCCACGGCGACATAGCTGTGGACGAGGTTGTTCATGGCACTGGCATTGCAGGAGAACTGCAGAGCCTCACGCCATTCCCCTCCCGTGTAACCCGTTTCCTCCTGCAGTTCGCGCTTCGCAGCCACCAGCGGGTCTTCACCCTCCTCCACACAGCCTGCCACAATCTCGAAACAGGTGCGGCCGAGGCCGTGACGGTACTGGCGGATAATCACCATCTTGCCTTCCTTGGTGATGGCCACGACATGTACCCATGTGGGGTACTCCAGCACATAGTATTCATCGTTGATACGTCCGTCGGGCAACTCACACGTGTCGCGCCGCGCCGTCAGCCAAGGCCTGCGGAACAGGTATTCGCTCTTCAGTGTTTTCCAATCCAGATTTCTCATATCCTAATGATGACTTATGAATTATGAATTGGGCTGTAAGTCTTCAGCTCTATGCTGTTCTTGATGATGGCCCGCATCTCGGCAAGCGATTTGACGAGGCCCTGGGCACGGACCTGCACGAGGGCATTGCCCAAAGCTGTGCCTTCCTGCGGACCTGCGATGACGGGGATGCCGAGGGCGTCAGCCGCAAACTGCATCAGGTACTGGTTGCGCGAACCGCCGCCGATGACATGCAGGCGCTGGATATCCACATCCGTGAGGCTGCGTAACTTCTCAACCACCCCCCGGTAGCGTTCGGCCAGCGAGCGGAAGATGACGCGCACGTAGTCGGCAGGGGTCTGGGGCAACGCCTGTCCCGTCTCGGTGAGATACTCGCAGATGGCATCGGTCATGGACACGGGATGTGCGAAGCGCGGGTCGTCGGGGAAAATCAAACTCTCACAATCCGACTGCATACACAGCGCATTCAGCTCATTCACATCTGCCGGCACATCTTTAAACTTTAAACTATCACCCTTAAACTGAATACGACATTGCTCGTATATCCATAACCCAGTGATATTCTTCAGGAAACGTATCGTTCGGTCAAGGCCGCCCTCGTTGGTGAAATTCTCCGCGAAGCTGGCCTCGTTGATGATGGGCGTCGGGGATTCTACGCCCAGCAGGCTCCACGTGCCGCAACTCAGATACGCGAAATTCGCATCCGTGGCGGGCACTGCAGCGACGGCCGAGGCGGTGTCATGACTGCCCACAGCCACGATGGGGATGGCCCCTAACCCCGTGGCATCCTGCACCTGAGGTGTCAGCACGCCCACCCGCTCGCCGGGTTGCACCAGACGGCCAAAGCACTCGCGCTGGAGACCAATGGTTTCCAGCAGCGTTTCGTCCAGTTCTCCGGTGCGCGGGTTCAGCATCTGCGATGTAGAGGCTACCGTCGTCTCCATCACAGCCTCACCCGTGAGCATATAGATAAGGGCATCGGGGATGAACAGGATCTTGTCGGCATGGGCCAGCGCCTCGCAGCCGTTGCGGCGCAGCGTATAAAGCTGGAAAAGCGAGTTGAAGGGCATAAACTGAATGCCGGTGCGGTCGTACACCTCGGCCTGCGCCATCTTCTCCTCGAAGAAAAGCTCCATAGAGCCGTCCGTGTGCGGGTCGCGGTAGCAGTGGGGAAGCCCCAGCAGCTGGCCGTCGCGCCCGAAGAAGGCGAAGTCGCAGCCCCAGGTATCGATGCCGATGCTCTGCAACTCAATGCCCTCGGCCTTCACCTGGCGCAGGGCCCGCAGCACCTCGTTGTAGAGATGCGGCAAATCCCAGTAGATATGTCCGCCGAGCGGCAGCTGGGGATTCTCGAAGCGCGTGAACTCGCGCATTTCTATACGATGATCATCGAACGATGCCAGGACGGTGCGACCACTGGTAGCACCCAGGTCAACTGCTAGATAGTGTGTCATATTTGGTTTGTTTTTAACGTTTCTGGCAGCAAAGGTAGGAAAAAGTTGAGAGTTTAGCGTTGAAAGTTGAAAGTTTATGATGGTCAAGACGAATTTATCCTTACATTTGTGCCATCAATCGTCGAAAACCGCAACTTCTCAGTGAAAAATCTGTTTCTGCACCGCTGCCTCGTCTGCATCATCACGGTAGCCTCAGCCTTCACGCTGGTGGCACAAGAGTCCATCGTCTTCAACAGCGGCTGGACATTCCGGCAGGAGCGTCTCCGCAACTGGCACCCCGCCACCGTTCCGGGCACTGTTCACACGGATCTCATGGCTCTCGGCGATATCGAAGACCCGTTCTTCGGGCTGAACGAGCGCGCCATCCAGTGGATTGACAAGGAGGACTGGCTCTACGACCGCCATTTCACGCTCACCACGGCACAGCAACAGCGCGCCCGCCGCGAACTCACCTTCTACGGTCTTGACACCTACGCCGATGTCTATCTCAACGACTCGCTCATCCTCAAGGCCGACAATATGTTCCGAACATGGCGCGTGGACGTCACCCGCCTGACCCGCGTCGGCGACAACCACCTGCGCGTAAGGCTACATTCACCCGTCAAGGTAGATATGCCCAAATGGGAGGCACACCGCGGCGAGTACCACGCCAGCTCCGACCAGAGCCAAAACGGCGGCCTCCTGGACCGCCAGCTCTCGCCTTTCATCCGTAAGGCCGGCTACCACTACGGCTGGGACTGGGGACCCCGCATCCTCACCCTCGGCATCTGGCGCCCTGTGGTCCTCACGCTATGGGATGACGCCATCATCCGCGATGTCTTCGTGGAGCAGACGGATGTCAGCCGCCAGCGCGCCGTCATCCGGCACCACGTGACCATCGAAGCCGACCACGACGCCACCGCCACCGTCACCGTCACCGACTCGGCATCGGGACGCCGCCTCGCCCGCCAGCAGGTAGCCCTGCGCCGCGGCAGCAATGAGATTGTCCTACCCTACACCATCAGAAAACCGAAGCTATGGTGGACCAACGGCCTCGGCGAACCTCATCTATATGTGCTAAAGACCTTCGTGGATACAGGCTGTCAGCCTGTATCCACGAAGGTCGGCCTCCGCTCCCTCCGCCTCCACCGCGAGCCCGATGCAGACGGCAAGGGCGAGGCCTTCTACTTCACCCTCAACGGCGAAAAGGTGTTCATGAAAGGGGCCAACTACATCCCCTGCGATGTCTTCCTGCCGCGCGTCACGGACTCCGTCTATCGCCGCACCATCGCCGATGCCGTGGATGTGAACATGAATATGCTGCGCGTGTGGGGCGGTGGTGTCTATGAGGACGACCGCTTCTATGAGCTGTGCGACGAAAACGGCATCCTCGTGTGGCAGGACTTCATGTTTGCCTGCGCCATGTACCCAGGCAGCGGCGCTTATCTGGAGAACGTGCGCCAGGAGGCCATCGACAACGTACGGCGCCTGCGCAACCACCCCTGCATCGCCCTCTGGTGCGGCAACAACGAGTGCCTGGATGCCTGGATGAACTGGGGTTGGAAGCGGCGCAGCGAACGCCGAAGCCCGGAGCTGGCCGAACGCCTATGGGCGGAGTACAAAGCCCTTTTCTTGGAGACACTGCCCGCGGTGGTGAGCGAATATGCCCCGCAGACGCCCTACCAGTCCACCTCGCCCTATGCCGCCGACGATGGCGCCAGGGATTTCACGCGCGGCGACTACCACTACTGGGAGGTGTGGCACGAGCGAAAACCCATCAGCGATTACAACAAGTTCCGCGCGCGTTTCTTCAGCGAGTACGGCATACAGAGCTTCCCCGAGCTGGCCTCCGTGCAGCGCTTTGCGCCCGACCCCAAGGACTGGGACATCACCTCTGACGTGATGATGGCCCACCAGCGCGGCGGCGCCCACGCCAACGCGCTCATCGAAAGCTATCTGCAAAGGGAGTACGGCCGTCCGCAGGGCTTTGACACCCTCCTCTACGTGGGACAGCTCATGCAGGGCGATGCCATGAAGACTGCCATGGAGGCACATCGCCGCGACAAGGGCTACTGCTGGGGCTCGCTCGTCTGGCAGATCAACGACTGCTGGCCGGTGGCGTCGTGGAGTACACGCGATTACTACGGCCGTTGGAAGGCGGCGCACTACATGCTACGTCCCGCCATGGCCGACATCCTCGTATCACCCATCCAGAAGGAGGACGGCAAGTGCCATGTATATATCGTCAACGACCGCCTCACCCCCGTCAGTGGCAAGCTGACCATTGATTTATGCAACTCGAAGCGCTGGGTTCTAAGAGTTATGCTGCAAGCCAAAATCGCGGCCAACAGCGTCAAAGATGTCTGGGATGTCAGCACTCAGGAATGGCTAGACGAGGTGGAGCTCACAGCCAACGAGGTCTACGTTCACGCCGAGTTCGTTCCCGATGGCCAAAGTTCGGTGAGGTACACCAACAACTACTTCCTCGTCTCTCCCAAGGACCTGAAGTTCCCAACCGCTCACGTGGAAGCCAAACTCGTTGGCACAAAGACGAATTGTCATCTTTCAACTTTCACCTTTCAACTTTCAACTGACACTTTCGCCCACGGCATCTTCCTCAGCCTCGACGGCGACCCCGACCACCACTTCTCAGACAACTTCTTCGACCTGCAGCACGGTGAAGAGCGCACCGTCAGCGTCACCACCACACTGCCCGCAGCCGAAGTGGAGCGCAACCTACGCGTGATGGTCTATCAATAACTATTTGACTTTGTAGCCTGCCGCCCCTGCCACCTCGGCAGGAGAGGCTCCCAGGCGTGCGGCCTCGCGCACATCCTCGCGTGCCAAACGCTTGCGCTTGGTCTTTGTGTAGAAACTCGCACGGGCCAGACGGTAGCTGGCATTCGTGGGATCGAGTGCGATGGCCTGGCTATAGTCCAGTTCTGCCAGTTCATAAAGCTTGCGTTCGAACTCCATCCCCGCACGCAGCGCATAGCCTGCGGCATGAGTCGGGTAAAGGTCGATGGCGCGGTTGATGGTCTCCATCGCCTCATGAGGTCGGCGCGAATCATTGTTCACGAGCGCCAGCCCAAGGAGCGCTTTCTCATGGGTGGGTTCAAGGCGCAGCAGATGCTCAAAATCCGCACGGGCCTCTTTCAACAGACGCTGTTGCTGCTTGATGAAAGCCCGCATCAGCAATGCTTCCATGTGGTCGGGCTGCTGCCGCAGGACTTCATTATAATCCGCCAGTGCACGCTCTTCGTTGCCCATCTTCATGTATAACGACGCGCGGCCGAGTAGCAAACCCGTCGTGCCGGGGGCCACGGTCAGTGCCTGCTGATAGTCCTCCAACGCCTCTTGATCACGTCCCGTGCGCTCGGCGATGCTGGCGAGATGTCCCCACAGGATGGCATTGGTCTGCGCCGCAGGTGCCTCCTTCAGCGCCTGCTTGAACAGCACTTCCGCCAACATCAGGCTATCATCCTCCATCGCTGTAATCCCCTGACGAATCAAAAGCTGGTAGTTGCTTGTCTGTGAGAGACCCACCCCCTCACCCCTCCCGTCACGGAGGGGAGCTGTGACCTGGGCCTGCAATGTAGCAGGGAGGATGAATAAGATGACAAGAATTACACGCTTCATAGGATTTCAATGGTTGCTATCCCGCAGGCTCCCCGCCCTTACGGGAGGGGTTGGGGAAGGGTCTTTATAAATCCCACAATCCACTCTCCCACTTCCTTCGTGCCGTACTTCGCGCCGCCCTCCACCTGGATCTCAGGCGTGCGGACATTGGCGTCGAGGCTGGCACGGACGGCATCACGGATGACGCGGCCCTCGTCCATCAGACCGAAATACTCGAAGAGCATGGCCACGCTCAGGATCTGCGCCAACGGATTGGCAATGTTCTGTCCCTTGGCCTGCGGCCACGAGCCATGAACGGGCTCGAAGACTGGCGTGTGGTCGCCCGTGCTGGCGGATGGCAGCAGGCCCATGGAGCCCGTGATGCACGAAGCCTCATCGGTGAGGATGTCGCCAAAGGTGTTCTCCGTGACGATGACATCAAAGAACTTAGGCTCTTGAATCATTCGCATCGAAGCGTTATCGACATACATGTAATCCGTCTGCACATCAGGATACTGGGGTGCCATCTCCTTGGCTATCTGGCGCCACAGACGGCTCGAAGCCAGGATATTAGCCTTATCGACCACCGTCAGGTGGTGATGGCGGCGCCGCGCATACTCGAAGCCCACACGGAGGATGCGCTCTATCTCGCCGCGCGTATAGATATTGGTGTCGTAGGCCTTATCGTTGTCCTGGTATTTCTCGCCGAAGTACAACCCGCCCGTCAGCTCACGGATGCACACGAAGTCAGCGCCGCGCACCAGCTCGTCCTTCAGCGGCGATTTATGCACCAGGCAGTCGAAGGTCTCGATCGGACGGATGTTGGCATAGAGCCCTAAGCCCTTGCGCATCGCCAACAGGCCCTGCTCAGGGCGCACCTTGGCGGTGGGGTCGTTATCGTATTTCGGATCGCCGACGGCACTGAACAGCACCGCATCGGCACGCAAGCATGTCTGGAAGGTCTCTTCGGGGAACGGGTCGCCCACTTTGTCGATGGCGTCGGCACCGCAGATGGCATACTCGTACGTCACCTGATGGCCGAATTTCTCGCATACAGCCGTCATCACGGCTACACCCTGTTCGCTGATCTCTGGCCCGATACCGTCGCCGGGCAATACTGCAATCTTAAAGTCCATTGTTATTCTGTGTGAGTTGTTTTAATACGTTTGCCACGCGCTGGCGCGTCGCCTCGTCTGCCAGCAGCAGACGCGAGAGGGACTGTAACAGCGTCGTGATATCGGATTCCGTGGATGCTGCGGATGCTGTGCTCTCTGTGGCTGCCACGGGAGCGGCAGGCTCGTCGAACGACAGCTCCGTCTGCACGGGTTCACTCTCGCGAGGGGCCTCCTCGTCGCCCTGGGCAAGGCCCGGCAGCGTCGCGGGAGCATCCTCCATGTAATCATGCAAGCCGTTGAGGAGACCGTCAAACTGGTTACCGGACAGGAACACGGCATCCTCGCCGCCGTCCAGCACACCCTCGAAGAGCGAGGTCTTGAAGCGCAGGCGAGACAGCATATCCTCCTCGATGGTGCCTGCAGAGATGAGGTTGATGACCTCCACACCGCGCTGCTGACCGATGCGGTGTAGCCGTCCGATGCGCTGCTCCAGCACGGCAGGGTTCCAGGGCAGATCCAGATTGATGATGACATTCGCCGCCTGCAGGTTCAAGCCCGTAGAGCCGGCATCCGTGGAGAGGAACACGCGCACGGCGGGGTCGTTCTGGAAGGTCTCCACACGCTCCTTGCGTTCGCGCGACGGCACATCGCCGTGGAGATAGACGAACTCTACCCCACTCTGTTCCAGTTCCTGTGCCACCAGTCGCGTCATCCGCTCCCACTGGCTGAAGATGACAACCTTCGTGGTATCTTTCCCGCCGTCGGCGGGTGAGACGCCGTTCACCGTCACCCCGCACTCGTCGAGGATATTCATGGTCTCCTCCACCTTCGTGTCAAAGCGGCTGTGCTCGTCCAGCACATACAGGCTGTCACACGCCATCCGCATCTGCTGCAACAGCAGCAACAGCTGGCGGCGGTCCATCTCCGAGAGGAAATGCTGGCGGTGCCA
>Ga0310690_10004208_pt1 | contig 20663 bp, 25 predicted proteins | sample AusTroGonzalo_MG_2_FD_207661 | JGI IMG/M metagenome (GOLD analysis project Ga0310690, IMG submission 207661) | Bovine rumen microbial communities from tropical cattle in Woodstock, Queensland, Australia - Gonzalo_04 (v2) (version 2) | ecosystem: Host-associated > Mammals > Digestive system >...
CTTTTAGATCGTTTACAAAACTTAATAAATAGAAAAGTTGAGCAAGCCGAATTGTGTAAAATACTTAATTATGGTGCAAGCACTATCGGCGCAAGAAAGGCTCGTGATAGTGAATTTCCAACAGATGAAATTGAAATACTTAATTCGCATTATGGGATAAATTTATTCACTAATACTACGCAAAATGCGTTAGGTGTGTTGCCGGATGTAGAAAAAGTTCAAATTGACTACTACCCGGATGTTTTAGGTAGTTGTGGAACAGGGGTATTTATTCAATCTCAAGAAAAAGAAGTTATTGAAGTGCCTAAAAATGCTTTTTGGACTGATATTTCTTTATCAAAGCATTATTCTATGATAAATGCTTACGGCAATTCAATGCAACCGGTTATTTTAGATGGGGATAAACTCTTAATTGAAAAATACGAGGATGAGCAAATTATTGACAATAGAATTTATGTTTTTTGTTATAATAACGAAATTTTTATAAAAAGACTGGCTAAAAACATAAATCAACTTATGATAATGTCGGAAAATGAAGATTTTGATACAATAAAATTACAAAAAGAAGAAATGAACGAGGTTAATATAATAGGTCAAGTTGTAGGCTTGATAAGGAATTTAAAGTAATAATAAGAAAGGCGGTAGTATGAAAAAGTTTTTATTATTTTTTGCAATAAATTTATTTACAATATTACCTTGCTTAGCAGGTGATTTTAATACTAAAATGATAGAAATTAACAATGCTATTACTAATGGTAAATATGAAAAAGCACTAAAACTAATAAAGAAAACACAGGATTTTGAAACTACTACTAAGGAGCAACTTGAAGTATTATCGCAAAAGGCCGATATTGCACGCGAAAAATTGAATACTCAAAAATTTTGGAGCAATTATAAGATTGAAAATGATAATTTCTTACACGTTGTAAGATATTACCCAAAACATTACACTATATATCCACTAAAACTAATTATTGTTAAAGATAAAGATAACAAATTAGAGATGTATGCTAATTTTGAGATCGTTTACTTATCAGGGACATTTTTAAGCGCTCAATCTGTTATTTTTGATAACGCAAATAATCTAACTTTTCAAAATTTGCAAAATAAAGAGTTCAAAGTAGTTAGTTGTGGTATTTTAGGGTGTACTTATTGCGAAAATTTTAAATATAAAATCCAACCGTCAGATATAGAAAAATTTAGGGCGGTTGCAAATGCCTCAAATACTAAATATAGAGTTTATGGAACTAATCATTATAAAGATTTTGCTTTAACTGATGGGGCTTCACAAGCCTTAATTAGAATGTTGGATTTATATGACTACTTAGTTAAAACAAATTTATAAAATGTTTAAAACACCACTTGACAAGGTTTAAAACATCGTTTATAATGTTTATAGCCTTGAGGCCTCGAGTTTGGTTGTAAATGGCAAATGTCGTATCAAGCTGAAAGCCTCTACTTTAAATAGTAAAAGGCTTGTTTCGTAATGTGTTAAAGAGGGTTTATATATGTTAGAGTGTTGCAATCATTATTATAATGGTTCTTTTTCTTATGTTGTTTTTTCGTCAAAATATTACTATAGACGTATAGAATACGGTATTTGCCCAAATCCTAATTGTGGAATTGCCAAATTTAAAGATTTTAAAATACTTTATGACGGTACTGAACTTTGTAAAATCTACACCGGCAAAAAAGCTCACGAAAAATATATATACTGGAAGAATTATCTTGAAAATGTTAAAAACGGTTCTAAAGGTAATCAAAATGTTTATTACGGTGATTTTAAAAAGACTAATGAAAAAGATAAAAACGGTAATACAATATATCTACAACTTCGAAAAAATTTTAACAACCAATCAGAAGTTATAGGCAAAATTTTGACAACTGTTTACAATTAAAAGAGGTTTTTAATGGGTTTAACACCGAAAAGAGAAAAATTTTGTCAGGAAATGGCTAAACTCGGAAACCAAAGACAAGCATATAAAAAAGCGTATAATTGCAAAAATATGAAAACTGAAACCATTGATAATAACGCTTATATGCTAATGCAAAATAATGAGGTTAGAGCGAGGCTAAAAGAATTATCAGAAGAAACAAAGACAAAAAATATTGCTGATGCGACAGAAATACAAGAGTATTTAACGAGTGTATTGCGTGGGCAAGTTCAAGAAGAATGCGTTACAGTGGAAGGAACTGGAGAAGGAACATCAGAGGCAAGAATTATTAAAAAGCAAGTTACACCAAAAGACCGGATAAAAGCCGGTGAAACCCTTGCAAAAATGACCGGATGTTTTGATATTAAAGTTAAAATTGAGAATACTCCAATAATTCAAGATGATATTTAAAAGATATGGTTAAACTTTCCAATCTGATTATTGAAAAATTTTATAACGTTCATAAAGATATTAAAGAACGGCAACATACACATTATTGGTTCAAAGGGGGCAGGGGTTCAACAAAATCTTCTTTTATATCCCTTGAAATAGTTTTAAACATTATTAACGATAAAGAATGTAACGCTATTTGTTTTCGAAAAATAGGTAAAGACATTGAAGAAAGTGTTTATAACCAAATTCTTTGGGCAATTGATGTATTAGGGGTTACCGAATATTTTAAAGCGTATAAATCCCCTTACAGAATAGTTTATAAACCGACTGAACAAGTTATAGCATTCAGAGGTTTAGACGATGCGACAAAAACAAAATCTATCAAATTAAAAAACGGCTATTACAAAATATCTTGGTTTGAAGAGCTGGACGAATTCAACGGACTTCAAGAAATCCGAAAAGCGGAGCAATCAATAATGCGTGGCGGTAATGAGTTTATAGCGTTTAAAAGTTATAACCCTCCGCAAAATATTAACAACTGGGTTAATAAAGAAATACAACACGATAGACAAGATAGGCTAATATGTCATTCAACCTATCTTGATGTACCTTCTGAATGGCTTGGAAGTCAATTTTATATAGAAGCTGAATTTTTAAAAAAATTCGATGAACGAGCATATAGGCATGAATATCTTGGAGAAGTAACCGGAACCGGAGGTGTAATATTTCCGAATGTTGAAAACCTTAATATAACCGATGAAATGATTAGTCATTTCGATAACTTAAGAGAAGGTTTAGATTGGGGTTTTGCCGCTGATCCTCTTGCTTGGAATAAGGTCTATTATGATAAAACAAGACGTTCTATTTATATTTATGATGAATTACACAAAGTAGGTATGACAAACGACAGAGCGATGGAGGTTTTAAAACCAAAAACGCAGGTTTATATTACCGCTGATAGTGCAGAACCTAAAAGTATTACAGAATTTCAATTAAACCATTTTAAGATTAAAGGGGCGGTTAAAGGTGCCGACTCTGTCCGATATGGTATTAAATGGTTACAAAAACTTATAAAAATCTACATAGACAAAGAGCGTTGTCCTCATACTTTTGATGAATTTTCGCTTTATGAACTCGAAAAGGACAAAAACGGAGAGTTTAAGGATAAATATCCCGACAAAAACAATCACCATATAGATGCCGTCCGTTATGCTCTTGAAGATGACATGAACAACGCACGAACAATAATTATAGGTAAAAGGCTTTTTTAATGCTATTCAAAGATTTAAACTTATACATAAATGAAAAAAATATTGTTACTATTCAACCTTATTTTAACTCAAGCGGCGCTTACGGTTTGAATATAAACGGTATCAATTATGAGTTTGGCAGATGTCAACCAACAAAAAACCTTCAAACGGTTAAACTAGGACAAATGAAAGCGTATCAAACGCAAATAATTAAGGCTATTAACAAAAATGATTGATTTATTTTCCATAAAACTAAACGGACAATATGATGAAATCGGAGCAACTCCAACAATCTCAGAGGGGTTGTTCTTATGCGATACAACGGGCGAAAATTATACAAAGGGTTATTCATATCAAGTAACTACAGAAAATGGAAATACGGCCGTTTCTCGCATTGATAACGTGACCGATTATAAAATTCAAGAGTCTATTTATCCGACGATACAGAATACTTGTGAATGGCTTAATAACTGGTTTACAATCAAGAGAAATTACGAGGATTTTTTCAGAGGTAATATTTACGGCGCTGGCGGTGCTTGGCATGAGCTTGCTCAATTCCCAAATGATGGGGATTTATGCAAAATAAGAATCACCGATAATTGGAATTACATATCAACTTACAATATTTTCTTTGTATCTTATGTAAACGTTAACAACGGGCTTGTAACTGCTAATAACCCTAAATTTAAAGAAGGTACAACTTACTTTTATTACATTATGAATTTGCCTCAAGACGTCGAAAAAGTTATTTCGTCAATGATTTATTATGATTTTTATATTCGTGAAACCGTAAACGATTTAAAAAGCGAAAATATCGGCAATTATTCATACACTAAAGAAGATGTTTACATAGGTTGTTTAGCTTACCCGAAAGAGCTTATTTCAGGTTTAGAAGCTTGTTATCGTAAAGTTAGGTTTATTCAATGATTGATAGATATTATCACAAAATCAATATATTACGCTATGATAAAGGCGGTTTTGGTGTTCCTTCCGGTTATAAAGTTGTAGGAAGTTTTAAAGGCTTGGTTCAAGCTCCATCTAATTCAAACACCTTTAATAATGGTAAAGATACATCAAGTGTTGCCGGGGTTTTATTTTGCCCAATTACAGTTAAGTTTGAAAGTAAAGATATTATCGAAGATAACGGAATTAAATACATAATATCCGGGCAAAATACACAACCTAACGGAGTAACCGGGATTAAACCACAACGAGGGCAACACGCAGAATATAGGCTTGAATGGACACAAGAGGGGATTTAATGTCAACACAAGAAAGAATGAATTTTGTAAAATATACTAATTTTAAATTATTCGGTAAGGTGTTTTTTACAAAAGAAGAACTTTATACACAGGTATCAAGTGAAGGTGAACCTTTTAGAATTGTAGTAAATCAAGATTATTTTAATAGGGAATTTGATATTGGCAAGAACGAAAGTAACGATAAAAAGTCCTAATTTTGACAACCTTAAAAAAGCGGTGCAAGATTTAACCATTAAAGCAGGGCTTAAAATCGAAGAAACCGCAAAAGAAACCGCCCCGGTTGATACCAGTAATTATAGAAGCGAGATTAATTTTGACGGTTCAAATTCCGTTATTGCAAAAGCAAAATATTCCGCCGCTATTGAATACGGTTTTGACAATTACGAGGAAAACGTAAAAGAACATCAAAGGGTTATTACACAGGCATTCGGCAAGAAAATAAACCCGGTTATTGCTGATGTTAAGGCACATACAAGAACTATGAATAGAAAGCCTAATCCTGTTATGCGGAATGCGGCGGCTAAAGTACAAAAAGAAATCCCGCAAATATGGCATGAAGTGCAAAAAGAAAACGGTTTATAAAATGTTTGAGCAAGAATTATTTAATTACATATCTAATAATTTTGTTGTGGAAGGGTTTACTTTAGGTTTTGGTTTTGGTGAAGTTACCGAAACGCAAAAAGCCCCATATATTGTTATGTATCCGCTCAATAATGACGGTACAAGGCAAGTATTATGTGATAATGACGACTACACAGACGGTAGAGTGTCAATGCAATTTAATATTTATGACGTTGATTATTCAAATGCTTGTTATATCGGCAGGCAATTAGATATTTTTCTTGCCAACCTCAAATATTTACCTAATTATAGGATTTTACTTAATAATAACGAGGTTATAAGAGGGTTTAATAACGTTAATAACGGTTTAACACTTGAAACGGTTACAAGGTTATTTACATATACAACATATTCATCAACATAAGGAGATTTTAATTATGACAGAAAAGAAAAGACTAATCGGCAGAGATGGTAAAGTTTATCAAGCTCAAAAAGGAGCTGTTATTACAGGAAACGGTTTAACTGTTTTAACAAAAGGAGAATTTTATATCCCGGTTGCTATCGGTTCAACAACTGGTTTCCCGGATGGGGTTCAAGTTGGTTGCCCGTTCGTAGGCGATGGTGCTTCTGTTCCTACATCTGGGGATAAATACTTAGCTTTAACACTAAAATCACAATGCGATATTACAAGCGCAGAAGTTGAATTTGAAAAAGACGAAATCGACATTACAACTTTATGCGATGAGATCCGCAAATATGCAAGCGGTTTTTCTGATGCAACAGGAACACTCGAAGGAATTACAACACTTGATTTATCAGAACCGATGATTGCAAAATTCGTAACAGTTCAAAAACAAGATAATCTAGGCGCTATTACAACTATTGCGCAAAATGATGATCCGTTAGTTGTTGTTATCGAATTAAACAAAATAGATAATTCAGATGCTGACAGAGCATTATTTTTTGCTCCTGTAACTCTTAACGGTTATACTTTGGGTGTAAATATCGATGATGCACAAACATTTAGTTCCGGGTTCAGAATTGCACAAGATAACGACATTAAACCAATTCTTGTAGAAGCTGACAAAGCTTTATTTACTACCGGTAGTTCAACATAAGAGGTAATTAATGAAAATTCAAATTGCTCAAAATAATGAATTTATTGAGGTTATTCCTTCAATTTATAAAGATATGGAAAAACCCCCAAAATTCATATTTAAAAGCCCAAATTCTCAAGACTGTTTAAACTTCATGTTTGGCGGTAACAATATATTTGAAGCGGTTTGTAACTGTTTTATAGGGTTTGAAAACAAAATTGAACTTTATAACGGTGATAAACCTATTGAATATAATACATATAGAGAATTTGTAAATGTAGGGGTATCCGGTGACATTGCTTTAATACATAACGAATGTATGAATGCGGTTGCAAACCGTTTAACAACCATGATAAACGAGGCACACCTTACAGAAAAAAAGTCGCAATTGCCTACGAACTCTACCAAAAAGGGGCAAGAGGAACAAACGACTACCCAAAAAGATACAGATACAAAAAAACAATAGCAGGAACACCCAAAAACCCGATTGCTATTGACACATACGAAAACCTTTATAAATGCCTGGATGATGAATTTTTTCGGATTTTAGGCATTTATTCATGGTTTAAAACAGGTTTATTAACGGTTGAAATTGCCGATTTGCCTTACAAGTACGCAATAGGGCTAAAGTATTTGATTGATTATAACGAAGCACAAAGATTAAGGATTATTTAATGGCTAATTCTGATGGGCAAGTACGTATAGAAGTTGTTTCAAATTTTGATGAAGTGGCTAAAAGTGCGGATACTTGTGAGAAAAAAGTAAATAATTTCAATGTTTCAGGATTAGAAAACAGCTTTAATGCCCTTGATAAGTCCTTAAATGACCTATCCGCTCAATTTGCGAACTTTACAAGACCGGTACAACAAGATGATAGTGCATTAAAAGAGCTTGAAAACACCGTTAAGGCTCAATATGAGCAAATAGAAAAGTTACAACAAGGTTATAACGATTTAGCAGGGCAATTAAATGCCTTAAAAAATCCTATCGATGAAAACGCTAAAAAATTAAACAATCTAGGACAATCATATAATACCGCTTTTCTTGCTCAAGAAAAACTTTTTAGAGCTACAAACGTTACTAAAAGTTTTCACGATACATCAAGTGCAGTAGGGGAAGCGGTTCAAAGAATGAAAGAGCTCGCTTATCAAGGCAATACTAATAGTCAAGAATTTAAGAATCTAACTCTATATGTTAATGAAGCTAATGCAAAAATAAAAGAAGCTAATAGCGTTGTAGACAAAGCAACCGGAGGTTTTGCCAACCAATCAAACGGAATGCAAAGCCTTATTAGTATGGGTAAAACCTTAATTGGTGGTTATGTTGGCATTCAAGGAGCAATAAAAGCCTTCAACTTCTCTATGGAAAGTGTTGAGGCTTACAGAACACAAGAAAGAGCAATCAATAGCCTTAACATATCATTAAAAAATGCCGGTGTGTATACTGATGAATATTCTACACACTTACAACAATTAGCAAGCGATATACAGAGTTATTCTAACTACGGGGATGAGGCAATATTAAAAGCTCAAGCAGTTGCACAAGCTTTTATGGGAGCTGTTCCTATAACCGATGAATTGACAAAGGCGGTTGTTGATTTTGCGGCGGCAATGGATATGGATTTAGAACAAGCCTTTACGCTTGTTTCAAAGTCTATCGGTTCAAATACAAACGCATTAAGCCGTTATGGTGTTGAACTTGGTAAAGGAATGACCGAAAGTGAGAAAATGTCGGCTATTGTTAAGCAATTAGGCGATAGATACAAAGGGCAAGCCGCGCAAATGGCAGATGCCAACACACAACTAAAAAATTCTATAGGTGATTTAAAAGAAGCTTTCGGAAGTTCCTTAAATGGTTATGTATCAAACTGGCAAAACGGCATGCGCACAATGGTGCAAGCTACAACTAAATTTATAAACTCAATTCGTGTTATGCGTTCAGATATAGCCGGATTGAATATGCAAGAATTAACCCAACGTTACCAAAAAAATGCTGCTGTTATTTCCCGTATGGAAGGATCTAATTATTATACTAAAGGATCAGGGCTTTTAATGAAGACCGAAAAAATGGCAGACCAAAAAGCTATTCTTTATCAAATGAAGGCACTTAGAGACCAGGCAAAAAGCGCGCCAAAAGTAACCCCTATTAAAATTTCTGATGTTGGGGGCGGTAGTGTTTCCGGCGGTGGCGGTAGCCGTGGTGGTCATTCTTCCGGCGGTGGTGCAACTGCTAAAAGCGCAGGAGCAATAAAAGATGCCTTTGAACAAGCTCAACAACAAGCACAACAGGCGGAAAAAGCTTTTAAATTAGCTTTATATCAATCAGGGGGAAATATTACCCCTAATGTGTTAGCCGCAAAACAGAAATTTGAAGAAACAAAAACAACAGTTGAAAACGTTCAAAAAGCGTTTGATAATATGACAGCTTCAAGCAAGTCTAATTTTGAACAACTCAATTATAACTTGCAGCAATCAAGAGAAAAATTGCAAGAACTTGCAAGTGCTGATATTGTAGACCTTGAAGCGGTACGTCAGGCACAATTAGAATACCAAAAATGGCAAGAACAACTAACAACAGTTAATTCATATTTTGAAAAACCAAAAACAAGGGTTCAAGAACTTAATACAGAGATTCAAAAAACAACTGAATTATTGCAACAGTTATATTTTGAAAAGGGGGTTAATAGCGAAGAGTTTATCAACGCTAAAAACCAATTAAAAGAATATCAAGTAGAATTGCAAAATATGAATACTGCTATTAGTAGTAATATTGGCCTTGATTGGCAAAATATATCAAATTCTATACGCTCAAACCTTACAAGTGCGTTAACAACCCCTTTACAACAGGGAGAAAGTGCTTTCCAACGTTTAGGAACAATCGGCTTGAATGTTGTTCAAATGGTAGGGCAAGCAATAATTAAAAACTTACTTGAACAAATTAGCCTAGAAAAAACTTTACAAGCTATTAAAGCGGCAAGCAAAGCCTTTGGTTCTATCTTTGGTTTTGGAGGTGGTGCGACAAGCGCTATCGCAGGAGTAGCCGCCGCAAATGGTCAAGTTTTTCAAAATGGCAATGTTATCCCTTTTGCTAAAGGTGGAGTAGTTGATAAACCTACAATATTTCCTATGGCTAACGGTGGAACTGGTTTAATGGGAGAAGCCGGAGCGGAAGCGGTTATGCCTTTACGCAGAATGTCAAATGGCAGGCTTGGAGTTGAGGCAGAAAATACAGGCGGGAGCGGTAATTCTACAGCCGTTAATGTTAATATTTATAACCAATCAGGGGCAAGCGTTGAAACACGCAGAAGAGACGATGGTTCGATGGATGTATTCATTCGTAAAGTAAATGAAGCTTTGGCTTCTGAACGTACTTCAAGCGGTTTCAGAAGTGCTTACTCTCGTGAGGATACAAAAGGAGTTCAAGCGGTTTAATGATTAAATGGAAATGGGGAAAACCTTTAATAGATGGATTTAGCAACAAACCGCAAAAGGGCTTTAGTGAGTTAACACCTGATGCCGGAATTCCTTTTAGGCGGTTACGGTTTAGCGATATTCAAGACTTAGCAACATGTAATTTTATTCTTGATAGAACAGATTACATCCGCTTTATGAGTTGGTATAAGTACGAATTGCGGCAAGGAACATTACCTTTTCAAATATTTGATTGCCGTTATGGGATAGAACGCACAGCTAGGCTTATTGATGATGTACCGCAATATGATACTAATTCGAATTATTATAATCTAAGTTTAGCTATTGCTTTTGAGTCAAGCGTTGAAACTTTTGATTGGTTTCTTGTTGTTAATGAAAATGATCCGTTAATAGTAAATGACAATGATAATTTGCTTGCAGGGGTTGAATTAAGGTTATAATGGCACAGAGATATTTTGAACTCGATAAAAACAGTTTTTCACGATATTTAGGACGTGGGATAAGTCTTTGTATTGAATTATCGCATAGTTTATGGGATGATAAATACTATTTGATAAACGATACAAAACCCCTTGAACTTGATGGGGTTACTTATCAACCATTCCCTTTTGATATTGTTTTGCCATCGCAAACAGAAAAGCAAGGAACACAAATTATAATATCAAACGTGCAGAATTTAGCCGCCAATCTTATTCAACAGACGGTTAGCAGTAATGAAAACATAATATTGCAATTATACGTTGTTAACCGTGAAATGGAAATAGCTGAAAAATTTGATAAAGGCTTATTTGAGATATTTGCACCCCAAATAACGAACGATGCAATAAGTGCAACGATAAATTTAAGACACAGTTTTAATATAAATTGCGGTTCAATGAGATACAATAAGCAATTATTCCCGAATTTGTTTTTATAGAGGTTATAAACGCTATGAATTATTTAAAATACTTCCAAAATGACAGATATAAAAAGGGTGAAAATGATTGTTGGACTTTAGTTCAAGATATTTTTTCAGATGAAAAAGGGATTAAGCTTCCTGATTGTCCTATAATGATAGATTATAGCCCATTTGAAAGTAAGTTAAAATCTAATTTAAAATATATTGTTCTTGAAAAAGCAAAAGAAGGATGTTTAATACATTTCAGAAACGGGAAAATTGAGCATATAGGCTACGCTATAAACGATAAACAATATATTCACAAGACGTTTTCAAGGGTTGAGGTTTCAAACATCCCTAAAAACGCTATAATTTACGAGGTTCAAGGGAATAAAGCATAATGATTAAAATAGTTCATAGATGTATGACAGATAGCAAATTATCCTTTAAAAATTGGGATAATCATTTAGCTTTATTTCACTTAAAAGAGTTTAAGAATGCGAAAGAGGTATATTTAAACGGAAAACCGCTTAAATGGTATCATATATTTAAAAAAGGTGATTTAATTGAGGTTATAGACAGGCCAGAAGGTATTATTGCCGCTTTTGGTGCAATAGGTGCAGCTATTTTAAGCTCTGTGGGTGTTACGGCAGCGGCAACATCGACAGTGGCAATCGTAACCGGGCTTGTAGCTTCAACTTTAGCTTCTGCTGCTTTAAGTTTTGGAGTGTCTTTTTTAAGCCGGGCCCTAGCAGGTAGAGCAGGGGCGGGGGCTTCCACAACTCAAAGGAAAGAATATTCCTCAACTACTCAACCTGAATTGAAAGGGGCTAGTAATGATATATCAGATGACATTGTTCCGGTTGTATTTGGACGAACTCAACAAACTCCTTCTTATGCTCAAACCCCTTACAGATTAGTTCAAGACGGGTCAAGCACAAACAAATATAGACAATATTTTATTGCTAATTATAACAACGTTGTATATTCAGATTTTAAGCTTGGGGAAACAAGTGTAAATGAATATTCCGTTGATTATTTAGATATTCAGCAAGTAAGCGGAAGTAATAATTTTATCGGTTATGAGAATTGCAAAGCGATAAGCGTTGATGAAGAATTATCATATAATGCAGATGAAACAGTAAATCAATCATCTAATTATAGTTATAACGTATCTGTAAGCGCTAATAGTGTTACTTTAGGTTATCAAATTAAATTTACTAATGTAGATATTGATAAATTTGCTTCTAAAGGGTTTCAAACGATTGTAACCATCCAAAAAGAAGTTTCCGGCGTTACAGTAACGGCAACTCTAGAGAATGAATTCACGGTAACCGCTAATCAGTTAACACAAAGCGGAAATGATTATATATATAATGGTTTTTATACTTGGAGTAATGGTGGAAACACATTATTAGATTATATTGTATCGGTTCAAATCGCGCCAAACACACAAACGAGAGGTAACCAAACTGAAATTGATAATGAATTAGATGTCGTTTTAGTGTCTGAAAGCGTAACCGCGGGAAATTATTCTAATAGTGTTACTCTGAATACATCAATTAACAATTACCTAGGTTCTATGAGTGAAGTTCTCAATACTTCCCCGGATAATTGTACTGAAATAGATGTAATAATAGGTTTCAGTCAAGGACTTTATAAATTAAATAAAAATACTGGTGAACGTAAAAGCAGAAATACCACAATCGAAATAGAATATAAGCAAGAAGGCGGCCAATGGCAACCTATCTCAAACGCAAGCGCCTTATATATTAGGGATGTTAGCGGGAATAAACAACCTTTATCAAGTTCTAGTACAACCGTTAGCGGTTCTCAAGTTACCGTTTACAGTCCAAAAGATCTAAATGTAGCAGACCAATTATTTTTCCGTCCAATTGGTTTTGAATTGCCGGCAGGGAAATATATTGTAAGAGTTAGAAGCGCTGATTTTGCGGTAAAATCAAATTATGATGTCGGTTATCCGAATTGCGCAGAAATCCAATTTAGATGCCCTGGGGATGTTGTAAACCCTATTGTATTACCTCAAGTTAATCAAATAGCTTTTGAGGCAACGGCTTATAAAGGTTTGTCGGGAACGTTAAAGAAATTTAATTATATAGCAGAAGCTTTGATTCCAATATGGAACGGCACAGACTGGAACACACGAACTAAAACCTCTAACCCGGCGGCGGTTATTCGTTATTTGTTGACAGATGATAGCGTAAACCCACGAGCTGAAAGCGTTAACCATATTGATAATGATAGTTTAATTGAATATTATAACTGGTGCGAGCAATCTGGTTATAAAGCTGATGGGGTTATAGCTGAGGCCTGTAAAATAGGTGAGGTTATAAACGCTATATTACAGAATTCACAAACTGCAATGATACCGCTTTATAACGGTAAACATACATTTGTAACCGATAAACCGAATAAAATACCTATAGGATTGTTCAACATGCACAATTCTTGGAATTTTAAATGGACACCAAATGTAGGACGACAAACAGAAGCAATAAGAGCTTCTTTTGTTGAAAATGACGATTGGACAGAGGATGAGTTAACCCTATATTGGTATAATGGGCAAGTAAACGATGAACCGGAAGCAGGGAAAACGGATTTAGATTATGAACTTGTAAAAAAAGAATACAAGTATGTATGCGACCGTGCAAGCGTTCGAAAGATTGTAGCCTTCGAGCTTGAAACAATTCAAACAAAGCGTAATCAATTTGAATTTGATGTAAACCTTGAAGCAATGAATATGATGTTACTCGATAGGGTTTATATTTCAAATACTGCTAATATGCAAAATGAAAGCACTGGTTTAATAAAGTCGGTAATTACTCAAAACGGTAATTTAACAGGATTTGAGCTTTATTCAGATGTTGAAATTCCTGAAAATGCAAAAATCGTTATACGGTCACTTGATTACACTAATGAAAAAGCGGTTATTAACATTTACAACGTTTTAAACTCCGGATTAAATTACATTGTAAACATAGAACCGGTTGTTTATGATGGGATTGTAAAAGGTGCAGGGGATATAACAGGCATTCAAGATACTTGGCATTATGACGGTGATTTATTCACTTTAGGGCAAGATACTATATATGATTGTACCGTTACCGATATAAAATATAATGACGACGGAACGGCAACAATAACCGCTAGGGATTACGGATTTAATGACAGTTCAACATAAAAGGATAAAAAATGTTAGATTTTAAAGATAAAAAATTTTTAGAGCTAGACAGATTAAAATATAACCTACATTTACGTAGTGAAAACGTACCGGCAAGAAAATTTGATTGGATAAATCCGGAAATGGCTGATGGTGTTCCTATTTTTGCACGTCAAGCGGTTTCAATGTCTGATCCGAATGTTAGAGCAACATTTAATAATTTTGCGGTTATTATGAATAAAAAAGCGGGGTATCTTGCAGGAGATATACAACGTAAATATGCCGACACGATACAAGAAGAGGTCAAAGAAAAATATAAAGAATTTGACCGGTTGAATAATATAGAAAGCCTTTATACTGACTTAATGGCAAGTTGTGCAGGGTGGGGTAATACTTATACCCTTTGTTATATCGATAAACCGAAAGATGAAGAAATAGGGGAAGATGTAACAAGTCTTAGTTATCCTGTTAGATGTAAAGAAGTTCAAGCGTGGAATGCACGCATTAAATACGATGATAACGGAGAACCAGAAGAGGCTGACGTTTACGAAGAGGACGAAAAAGAAAAACGCATAAAATTATATGAATACGATAAAATATATGTGCGTGAATACCGTTTAACAAAGTCCGGTAGGGTTGAAGAGTTAATTTCGGAAACAAAACATGGATTTACAGAAATTCCGCTTGTGGAATGGAAAAACAACAAATTAAACCGTGGGAATTCACAAAATGCCGTTACTCTAATGGATGCTTACGACCGCTTAATGTCTGATAATATTACAGAATGGGCAACATTTAGGCAAGCATATTTACTTTTAAAGGGTTTAGGGCTTATAGATGAAGAAACAAAAGGCACAATGCAAAAGACCGGGGTTATTGTTTCACCTACGGAAACAGGAGAAGCAAGATTTATTACAAAGGATGTAAACCCTGAATTTGTCAAATATATAACGGAAAAGACTTGGAAAAGTATATGGATTGTAGCAGCAAGTATTGACCCAGAAGCCTTGGGAAGTCTAACAAGTGCTACAGCTTTTCAAATTATGCAAATGTACGCTAATATGGAGCAAGATTGTAAGTTCACAGAGCAGCAATGGATGAAATCCCTTGAATATCTTGATAGAATACTTAAAAGCTATTGGACAGGGCTTGATATTAAGAGTGTAGGGGATTATTCAACCTATGATATCGATTATCAGTTCATACGTACAATGCCAAAAGATGAAATGACCATCTTAAAAGACTTACGACAAGCAGGCGGTATGTTGCCGAATGCGGAAATATTGAAGCGTAGCGGATACGATGATGCAACAGCAGAAACACTTGCAAAAGATGCAGTAAATGAGAATTACGATGCAATACCTAATATATAAAAAGAGGTTTTCTAAAAAATACTCTTATCGGGCAATATAAGTAAGAAAATACTATAAAGAAATTGCCTACTACATTGTATAAGGAATTATTATCATATAAATAATCCATACGGATGCCGCATATCCCTAATAGTATTGTTATAAAAGCAAATATTGCACCGTAAAAGAACCATATAAAACCTAATAAATCAATAATATTATTTTTCATAGGGATATTATAACATAAAATCGCAAAATGAAAGAACCATCAAATAAAGATATTAAAAAAGAAAAACAATCAGAGCTTGATAAAATTGCCGAAACAAACGCAAAATGTGTGGCAGGGTATCAAACTATAAGAAAGACTGTTTACAATAATATATCCGATGGTGATTTGGTTAAAATGAATAAATATGTGTATACTGAATATAGCAAGGTGTACACAGGCTTAAAAGGTATGATAATAGATGCCTTGAACGATGCGAAAGACAAAAACGTTAAACTTGTTGAAAAATTACTTGATGAGAGTTTACCTCCGGCAAAACATTATGAAGTTTTACCAAAAACCGCCCCATTTAAGTACACAAACAGGGTATTTACTGAAAAATCAGTAAGTGTAAGAAGTCAAAAAGCGGCGGATACAATTACAAAAATCATAGCTGACGGCAGAAACGACGGATTAGCGATAAAAGATATTCAAAAAAAAATTGATATTGTTATGGGTTTTCGTGATGCACAAGGCAGATACACCGATAAATCAAAGGCATTGATTGAGGCGGGTAAATTCACACACCGTAACGGCTCAATATATGAAACATACCGTATAGCAAGAACCGAAGTAATGCGAATGAATGCTTTCGCTAAATATGATATGTTTAATGAAATGAAGAGCAAATATTCAAATATGCGGTTAAAACTTAAGGCAACGATTGACGGACGGGAAAGAACTCAATCTAAGGTCATGGATGGATTTATTTCAACTGCAAGCGGTTTATATATGTACCCTGATGGTATATATTACCGTTTAGGATCTTCCCCGGCTCAATGGTGCATAAATGATAGAGAAACGCAATATATTGTATTTTTGAATGAAGAGGAATTAAAAAACGAGTGTAAACGATTGCAAGAGCAAGCGGAAAAAGTAAAAACAATAGCAAAATGAATAAAAAAGTAGCGATTTTAGGAAAACTTAACACAAAATTTAAAGCCCCTTTTGAAAGCCCTGATTGGGATATATGGGGCATAAACAAAAGAGAATGGGAAAATCCGACACATAGAGTAGATTTATGGTTTGATTTACATTTTGAACCGTTTTCAAAGGGGCAAGACTTCACACGTGATAACTTCCCTTTTGAAGAAATAGAAAACATGATTGGCGGGCATTACTTCAACAATACCGTATCTTATGTTATAGCTTATGCAATCTTAAATGGTTATAAAGAGATTGCTTTATATGGTATGAGGTTTGAAACCCCGGCAGAACGAAAAATAAAACAGTATGAAAACGTAAGAGAGCTTATATTTTTTGCTAAAGGGAAGGGAATTAAAATAACCGCCCCTTATGATGAGGTAATGACGGCGGAATATCCTCAATATACAAAAGAATATGTAGCAAATAAACCTAAATGATTTATGAATATAATTTATTGTCATGATAACAAACTTAATAACCTTTTAAAACGTTCTAAAGAGAGCTTTTTATATTATAATCCGGATGTTAAATTTTACGAGATTACAGAGGATAAAGAAGGATTATTAAACGAATTTACAAACGAATTATGCGGGTTTACGCACGTAACAAAGGCTTGTTTCTTGAGGTTATTAATCCCAAAAATATTCCCGGAATTAGACAGAGCATTGTATATTGATTGCGATACTCTATGTTTGGGCGATATTACAGAGCTTTACAATACAGATTTTGAAAATAACTATTTAATAGCTTGTAGAGGTCATAAATATTCAAATGTACAAGCTAGGCAATTAGGGCTCCCTTATTACGTTATTTCCGGCATGATGATGTTTAATATCCCTTTAATGAATAAAGATGATTATTTTGAACAGATTCTAACAAACTGGAAAGGAGCAATAGGAAAACAGGAACCTTTTTCAGCAGATGAAACGGTTATAAACTGGTGCTTTCACGATAAAATTAAGGTCGTGAATGAAAAATGGAACTATTGCTTTAACAGAAATTACGGTAGGAGAAGTGTTTTAAACCCTAAAATTTTACATTTTTGCGGTGAAAATAAAAGAGGGATGTTTACTTATAAATATGCTTAATTACAATGATACTTTAATAATTTTTGGTCGTAGCACTTTTATTAACGAAATTGCGGATTATATCCCTGATTTATGTAAAAAATATCATACAATGGGATGTAATTATTTTGTAAACTCATTCCCTCAAGTGGAATATGTCATATTTTATGATGATTTAGTTCCAGAAGTACAACCACAACACAGAATTATAACAAATATCAAGTATTCAAAAGATACTAACGCAAAAAGTTATAACTTGTTAAATACTCATGGAAATTGTGAGCTTTACAACGTTAATAAAGATTTTAAATTCTCAACGAAACCGGATACCCTTCACATGTGTATTCATACTCCATCAATAGGTATGAATTGGGCATATTTAAAAGGGTTTAAAAACATTGTTTTAGCCGGAATTGATTTGAATTCAAATAACCAACATTTTGATTATAAAACGACACCAGACCAAAACGGGCATACTTTATGTAATAAAGCCTTACCGACAGCAAGAAGGCATTTAAAAGAAGTAGCTATAAAGGTTTTAAACGTTTATCAACTTAACCCAAATAGCGATTTAGATTTACCGAAAATAAAATTAGCGGATTTGTTGTAAATCCGAAGCAGTAACAAATAAGGAGTATTTTTATGACAGAATTAGACGGTGGTGCTAATGCTGACGTGCAAACAAATACGGCAGGAGAAGGCACAAACGCAAACGAAAACGCACAGGATGGAAGCGGGCAAAATGACATCCAAAAACAATTTGACGATTTAAACGCTAAGTTTGAAACGTTGTTAAAAGAGAGCAAAGGTAAAGATAGTAAAATTTCTCAACTTCTTAAAGAGAAAGAAACTCAAGACCTAGCAAGCAAGACGGCAGAAGAACAGCTTGAATATTACCGTAATCAAACGGCACTATTTGAGCGTAAAGAAGCGTTTAGGCAGTCATTTAAAGAGGTTGGTTTAAACCCTGATGAGTTTATGGGGATAGTGGATGAAAAAGACCCAGCTATACAAGCGGGTAAATTTGCAGCACTTTTAAAAGCTCAAAAGGAAGAGAGTGCAAAAACCGCACTCGAAAAATTTAAAGCCGATGAACTTAAAAAAATCGGGGGCGAACCAAAAATAAAAGACAAAATAGTTAAAAACAATACAAATAATGCTGATAAAAACAATTTTTTAAGAGGCATAGCAGAATAACCATATAGCCAAAACGGGTGGAATGGTTGAAAAATAGTAATAATAAAAATAGGAGATTTAAAATATGGCAATAATTAACAGAACCAATGCAGCAGGTTTAATACCTGTAGAATATTCACGTGAAATCTTGCAAGAATTACCGCAAGAGTCCGCATTTTTACGTTTAGCACGTAGATTACCTAATATGTCAAGAAAAGAAGATAAAAGACCTGTTTTAAATTCTTTACCGATGGCATATTTCGTAAACCAATCATCAGGCAATACTGGAGATGATGATATAGGAATTAAAACAACTACCCAAATGGAATGGGGAACATTAACACTAACAGCAGAAGAAATCGCTTGTATAATCCCTGTTCCTGAAAACGTTTTAGCCGATGCAGATTATGACATGTGGGCTGAAATCGTTCCACAAGTTAGAGCAGCATTCGGTGTTGTAATCGATAAAGCGGCTTTCTTTGGAGTAAATAAACCATCCTCATGGCCAACTGCTATTGCTCCTGCTGCAGTAACCGCAGGAAACACAATAGCAGTAGGTACAAATACCGACCTTGCAAGTGATGTTATCGGTGTTGGCGGTTTAATGAATTTAGTTGAAGAAGACGGTTTCAACGTAAACGGTTTTTATGCTGCTAATACAATGAAAGCTCAATTAAGAGATTTGAGAGACGCGGTTAAAAACCCTATTTTCTTACGTTCATTGACTGAAACAGAACCTGACAGATTGTTAGGAGAACAAATTTACTTCGATAGAAACGGAAATTTTGATACTGACGATTACTTGATGATTGCAGGTGATTGGAGTAAAGCTGTTTACGCTATCAGAGAAGATATCGAATACAGATTATTAACAGAAGCTACAATCATAGACCCATCAACAAAGAACGTGGTATATGCTTTAGCTCAACAAGATATGGCGGCAATGAGATTTAAAATGAGATTAGGTGTACAAGTTGCAAACCCTGTTACACGTGCTAACAGCACATCTGCAACACGTTACCCGTTCTCTGTTTTAACTCCAGGAAGTTCAACATAGTTAATAAGCGGATGATTATATTAAGAGAGGGTTTATAACCCTCTCTTTTCGTAAGGAATAAAGGATTTTAAAAAATGGCAAATATAAAAGTTAGGGATTTAGCAGAAACTCTAAATATTACTACTGATAATAAGTTAATGGTATTGACGAATGACTCAAGTAATCAAGTGCAAAATATTACTTTTGAAAATTTAATAAGTAATTTAAATTCAACTGATAATTATAATAAAATTACAATTGGAACAGACGGGAAATTATATGTTGACAATTCACCGACTGGTGTTGTTCCTGATACATACCAATATGTTAAAAACCTTGTTGTTAACGCGCAAGGACAAATAACATCGGTTGAACAAGGTGAACTTGCGCCCGCAGATCAAACGTATAACCCGGAAAGTACAAATGCACAAAGCGGGGTAGCGATTGCAGGCGCACAATTTGAAGAAATGGCTAATAAAGTCACCACTATATCGAGTGATAGTACAAATACGCAATACCCAAGCGCTAAATGTGTTTTCGATAACCAATACGGAATAACACAAACTATTTTAAGTAAATCTTGGAGCACTAGACAAAATGTTGGTACATCTAGTGCTTTACAATCATTTTGTAAAGCTGAAAACAAAATTTATGCGTTGAATACGTATGGTTATATATATGTAAGCAATGATGGGATCAATTTCGAGAGTACACCAATCGCAATAATCAAAATAAATAATCAAACTGTAACGAATTGGTCTTGTATGGATTACTCCATAACAGAAGAAAAATTTGTAGCTTTAACTCTTGACGGTTATTATACAGAATCGACAGACGGTGTAACATGGTTAGAA
>Ga0310690_10004210_pt1 | contig 20659 bp, 10 predicted proteins | sample AusTroGonzalo_MG_2_FD_207661 | JGI IMG/M metagenome (GOLD analysis project Ga0310690, IMG submission 207661) | Bovine rumen microbial communities from tropical cattle in Woodstock, Queensland, Australia - Gonzalo_04 (v2) (version 2) | ecosystem: Host-associated > Mammals > Digestive system >...
GGACGAGAAGACGGTCGAACCGGAACAGATGCCGCAGCTGCTCCCGTCCAAGGAAAGGAAGCGCCTGCGGGCCGAAAGGAAGGGAGAGGAAGTGAAGAAGCGCAAGTCCTTCTACGACCTGGTCCAGGTATGCCCGCTGGCCTACATCAGGGGGTCGACCCTGGCCAACAGCTTCATCGTGTGCGACGAGTTCCAGAACGTGACCATATCCCAGATGAAGACGATGCTTACCCGGCTCGGCCGGAACTCCAAGATGGTAATATGCGGCGACAGCCAGCAGTGCGACCTCCCGCCGAAGGTCGAGTCCGGCTTCAGCCACGCAATCGACCTGCTCCGCGGACTGCACAGGGTCGGCTTCGTCGAGCTCGGCGTGGAGGACATCGTCCGTCACCGCCTCATCAAGGACATCATCCTGAGGTACGAGCGCCCCGAGCTCCAGCACCTGTCGTCCCCGGAGGAGGACGCCAGGGACTACGTCCGCAAGACCCATTTCCCGGGGTGGCTCCCCGACAAGGAAGGGTTCGACTTTTCCGAGGACGACCTGGACGACGGGCCGACGCAGGAAGAAATAAACGACGACAACGCGAGGTTCGCCGAGGAATGGCGGCAGTCGAACGCGTCATGACGGAAATCCACCATACAGGGGCCGTACCGGAAGGTACGGCCCCTTCTTGTCGGGACCCCCCTATAAACTAGATAACATAGAAATACAGGGTTAGAAGATGGACCTCGCACAATTTACTTCGCACATTCAGCTGTTCTCGTCATTCCTCGTGGCGCTGACGGGGGCAGTCGTCGCGGCGGGCGCGCTGATACGGCCGTTCGGGAACTGGCTGAAGGGCATATTCAGCAAGGAAAAGGAATACAAGGCGCTGGCCAAGTCGGTCGAGGTGCTGGCCGAGAACCAGACCAGCGAAATCGCCGAACAGAAGCTGATGAAGGAAGCCATACTGTGCATGCTCCGCGATGCCCTCACCACGATATGGCACCGCGCCCAGGAACAGGGATACATCTGCGACTGGGACCGCGAGAACTTCGAACGGATGTACGCCGCATACACCGCGCTAGGAGGAAACTCCTACATCCACGAGGCGCACACGCAGATAATCAAGCTCCCCTCGGCACCCAGGAAAACAAGGACCACCAGGAAACCCTCCAAGAAGACCACCAAGAAGACAACGAGGTAGCACATGCCGAAAACCCTGTTCGACAAGGTAACTCCGGAATACAGGAGCGCTGTCGTGCCGGATAACCACTGGATGTCCGCCTGCCACCCATATTTCATACCGAACCAGCCGCCACCGCCGCCGTGCGGCTGCTGTCCGCCCCCGCCGGTCGTCCCCCCGGGAGGCCCGTGCGGATGTTCCACCCCCCTGCTCGATAGGGCGCCAGCGCCCTGCGGTTTCCACGAGGCGAACCAGCCGAAACCGGTAATCTCCCCGCTTGACCAGGTAATCCCGGCGTCCCCCGAGGCGATGCCGGTACGCCCGGCCGAAGCCGAGAAGAGGAGCCCGCTCAACTACGACGGCCTCCGCAACGCCCCGCACCCGTACGTCTACTGGCTCGCCAAGCGCGAAGTCAACGTCGAGGCCGGGGAAAACGTCAGCGTGGACCTCGCAATCGACCTTGCCACGGGCGACAAGACGTATACCGTCTCGTCCCAGTCCCCGGAAGAAGACCAGAGAAGGCTCAACAGGCTGGAACGCCAGCTGTTCTCGCAGCTTGACGAGATACGCCGCCTGAAGGAGAAGCTGAACGCCGAGGGCGACGGGGCCGATGTCCAGGAGGACGGCCCGTCCGAACCCGGGGAAACCCCGGTGGACCCCGCGGATGATACATCGCCGTAGCACCAGAATCATTTCCCGATGGCGTCCCGGAAGGGGCGCCATTTTTTGCTTGTACTGCATAAACTATCGGACATGAAACACTGTGACTGCATGCCGCCCCCTCCGACCCCGCAGAAAGGACCGTCGGAGTACATCCCGTCCAGGACATACCCGGACCCGTTCGTAAACATGGTACCCGACTACGTACCGATGCACCGTACAGGATGTTGCGGCCCGTTCGTCCCCGCGTGCCCGCCGGCACCTCCTCCCCCGCCGGAACCGATACCGGAATGGAGATGCCCGCCAAAAATCTACAGGAACCCACCGGACGTCGATGTCGCGGCGGGCGACCATATCACCGTGGAGCAGGAAGTCGACACCGGGAGCAACGTAACGACATACCGGGTGAACTCGGTACAGTGGCCCGTCGTGCTGGATTCCGAGGCAGACGGAATCCTCTACGGGGACGGCACCCCGGAACACCCGCTAGGCATATACGACTTCGCCGGGGCGACCTCGACGGAGGACGGCAAGCCCGGCACGGTTCCTGCCCCGAAGGCAGGCGAACACGGCATGTTCCTCAGGGGGGACGGCACCTGGTCCGACATGGACAACACCAGGGAATGCACGGCGGAAGAGATGAACGCCTGGATTGACGAGGTAGAAAACAATGGCTAACGAGAAGATTTACACCGGGAAGACCGGGGCGCAGGAACTTTACAAGAGGCTGAAGGCCCTCATACCGGAAACCAGCGACTCATGGAAAGCGTGGAGCGAGCGCAACGGGAGCTCGGCCGACGGGGACGACTCCGTCTACATCGGCCAGAACAACACCGCCACCGGGGACAACGAGACCTACAACATCGGCCACGACAACGTCATTTCCGGGGACCCCGCGGAAGGTACCGAGAACGCGCTCGCGATGAACCTCGGCTCGATGAACTCCATCGAGGGCGAAGGATTCAACATAGGAAAGGAAAACCGTTCCGACAACTTCGGCATCACGGTCGGCCAGCGAAACCTGGCAACCCACGGCGCACTCGCGATGGGCGAGGAGGTCATTGCGCACGAGGGCAGCCTCGCGCTCGGCAAGAACGGCCTCAGCACCGACGCGCCGGCAATCAAGCTGGGCGGTACGTGGTATCCGCTCGGCAAGTTCTCGTTCAAGTACGCGAACGACATGCCGAAGTACAAGTACGTGTGCTTCACCGGGGAAGAAGGCAGCAAGGCCACCGAGGAAGGGCGCTGGATTCTCCGCCTGTACAACCGGGAAGACTCGGCCAGGCAGGCGCTGGTCGTCTACGGCGGGACATCCATCGGATGCGACGAAGTATACGGACACTATGACGGTTCCGGCCAGTTTGTCCAGGGCGACCCGGAGGAACCCGGCAATAGCAAGTACGGCGACCTGAAGCGGTTTGCCGTAAGGCACCTGGACGGCACGATGGAACTGGTCGAGTGGAGCAGCATTTCAGGAACGCAGTTCTACGTTTCCACTACGGACGGCGGCGAATATGATTGCCTGTACGGCGTGGTTGCGCTCTCGTCACTGGACGATATCGAGAACTACGGCATATATACGCTGGACGCGGTATCCGGCATAGCGGAAAACTGCCCTCGGTACGTGGAAGATGCTTATACCGTGCCGGGGACAGCGTGCTGCTTCACGGGAGATAACATTACTCTTGCCGAAATACCGTACGAGGTGTCGGCCGAGTGCATCCGTGACAGGCTCGGGAACATGCTTCCGTTCGTCGGCCCGTCTACGGGGGCGGAAACCGAGTTTGTTGATTTTTCCGTGAAGGATTTCGCGGACAATTTCACGTTCAACGGGGATGTGTACGGCTATTTTCCTGCCGGAACCAGCCGTAACATTGCGACGGCCGGGTCATTTACGTTCGGCAGTGCCATACGGGCAATGGGCTCGTCCATCGGCATTTCTGCCAGGGTCGATTCCCTGTATAAATCGACCGAGCGTGACCCGAACCACTCAAACGAATACATATACGTGCATACCGAGACCGGTACCAGAAGCTTCGCTGGCAACATGTATTCGACCTCTTCCACCATAACGCCGGGTTCGGACCCTGACATGGCGACCGTGGATGGCGGGAGTGTCCTCATCATCGACAAGTCCGGAAACGCATCGTCGGCCACCGCAGGGTCTGTTGGCCTGGGAAGCGGGCTGACTTCGACAGGTAACTCGGTAGCCATCGGGCATTCCGGGATTACCGCGACTGGGGCATCACTCGCGGCAGGCTATGCCAATGTCATCGCGACAAACGGCAGCATCGCCCTGGGAAATACCGGCGCGACGGCGGATACCGGGTCCTACATGTTCGGCGCGAGTAGCCGGGCACTGAAGGGAAGCATGCTGGTCGGCATGAACGGGGCGTATGCAAGTGACGGTTCGGCCGGTATAGGCCATGGTGTTCAGGTGACCAACGGGTCATACAGCATGGGCGCATATACCTGCGCCACCAGGGGAGCCGTTGCCATAGGCAGGAACGTCACTGCGGAGGATGGGGGCATAGTAGTCGCCACGTCCGGCAGCGCGGCCTCGCTATACCGGACCGCATACGGTTCAATAGTCAAGTATGTCAACCCGGACGGCGTGCAGGTTCCGGTTACCGGGTCCCTTACGCTAAAGACCGGCTATTCCGTAACCAAGGTCAGAAAACTGAACCAGACCTACATCTACAACAATGTCGCATGCAGTGTAGTGCTTGGCGAATACGGGAGTGACGGGCGGTACAACGGTTACGAGGCATCCGTCGCGCTGTACGACCAGAACGGAAACTTTGTGAGTAACATCAACATGAACGACACCATCAGGTCATACTATGGCGGTACGTCGTTCAACGAATGGTGGCGAGTGTACGACAGCAGCACCAACAAGTACACTTTCGTCGTGGCATATGTAGAATCTTCCAGGGACAACATCAAGAATCTGGAATCGCTGAAGAACTATTACACGGTGAGATGCCGGACGTTCATGCAGGGCAACGAGCTGTATGTTTATGCAGACGGCTGCGGTTATCCGTCCGATGATTTGGTATATACCAGCATAGCCATGGACACCTGCGTGTTCGGCCCGGCGGCGAACTGGCAATACGCCAAACTTGGATATACTGACCAGGACTGGAAAGCATTGACCGGACGCGGCGCGTATAAGCAGGGCATCGCCATTGGCCAGCAGGCCCATGCCGGGACTTCTTCAATAGCCTTGTCCACCAACGAGTCGGATACCTGCTCGGACAAGGTATACATAGAGAACTTCTTATATTCCGACGGCGTAGGACTCCCGACCTCGCTGAATTTCCGCGTATGCAGCGATTATACACATGCCGAAGGGCAGTCGTTCGCGATGGGTTCCAACGTGCTGGCAGAAGAAACTTCGCTGGCAATAGGGCATTCCGGGGTTACCGCGTACGGAAACTCCATTTCCATAGGTCACAGTACCAACAGCGCGGAAAAAAAATCGTTTGCAATCGGCTACGAAAGCAACCTGGCAACCAACAGGTCGTTCGCGATAGGCCTTAGCGACAACTATGCGTCGGGCGGGTCGTTCGCCATAGGGATGTCCGGCAACAAGGCACAGGGATATTCGATGGCGTTCGGATATTCGAACAGCGCCACCGACATGAGCTACGCGTTCGGTAAATTGTGCGCTGCCGAGACATACAGTCTGTCATATGGTACAAGCGCGTATGCATACGGCAACTCCATGTCAGTCGGTAACTATGCCAAGTCTTTCGACTATTCAGTGTCGTTTGGACGCAACACGATGGCTAGCGAAAACTCCATAGCATTCGGTGACGGTGCAGTGGCATCGAGTGGTTCTGTCGCGTTAGGACTTTCCGGGACGGCCACGAGCGGCAGCATTTCCGTCGGTGCATCCAACGCGGCAAGCTCGTCAGCTATCGCGTTTGGCCGGAGCAACATGGCCATGGGGAAGACATTGACTCTAGGCGAATCGAACAGCGTTGCCGGGGGCAGCTCGTTCGGTACCCTGGTCGGCCACAGCAACTCGATGGGCACCAACGGATACAACACGGCGGTCGGCATCAACAACGCGGTCGGCTACGAGTCTATTGCTCTCGGCGGCGATAACCAGGCCTACGGATGGTCAATAGCCATCGGCAAGGGGAATACCAGCGCCAACGCTCTCGGCGGGCATGCGACCATGATTGGCTACAACAACTCTTCCCGGTATTACCAGGAGGAGCTGGTATGGTCCGACGACCGCATCAGCACTTCGGCATTCGTTCCTACCCACACAAATTTCAATTACAGTTGGACCGAACAGATATATACGGCGGATGAAATTGGTCAGCCTGGAGTTATCAATGCACTGTCATTCAATATCGACTCCGTGCCGAGCAATCCGCAGCGCAACCTGCAAATTTATCTAGTGGAGACCGACAAGACCACGTTCGCCAGCGTGACCGACTGGATAACGGTGGATTCGTCGGCTACGCTGGTATTTTCCGGCACGGTTACCTTCGCGTACGGATGGACTAGAATACCATTCAGCACGAATTTCGAATATGACGGAGAAAGCAACTTGTGCGTGATTGTGTTGGACAGTACAGGTACGTATACCGGCTCGATGATGGCAAAATGCCTGAGGTCGGGTGATACCGAGTTGAATGCGATGGTGTACTACAACGACTATACCCGTCCCGACCCGACTTCGACTAGCTTGGACGGTAGTCGGTTGAATTTCCGTCCGGAAATCAAGCTGGAAATAGACGAAGCAGTTGCCATGGTACCGGAAGTTGAATATCTGACAGGGAACGTGCCTACTGATTCAATATTGCTCGGTGCGCTCAATAAGTCAAACCACTACAATTCGATAATGATTGGCGTAGGCAACATGTCCGACCAGCCGCATGTAATCGGCGACGGTTACCACTATGACACCACGGACGACGACGGCTTCATGATAGCCATCGGCCGCGAGAACTATGTCGGAAGAAACTACGATATCGCAATCGGCTACAAGTCAATCGCCTACGGAGGCGAGAACGTGGCCCTCCAGCACAGTACTGCGCGCGGATTCGGCAACGTCGCCATCGAACAGTCTACGGTAGCCTACGGTATACGCAACCTGGCCATGTTCGACAGCGTGCTGTCGTCAAAATCGGATGGTGAGGAAATCAAGTTCAACAAGCAAGTTGTCGTCAACGTCCTGGTAGACTCTACTCTCGACGGGAAGAACGCGTCCGCGGAATACATGACGCTCAATACGCTGATGCATACCAACCTGTCCACGACGGCAAGCGACACGTCGAGAAACATCCTGTGTATCGGAGACCGGGGCATACACCCTGTCACCGTTTCCGGGGCGGCCACGTTCGACGACAACATTATAATCGGCACTAAGGATGACAGCAAGTACATACCGTACAATGGCGAAATCAGGTTCACGTCTTCCGGCGGGTCAATATGCCGCAACGTAATGATTTCCAACGAATATGCCCCGGTCAACGTCGGGTCATTCAACAACAACGTGTTCCTGTCGTCGGCAATCGACCTTGCGACCACCAACGCGAACTCGCCGATATCGGTCCAGGATAACCTGGTCGCCCACTCGCTGTTCCAGTCGTTCTCCGACAACAGCCTGACATTGAGCGGAAACGTTGTCCTGGGCGTGAGCGAATTAGTCGGCCGGACTCACGGATATTATAGTGAGACTGTGGCGCACAACTTCGTGTTCTCGTCCCGGATGGATTACGAGGCGAACACGGAAGTGAACAACTGGATTACCGCGAACAGCATACAGGCGCTGAACAACAACGTGCTGTTCGGTTCGTCGGTCCGCAGGAGCACACTGTGCTTCAGCTTCGGCGAGACGACATTGGGCCAGGCTACCGACGAATATCCGAAACCCACGTACCTGGAATACTGCCGTAACGTGGTCAACTTCGGCAACAACTCGATTTCCGACACGGAAGATGCGTTTGTCTACGGCCTGGAAAACCGGCTGGCCAGGACCAGGAAAGGCATCATGTTCGGAAACCACAACACGGTAAGCGTGGACAGTGCGGCCAATGCTGAGCTCAACAGGCTTTGCCTTGTCGGTAACGACAACGAGGTGGTGGTCACTTACGGTGCCGACGGCGAAGACCGCAGTTCCTGCGCCGGAATCGCCGTCATCGGCGACAACAACGTCGCACGGCACGGACATTACGTCTTCGACAACCGGATTATAGGTAACAACAACTACCTGGCCAGTTACGACACGAACGGCGGACTTCAGAAATGGACGGCCGAACAGGTCAATTCCATCACGGCAGTCGGCCATGACCGGATGTTCTCCCCGGTAGACCACTGTATCCTCATAGACGGTACGACGAGAAGCCTCTGGAAGAACTATTACTACTATTATTACGGCAACGCCATTTCGTACTCCGAGACAATCCCGGCCGGAACGTCCTATACCGAGATGACCGCGACCGAGTTTTCCGCCGCCTATACCGGCGGGACGCTAACCGACGGCGATTATTACAAGGTCACCACGGCCGGCAGCAACCTGCCGCTCATGAACACCGGCGACATACTCGACCCGGCGACGATATACTTCATCGAGGCGGAATCGACCTGGGTAGCCCCGCTCGACCCGTCCGACTGGAAATATTCAGCCGCGAAGTACGGAATCATATCGTACCTGGACGCGCACAACGCGAGCCGCAACGTAATCATAGGCGACGTCAATGGCGTATACAGCAACACGGTCGGCTACTTCGTGCTCGGCTCCGAAAACAAGGTTCGGAACACCCAGGTGTCCCAGCTCCGCGGGGCGTACGCCATCTCCAACGGGTTCGTCCAGGGCAACTGCAACGAGGCGGTCGACGGCTCGAACATCGTCATCATGGGCAACGGCAACAAGGCGGCCGGCCACAACTCGGTCGCCATCGGTTCCCAGCTCATATCCGCCCAGTGGCAGACGGTGGTCGGCAAGTACAACGCGGCCGTCGCAGGACCGGGAAGGCTATCCGACCCGGCCAACGAAGGCGACAAGGCGCTGTTCATCGTCGGTAACGGGTACGGCGAGAGCACCGGCGAGGACTGGATGGACGAAAGCCGCATCCACCGCTCCAACGCAATGGTCGTCTACGCGGACGGTACGGTCACCGCCCACGAGTTCGTCGGGGACAACGACCTGTCGCTCGAAGGCCAGAACGGCATAAGCGTGACGGCCGACCTCGCCAACTCCAGGGCCGTAATATCGCTCGACACCGATACCGCGGACCTGGTCAGCTTCCTGAAGACCCGGCCCGTAAGCGGAAGGTACGTCCTGCAGAGCAACGACGGGGTGCTTTCATGGGTGGCAATAGGGGTGGCATAACATGGCAGTGCAGCATTTCTCCATAAAGTGCGGCACCCGCCGGGTGCGCCTCGGTGGCCACGGCATATGCATCGCCCAGGGAGCCGTCACGGTTACCGTGGACAGCCGGTCGCAGAACGCGTCGTTCCCGCGGACCTCGTTCCGTGTCCCGGTTAATTCCAGCGTGACCATCCCGTTCAGCTACGTCGGCGGCGCGGATTCCACCTGCATCGCGTTCTCGGCGGGGACGGTAACCCCGGAGGGGCTCCTGGTAAACGCCGGGTCGTCCGACATTACAGTCACCGTCACGGACACCAAGGCCAGGGTATCGGCGGAGAACCAGTTCCCGGCCGCGGTATCCCAGCTGTCGCCTGAAGTGCAGTTCGTCGCGGTCAACTCTTCGGCAACCATATCCGTCCAGTACAACCCGGGCTACTCCGCGTCGGACGTCGAAGTTTCCGTGGGCACTCTCTCGGGAGGAACTTGGACGCTCCCGGTGACTACCTCCCCGGTAAGCGCGACGATAGGCGCCGCCCTGGTGCGGGTGGACGTGTCCAACCTGTACAGCGCGGGCATCTCTTCGCTGTCCCCGGCGTTCCAGTATGTCCAGGCCAACACTAGCGCGACCGTGACAGTCGAGTTCAATCCCGGATATTCCGCAGCGGACGCCGTGGTGTCCACCGGGCAGATAACGGGAACCACCTGGACGATACCGGTCGGCTCGAGCCCGGTCACCGCGACGGTAACCGGCACCGTGAAGGTGCTCGTGCAGGTGACCAACCAGTTCAGCGCCGGCATAGTGTCGCTGAACCCGGCGAGCCAGTACGTGCCGGTGAACTCCACTGCGACCGTGTCAGTGCAGTTCGCCCCGGGATACTCCGCGGAGGACGTCACCGTGTCCGCCGGGAGCATCTCCGGTACCACCTGGAGCATCCCGGTGGTCACGTCCCCGGTGACGGCGACGGTCGAGGAATACGTGCCGACGCCGGCCGGAATGGTGCACATCGGCGAGCACGACTACCCGACCGTGCAGATAGGGAACCGCATATGGATTGCGCAGAACCTCTACGAGCCTCTCGCGCAGAGGCCCGGCGAATCGCTCTCCAACCAGGACAGCCGGTGGGCGGCCGACGACTCGACCAACGCGAACGGGTACGGCATGGTGTACTGGATTTCCGGCATACGGAGCAACTCGAACAACTGCCGTACGCAAATCGAGGCCATGCTCCCGTCCGGATGGCGCATACCCACGCACGCCGATATCGACGACCTTCGCGCAGCTATACCAAGCGGGACAAACGGCATGAAGGCGCTTATGCTGCCTACGTTCGGCGGAAACAACAGCACCGGGTTCAACGGGGCAAGCGCCGGACAGGCGCAGAAATACAGCCCATACTGTTTCGAATACGGCAGCGGCTCCGGCACACTTCAGCTGGTGTTCCTAAGCAGCACGTCGTACAACTCGTACGTGATATCGCACTCAAGCTCCCAATACCACAACGTGTACCACAGCAACAGCACGGATAGACTAATTTCATTGAGGGTATGCAGGGACGCCTAGCATGCCGGAAGGAGACCCCATGAAGATAGCAGTAGCTTTGACAAACCACAACCAGCACGCGACGGTTGCAGAGGCAATCGAGAAACTGATGTCGGCTGACACGAAGCCGTCCCGCGTATACGTGCTTTCCGACGGTAAGCCGTTCTGGGACTTCACCGGGAACCCCCGGGTAATCCCGCTCAACAACCGCGGAATCTATACCGGTCGCTGCGGGAACAGGAACTCGGTCATAGGCCCCTTCCTGACATCCGGAGACGACGCCCTGGTGTTCATGGACGGGGACTGCTTCCCGGACACGCCGGACTTCCTCGCGAAATACGCCTCCCTGCTCCGTAGGCACGACCTCGTGTTCGGCACCAGGAGGCATACCCCGGTAGACGGGCTGGAAAATCCGCCTTCGGACCTCCTCACGGCCAACATGGACAACCTGTACCACGGGAAAAAGCTCGACTACGGGGACCTCCGGGTGGTTTCCGGCGCAGTCGGGGCATGGAAGGGCGCTGCCGGGTTCACCGAGAAGCTCGACCTGATGCTTACCGGGATGATTGGCTGGAGCTGCAACTTCGGGTTCACCCGGGATGGGCTGGTAAGGCTCCGGGAGTTCCAGAAGGCGAACTACGGCATGGAGGAAGGCATATTCGACTCGGCCGCCTTCCATGACGGATGGGGTTACGAGGACGTCGCCATGGGCATAGATGCACTATATGCCGGCCTAGACATACACATCTCCGACCAGGTACGCGTGGGCCACCACTCGCACGACCGTTCGGACAACCTGTTCGACCATGTCAAGGGACGGCATGCCATCATGGAACGGTACCGCAACCTGGAAAAGTCGATTTCCCTGTGGGAAAACGTCAAGCGGGCCGCGATAGTGGCCACGGCGTTCTTTACGGGCGGTCTCATTACCGGCCTCGTCACGTATGCATTTACAGTAGAAAAGATGCTCGGGTTCTAGCCGAACTTGAGGCAGTTCCCTTCGCAGTACAGGCCGACCTTGCGGTTGGCCACGTTTATCGTGCCGTCGTGCGCGTCCTGCGTGATTGATGTCGCCACGCTGACCCCGGCGTCGCCGTGGGTTTCCGGGTCGGTCACGTTGTTCACCGAGGGCTTGTAGCCGAGCTTCTGCCAGAACTGCACCACGTTTCCGCCGGATTCCTCGAACACGCAGCGTATCACGCTGTCCCCGGCGTTGACGCGGATTGAATCGACCGGGGAGCCGTTCAATAGCGTGCCGCCGTCGCTCGCGGTGATTATGTCCCCGTGGATGAACTCCCCTGCCAGGGTACGCGAGTTGATTTCCGATACGGCGGCGTACCCCTTGTACACGCCCACCCCAAGCGACGCCCGGGCGGCCTTCTTCGCCCTGTCCCCGGTACCGCCGAAGTCCTCCACCTCTACGTGCAGGCGTCCGTTCCTCTGGTATACCCGGGCAATCTGCTGCCCCTCCGGGACATGCTGGTACATGCGGGTAAGCGCGGTCTCCACGCTCTCCCAGAATGCGGCCAGTCCGGCCTCGTCTATGAATCTCTTTTCCTCGGCCATGCGTTATCCTCCGAAACTGGGCGAATCGAACGGGAGCGGGTCAACGTTGTCGCCCGGCTCGAGCTGCACTATCCCCTGCACGTCGCCTATCGGCACGGGCACTATGGAACCGAACAGTTCCAGCATTTCCAAGCGGTCGGCCTTCCCGGACAGGTCCAGCTCGATTCCGTCCAGCCGCTCGATGACTTCCGGGTCGGTAAGCGCCGACACCCGGTATGTCTTGAGGTGGTTGTTGTCGTCTACCCGGGTCTCGACCTCGACGTTCTTCCCGGCCTCGACGACGATGTCCTTGTTGGCCAGCCAGTAGATGTAGGGATGGGGCGCCTGCCGTTCGCCGGTATAGTTGAGCGGGGCCGGCCCCGACGGGGGCGGGTTGCATGACGGCGGCGGCGTTGGGACGCACTGCATTGGTGGCGGCGGGGCGCATCTGCACCTGGACATCTTCTGGCTCCTGCCTGTTACGGCGCATTGTTTATTTACACGGAGTTTATACGGGCTTGCCATCAGACGGCTGTGCCCTCCACGGTGTCCCCGCAGCCGCGAACGGTATAAACTGTAGAGAAATCAGGAGCTGTTCCGGAAAACATGGCAAAAAACGACGAAAACGAAGAACTGGACGAACTCGACGCCAATGCCGGCGGCGGGGCCGCTGAGCCGGCTTCCGTACCTGGCCCGGTGTCCGAAGTCGCCGACAAGTTCGGCGACATACATCCCATACATGCCGAACAGCTCGCCCGCGAACGCAAGGTGGTGTTCACCGGCCACGTCAGCGGGACGGCGCACTGGGACTTCGGCGCCCCGGAACATCCCGGGGAACCGTCCGAGACCGTGTCGCTTACCGTGCAGGACGGGACTACGTCGCAGAAGGGCATCGTGCAGCTGGAAAACTCGCACAGCAGCACGTCAACTTCGACCGCGGCGACACCCCAGGCCGTCAAGGACGCGTACGACCTGGCCAGCGGCAAGCTCGACCCGATATCGGACCCGGTGACCGTCGACCCGGCGTCGTCGGGTAACGGGGTCACTTTCGTGTCGTCGGTCACGCAGGGGACGAACGGCAAGATATCGGTGACCAGGAAGACCGTCCCGGACGCCGACGGGAATACCGACGGGCTGATGAGCTCGGCAGACTACACGAAGCTGTCCCGGATTGAACCCGGCGCGCAGGTCAACGTCATCGAGACGGTCAAGGTCGACGGGGAACCGCTGGAGGTTTCCGGGAAGGAAGTCAACATCGACCTGTCCGAGAAGGCCGACAAGGTCAGCAACGCGGCCGACGGGAACTTCGCCGGGGTGGACGCCAACGGCAACCTGACCGATTCCGGTTTCGACGCGACAGACTTCGCTTCGGCCGCGGACGGGCAGCTCGCCAGGGACGCCGTACGGAACGTTTACCTGGTCGGCAGCGACGGGACGGGAACCTACGGGTACGTGGACCCGAATACCAGAAATGCCGAAATCCCGGAAACGACCCGGGAAGAAATTGAAAGGATTTTGAACGCTCTTTGAGAGGGAGAGATGAGAGATGGGTAACGAGAACCAGAACAACAGCACGACGATGCCGGATTCCACCAACAACGTGACTACCCGGCGTCTCGCCCAGGCAATGCAGGGGTTATGGCGGAAGACCGACCTGGCCAAGGCCGACAAGGTTACGCAAGCGACAAATGGAAACTTCGCTGCTCTTGACGGCAATGGTAACTTGACCGACTCTCAAAGCAAGGCGTCGGATTTTGCTACGTCTGCACAAGGTGCTAAGGCAGATACTGCGGTGCAGAGCGTCAAGATGACGTCGTCATCGGGTACTGAACTAAACAACAATGGCAATGTTGTCATACCGCTTGCCGTGCAGACCGGTGTTTCCGGGGCGACCGACGGCTTGATGAGCGCGTCGGACAAGCACAAGCTGGAAGGCATACAAGCCGGTGCGCAAGTCAACCAGAAAGCGTTCAGCCATGTCCAGGTCGGCAACACGACCATTTCTGCCGATTCCAATGACCCGTCGAGCGAAGCAACCAAGTTAAAGCTCGTCGCGGGAACACACATTTCTCTCACGCCCGATGCGGCTTCGCGCGAAGTGACCGTCGCGTCTACCCTGGAAAGCAAGGCTGCCGCGAGCGGCGGGAACGACGTGTCCCTGGTCACTACCGGCGAGAAGTACACCTGGAACAACCCGCAGAATACAATCAAGTGGGACGGGACTTACAATGCCACCACGAACAAGGGTGCGACCGTAAGTACGGTCACCACCGCAATCGAGGGATTGGATGTTCCGGAAATTACTGTAGGCGTGTCAAAGACGCTAAGTGTCATTTCGGAAACTGATGGCAAGATATCGGCAACGTCGGTAGATATACAAATTGCCGAAAGCCAAGTGACCAACTTGACATCTGATTTAGGCAAGAAGGCACCTATCGCATCGCCGACATTTACTGGTACGCCTAAGGCACCTACGGCTGCTACTGGCACGAACACTACGCAAATTGCCACGACCGCGTTCGTCAATGCGGAAATTGCGGCCAAGATGGCTGAATCCGACGCGATGATTTATAAGGGCCCGATAGCCGGTAGTACAGGCACGTACGGTACCTTGACCCCGGCTGCCGATAAGGGTCATACTTACAAGGTGTCTGCCGACGGTATCATTGACGGCCAGTCTGTGCGAGTAGGCGACTTGCTCATATGTAATACGGACGGAACCGCTGCGGCAACGTCGAGTACATACAGTACCGTATGGGCGAAATGGGACTACTACCCCGGCAATACCGACGGTGCAGTCATCGGGCCGAGTACGTCCACCCTGAACGCCGTGGCCGGCTATGCCGACGGTACCGGCAAGCTGATTAAGGTACTTACAACGGAAGAAGTCAAGGCTGCCGCCGGACTGTCGAACGTCGTAAACACTGGCGACTCGGCGACACCATCCCAAGGTGGCACGGAAAAGTTTACGACGGGCGGCGCCTATACCGAATTGGCCAAGAAGGCCGACAAGTCTACCGCTGTCACCAATGTCGCGTGGGACTCCACCAATAAAAAGCTCACGAAAACTATCAACGGCACGACATCCGATGTCGTTACTGCGGCTACTTTGAAGAGCGCGCTTGACCTGTCGGACAAGGAAGACAAGTCCAACAAGGTAACGTCATGGTCGAATACAGTCAACAATACCCGCTATCCAAGCGAGAAGCTGGTCAAGGATTCCCTCGATACCAAGGTGGATAAGGTCGAAGGGAAGGGACTCTCCACCAACGACTATACCACGGACGAGAAGAACAAGCTTGCTGGCATTGCGTCCGGCGCCGAAGTCAACCAGAACGCGTTCAGCAACATTAAGGTTGGCGAGACAACGGTAACCGCTTCTACAAAGACGGATACGTTTGAGATTGTTGGCTCCGGAAAAACGACGGTTTCTGCTACCAATGACGCCCAGAATGGCAAGAAGATTACCATCAGTTCTACTGACACGAAAGTAAAGGCTACTGCCGCCGCTGCCAATGATAGCAATCATTATAAGATTCTTGCGACTGACTCGGCTTCTCCGATATCTGGAAATGAGACCGAGGCGGTGTATGATACCGAGATTACTATCATTCCGTCCACCAACACAATCACTGCAAATATTTCTGGAGATGCCGCAACGGCTAGCGCGGCCAAGACTGGTTCAGCCCTTGAAACCGCCATCAACAGCAAGGCCGCCGGCGACCATACCCACAAGGTCAAGATTAACGGCACTGTCAAGACGATTACCAAGCCGGATACGGCCGACTCTGGTGTAGTCGACCTCGGTACGTACTTGACCTCCGCCGACATCACCGGGAAGGCCGACAAGGTCACTAATGCGACTGACGGTAACTTTGCTGCATTGGACGCCAACGGTAACTTGGTCGATTCGACCACAAAGCCATCTGACTTCAAGACGAAACAGGATGCTAAATCTGACCCCACGGCATCAGGAACTACAATAACTGCTATCGCTACCATTACGCAGAATGCGAATGGTGAAATCACGGCGACAAAGAAGACAATTCGTTCCGCGTCGACAAGTCAGACCGGTGTTGTTCAGTTGTCCGACAGTATTGATACTTCTTACCAGACTGAAACCAACAAGGCAGCTACTGAAAAGGCTGTTCGTGATGCCCTTAATTCGCTGAACACCAACATTGATGAAAGATTGGCCACCAAGGTGGACAAGCTTACCACCGACTTCACTCCCGGCAACTTGGCTGCGATTACACGTGAAGGAGGTATAATCGATTCCGGTGCCAGTGTATCTTCATTCGCTACGGCTGCACAAGGTGACCATGCCGACAGTGCTCTACAGGGGGTCATGCTTGATGGTGCCGGTTCCGTTCTTCCCAAGAATGCCAACAATATCGTCACCATCCCGAACGCGGTGGCTACCGGTACTACCGGGGCTACCAATGGCCTGATGACGGCTGCCGACAAGCAGAAGCTCGATGGAATAGCGACGGGAGCCGAAGTCAACCAGAACGCTTTCAGCAACGTGAAAGTCGGTAGCACGACCGTTGCCGCTGATGCGAAGACTGATACGCTCGAACTGGTCGCATCCGGCGCGGTGACGCTTACTCCGGATGCGACAAACGACAAGATTACAATCTCGTCGACCGACCAGAGCGTTACTGCCGTCGGCTACCACTATGCGCCGTCGGAAGATTCCAGTGCCGAAAAGGATGCCAGTGGCGGTTCAGCGACCCAGCTTCCTACTTCGTCTAGTGGTACTTTGGTGCAAGTGGTCACTGGTGTCAAGATGGATGCCAAGGGCCACGTTACCGGTGTTGTTTCCAAGGGCCTTTGGTCACCGGACAATAATACCACCTATACCGACCCCAAGCTAGGATTCGGCTATGCCACCGCCGTGTCAAGTACTGCTGGTGTTTACACAGCTGCATTGACTGATTATAACATATTGAATAACAATGGTGGCAATGGTGGCATCGTTGGCATTAAGTTTGCAACCGATGTTCCGGCCAACTCCACGCTCAATATCAATGGCAAGGGCGCAAAGAACATCAAGTACCGTGGCGGCAACATCACAGCTGGAATAATCCAGAACGGCGATACCGCGTACTTCCAGTATGATGGTACCAGCTACGTGCTGTTTGCAACCGACCGGAGTGTCGGCGAGACCACTGTACAGGAAATTGAGGATATTATCAATTCGCTCACCTAAGGATTTGTTTGTATGGCTTTACCTGAGACTACCAATAATGTAACTACCCGCCGTCTAGGCACCGCGTTGTCCGCCTTGTGGGACAAGGCGTCGACGACGTATGTTAATCAATCCGGCGACACGATGACCGGTAGGCTCACGATGGAGCAACCGCTCAGCCAGCTTATCACCGGTACTGGCATTGCGGCATCGTCATCCGGTTCGCCAACAAAGTATTATCCAGCGAAGTGGAATTTTGATTTAGGTATTGCGACACCGAATGCTGGTGACCGGATGGTCATACAGATGCCATGTGCTGGTAGTGACTATGGCATCTGGATATCAACTGACAACGGCACAACTTATTTTCCTGTGGCGAGAAACTATGGGACGAGTAGGTTAACTACGCATTACCCTAATGGGGCGTATATTTGCGTAGTGTTTGAAACCTATGTCGAGGACAATACCAACGCAGGTGCGGTAAACGACGTATTTCCAGTGGCTGGTGGAACGTCGCGGACAAATACTAGAATTGGTTGCTGGCGTGTCATTAATGATTACGATTCCGGTAATACTTATGACCGTATTCAGAACGCATCGGGAAAATTCTACGCTGGTTCAACTGGCTGTAGTTCATATTCACTTGTATGTCTTGATAGTACCGGAAAGTTTTCAAAACTTGTATCATCTGGAACTGGTACGGGAACCAGCAAAACTATCAACACCGCTGGCAAGTTTAAACTAGATGCTGTAATCTTCTTTTATAATGCTGACAATACTGTTGCAGCAAATACACTTGTGTCTAGTGCGGCGACATATGTTAAGTTTCCGAACTTAGATACTCGTTATTCACATAACTATACGACGACCTTTGCCACTCATTCTCCATTGTACATCGAGTGTACGATTGATGAGGATGGCTATTGGTCTCCGACAACCAAGTGTATTACGCAGACGCTGGAAACAGGCAAGTATTACATCTACCTTGGCCAGACATATTCGACCGCCTATCAGCTTAGTCTGTCTACGAACCATCCGCTTTACTACTACGACGGTACCAACCTTACCGAGCGTCCCCGGCTGAACAAGGAAGACCGCACGAAGCTCGACGGAATATCCGACGGTGCCAACAAGGTGGAAGAGTCCACGACAAACGGCAACATCAAGATTGATGGTGTCGAGACGAATGTCTATACGCATCCGGCAAATTCCGGTAACAAGCACATTCCTAGCGGCGGTTCTTCTGGTCAGTTCCTCGGTTGGGATTCCGACGGCACGGCCAAGTGGGTCAACAGTCCGGACACTGATACCAAGGTTACCCAGACTGCCGACAACAGCAGTACGGGAACCGGTTTCGAGGTGCTTTTCAGCGGCACCGGTGATAACACTACAAGGACGGAAACGTCACGGAAGTCGAGCAAGCTGACGTTCCAGCCTTCCACTGGCACATTGAAGGCGACGAAGTTCAGCGGCCCGTTGGATGGCAATGCCTCTACGGCATCAGCGGCTGAATCGGGCAGCGCACTTGAGACGGCTATCAATTCTAAGGCCGCGTCAGACCATACGCATTCGGTAAAGATTAACGGCTCCACGAAGACTATCGCGGCTACCGGCGGTACCGCCGTCGACCTCGGTTACTATGTCCAGTACAACAACGCTACCCAGGGATTGAGCGATACATACAAAAGCAATGCGCGTACCAACATCGGTCTCGGCACTGCGTCTGTCAAGGACGTTCCTTCGAGTGGAAACGCCAGCACGACACAGGTCGTGATGGGTAACGATACCCGTTTGAGCGACGCGAGGACTCCGACTAGCCATGCTTCGTCCGACACTACATACGGAATCGGCACGACCAGTAATTATGGCCACGTCAAATTGGCGACTGGCGATATGAACGGAGCGTCGAATGTTGACGGTGTTGCCGTGTCTAAGAATCACACTCACAGCCAGTACCAACTGGCTAGTGACCGTGTTACGTCTTGGTCTTCTACGACTACCGATGCGCATTATCCAAGCGAGAAGCTGGTTAAGACTTCTCTTGACAGTAAAGTTACCGCCGTGTATGTTACTGGTACCTTAGATGGTTCTAGTACAAAATATGTCAAAATGACTATTCCGACAGATGGCCAAATGCGTCATTATATTGTAACGTTGAACATGTCCATGTCGGCTTGGCACAATGAATGGTTATTCAAAACATATAATGCTGGTGGGACAAATAGAACCACAGTAAGCTATCTTGGTTATTCAGTAGCCAGTTATAAATGGTATGGTTCCGATGGGTCGGATTTTTATATTGAAATCAGCAATACTTCATCAGCAACCCAGACATATAAGTTTAGTGTTGCTGCTATCGACTTGAGTCAACCACCAACGCTAAGTAAGGTGGATACCTTACCAGATGGGTTCACGGAAATTGTTGTAACTGGAACTATCGCAGAAAAATTGCGTGTTGCGCGGCAGTTGTCTGTGGACTTGTCAAGTACATCAACTAGCAATACGACGTTTGACGGCGCAGCGAATGTATCGATTAAGAATACGGGTACATTACCTATAACAAAAGGCGGTACCGGTAAGACAACGGCGCCGGCGGCAGAATATGCACTATTGTCTCACATGGGTACTGAGTTGACTGGCGAAATGACAAATGACCGCATGTTCGCTTTCGCTTATAGTACACAAAATGAGACTAATGGGCGTCTGGCCGGTTATCGCAAGGCATCGACAGTCTGGTCCTGGATTAAGGACAAGATGGAAACCGACACAGGTGTGGATATCTCCGGACACGCTGATTCGGCTACCAACGATGGAAACGGCAACACCATTTCCGAGAATGCAGTCTATTACGTCGAAGGCACCACGGACTACCCGGCATGGGAAGCGAACCACGCTTATGTGGTTGATGACAACGTAGTTGCTAATGGACAAGCGTATACTTGCAAGACGGCGCATACGTCTGGTTCTTCATTCAGCACGACTAACTGGAATGCAATGGCAACTCCAGTAATCAAGGGCACCATCCCAAACATTACCGCAATGTTCACTGGGATGAAAATTGCACTGAAATGGCCGATTAGAGGCGGTTCAACATCGACCTATTTGAATATTAACGGCTTGGGTAATGTCTATGTCCGTAAAAATGATACAATAAATATAACAAGCCATTTTCCGGCCACCACAGTGACATTCTTGGCGTATGATGGCACCTATTGGCGGTGGGC
>Ga0310690_10004211_pt1 | contig 20658 bp, 14 predicted proteins | sample AusTroGonzalo_MG_2_FD_207661 | JGI IMG/M metagenome (GOLD analysis project Ga0310690, IMG submission 207661) | Bovine rumen microbial communities from tropical cattle in Woodstock, Queensland, Australia - Gonzalo_04 (v2) (version 2) | ecosystem: Host-associated > Mammals > Digestive system >...
TGAGCCAATGCTGTGTTATTGTCGTGTTTAGGCTCAAGAAGAGCTTATTTCTTCTTGTGTCTGTCCTTTCTCAAGCGTTTTTTGCGCTTGTGAGTCGACATCTTGTGTCTCTTGTGTTTCTTACCGTTTGGCATAATATTGCAATTTTAGGTGTTTATCTTATTTGACAGCGTTCATAAAGGTCTTTGCAGGCTTGAAGGCCGGAATCTTGTGAGCCGGGATGGTGATGGCGATATTCTTGCCGATGTTACGGCCAGTCTTTTCAGCTCTCGTCTTGATGATGAAGCTGCCGAAGCCTCTCAGATATACATTCTCGCCCTTGGCCATGGAGCTCTTCACAACTTCCATAAAGTTTTCAACAACATTCTGGACAGCACCTTTCTCAATGCCGGTCTTGCTTGCGATTTCAGCAACGATTTCTGCTTTTGTCATTTTTTCTCTTATTTAATGGTTAATTATAATGTTTGTTGTAAATTTGCGGCAAAGGTACGAACATTTTCAATACGGAGAGCCTATTAATGCAAAATTTTTCTTCTAATGAGTTATAAATAAAGGTTTTCGGCCTTCGCAAACGCCATTTTTCGATGAATAATATACAAGACACCTTAATTAATTGGTACGAGGAAAACCATCGCGACCTGCCTTGGCGCCACCAACCCACGCCCTATCAGGTGTGGCTTTCGGAGGTCATCCTGCAACAGACACGCGTCAATCAAGGCATGGACTACTATCTGCGTTTCATCGAACGCTGGCCCACGGTGACCGACCTCGCCCAGGCCTCCGAGGAAGAGGTGCTGAAACAATGGCAAGGGCTCGGCTACTACTCGCGCGCCCGCAACCTTCACAAATGCGCAAGGCAGGTCGTAAAGGAACACAACGGCCGATTCCCCGCTGATTTCGAACAACTTAAAAAGCTTCAAGGCATAGGTGGCTATACTGCAGCTGCCATAGCCTCCATCGCCTTCGGCCTGCCCCATGCCGTGGTCGATGGCAACGTGTACCGCGTGTTGTCACGCCTCTACGACATCAACACACCTATTAATATTAATGAAGGCCAAAACCTCTTCGCCCGCCTCGCCGACGAGCTTCTCAACCGCAAGCAACCCGGCCTCCACAACCAAGCCATGATGGAGTTCGGCGCCTTGCACTGCACACCTAAAAACCCCAACTGCCTGCATTGTCCCCTGCAAGCGCAATGCCTCGCCTTCGCCCACCAAACCGTGATGCTTCGTCCCGTGAAATTGCCTAAGGTGAAAGTCACGACACGATATTTCAACTATTTGGTTATCAATTTCGAAGACAGCGTTTATCTGCACAAACGCAGCGATAACGACATCTGGCGCAACCTCTACGACTTCCCTTGCGTTGAGAGCGAAAAAAAACTTTCGGTGGACGAAGTCCTCGCCACGGAGCAATTCAAAGAGCTCATAGAAGGAAAGCCTTTCACCATCGTCAAGGTCTCGCCAGTCTTCACGCACAAGCTCACACATCGCAACATCCTCGCCCAGTTCATCGAACTAAAACTTGAAAAAAAATTGTTGCAGTTTGAAACAAAAGATTTATTTTTGACCCGTGAAACGGAATTGGGCAGTTTTCCCATCCCTCGCTTAATCGACTTATACTTAACCACTTAAACACGCTAACACTATGGCAAGCTTAAACAAAGTCATCCTCATTGGCCGTCTCGGCAAGGACCCTGAAATCACCACCTTCGAAAACGGAAGCAAGAAAATATCGGCCACCATGGCCACCTCGGAGCGTTATCGCGACCGCGACAACAACTGGGTGGAGCAGACCGATTGGCACAACATCGTGGTGTGGGGCAACTTGGCCAACGACATCGCCGATGGCCGCCGCAACTACACCAAAGGCGACCTGATGTATGTGGAAGGCAAGCTGCGCACCCGTCAATACACCGACCAACAAGGCATCGTGCGTTATGTTACCGAAGTCCATGCCGACAAGATGATGCAGATGGCACCCGCCCGTCCCGCCACACAGTCGTCCTATGGTCAGCCTTACGCTCCCGCACCGGAGCCGACGCCGGGCTATGTGCCGCCTACGAACGCTCCCGACGAAGGTAACGACCTGCCTTTCTGACACGAGATAAAGGAATGGAGTTCATAGCCCTAACGCCTTTTAGCGTCATGGCGGAGGAACATCCGCCATCTCCCAAACGCGAAGGTGACTTCTTCTCGCTTAGGAGATTGCGGGTCAAGCCCGCAATGACGGTTTGTAATTGAGTATCATGTTTTATAATTCATTATAAATTCTTGATAATTTGTGTTTTACAAAAAATTGCAGCATACATAGACAACTAAATCAGAAGATTATCTCTGTGGATTAAGGATAATTTTACTAATTTTGCAGCCCGAATTAAAAATAACAGCATTTTGGAAACACCCGACCCTGACCCTCTCATAGGACTGATTACCGTTCTTCAATGCGGACCTGATCCGCATAACTTTTTCACTGGATTTAACGTTAACGCCATCATAGGATTGGCCGTATTATGCCTGCTCCTCATCGCCTCGGCCCTGATATCGAGCAGCGAGACGGCGTTTTTCTCCCTGCAGCCTGCCGACATCGATGATTTGGAGTCGCGCACCGACACGAAGAGCAAACTCGTGCTCGACTTGCGTGAGAAACCCAAGACCCTACTGGCTACCATCCTGATAGGCAACAACTTCGTCAACGTGACCATCACCTTGCTGTCGACCTACATCATGGCGCAGCTTTTCGACATGCAACACCACCCCTGGGCGGCCTTCATCCTCGAAGTGGTCATCGTCACCTCGTTAATACTGATAGCCGGCGAAATCACGCCGAAGATCTATGCCAGCAAACGTCCCGTCAAGGTGGCACGCTTCATGGCAAAGCCGCTGCGTTTCCTCATCGGCTTCTTCAAGCCCTTGAGCAAGCCGCTGGTCAACTCCACCTCGTTCATGGACAAACACTTGGAGAAGAAAAAAGGCGAGATTTCGATGGAAGACCTCTCCACCGCCGTGGAGATCGCCACTGAGCAGTCGACACCGCCTGAGGAGAAGCAGATGCTCATGGGCATCGCCTCGTTCAGCGAGAAGGAAGTGAGCAACGTGATGATACCGCGCGTCGACATCATCGGCGTCGACAAAGGCATGGACTTCACCGAGATGCTGGCCATCGTCATCAAGAGCGGGTTTTCGAGGATCCCCGTCTACGACGAGACCCTCGACAAGGTGGAAGGCATACTCTACGTGAAAGACCTCCTGCCCTACCTCGACGCCCAGTCGTACGAGTGGCAGAAACTCATCCGTCCCGCCTTCTTCGTGCCCGAAAACCGTAAGATCAACGACCTGTTCCAGGACTTCCGCGAGAAGAAAATCCATATCGCCATCGTCGTCGACGAATACGGCGGCACCTCAGGCCTCATCACCATGGAAGACGTGATTGAGGAGATCGTGGGTGAGATCAACGACGAGTTTGACGAAGCCACCGTGGAAGAGCACTACAAGAAACTCGACGACGGCAGCTACCTCTTCAAGGCGCAGACCAGCATCGTCGACTTCTGCAAGGTGTTCGACGTCGACGAAGACTACTTCGAGCCCATGCAAGGCGAAGCCGACACCCTCGCCGGCCTCATCCTCGAAATCGAAGGACGCATCCCCGAGATAGGGTTCAAATTCAACTTCGAGAAATTCCACATGGAGATTACCGACGCCGACAGCAAACGTATTAAGGAAGTAAAAGTCGTATTCGATGAAGAATAATGCTTCGACAAGCTCAGCAACCTAAGGTCCCTGAGCCTGTCGAAGGGCCGACAAATTGAACAGATATGAAAATCAACAAATTAATAATCCCGTTGATGGCTTTGGTTTTGGTCTTCGTCGCCATTTCGTGCGACCGCGACTCCAACTACCTGCCCAAGCCGCGCGGCTATTTCCGCATCGACTTGCCCGAGAAGGCCTACACCAAGATCGACACCATCGAGCGCTACAGCTTCGAGTGCCCCGACTACGCCTACATCACCCCCGACCCCTACTCGACCGACGAGAAGAACTGGGTCAACATCGAGATGCCGACATTCAAAGGATCCATCCACCTGACGCACAAGCCCGTGAATGGCAATTTAGGCGAGTACCTGGAAGACGTCCACACCATGGTCGTCAAGCACCTGCAGAAGGCCAACGGCATGCGCGACAGCCTGATTGTCAACGATGAACACCGCGTCTACGGCATGTTCATCGAGATGGATGGCAAGGGTGTGGCCACCCCGATGCAGTTCTACCTCACCGACAGCACGAAGAACTTCGTCCGCGGCGCCCTATACTTCAACTTCAAGCCCGACAACGACTCGATGCAACCCGTCATCAACTTCATCCGCGAGGACATCGACCACATGATCGAGACTTTTGAATGGAAATAAAGCTCAAGCAAACTTGATTCTGTCCGCCAGCTGGAGGAAATAGCCGTTGCTCCAGATGTCGAGCTCTTGCGGGTTTTCGACAAATCTCACCACATCCGCCTTTACAACTTTAATGTCAGTATGGCCTAACCTTTCCTTCAATAAAGCCATGAATTCATCTTCGCCCAACTCCATTCCGTTAAATTCCTTGATTCGCGTCTGTAAATGATGATAATCAAGGGGTATGTCCTTCCTAACATACCATTCAAAATCATACCAATCACGGCCCTTCACTCGAGTCTTCCAATTACGGAATGCTAAAGCGTGCATTTTCCCAGCAAATAAGCACGGCAACGTAAGGCATTTTACCATAAACGGATATGGATGTTCCAGTTTTCTTAGCTCTGTCTGAAACTCCAAAGGAGGCTTGACATCAATCTCGATCTTTACCTTCACGCTCTTTTCCGTCTGGAAACTGAGATTGTATACATCTGTTTCGTCCTTCAAAAAAGCGGATTCCACCTTGCCTAAAGTCATTTTGTCTTTTTTTGTGATAACCACATCTCGTCCTGCCAACTTAAACTCGTCAACAATGGCTTGAAAATAGTTCTCAAGGTGAAACGACGGGTCTTCTCTCAACAATGTAAAATCCATATCCTCAGAATAGCGCTTCATCCCATGGAAAATACGCAGACAAGTACCGCCATAAAACGCCGCCTTGTCGAAAAAGCCGCCCCGATGAAGTCCTGCCAAAGCAATCTGTTGCGTCACCTCGTACTTGGCGTTCCATAGTCCTTCTTGAGACAGAGCACCATATTGTTCCAACATTTGATCAAAAACCGTATTCATGATTCTATAATTTTAATCAGCTGATTTATCATAGTCTTCTTTTTCCCCACCTTCGCATATTCCTTCATAATCCCAGTATCAAAACGAAACAATTCGTCCATATCGAATCGAAGGTCCTCCTCCAGCCAAACCAGAATTTCCTTTCTGTAACGAAGATTCAAGTGAGACGTGCTCGAAATCAAGTCGCACAAAGCCTTCTCAGGCGAAGCAATCAGAAAAGTAGAGCCATCCAAGGTTACAGATCTAACACCTATCGGAAAAACCTTTTCATTTGTATGGACATATTCAAACCACGACAAGGTGTTGTGAAACATCCTGCTGCGTCGTGTAGTCATTGACGTTACCACGAAAACCCTTTCGGGAATCAGACCATAGAACCTTAAAGCGTATTGAAGCGAAACATACGAAGGTCCATAGATATGATTGGCCATTAACTCTTCTGAAACTTGTTGCCCTGTCAAGTCAGGATTTGTCACATACCATCCTTTCTTCAGCCGAATCAACTCTCCACGCTTTTCCATCGCACTGATTTTGTCGTGCTTGCTCTTGATGTTGGGAAACAATGAGGCCACCTCGGCGAAAGATGTTGGCACATTCCCAAATTGCAATAATGGATTGGTCCTCTTCATTGAACAAACTATATTTAGGTACAGAAAAGGAAGAATTATTTCCATTTCTGTACTGCAAAAATAGTAAAATTTTGCATACCTAATCGATTTTTTCTCGATTTACTATGCAAAATTTTGCTTTTTTATTCAAAAAATCAAATTGCAGGGGCAAAAAACTATTGTTTTTCCCCGGTTTTTAAACAGAAAAACTTATTTTTGCGGCGCGAAAAACCTTTTGCGCCGATGTAAACACAGTATTCACTTTTAAAAGAAAGGGGGAAAGGCCTATGATTAACAGCCTGAAAATCGGGAACTTGACCTGGCGTCATCTCAACAACCCAACGGAAGAAGACTTCGAATTCCTGAAAGACCGATTTCATTTCCACCCTTTGGACATCGAAGACTGTAAGTCGGTCAACCAACGCCCAAAAATCGACATCTACGACGATTATTACTTCCTCATCCTGCATTTCCCGAACTTCGACCGTCAGAACAAGTTCGTGAAAATCAAGGAGGTGAAGATCTTCTGGGGCAAGGACTACATCATCTCCATCGAGAAGAACCCCTGGGGCGTGTCGCAGCTCTTCGAGGAATACGAGGAACGCATCCAAAACGGTGAGGAGATGAACCTCCGCAACTCCGACATCCTCCTCTACCGCATCCTCGAGAAGCTGATGACCGAGTCGGTGTACCTGCTGCGCAAGGTCGGCCTCGACGTCGAACTCATCAACCGCGAGCTGCTGCAAGAGAAACAGGTGAAGATCATCGAACGCATCAGCGTGACGCGCAAAAACCTCATCCTCATCAACACCATCTTCAAGCCGCAACTCAGGCTCTTCCACCTCTTCGAGACAGGTAAGGTGACCGGCTTCACCGACGACGTGGAATATATGGAAGACTACTGGGGCAACATCCTCGACTACCTGCAGAAGGTATGGGACATGACCGAGGACTACGAGGAATTGATCGAGGGCCTCTCCATGACCTTCGACTCGATGCAGACCAACAAGACCAACGAGACGATGAAGATCCTGACCCTTGTGTCGACCATCATCCTGCCTCTGACCTTCATCACCGGCCTCTACGGCATGAACGTCACGCTACCCTTGGCAGGTTATGAATGGGCCTTCTGGGCCATCATGGGGTTCATGGCCTTGGTCGCCACAGGATTCTATATCTATTTCAGACACAAAAAGATGATGTAGGGACACACCGCGTGTGTCCGCATCACACCGCGTGTGTCCGCAAAAACGCAAACGGTTGTTTTGCGGACGCACGCCGTGCGTCCCTACAATCATCATTTTACAATTAATTTTTCGTATTTAACAACCGCCCCATTCCGTAGGACCTTGACGATATAGCATCCTTGTGCCAAATCATCAGGCAACGTCATGACACAGTCATCGCCAATAACACAATTGGCCTTCAGTACCGTGCGGCCGCACAGGTCATACAGCACCACGCCATCGATAGCGTTGCCGCTCACACGGAGCGTCTGTCCATGCTCGACGGGGTTGGGAAAGATTGCCACCGACTCTTGCGTATCCTCCACGGTGTTCCATGTCGGATCCCAAATCATACGGGCATATTCCGGGTGGTCGACGAAGGGGTTACGGTTGTGTTGATATTGGCTGTAGATGGCGTTGTTGCGGTTGATTTCTTTCTGGCTGACGGGGTCTTGTTCGTTCCAGCGCATCAGCATCTGTATGGCCCAGGACTTGATCTCGCTCTTGGTAGTCATGTCGCTGGTGCTCCAACTGGCGTCCTCGGTGTAGTAGCGCACGCTCATATACATGAGGGCACGGGCGAAGTCGCCCTTGTATTCGTCGATAGGCTCAAACACCGTCCCCGTGAAGCCCGGGGTCTTGCAGGTTCCCAGTTTCGATCCGTTTTGCGAAGTCCACGAGGCCGAACGCACCTCGCCAAAGGCGTTGTTGCCGCGCTTGTTGTTGACGAAGCCGTCAGTGGGGAAAAGATGGTGCAGGTCCGTCTTGGCAGTGGCGTCGGTGCCAAACCAGCTCTGCGGCCACGAGTGCTCGCGGTTATAGCAGTCGCCTTCGCTGTCATACGAGCCGCAGTTGTCCTGGCCTAGGTAATAGGTGTATGGCGGCGTGCCACCCGGACGGTCGGAGTACATGTCCCACACCACGCCGTTGCCTTTGTTGTCAGTACTCCAGAAGGCATCCATAGTGGCCGAATACGAGATGGAGGTATGGCCCTTGATGATGTTGTGGAGCGCCGCCTTCAAGGCGTTGCCGCTCAAGCCGTTGGCAGAGTTATAGTAATTGGAAGGTGCCTGCGCCGTAGCAAACAGCGCAAAGGACAAAGCCACTACGAAAGAAAACAACTTTTTCATCACCTAAAATTATCAATTGTCAATTATCAATTTTCAATTCTAAATTAAATCCGTAAACAAATACAATATCGCAATCACCACCATAAACACCGCGGCGGCAAACTCGACAAAGCTCACCTTCTTGAGGATGCCCGGGGCGAAGTCGATGCGTACGGTGAAGAAAGCCCACAAAAAGCCTGCCATGGTAACAGCCAAGAAAAACCATTTGCCGAAGGGCATATAGAACTCGCTCACCAGCCCATAGAGGAAGGTGTTGACGGAAGCGATGGTGGTCAGCAACACGATGTCCCTGTCGGAACTGACGGTGTACATCATCTTGCCTTTCAGGATGCGGATGGAGTCGACGAAGAGCTTCACCGCCACCACGAGCATCATGGCAAACACCATATACTCAGCGATATAGGTGAAGAGATGCGCCATCAGGCGGCTCAAGCCGCTTCCCCAAAGGGCCATGACGCCTTGGCTGAGGCCGAAGGTTAAGGGGATCCAAATCTTCTGCAAAGGCTTGTCGTCGGCCCGCACCAAGCCCACCGAACGTGGCACCACGCTGGAGGTCAGGCACAGGACGAATAGGATACCGATAACTATAAATGATGCTGACATATCAAGGGCAAAATTACATAAAAATTCCGGACTCACATGATTCCCAATACAAAAATGCCGCAGCCCACCGCCTAGGAGATTGCGGGTCAAGCCCGCAATGACGGCTAGAAAAAAGCATAGTCCACTGAGAACGGGAACGCCTAAACCCAACTGGGCTGGGCGCGCGGGCCCGGCCGACATGCGGGGCAGCGCCTGCAAGAGACGGCTAAGGGCTTGACCCTCACGGAGCAGCGCTTGTCGTTTGAATTTCAAAATTGTAGAGACGGTGCATGCACCGTCTCTACAATTTTGAAATTGAATCATCCCAGTCTCTTAAACTGGCAAGTGAAATGCCTCATCAGCTCGGCTTCCCAGGTGATCTCGAGGCCGCGCTTGATGCTGTCGCGACGGTCATACACGTTCTTCAGGGCGGCTGCAATCACGTCCATGTGGTTGTTGGTGTAGACACGGCGCGGGATGCAGAGGCGCACGAAGTCGTTGCCGCCGAAGCGGTTCTCACGGGTGACCGGGTCGCGGTCGGCCAAGACGTAGCCAATCTCGCAGGCACGGATGCCGGCTTCGAGATACAGCTCGCAGGTCAGCGTCTGGGCGGGGAACTCCTCCTTGGGAATGTTGGTCAGCACCTTGTCGGCGTCGACGAAGATGGCGTGGCCACCGGCGGGGCGCTGATAAGGGATGCCGTATTCATCCAGTTTGGCGGCGAGGTAATGCACCTGCTTGATGCGGGTCTCGACCATCTCGAACTCGATGTTCTCCTTCAGGCCGACGGCCAGGGCGTCCATGTCGCGGCCGTTCATGCCGCCGTAGGTGAGGAAGCCCTCGAAGGGGATGCAGAACAGCTTGGCACCTTCGTACCAGTCTTTCTTGTTGGTGGCGATGAAGCCGCCCATGTTGACGAGGGCGTCCTTTTTGGCGCTCATCGTCATGCTGTCGGCGTAGCTGAACATCTCCTTACAGATTTCCTTCAAGGTCTTGTTCTCGTAGCCCTTCTCGCGGGTCTTGATGAAGTAGGCGTTCTCGATGAAACGGGCGCTATCGATGTTGACCGGCACGCCGTATTTGTGGCACAGGGCGCAGGTCTCGCGGATGTTCTCCATGCTCACGGGCTGACCACCGACGGTGTTGTTGGTGACGGTGAGGACGAAGAACGGCACGTTGCCTTGGTTCTCTTTCAGTACCTTCTCGAGCTTCTCGAGGCTGACGTTGCCCTTGAACGGCACTTCGAGCTGGGTGTCGTAGGCCTCGGGCACGGTGACGTCGATGGCGAAGGCCTTACGGCTCTCGATGTGACCTTTGGTGGTGTCGAAGTGGGCGTTGCCCGGGATGATCTGGCCAGGCTTCACGAGGTAGGAGAACAGCACGTTCTCGGCGGCGCGGCCCTGGTGGGTGGGGATGACGTACTCAAAGCCGGTGATCTCGGTGATGGTGTCCTTCATGTGGTAGAAGGAGCGGGCGCCGCCGTAGCTCTCGTCGCCCATCATCATCGCGCTCCACTGGCGGTCGCTCATGGCGCCGGTGCCGCTGTCGGTGAGCAGGTCGATGTAGACATAGTCGGATTTCAGCATGAAGATGTTGTTGTGGGCCTCTTCGAGCCACTTTTCGCGTTGTTCGCGGGTGGATTTGCGGATGGGTTCAACCATCTTGATTTTCCACGCTTCTGCAAATGGTAATTCCATGATTTTTAATTATTTAGTTGTTCGGTTTAAAGTTTAGTGTTTAGAGTTTAGAGTCAGTGGTAAGTTGAGAGTGGTAAGTTGGGAGTGTTTTTTTGTATGGGTTTATGAGGCTTCAACCCTTGTCGTCATGGCGGACTTGATCCGCCATCTCCTATGCCGAAAGGATTCCCTGTCTCTAAGGAGATTGACTCGCTTCGCCTCGTCGAATCGGGGATTTGCGGGTCTTACGCCCGCAATGACGCCTAAAAAAAACAGCATACTCCTCATTTTTGAGGTCTCATTTAGAACCTGTCGCGTTCCTTGATGTTGAGGTAAACCCTATTGCCAAAGATGTGGGGCATATTTACAAACAAATGTGTTTCAAAAACGCTTCAAAGGTAGGGAATATTTTAATACGGCAAGCGGTTTGGGGAGAAAAATCTGAAATTTGAGTTGGCAGTTGTTCAGTTGTCAATCAGCCTTTTTGCCATGTTTTTCGGCTTTTTTGCAAATTTCTTCGGCAAAGAACTTGCCATATCGGATTTATTTACTATTTTTGCAATTAATATTTTATTATTATTTATAACAAAAGCATAAAAATGTGTACTTAAGCATAAACCTCTACTCCCATTGCCAAGGCATGACAAGTAAAGGTTCCAAAATATAAAAGCGAAAGGAATAAAAAACGATGACAACAAATGCACCGACATTGAAAATGCAGTTCTCCTATGCCCAGTTACTCAACTTGGCCCTGCAGCTTGAAAAAGAAGACCGCTACAGGCTATGCAGGGAACTCACCGGAAAAGAGCGCTCGGAAAGCATTAGAGCCTTGCTTGAGGTTTTCCGCACCGATGAGCTTGACGAAAACACCCTCAAAGCCGAATGTGAAGCTGTAAGACAAGAGATGTATGAAGAACGAAATCGTATAATCCTGAACTAAAAACAAATAAAAACATCCAAGAATATGAAAGTTATCGATAAAAACGGCAATGTACTGCTTGATAAACAAACACAACCCGTGAAGAAGACATCGTCCCTTCGGGCAATACGCCATACCAAAGGCGTAAAAAAAACAATCATGCCCGTGGTGATGAGTAAAGAAGAGTTTTTCAATACCGTTATTCCTCAAGCAAATGGGAACGTTCAATAAGAGATACCCTACAGTGGTGGAGGCCTTGCAGGCCGAATGCGATATTTATTCGCTGACCGGCCAAGTGTTTCACACCGACAATGCCATGTGGGACACAGGTGCCACGACCTAATCTTGAATTTTAAATCTTTAAATCGAAAATTATAATTCAAAATAATTATGTATCATTCAAAACAAAACTCTATGAAAAGTAAAACTTTACTACTCTTATTGCTGATGGCAGCAACAGTCTTGCCCCCTACCCTTTGGGGACAAACGACTTTTACCATCGGTACAGGAACGGACTATGCTAAAGGCTCTAGTGGCACTCCCACGCTTGGATCGGTTATGGGTAACACTTATAACTATTATGCCATAACTCAATTCATTTATACGGCGAGTGAGATCTCCACTGCAAGTGGAACGTCAGGGGCCAAAACGATTACTTCTGTGGCATTCTACCATAATGAATACAGTTTCACAAGTAATATCACTATTTATCTGTCCCACACGACAAACTCTACGATAAGCGGCAGCAGTGCTATCACCTCTGGAACAGCTAACTATACAGGTTCTGGTATAACCGTTGGCGGCAGCAGCGCTGGTTGGCAGACCTTTACTCTTGACACCCCGTTCGACTACGACGGAACAAGCAACCTGCTGGTTGTGGTGGTTCGCTCGCATTCATCTGGTTATAAGACTGCTCAAGGCTGGCAATATACATCAACCTCCAGTAACTACCGTTATATTGCAAGAAGTTCAGACACCTCTGGATACGGAACACTCTCCAATGACAATAATTCTTATAGTTATTCACAATCTTACAACCGTCCCAATATTCAAATTGGATATGCTTGCACACCGTATTTTTCCGAAGATGATGGTGACTATATCCGTTATTTTGTTACCTCAGGAGGGGCTTCCAATATCATTAACTACTCTGATGGCTTTAGCACAAATGGCTATGGAAACTACTATAGCAGCTATTCCGTTTCAATTGCTGCTGGAAGAAGTATCAGCTTTGCTACGTTACCACCACCTAATAACAACTATGGTTACGGGTATGCTATATGGGTTGACTGGAACCATGACGGAGACTTTACCGATTCAGGCGAGCGGGTGGCTGCAACATCTAGTACAACTACCGGTCCTTTTACAGGTTCCTTTTCTGTACCCTCTGGCACTACTCCAGGAGACTATCGCATGCGTGTCTTACTGACATATGGTGTGGCCTCTCCAGACGACCCTTGCCTTTCAGATTATTACGGCGAAGCCGAAGACTACAAACTGACAGTAACTGCCTACGCCCCATGCGACAAAACCATCCCCTACACCTACGGCTTCGAGGATGCTGCGGACTTAATCAGTTGCTGGGCAACAGTGGATTGCGAAATTGACTATAGCCAGGGTTTAAGTGGAATTATTTATGATTCCGATACAGAGAGCTACGCCTTCTCTATTAGCTCCTTCTGTGGAAGCAGAAATCCTCAATACCTCATATCACCTCAATTGACAGGCGTTGCGAACGGCGTGCATGTTGAATTCTATTACAGAACCATAAGTGAAGCCCCAGAAACATTTGAAGTGGGCTATTCAACCACGGACGACAACGTGAGTAGCTTCACTTGGGTTGACTCTAAGAGCACCAGCTCGCAAACATACGAGCATTTTGCAGCCAACTATATGGCAAATGTGAAGTATGTTGCCGTGAAATATACTACAGAAGACTCCTATTATTTGTACTTGGACAATTTTATTATCGAGGAAGCACCCTATTGTCTTGAGCCGACCAACGTCACGGCCTCTAACGAAACCACCACAGGGGCCAGAATCAGTTGGACAGCCGGCGGCTCGGAATCCCAATGGGATCTCTATTATACAACCAACGCTTCCAACGTGCCTACCGCTTCCACAACGCCAAGCGTCTCTGGCCTTACTTCGACTTCCCGCAACCTGACAGGCCTTTCCCCTGCCACCACTTACTATGTGTATGTGCGTGCTGTTTGCGGCAGTTCAGATAAAAGTGCTTGGAGCGTCCCTTGCACCTTCCACACGGATTGCAACGGCATGTCGCTGCCTTATTCTTACGGTTTTGAAGACGGCGCCTTGACGGTGTGCTGGACCATCATTAACGAGAACCCCGTTTATATGAACGCAGGAGTTACTAACACTTCATCTTACCAAGGAACGTATCATTTGGACCTCCGTCGTGGAACTAGTAATGGCAACCAGATTGTCGTTTTGCCTGTAGTGGCCTCCAACTATGCGCTGAGCGATTACGAAGTCTCTTTCTATGCGAGGTTGTATGCAAGTGGTAGTAATGAAACTACTACTAACAGGCAGTTGGCTGTGGGTGTCATGACCGATCCTGACGACGCCTCCACCTTCGTACAAGTGGGGAGTGCTGTCACGCCTACCGATTCCTACGCAAAATACACATTCGATCTCAGCAGCTACACTGGCAACGGCCAATACATTGCCATCTCGCACACCTCTTCAAATAATGGTCATACCTTCATCGACAACCTTGAGGTGAAGGCCAACAGCTACACGCTTACGCCTACCATCAACCCGAGCGGCGGCGGCACCATCAGCGTCAATAATACTGTCATCAGCGGCCCCACGAGCATCCACGCAGGAGACAATGTCTCGCTCAGCGCCAACCCCGCTTCGGGATACGTCTTCTCAAGCTGGGGCGGCGATGTTTCTGGCACCTCTAGCTCCACGAGCCTCACCATGAACGCCGACCACAACGTGACGGCCAACTTCACCCGCGTCTACACCCTCAGTTGGAACACCCCCTCGAACGGCACAATTACCGTTAAGCAAAACGGCACCACAGTGTCATCTGGGGGGACATACCCGTCAGGCACCCAGTTCACCATCACGGCCACGCCCAGTACAGGCTACAGCTTCGGCAGCTGGACTGCCTCCAGCGGTACCTTGGGTAGCGCCAGCAGCGCCTCTACCACGTTTACCTTAGGCTCTTCCAACGCCAACCTGTCGGCCTCGTTCTCCCTAACAAACTACAACATCACCCTCACCCAAACTTCCGGCGGTACCATCACGGCCCGCGTGGGGAGCGGCTCGGCCACTTCATCCAGCACCACCGCCACCTACGGGCAGAGCGTGACCCTCACCGCCACCCCAAGCTCGGGCTACGTCTTCAACGGCTGGAACGTTACGGGTGTTACGGGAACAGCAGACGGCAACACCTACACCTTCACGATGCCCGCCGGCGCCGTGACGGCCTCGGCCAGCTTCATGCAGCCGCCCACCGTCATCAGCAGCCTCACCGACTGGAACAACTTCTGCGCCGCAGTCAACAACGGTTATAACTATCACAACCAGACGGTGTACCTCGCTGCCGACATCAGCGGTGTCACCAACATGGCGGGTACCTGGGTTAGCGCCAGCAACTATAAGGCATTCTCCGGCACCTTCGACGGCAGCTACAACGGCACCGCCCACTCCATCTCAGTGAGCTTGGGATCCTCTTCCAGCCCCATCTCCGTGCAGGGCGCGGCCCCGTTCCAATGTGTCAGCGGCGCCACCATCCGTAACCTCACGGTGACAGGCAATGTGTACAGCAACCAGCACCACGCCGCAGGCTTGGTGGGCTTTGCAGTCGACGGCAGCAGCAATGTCATCCAAAACTGCCATGTGAGCACCAACGTGACGAATGGCAATAACTACAATGGCGATCAGGGCAACAACTTCATAGGGGGTATCATCGGACACAACCTCGAAGCCACCCTGCGGATTGAAGGATGTGTCTACGACGGCACCCTTACCTCACAAGGCTTCAAGGGCGGTATGGTCGGATTTGGAAACTATAACTCAAACGTCACTATCGTCAATAGTTTCTTCGCTGGTGCATTTTCTCCAAACGGTTATTCCTACGACAACTTCTCTCCCATAGCTTGCCATGGTTCGGGAAGCAATTTCATCTTCACTTTCAGCAACTTCTATTATAACACAGATATTGGAACCTTTAGCGCCTCCGCGTATGAAGGCACGGTTAACGCCTCATATACCACTAACGGCAGAGCCAAGCACGCCTACAGTGTCAGCGGAGTGAGTCCCGTCACCGTGGCCATGAGAGGCAACCCGATTACCAACGGCACCTATAGCGTGAGCGGTATCACCGCCTATAGCACGGGCATCGTCTACGGCGGCACCATCTATGGCGGCAGCGGCGAAAGCCTGGCCCTCACCCTCACGGGCAACAGCGGCAACTACGGCTACCAAACCGACCACGGCACCCTCACGGGCAGCGGCAGCAGCTACAGCCTCGCCATGGAAGCCTACGACACCCAGATCTGGATGGCCCCCACACCTATCGTCATGACCTGTGGCGAGACCTATTCCGGCGACCTGGGCACCTCGGGCATTTGGGATAGCTATCCAACCAGTACTTGTAGCTGGACTGAGACTGGTGAAGAGCATGTCTATGCCTTCACACCCTCAACAACTGCAATCTACACGTACACAACTGCAAGCACTTCGGGCGACCCTGACTTCTTCCTGATGGAATCGAACAGCAACCAAGGCACAAGTCTCTATTGTACTAGTGAAGGCACCAAACAATTCACATTAACAGAAGGCCAGACCTATTACCTTATTTGCGACAACTGCACTGGAAGCAGCTCCGTTGGCTACACGGCCAGAGTTTCGTGCGCGCAATACACCCTCACCTTTAGCGCCGGCACGGGCGGCTCGATGACGGTCCGCAACAACGGCAGCACGGTGTCGTCGGGAGCCGCCTTTGAGCCAGGTACCGTCCTCGACATCACCGCCACGCCCAGCTCGGGCTATGCCTTCAGCGGTTGGACCGTCACAGGCTCAGGCGCCTCGGTGACCTCCACAGCGGCTCCTGTCACCACCTTCACCATGGGCTCGGAAGCCTGCACCTTGACGGCCAGCTTCGTGAACGCCCAGTCCATACCCTACACGGAGAACTTTGATAGCAACGGCTGGACGGAGGTGAACGGCTCGGCCACCAACAAATGGTATCGCGGCAGCCTGGGTGCCAACAACAGCAGCACCGCCGGCTATTACATCTCCAACGACAGCGGTTCAACCAATGCCTATACACTTTCCTCTGCTGCTTCTGTTGTCTATATTTACAAGAATGTGTATTTCCCGGAGGCAGGCACCTACAGCCTCTCCTTCGACCTCAGGCAAAAAGGTGAAACCACATGGGACTGCGTTGGCGCCATGCTCTATTCGTCATCGACAACACCTTCGGCCAGCACTTCTTCCGCTGGGAGCGGTTTGATTAACTGGCCTACTGGCTACTCCGTGATGATTGGCGGCGCCGGCATAGCCTTGAGCGGCGGCAACTGGGTGAGACCCTCGTTTACCTTCGACGTGTCTTCAGCTGGCATCTATAAGCTGACGCTGGCATGGAAGAACGACACCGGCGGGGGTGCGCAGCCTCCTGCGTCAATCGACAATGTGTACCTGACCAAGACCTCGCCCCTCACCATCACCGCCAATCCTTCGGCTGGCGGCTCGGTGAGCGTCACCCAAGGCGAAAACACGGTGTCGTCGGGCGCGAGTGTCGGACAGGGCGAGACCCTCAACATCACGGCTACGGCTGCCAGTGGTTACAAGTTCAACGGCTGGACTGTCAGTGGCTCGGGCGCTTCGGTAGCCAATCCCAACAGCCGCAGCACCACCTTCACCATGGGCTCGGAAGCCTCCTCGCTGACGGCCAACTTCGTGGAGTGGACGATGGATGTCGCCACCAGCCCCGCCTCCACCGAATGCCTGAGCTCAGGCACAGAGGTGACGATGACGGCAAGCCACGATATACCTATTGAATATGCATTCACCAAAACCTCGTCAACCTTTAGCAGTATTTCGGGTTCGCCTGATGGCACATCCTCCAGTACAGGTGACGCTGCAAAATACGAATTCACCCTGCCTTTCGACTTCAACTTGGCAGGCAAGGATTTTGCGCAAGGAACCACCCTTGCCATGCGCGGCGATGGTTTTGTCTGTTTTGGTACTTACTATAATACAAATACGCCTTCGGGCCCTAGCACAACCTATTCCGTGATTTCCCCATTAGGCTACGACCAGAACCTTGTCAGCGGCGAAAGTTACATGTACTACAAAGTAACGGGATCGACCGGAAGCCGCGTGCTTACCATGGAGTGGTATAACATGAAGTCATGGTATTCCACAAATTCCGCTTATAACTGGGCCAACTATCAGGTGAAAATATACGAAGGCAGTAACATCGTGGAACTCTGCTACGGAGCATTCACTTTTAATTATACGAGCACCAAGACTTACACTTATCTTACCGCCGATGGAAGGATGACCAAACTGACGGGTACTTATGCCAATCCTGTAGTGGAGGCCAACACAACAGGTTCAACCACAGCAATCACAGTGAGTTCAGCGGATTTAGCTCCTGCCAACGGCACTGTTTATCGCTTCACACCGCCGACAATCACCTACGCTTGGAGCAATACTGGCACGGCGGGCACGGCCGTCAACAATGTCTACACGGCATCGCCCACCACCAACTCCAGCTATACGGCAAGTGTCACCTACAACGGTGTCACCAGGTCGCAGACTGTGAATGTAACCGTCATTCCCGCCACTCCTTCCAACCTGCAAGCCAGCAACATCACCACCAACAGCGCCACTGTGTCGTGGGATGCCAACGGCGCCAGCAGCTGGAAATACAGCACCAATGGCGGCTCCTCTTGGACCACCACCAGCGTCACCTCGGTGGACCTCACGGGCCTCTCGTTAGGCACGAGCTACACCTTTGTGGTGAAGGCTGTCAATGGCAGCTGTGAGAGCAGCGAGGAGTCAACCACCTTCTCGACGCTGAACGGCTACAACGTCACCGCCACCGTCGTGCCTGCGGGCGCTGGCTCGGTGAGCGGCACGGGCGTCATCCTCCCGGGCGAAGACTTCTCCGTCACCGCCACGGCTGGCAGCAACTATGTGTTCGCCTACTGGGAAGACACCTACGTTTGGCACGGCACCACTTACCACGACATCAGTCTCTATAATCCCTATAACTACTCCGAGGTAGGGGAAGACCACACCCTGGTGGCTCACTTCGCGCCGCTGCAAATCGGCACCGCCACGCAGTGGGACGAGTTCTGCGACGCCATCAACCACAACTTCACCTACCAAGGCCAGACGGTCCTTATGACCGCCAACGTGGGCACGGTCAACACCATGGCCGGTGTCACCTACGGCGAAGAGACGCCTTATAACGGCTACTACAGCAATTCCGACAATGCCTTCCGAGGCATCTTCAACGGCCAGGGCCACACCCTCACCATCGGCCTCAATAGCGGCAGCGGCGACGAAGGACAGAACTTCTACTACATTGCCCCGTTCCGCAAGACCTATGGCGCCACCATCCAGAACCTGAAGGTGACCGGCAACATCACTACCATTAAACAAGGTGCGGGCGGCATCGCAGGCCTGGTGATCAGCACGACCTTCATCAACTGCGCGTGCGAGGCAACGATTACCAACAACTTCACTAGCGGCGACGCCACCTCGGGCGGCTTGGTCGCCGTGGCAAGAAGCGGCTCCAACAGCTTCACCGGCTGCGCCTTCACGGGCACGCTCGCATCAACGCAAAACGCAGGCAACTGGGGCGGCTTTGTGGGCTGGAAAGACAACGGCACCAGTGCCACGGTCGCCATCGACGACTGCGTCTATGCCCCGAGCAGCACAAGCGGCATCAACACGTCAAACTGCCGCACCTTCGTACGCAACAACGCCACCATCACTAACAGCTATTACACTCAAGCCCTTGGCACGGAGCAAGGCAAGCAGCGCTACACCGTCAGCGCCGGCACCAACGTGAGTTCTGTTGCCATCTCAGGCGAAACCACGACTCACGGCGTGAGTGGCATCACGTCGTACAGCGGCAGCAACGGTTTGCTCTACAACGGCACCATCATCGCCGGCGACGGCGACGAGGTGAACCTCACGGTGAACTATAACGGCAGCGTCGCAAGCGGCTACTTTGCCAGATACTCATGCACCTCAGGCAGCACCCTCGACCCCAGCGACGGCAACGACGGCAGTGCCACGCTTGCCACGACGCTCAGCATGGGAGCCGTCAACACCACTATCTCGGCAACCACTGAGGCTTCCACCTTCTTCATCACGGTCGTAGCCAACCCGACCGATGGAGGTACCGTCACGGGACAAGGGACCTATAACAATGGTGATCCTGTCACCATCACGGCCTCGGCCGCCACGGGCTACACCTTTATTAATTGGACGAAGGGTGGCAGCGAGGTGACGACCAGCACCAGCTACGGCTTCAACGCTACGGAGGAGGCCACCTACATGGCCAACTTCAGCCAAAACAACTATTACATCACCTGCTCGCCCAACTCCAGCGCACCGAGCAACGGCTGTTACATCACGAGCAACATCAGCCCGGCGCACTACGACGACCCGGTCACGGTGACGCTGCATGTGGCTGCTGGCTACAAGCTGCAGAGCATCAGCGCCAGCAACGGTGTCTCTCTCACGGGTAGCGGCACCGAAGACGGCGACCAATATACCTTCAGGATGCCCACCAGCGACGTCGCAGTCACGGCCTCCTTCGAGAAGGTCAACTACACCGTCAGCTACTCGCCCTCACAGAGCAGCCCGAGCAACGGTTGCTACGTGTCGGGTAACACCACGGCACAGATGGGCGACGAAGTCACGGTGACCATCCACGAAGGCACAGGCTACCACCTGACTTCGCTGACCTACAATGGCACGGCCATCACTGCCGATGCCAACGACGAATACAAGTTCACGATGCCTGCCGGCAACGTCAGCGTCGAGGCCGAGTTCGCCATCAACCAATACACCATCACCGTAGCAAGCGCAGGCAACGGCACCGTCACCGGCGGCGGCACCTACACCCACAGCCAGTCGGTCACCGTCACGGCCACGGCCAACACGGGCTATACCTTCATCAACTGGACGAGAGGCAACGAGCCGAATGCCGAGGTCATGTCGACCGACGCCAACTACCAGTTCACCGCTGTCGAAAGCATCGACCTGTACGCCCACTTCGA
>Ga0310690_10004213_pt1 | contig 20647 bp, 11 predicted proteins | sample AusTroGonzalo_MG_2_FD_207661 | JGI IMG/M metagenome (GOLD analysis project Ga0310690, IMG submission 207661) | Bovine rumen microbial communities from tropical cattle in Woodstock, Queensland, Australia - Gonzalo_04 (v2) (version 2) | ecosystem: Host-associated > Mammals > Digestive system >...
GCACGATGCAGTACGACACCGTTGAGGAGCTGACAATCGCCCTCAAGGATTATCTGCGGGGAGAGGCGTTGCGCCTAGATGTTCCGTTCAACGGGGAGTTGACGCCACCTGCCATTTTCCGGAATCTGATACAGAATGCGGCCGCAACATCAGCCGACGGGCGATGTGTCGTCCTGATCGACGAATACGACAAGCCGCTCCTCAGGGCGCTCAACACGCCGGCCGTGATCAAGTTCAGGGATTTCTTCAAGCCGTTCTATGGCGTGGTGAAGTACGAGGAGTCCAGGCAACGTTTCACGTTCATCACCGGCGTGAGCAAGTTCTCCAAGGTGTCGATCTTCTCAGACCTCAACAACCTCAACGACTGGACGATGGATGCCCGGGCGGCGACGCTCTTCGGCTACACGCACGAGGAGGTGCTGAAGTATTTCCCCGGCTGCATTCATGCGCTCGCGGAGGCGAACGGACTTGATGACGGTGCGGCATTTGAGGAAATCGTCAAGTGGTACGACGGATACAAGTTCCACCCTGCCGCAAGTCCTGTGATCAATCCCGTCTCGCTCGGGCAGTGTCTCCAGAAAAGGGATTTTGCCAACTACTGGTCAAAGACGGCGGTTCCGACGTTTTTGATCGACATCCTGAAGAAGCATCCTCTGGACTTCTCCTCGGTAGACATAACCGACGACCGGCTCGAGGCGTACGAGCCGGATCGGCCTGACATCACGACGCTGCTCTACCAGACCGGATATCTGACGATCAAGGGATTCAGGCAGATGGCGGCCTTGCGCAAGTACGACCTTGGCTTCCCCAACATGGAGGTGGAGAACTCCTTCGTGTCGCGGCTCGTTCCGGCGTATGCCGGGCTGGAGCAGGCCCGTTCGGATTCCGCGCAGTTCGCGGCCTGCGAGGCGCTCTATGCCCATGACGTGCCGAAGTTCGTGAAGGCGCTCAAGGCGTTCTTCTCGGACATCCCCTACGACCTGACCGACCGCCAGAACGAGCAGATGTGGCAGACGATCGTCTACGTGGTTCTCCGTTCCATCGGCCTGAACGCGAACGGCGAGGTGAAGACGAACGACGGACGCATCGACCTCGTGGTCGATTTGCCGAACGATGTCTACATCGTCGAGTTCAAGCTGGACCGTCCGGCCGCCGAGGCAATGGAGCAGATCAAGGGCAAGGACTACGCCGGCAAGTACGCGCTCGCAAAGAAGCGCATAACCCTTGTCGGCATCTCCTTCTCCGCCGAGAAGCGCACCATAGTCGAAGACCTCGTGGAGGTTCTCTGACCAATGGGATCGTGATCGGGTGTGGTTCAGGTAATGGCTAAGACGGTTCTATTCTTCGAGTCGGCGTTCTGCCAGACAAACCAGGCACAGCAGGACGGCGCGCGCCGGTACGCACGGGCGGCGGGATGGCAGCTGCGTACGATCGAATACGGGCGCGCGGCGAGGGACCGCGCCGGCGAATCCGGCGTGAAGGGAAGAGCGGACATCATGAAACTGGTCGCGTTCTGGAAGGCGGACGGGTGCATTGTCGATTGCGGAAACGAGCCGACTACTTTCATGGCAGCGGACTTTAGGCCGTTGCCGACGGTATTCCTCGACCGCAATCCTGACACGATCGAGCCTGGAACGGTATGTGTGAGCAGCGATGCGACGGCGGTTGCGTCGTCCGCCGCGCAGGTGCTTCTCGAACTTGGATTCAGCGACTACGCATACGTCGGCTGGCTTGAGCCTGTCACGTGGAGCGAGACGCGCGAGACGCGTTTCGCCGAGATCGTGCGCCTGAACGGAAAGGCGTTCCACGCATTCCCAAGGCCGACACGGAAAATCTCCGACAGGCGGTTGCATACGCAGCTTGTCGCATGGCTTGCGCATCTGCCCCATCCATGCGGCATTTTCGCGGCAAACGACTACGTGGCGCGTATCGTGCTGGATGCCTGTGCTCAGCTGCGGATCGACGTGCCGACGGAGGTTGCCGTGGTGGGCGTGGACAACGAGGCCCGCATCTGCGAGAACACGCGGCCGACGCTGACGAGCGTCATGCAGGACAACGATCTTGCCGGCTACATCGCGGCGGAGCTTCTGGACGAGCGGATGAAGGGGCGGAAGCCCGCGAGCCGCACGTTTGGCGTGCTGACGGTCGTTCGGCGGCAATCGACCTGCCGCTACAAGCGATACGACACGCGCGTGCTCGCGGCGGTCGAGACGATTCGCCGCCATGCGTGCGAGGGCCTGACGGCGCGGTCCGTCATCGCCGAGATGGGCTGCTCGCGGCGACTGGCCGAAATGCGGTTCCGCGAGGTGATGGGGCATTCGATCCTTGACGAGATCGCCGACGTGCGCCTGACGCGCGCGCGGATGCTCCTGCGCGATTCCCGCAAGACGGTCGAGATGGTTGCCGCCAGCTGTGGATACAACTCGGCTGTCGCCCTCCGCAAGGCGTTCCTCTCGCACGTGGGCGAAACGCTCTCCGCCTGGCGCGCACGCCAGCGTGGCGGCTGATTCTTTAAGAGGCGGTTGAAACGCGACGTGTTCTGTGTTATACTACCCGCGTTATGCCAAATGGTATAATCAATGTAGTACAATTCAAGGAGGTTGAAGATGGAGCCGTTCAAGTTCGGGTGCATCGTAGGCGGAGACCACTACTGCGCGCGTCCGCAGCTCGAAAAGGAGCTGAAGCGCCACATTGTCGGCGGACAGAATCTCGTCATTCAGGGCGAGCGGCGCAGGGGTAAGAGCTCGATCGTCGTGAAATGTGCAAGGAGCATTCGCGGCATGGGGCTTCTCTACGTAGATCTCATGGGCATATCAAGCGTATCGGACTTCTGTCGCCGCGTGGCCGATGGCATCACGGAACTAGACAGGAGCCGGTCTTTCCTGCGAAAGACAGCGGCGCTTCTCGCCTCGCTCAGACCGCTTGTCGTAATCGACCGCGACACGGGGCTACCTTCCATATCTATCGATGCGCGAAGCGCAGACGATCCGTCCAGCGTGCTGACGGTGATGAACATGGTTGTGGCACATGCGAGGGAGCGTAGGATATGCGTCGTGTTCGACGAGTTCCAGGACATTCTTGACGTTCCGGATTCTAGCAGGGTTCTCGCGGAGTTGCGCTCAAAGATACAGTTCCTCGACAAGACGGCGTTTGTGTTCCTCGGAAGCGTGAGGAACAGGATGTCCGAGATATTCTCCCACCCGAGAAGTCCATTCTTCAAATCCGCACTGGAGATTTCCATCGGGGAGATGTCAGACGATTTGTTTGTGGACTTCCTGGTGGAACGTTTCAGGATGGCCAAGAGGTCTGTCGACCGGGATTTTGTGCGGATGTTGACGGCCAAGCTTGACGGTGTGCCTGGAGATGTGCAGGAACTCTGCGATGCTCTGTGGTCGGTCACGCAGGACGGAGATGTTGTTGATGCGTCAAGGCTCGATGCCGCGTACAAGTACGTCTTTGCCCACGAGGGAGGGTCGTATGAGACGTATCTACGGTTGTTGACAATGCCGCAGCGGAAGGTCCTGCGTGCCCTTGCGACAGTCGGCGGGGCTCATGTGAGCTCGGACAACTTTCTTTACGCGGCCGGAAGCCACAACGCATCGTCGGTGAAGAAGTCCTTGTTGCGTCTTGTGAATGTCGGCCATGTGTATCATTTCAAAGGCGAGTGGAAGTTTGCCAGCCCGTTTTTCTGCGAGTGGGTACGGCGACGGGCCTGACCGCCAACGCATGAGACATCCGCACCTTGCGCATTGGTTGCCGAGTTTTCTTGCGCAATAGTTTCTGTACCGTTAGGTTCTGTATGCTATACTTGCGCGAAGGAAGATTGGCTCATGCATTCATGTATTGTGTGGCTTGAATCCGAACGAGAAAACAACCAGAGAAGGAACGTCTTATGGTAGACAAATCGAGGTTCTGTCGGGCGGGGCGCAAGTTGTGCCTCGCGTTGGGCGTGGTCATGTTCTCCGTGGGCGTCCTGGCGGCCACGCATAACGTCAGCACTGTGACGGAGTTGACGAACGCGATCGCACGCGCGGCCGGCGGAGATACAATCGTGCTCGCGGCTGGCCGGTATGATTTGTCCACGCTCGGCGAGTACAAGAGCGGCACGTCATGGGGTACGATGTCTACGCCTGATGCGAATGCGGGGAAGTCATGCCTTTGGTTCAACAAGCAACTCATGATCGAAGGAGCCAATACGGCTCCGTGGAGCGAAAAGACAGAGGCGCAGGAAACAATTCTCGACGGTGGTGGCGTTGCAAGTATCGTCTATGTCTATTCCGGTAGCGCACGTAGTAGCTCGTTCCATCACGTGACATTCGAGAACGGTGTGGCGGAATCAGGGAAAAATGGCGGTGCGATCTACGCGTTGGGGCCTGCGGGGGATGTCTCTTACCCCAGAACGGGTCTGGTCACCAACTGCGTATTCCGCAACTGCTCGGCATCAAGCGGCGGCGGTACGTATGCCTACAATGCTTATGATTCCCTTTACGAGAACTGCAGCGCCTTGGTGAATGGCGGCGGAGCCTACAGCGAGGGGAGCAACGGCTACAAGAACCAGGCGACGAACCGGTTCGACGGGTGTGTGTTCCGAGGTTGCTCTGCGGATAAAGGCGGCGGACTCTATGTCAACGAAAATCGTGAAACGGAAGGACCCCACGCCGGATACGTGGCCAACTGCGTGTTCACCAACTGCACGGCCGACATGGGAGGTGCCCTGTACGAAAAGCAGGCGGGGATGGTACGCGGCTGCCGTTTTTCATGCAACTCGTCGAAGACGGGCGCGGTCTATGCCGAGAACCTCTTTTCTTCCATATTGACGAACTGCACGTTCGAAGGCAACGTGTCGATTGCCAGCGGCGGCGCGGTCGGCCGTTGGAACCAAGTTGTCGGGTGTTCGTTCACCGGGAACGTCGCCACCAACGATGGCGGTGTGGCAGTCAGTTGCACGCTGGTGGAGCGGTGTGGGTTCACGAACAACGTGGCATTGTGCGTGGGCAAAGGGTCGCAAGGCGGCGGCGCGCTCTCGAACGTGACGGCGCGTTCCTGCATCTTCTATGGGAATTCCTCCACAAAGACTGGCGGCGCGATGTTCAGCGGAAACGCCTCGAACTGCGTGTTCGAGGCCAACAGCAGCACGAACCAAGGCGGCGCGTGCGCCTGGATGGCCGCGACTGACTGCTCGTTCACAGGAAACCAGGCCGGCAATCGCGCCGGCGCCATGTACTACGGCACGGCCATTGGCTGCGCATTCACCAACAACTACTGCGCGAAAAGTGCGCGCGGCGCTGCGTGCGCGTTCGTGACTGCCAAGGAATGCATGTTCTCCGGTGCGGGCGACGTGAGTTGTGGCAGTTACACCCTCTGCACGTTCGACGGCGTCGTTTCGTCTCCCGGTTCCAACCAGCAGAGGTACGTGTTTGACAGCGTACGTAACAGCGGTGCTCCGCTCGCCGTCACCAACTGCCTGGTGGTCAACTGCAACGTCGACCATCTCGTCAACATCGAGGGACGGTACGGCGAGTTCGTCAACTGCACGTTTGCGGACAACACTATCGGCAACGGCAGCACGGTTATCCAGTGCAACCGAGGGACGGACTACCAAAAGAAGGCAAACAACGAGTATCGCTACTTCCCCGGCACGAACATCATCATCAACTGCATCTTCTCCGGCAATAGGCGTAAGGATGGAACCGATGCCGACCTGACGCTCTGGAAATACACCGAAGAGACGGATTTTGGGTATTGTTCGCTCCAGTTCGCCAACTGCCTCTACACGGCGGGCGTGGGTAATTTGTCTCATGCCGATGTCCTCGAAGTGGTTCAGGGCGATCCGCACTTCGTGGCGGGCGACGCGAAATTCCCTGACGTGCCGCACTATGCGATTCGCTACGCCTCGGCGGCGCGGAACGCGGGCATGAACGCCGCCTGGATGGCTAGTGTCACGGACCTTGCCGGCAATGCGCGCGTCAACGACGGCATCGTCGACATCGGTTGCTACGAGTGCTATCTCCCATGCGAGGGAACGATGCTCATCTTCCGGTAGAAACATGACCGGGCACAGAGCACCGTCAACGAAAGGACAGGATAATGAAAGTCAAGAATCTTGTCGTCTCATGTTGTTGCGTCCTTGCGACGCAGGGCGAAACGCGCCTCATGCTGCCCAATCCCGACGGCAACGTGCCGCGTACCGTGCGGTTCGCATACGCGGCGACGGCGTTCAGTCCGTACGGCGTGGTGACGGATGGTTCGCGTTCGGAATACGCCATGCACGACGACCTTGCCGATCTCATCAAGGTGGGTGGCATGGGTTATGAACGTGTGGACTGGGATTGGCGCGTGTGCCAGAAGAAAAAGGGCGGCGCGTTCGACTTCTCGAAGTATGACAAGATCGTGGAGGCCGACGAGGCACGCGGCATTACGGTGTTGCCGATCGTGTACGGTCCGCCGAGCTGGGCGTATCCGGCGTGGCAGAACCTCGACGGCTACGCCGCATTCGTGCGCGAGACTGTGCGTCGCTACGGGAAGCGAATACCTGTGATCGAGGTATGGAACGAAGCGAACATTCCCATTTTCTGGAAAGATCCTAACCCCACGAACTACCTTGCGCTCCTCAAGGCGGCCTACACGGCGGCGAAGGAGGGCAATCCCTCGGTGCGCGTGGCATTGGGCGGCACGTCGGGGTGGGCGCACGGATTTATCCGTTCCCTCTACGCGCTCGGTGCGAAGGAGTACTTCGACATTATGAACGTGCATCCCTACTGTTATCCAAATCCACCGGAGGAACCGTTGAGGAAAGGATTTTCGGAGCTGCGGAAGATCATGACAGAGTACGGCGACGCGAATAAGCCGATATGGTTCACGGAAATCGGCTGGCCCACGCACGAGGTGGACTTTACAGGACCGGGAAATGTCCTGCTCGCGGGGTTAAATACGGCACGTCCGGAAAAGAAGACCTGGAACGTCATCTGTGCCGTATGCAAGCCGGATGACGAGAAGCTGGACCAGCGATTGGCGAAAAGTCTGCTATCCCGTCTCCCCCTAGGATCGAAGGTGCACATGTGTGGTCCAAAGGAGACGTGCGAGCGGCTGGCCGAGGGTGGCTGGGACGCTGTGGTGTATCCGCCGGACGAGTCGTATCCGGCCGACACGCTTGACGCGGTGGTCGAATTCGTGCGTAGGGGCGGCACGCTCATCGACCTCGGCGGCATGCCGATGTGGAAACCCTACCGCAATCTTTCGGACGGTAGCGGGAAGACTTTTCAGCACGATGGCGGACGAGAACGCTTCAAGCGGCTTCGGATCGGGCTCGACTCGTGGTGGCTGCCTGGAAGCCAGCTGCCGAAGGACGATGGCCCGATGTCGGTCTATGCCACGCCGGAGGGACTTGCCGCAGGCGTCAGACAATCACCCACCGGCTTTTCGTGCGGCCACTTCTTCTCGGAGAAGGCGCTGATGCCGGGCGACCGCATGGTGCCGCTGATCGCCGGCACAAATCCGCTCAACGGCAAGCCGGCCGTCGCCGCCTGTACCTATCTGCTTGACAGTGACATGAAGGGACGCGTGGTGGTGTGCGGCATCATGCGGCGAGGCGGTCACACCCCCGTCTCGGAGAGGCTTCAGGGCGTGATGTTCGCGCGGGCGATGGGCATCTCGTTCGCAGAGGGCGTGGAGGCGTTCTTCTGGTTCAGCCTGCGGGCACGTGAGAAGGATCGTTTCTATAGCGAGGACAACTTTGGCATGACCCATGCGAATCTGGTGCCGAAGGACGGATGGCTCGCGAACAAGATGTTCATCACGCAGCGTCCGGCGGGATCGGTGAATCTTGGCGGCGAGTGGCGTAAGAACGGACTCTACTTCCCGCAGTGGAAACGCCCTGACAGGAAGATTGGCGGAATGATCTGGACGGATCGAGCTGCGCGTGAGGTGACACTCACATTCGATGCGGACAATGTCGTGTTCCATGACATGTGGGGTAAACCAGCGGTTGTGCATGGCACGGGCCGCACGTGCCGTATCGCGATTACGGATGAACCGGTATACTTTACGGGCGGCCGACTGATCTCCGCGTTGCCGATCCCGTCGGAATCCGGCGCGACCCTCCCGATGTCGGACAGCCATGGTGCATTGACAGACTGCACGTTCCTCGACTGGAACAACAGCGGCACGGACTGGTTGCATGCCGCGCTGTCCTCTAGGCCCGTAGCCCTGGACTGGGACGGTGACGGCGACTTGGACCTCCTCGTGTCCGCCTCGTGGAGGACGCCTCGCGCCGGAACATGGCTTTTTGAGAATCCCGGCGCCGCCGGACGTATGGAGGACGGCCTGCCGGTGTTCAAGCCTGGTCGGCGCGTGGACGACACATACTTGGCGCTGTCCGTGAAGCTCATGTCCGATGGCAGGACGGTCGCGGTTAGACCCGGCGGCATCGCGCGTGATTTCACCAAGACCGGCATGGCGGGGTTCGAGCCGGTGGTCGGCGTGCCGCCGAACGTCCACTGGAGCGGTGGGCGGAACAACAACTGGGACATCGCGGATTATGACGGCGACGGGCGTGACGATCTGATCATCAGCATCGGCGAGTGGGGGACTTACGGCTGGGACAACGCCTACACGGTCGGCGGCGCGTGGACAAATGGTCCGTTGCGCGGATTCGTGTACTGGGTACGCAACGAGAGCCGGTGCGCAGAGGCGACTGCCAAGGGGCCGTGGGGCAAGCCACAGCGCGTATGCCTCGAGAACGGCCTGCCGCTCGAGACCTGGTGCAGCCCTTGCGCGCTGTTGCGTGACTGGGACGACGACGGGGATCTCGACATCGTGGCCTGCGACTTCATGGGCAATTACCTGTACTTCGAGAACGCTGGTTCGCGTAAGGAGCCGGTGTGGCGGCTCGGACGGCATCTGCGCGCGCCAGACGGCACACGACTGCACACCGAGCTTTGCATCCCGTCGATCACGTCCGCAGACTGGGACGGGGACGGAAAGATGGACTTCCTTTCCGGCGAGGAGGACGGGCGCGTGGCCTGGTACCGAAACACGGGGCACCTCGCCGAGGGGATGCCGGTGTTTGAGAAGGGGAGGTTCTTCCGGCAGGAGGCGGAGCACATGACGCTGGGTGCACTCTGCACGCCGTTTGCGGTAGACTGGGACGGCGATGGCGACCAGGACTTGATCTGCGGGGACTCTGCCGGACATGTGGCCTTTATAGAGAATCTGTCGGGTCCGCGCGCGGCGAATCCGCGATGGGCGGCACCGGTGTTCCTGTCGGCGCGCGGCAAGGCACCGGCGAAGCCAGATGCCGCGACGGGAGGCGTCGTGTCGCTTGATCCGATTCGCATCATGGCGGGGCCGAACGGATCGATACAGGGACCATGCGAGTCGGAGTGGGGATACACCTGCCTCAGCGTTGCTGACTGGGATGGCGACGGCCTGCCGGACGTGATGGTGAACACGATCTGGGGCAAGCCGCTTCTGTTCCCGAACGTCGGATCGCGGATGACGCTGGGCGAGCCGCGCGGCGTAGAAGTGGAATGGTCAGGCGAGCAGCCGCGTCTGGGCTGGGGCTGGACGACGCCGCAGCATCTGGCCAACCCGAAGGAACTGCTCACCCAGTGGCGCACAACGCCTGTGATGGCCGACTGGAACGGCGACGGACTTGTCGATCTGCTGATGCTCGACCACGAGGGCTATCTCGCCTTCTTCGAGCGGGCGCGCGCTTCGGACGGGCGGCTCATCCTGAAACATCCCCAACGCGTGTTTCTGGATGCGGACGGGAAGCCGATGCGGCTTTCGGGACGCTGGCGAGGGGGAAGCGGAGGTGGCTCCGGCCGAAGGAAGCTGTGTCTCTGCGACTGGGACGGTGATGGCAGGACGGACATCATCCTCAACGGGAAGCGCAACGTGACGATCTGGCTACAGACTGGCGTGAAGGACGGAACGTGGCGCTTCCGCGAGACGAAGGATAGTCTCTCCGACTGGTTCGTCAACTCTCATGACCCGCAGCCGACGGCCTGCGATTTTGACGGAGACGGCGTGCCCGATCTTATCGTCGGTGCGGAGGATGGCTACTTCTACCATTTCCGCAACCCGCGTTCAAGACCCTTGCCATGACAAGGAGGTCGTTTATATGCCTCTTGAATATGAAGGCAAAGTGAAGTTTGAGGAAGATATCATGAAAAAATCAAAAGTGTCGATTTGTCCGCTTCGGGGCGTCGTGCCGCCACTTGTCACGCCGCTCAGGGCGGATGGTCGCCTGGATGTGCGCGGACTGCATCGACTGGTGGAGCATGTCTTGGACGGTGGCGTCAACGGTCTTTTTCTGCTTGGGACGACAGGTGAGGCGACAGACCTTGAATATGGACTTAGACGTGAACTTGTAAAGCGGACATGCGCACTTGTCGCAGGGCGCGTGCCCGTCCTTGTGGGCATCACGGATACGGTGCTTGCCGAGTCGCTTCGCATGGGCGAATATGCCCGTTCATGTGGCGCGGATGCTCTTGTCGCCGCGCCGCCATACTACTTCGCCGCCGGACAGCCGGAGCTGCTAGCCTATTACCGAAAGCTTGCCGACAGCCTGCCGCTGCCGCTCTTCCTCTACAACATGCCCTCGCAGGTGAAGGTGTCGATCAACGTCAAGACGGTCGCCGCGCTGGCGGAGCATCCGAACATCGTCGGGCTGAAGGATTCGTCCGGCAACATTGGCTACTTCAACGCCTGCCGCTACGCATTGCGGGATCGTTCTGACTTTGCGATCTTGATGGGACCGGAGGAGGCGCTGGGCGAAGTGGTGCTCATGGGCGCGTCCGGAGGCGTGGCGGGCGGTGCCAACATGTTCCCTCGTCTGTACGTCGATCTGTACGAAGCCGCGCTGGCGAAGGACGTGGACCGCGTGCGCGAGCTGCAGGAACGCGTGATGCGCGTCTCTTCGCTCATCTATGGCGTGGGGCACCACAATTCCAGCTTCGTGAAGGGCGTGAAGTGCGCCCTCTCGCTCCTGGGCATCTGTTCCGATGCGCTGGCCGAGCCGCGCGAACCTTTCAACGCAGAGGATCGGGCGAAGATCCGTGCAGGTCTCGTCAGGCTGGGGGTGTTGGCGCAATGAGAACGATCGACCTTTTCATTCTCGCCGTCTACCTTGTGGGGGTGACCGTCTTCGGTTGCTCGTTCTACTTCAGGAAGAGCGCGAAAGGGACGTCCGGTTTTGTCGCCGGGGGCGGACGCGTCCCGAGCTGGGCGATCGGCCTTTCGATCTTTGCGACGCTCGTCTCGTCCATATCCTTTCTTGCGCTGCCCGCAAAGGCGTTTGCGTCGAACTGGAACGCGCTCGTGTTCTCCTTCGCCGTTCCGCTCGCGGCGGTCGTGGCGGCGGTGGCGTTCGTGCCGCTCTACAGGAACTTGAATTCCGTTTCCGCGTATGCGTTTCTGGAGAGGCGCTTCGGGCCGTGGGCGCGGATGTACGGCAGCGTCTGCTTCCTCGTGATGCAGACGGCGCGTTCGGGCGTCATCCTGTATCTTCTGGCGATTCTGCTGAAGACGCTTTTCGGCTGGTCCGTACCCGCGATCATCCTTGTCGTCGGTCTGGCGACGTGCGTTTACTCTATGCTGGGCGGCGTGCTGGCGGTGATATGGACGGACGCGATACAGTCGATCGTGCTGGTCGCGGGAACGCTGCTCTGCATCGGCGTTCTCGTGCTCACCATGCCGGACGGCCTCGCGTCGGCGGCATCGCGCATCTGGGCGGAGGGGAAGCTTTCGCTCGGTTCGCTATCCCTCTCCGACTGGGCCGGCGAGACGTTCTGGGTCACGTTCATCTACGCGATGTTCATCAATCTCCAGAACCTCGGCATCGACCAGAGCTACACGCAGCGCTACATCTCCGCAAAGGACGGCCGGGACGCCGTGAAGTCGGTCTGCTTCGGAAGTTTCCTGTATCTGCCGGTCACGTTCTGCTTCGTCGCCATCGGAACGCTGCTCTGGGCGTACTACACGGGACGGCCCGGTGCCCTGCCCGACGAGATTGCGGCTGTCAAGGACTCCGTGTTTCCGTACTTCATCGTCCATTCCCTGCCGCCGGGCGTGACGGGGCTTCTGGTCGCGGCGATCGCGGCGGCGGCGATGAGCACCGTTTCAGCGACGCTCAATTCCGGCGCGACGGTGATCATGGAGGACTGGTTTCGCCGCTATGTCCGGCGCGATGCGTCCGAAAGGTCGTGCGTCCTCGTGCTCCGCTCTTCAACCATAGTTCTTGGCGTGGCGTCCATTGCGATAGCTTTTGCGGTCATCGGTGTGGAGTCCGCGCTTACGACATGGTGGATGCTGCAGAGCGTCCTTTCCGGCGGAATGCTGGGGCTGTTCCTGCTCGGATGGGCATCTCGGCGCGTGAGCCCGGCGCAAGCCGGCGCGGCCACGTTGCTGGGTGTGGCGACGGTCGCATGGGTGGTGTTCTTCCAGAAGTCGTTGCACCCCAATCTTTCGATTGTCTTCGGCACGAGCGTACTGCTCCTTTCGGGGTTAGGCCTTTCATGCCTGAAAAGGGGCCGCGCGTGACGGGGGGCCGCGCCATTGTGTTCGACTATGGCGGTGTTCTGGCGCGATGGCCGGAACCGTCGGACTTCTCGCCAGTTGCGGAAGAGATCGGCCTTACGTGGCAGATGTACCGCGAGGGCTTCGCAAAATACCGCCGCGCTTACGATGGCGGAGAGATTTCATGCCGTGAAATGTATGCGCGGATTCTCGCCGACAATGCGCTTGCCGCCGCCGACAGCGCTCTTGTGCGCCTTGTGCGGGCGGACGACGAAAGCTGGACTCATCCCGTCCCGGAGACGCTTGCGTGGATGAAGGAACTGAAGGCGGCGGGCTTCAGGATCGGCATCTTGACAAATATGGCCGCCTCCTACTTCCGCGACTGGTTCTCGCGTTTCTTCGCCGAGCATGTCGCGCTTGCCGACGCGCTTGTCGTATCTGGCGTCGAAGGCATTACGAAACCCGATCCGGCGATATACCGGCTGATGGAGCGGCGGCTCGGCCTTACGCCGCAGGAACTCGTCTTCATGGATGACATGCCGGGCAATGTCGCCGCCGCCCGATCGCTCGGCTGGAGCGCGTTTCGCTTCACGACATGCGATGCGGCGCGCATTGAACTGGAACGTATTTTGTCAGACGGCATTAAGGAGTCATAAATGGACATGACAACGAAAAATGGTGGTTTCCTTGGAATTGAACTCGGCTCGACGCGCATCAAGGCCGTCGTGATCGACGGCTCGGGCGCGGTTCAGGCGTCCGGCACGTTCGCGTGGGAGAACAAGCCGCTGTCCGATACAGTCTGGTCCTACGACCTGGCCGACGCTCGCGTCGGACTCGCCGTTGCCTACGCCGCCTGTGCGGACGACTATGCCGTCCGGCATGGTGCGCGTCCCTCGCGCTTTGACGCCATCGGCATCTCCGCCATGATGCACGGCTATCTCGTGTTTGACGGCGACGGACGGCAGCTCGCCCCGTTCCGCACGTGGCGTTCGACCAATGCGGCAAAGTCTGGCGCGGCGCTCTCGTCCCTCTTCGGCGTCCACCTTCCGAACCGCTGGCCCGTCGCGCAGCTCTACCAGTCCATCATCGACGGCGAAGAGCATGTCGGCCGCATCGCCTTCCAGACGACGCTTGCGGGCTACATCCATTATCTGCTGACGGGACGCAAGGTGCTGGGCTTCAATGACGCTTCCGGCATGTTCCCGCTTGACGCGAACACGAAGGCATATGATGCGCGCCTTGTCGAACTGTTCAAGGAAAAGACTGGCTTGAATGTTACGGAGTTCTTTCCCGAGGTTCTTCCTGCAGGCGCGGATGCGGGCTGTCTCACGGAGACGGGCGCACGGCTTCTCGATCCGTCCGGAACGCTTGAACCGGGCATTCCGCTCTGTCCGCCGGAGGGCGACGTCGGTACCGGTCTTGTGGCGACGGGCGCCGTGCGCCCCGGCATGGGCAGCGCATCCGTCGGCACGAGCGTGTTCGCCACGGTGGTTCTCGACCGGCCCATCGAAAAGACCAACCCGCACATCGACTTCGCCTCCACGTCGGCCGGTGACGACGTGGCGATGGTCCACAGCAACAACGGCTGCGGAGAGCTCGACAAGTGGGTGGCGCTCTTCGGCGGCGACTACGGTGAGCTTCTGAAGGAGGCGATGGAGAAGAGCGACCCGGACTGCGGCGGCGTCCATGCGACCAACTGGATCGCCGCCGAACCGCTCATCGGCGAGGACGCTCCCGATCCCTACCTTTCGCACACGCCTGATGCGCACCTCACCCGCGCGAACATCATGCGCGCCCAGCTCAATGCCGTGTTTGCGACGCTCGCGAAAGGCGTTGAGATGCTGGCGGCGCAGGGTGTCCGGATGACGCGCTTCATCGGCCACGGCGGACTCTTCAAGACGCCCGGCGTTGCGCAGAAGGTGCTGGCGGACGCCATCGGCATCCCTGTCGATTGCCCGGCCACGGCGGGGGAGGGCGGCGCGTGGGGCATTGCCGTGCTTGCCGCCTACCGGGTGCACCTTCTCGCTGGCGGCGCCCTGCCTCTTGTGGACTTTATCGAAACGATCCAACACTGAAGGAGAAACGAAATGAACACCGTCTGGACAAGCAATCCGTTCCCCAAGGTCGGCATCCGCCCGATTATCGATGGCCGTCGGCGCGGCATCCGCGAATCGCTGGAGGCGCCGACGATGGAGATGGCGCGAAACGCCGCAGCGTTCATTTCCGCCAACCTCCGCTATCCCGACGGCACGCCCGTCCAGTGCGTCATGGCTGACACGGCGATCGGCGGCGTGGCCGAAGCCGCCGCGTGCGCGAACAAGTTCCATGCCGAGAACGTGGGCGTGTCGCTTTCCGTCACGCGCTGTTGGTGCTACGGCACCGAGACGATGGACGCCGATCCGCAGATTCCGAAAGCCGTGTGGGGCTTCAACGGCACGGAACGTCCCGGTGCCGTCTACCTCGCCTGCATGCTCGCGGGTTACGCTCAGCGCGGCATGCCGTGTTTTGGCATCTACGGGCGCGACGTACAGGACGCCACCGACATGACGATCCCAGCCGAGGTGCAGGAGAAGTTGCTCCGCTTCGTGCGCGCGGGGCTTGCGGTCGCCCTCCTGAAGGGCAAGAGCTATCTTTCCGTCGGGTCGTCGTCCATGGGCATCGCGGGTGGGTTCCTGAACGTGGCTTTCTTCCAGGACTATCTTGGGATGCGCCCCGAGAACATGGACATGTGCGAGGTGGAGCGGCGCATCGCCGAGGGCATCTACGACAAGGACGAGTACGCGCGCGCCCTCGCGTGGGTGAGGAAGAACTGCCCGGAGGGGAAGGACTTCAACCCGAAGCATCTCGTCAAGAGCCGTGCCGCGAAGGACACGGACTGGGAGTACGTCGTGAAGATGGCGATCATTCTGCGCGACATGATGGTGGGCAATCCCGTTCTTGCCGAGATGGGCTACGGCGAAGAGGCCGTGGGACGCAACGCGCTTGCCGCCGGATTTCAGGGACAACGCCAGTGGACCGACCACTGGCCGAACGGCGATTTCGCGGAGGCGTGGCTCAACACGTCGTTCGACTGGAACGGTCCGCGCGAACCGTTCACGTTTGCCACCGAAAACGACACGCTCAACGGCGTTTCGATGCTCTTCATGCATCTCCTGACGAACCGCGCGCAGCTTTTCGCCGACGTGCGCACGTTTTGGAGCCCGGACGCCGTGAAGCGCGTGACGGGCTGGAAGCCTACGGGCGGCGCGAAGAACGGCTTCATCCACCTCATCAACTCCGGCGCGGCCACGCTCGATGCGACGGGCGCGATGAAGGAGAAGGGTCGCCCCGCGATGAAGGAATGGTGGAAGATCACGGAAAAGGACATGTCCGCCGTGACGAAGGCGACGAAGTGGTGCCCGGCCGCGCTCGAGTATTTTCGGGGCGGCGGTTACTCGTCGTCGTTCACGACGGCGGGCGGCATGCCGATGACGATGATCCGTCTTTCGCTCGTGAAGGGCCTCGGGCCGATCCTGCAGATCGCCGAGGGCTGGAGCGTGGCCCTGCCGAAGGTCGTCCACGAGAAACTGATGCTCCGCACGGACCCGACGTGGCCCTGCACCTGGTTTGCGCCGCGCATCACGGGCTCCGGCGCGTTCAAGGACGTCTACAGCGTGATGAACGGCTGGAGCGCCAACCACGGCGCGATCAGCTACGGGCACATCGGCAAGGACGTGACCGCGCTTGCTTCTCTTCTGCGCATCCCTGTCGCCATGTCCAACGTGGCGGACGCGGCCGATTGCCGCCCGCACAGCTGGGGACTCTTCGGCGCGGACGACCCGATCGGCGCCGACTACCGCGCCTGCGCGGCCTACGGGCCGCTTTACTGACGATTTGTTGTCTTTGTTCGCAAGCTGTTTTTTTGTTCGTGAGGTCGGCGGTCGTCCACGGCACGGGTCGCACGTGTCAGATCCAGGTGACGGGCGAACCCCTCTATTTCACTGGGACAGGGTGACATCCTTGAACGGGATGCGATATGTGCTTGATGTCGCCACAAGTCCTCGGGGGAAATAGTATCTCCTATTCTGGATTTTCGGATTTAGGAGATATTTTGCGACAGGCGATAAGCGCAAGTTATGGTAAAATACACGCCGCGAAAGGAAGATAGGATGAAAAGTTCTTTTTATGGACGTGAAGAGCAGATAGCCGATCTGGAACGTTTGTGGGGCAAGCGGACGGGTATTTCGACGCAATCATTCCGTTCGGTCGCTTACTTGGAATGTGATGCGGATGGGACTATTGATTGAACGGCCAGGGATTGCCGCGCTGCGGATCGGTTTCCGGTCGGCACGGGTGAATGTCGTGCCGATGGTCGTGCTGTGGGCGCTGGCGGCGGGGACGGTCTGGGCCTACTACGCCGTTCCTGCCGTGGCGGCGGCGTTCGAGCCGCTGCGGAAGTGGCAGATGGAAAGTGGATGGCTGGCGGCGTTTTTGAACCGTGTGTTCTTCAACGGCCTGTTGCCGGGCGTGTTCCTGCTTGCAATTCCATCGATCCGCCCGAAGCACGTGCTGCTTGTCATCGGCGCGCAGGCGCTGTGGGGCGGCTGCTGGGGCGTGGTAACGGATTTCTTCTTCCGCTGGCTGGATGTCCTGTTCGGGTCGGGACGCGACATGACAACGCTTTTCTGCAAGATGTTGGCGGACGAGTTCGGTCTGACGCTTTTCCTGACGGCTCCGGCCGATGCGGCGTTCTTCTTCTGGGTCGGGCGTGACTTCTCCATTGCGCAGGCCTGGCGGGAACGGCCACGTCGGTTCTTCCTCGACCTGGTCTTGCCGAACTTGATCTCGAACTGGTGCGTCTGGATACCGGTTTCGCTGGTCATCTTCGCGTTCCCCCTGCCGTTGCAGGTACAGATCTCAGGATTTGCGGCGGCGTTCTGGACACTCATGTGCCTCCAGATCGGCTTGCGGACGAAATGCGCATTGGTTGTTTGATTATTTTGCGCAATAGTTCTTTCTAGGGGCCGGTTTATGAGCTATACTACTTTTTTCAAAAATGACGATAGATAGGAGATTCCAGATGAAGTCGTTCGTGGTGTCAAAAATCCGAGGCATGCGCATCTTGTCGCTTGCCTCAGCCGTTTGCGTGGCGATGGCGTGCGTGGCGGATGGAAGCGGACTTGACGATAGCGAGTTCGCGCCGATCTTCAACGGGAAAGACCTTTCCGGGTGGATCGGCGACATGAACGTCTACTGGGTGTCCGAGCCGGGCATCATCCAGTGCGGTGGTCGCGAGGGCGTCACGCCCGTGCCGGATGACTACATCATGACGGAGAAGTCGTACGCCGACTTCGTGATCCGCTTCGATTTCCGAACGTGGAAGGGCGGCGACAACGGCATTGGCATCCGCTATCCGGGCGTTGACGACATGGCGTATTCCGGGATCGAGATGCAGTTGGCGGACACCGTGCGCATGACCTGGCCGCGGCATTGCTCCATGGGCGGATTCTATGGCGTCTCGGAGGCGCTTGACGATCGTTCGTCCGACCAGCCGCTGCTCGGCGCGACATACGTCAAGCCTGTCGGGGAATGGAACGAATGCGAACTCAAGGCGGAGGGATCGCACCTCGTTGCGTGGATCAACGGCGTGAAAGTGAACGAGGTCGACCTTTCCACGCGCAGTCCCGACACGGGCTATGACAAACACCCGCATGCGGGCGTCCGTTCGAAGAAAGGGCATTTCATCTTCTGGGTCGGAAACCCGAAGGTTCCCACGCAGTGGCGCAACATCCGCGTGAAGGAGCTGAAACCGGCGGCTGACGTCGATCCAGATGCGCACCGGTTCCTCTACTCCGATTTCATGAACCGCAAGATCGTGTACGTGGACGAGGCCAATCCGTCGGCCTACTGGGAGGCGTTTCTGCCAGAGGTCGCATTTGACCTCACGCGTTGCGGTCTGAATCGGCTTGTCGTCGCCCAGCGGCACGGTTGCCGTCTCTACGATCTCGGACAGATGCGCTTCCTCTCTGAGATAAATGATCCCGAGCATCTCAAGTACGCGACGAGCGCTACGCGCCTGCCCGACGGGCGTACGTTCATCCTTGATGGCCCTGCCATCCACGAATATTCGTCCGACGGGAAATGGATTCGCAAGTTCACCTTCGGCGATCGAGTGAAGCAGACACGCATCATGCGTTTCACAGACAGGGGTACGGTGCTGATCGGTGCCTACACTGGGTTTGCGGAGGTCGTCCTGGACGAGAACCTGCCGCCCGAGAAGCGCGTCCGCGCGTGGTTCCAGCTGCCGGGCGAGGCTCGCTACTGCTACCAGGCCGAATGGCAGAATGACGGTACGCTTCTCACGACGGGCGGCTATCTGCCCGAAGTGGTGCGTTTCGCGGCGGACGGGAAGGTGCTGTCGCGTATGCAGGCCACGCAGCCTGAAGGTCTCTCCAACTACTTCTACGCCGGGTTCCAGGTGCTTCCGAACGGCAATCTGGTCGTGGCGAATTGGACGGGCCACAGTGGGCGCGACTTCCGTCCTGGCTGGAAGCTGATCGAGTTCACTCCAGACGGCAAGGTCGTCTGGAACTGGAACGCCCCGTGGACCGGCACCCCCAACGCCGTGATCGTGTTCGACTGACCAGCGGTTTCCGCATATTTCACAATTGACACGATGGGGGTGGGTAATGGTAGAATATGTACACGCTGAGGATAAGTGTGCACATGAAAACCAAGATAGCGTTCTTGTTCGGCTCGATCTTGAGCGGACTTGAGGCCGCCGTATTGAACGTCGGCTCGAACGGCGTCGTGAGCGGCGTTGATCGTGATCAGTCGTCCGCAATCAGCGCGCTCGTCGCGAAGGCGCGGCAAGGGGATGAAGTTCTCTTCGATCCAGGCGTCTACTATCTTGAGCACGCTATTCTCGTCAAGGGGAAGACGCGCCTCACGATTCGCGGCGGCGCAGGTGTCGTCCTCAAGCTCCACTACTCCCGATTCGGCAACAAGAGCGAAAATCAGGGCGCGTTCGAGGCGTATGATTCGCAGAAGCTTTGCATCGAGGGCTTCACTGTCACGACCGACCATCCGACGAGCTGTGCAGGGCGCGTGATTGCGACCGATCCCGCAAGCCACACCTACGACGTCGAAATCGATCCCGCCTTCCCGATCTCCGGCAATGAACACTTCGCCAGCACCGACACCTGCGACGAGGAGGGCACGCCCGACTGGATCATCGAGACGTACGATTACCGCGCTGGAGATCCCCATGTGTCGATAGGCCCGCAGCGTGTGCGCGTCACTGCGCCGACGGGCAAAGACCTGAAGCGCCTCGAGCTGGGACATCGCGTTCTCTATCGTCACAGCGTATATGACGGAAGCTGCTTCCGCATGGAGGGGTGCAGCGACGTAGTCGTTCGCGACATCGAGATCGAACGTTGCGCCGGCATGGGCCTCGTATCGAAGCACTGCACCAATTTCACTCTTGAGAGATTCAATGTTCGTCCGCCGAGCGGAAGCCCTGCGCTTGTATCCGCGAACGCGGACGCGGTGCATGTGATCGCCATGCGCGGGCGCTTTGACATGACCGACTGCCATTTCGAACGTCTAGGCGATGATGCGCTGAACGTACACGGCCTCGCCGGATGCGTCATGGACTGCGATTCTGCGGTCGGCACCTTCGCGTGCAGATACAGGAAGAACGGCAAGACCTCCGATCTCGAGAAGGATTGGGCGCATACCGGAGACGAGATTGCCGTTTACGACGTCAATACCTTCGTCGAGAAAGGGCGTGCGAAACTGCTTGAATACAACTGTGGGAAGGGGCGTATCGCGCCAGGTACGATTGACATGAAGGAAGGCGATATCGTCGCCAACGCGAGCGACTCCCCTGTCGTCGCAATACGCGGCTGTTCCCTTCGGCACACTCGTGCCCGTGCGTTCGTTTTGCAGGCGAGCGACATCACCGTGTCCGACTGCGATTTCTACGGCACGTCGCTGCCTGGCGTGATGATCTCGCCCGATGCGCGACGCTGGGCGGAAGTAGGTCCTGTGAGGCATGTCGAGATTCGGAATTGCCGGTTCGAGAAGTGCGCAGTCCTCTGCCATGACGCGAACCTTGGCGCAATCTCGGTGAAGACGAGCCATGACG
>Ga0310690_10004214_pt1 | contig 20645 bp, 19 predicted proteins | sample AusTroGonzalo_MG_2_FD_207661 | JGI IMG/M metagenome (GOLD analysis project Ga0310690, IMG submission 207661) | Bovine rumen microbial communities from tropical cattle in Woodstock, Queensland, Australia - Gonzalo_04 (v2) (version 2) | ecosystem: Host-associated > Mammals > Digestive system >...
ATCAATCCCTCAAATACCTCAAAATCGGACTTATCACGTAAAACATACTTCGTAGCCCAGTCTAGTCTGATAAAGTCATTGTCAGTGTACATAGCATTATGAATTTGAATTAATAATTGCTGCAAAGTTATAACAGCAAATTAATTCTGTCAAGGGCAGAACGCGAAAAACATTGGATTAATATTCAACAAATTGTTGAGGCTTCGGAATAATTGTTGTGGGTCACTGAGCGGAGCGAACCAAGCGCACTGATAGACCGTCGTAGCGGTGGCCGTTGTCCTGCTGCCTGAGGTACGAATCGTCGAAATACACGCTGAACGCGAAGTACTCACTGGAGAACGACGCCGACCAGTAGCCGCCGTGGGAACCCGCGCCGTAAACCGAAGTCACGTACCGGTCGCCCGCAGCAGGCAGGAAGACGGCTCCGTGCTGCTCTAGTGTGGTCCACTGTGAGGCAGTGATTGTGTTGCTGGTGAAACCGGCACTAGTGCTATTGGTGTTGTTTAAGCTGGAGTAGCTCACGCTCCAGTCGTCAGGCAGCAGTATCACGCCGTTCACGTTGTTCACGCAAGCCTTGGCATACCTTATCCCGCTATTTGTGTTACGGGTGTTGAACACATACACCCATTCGTCCTTGGTCAACGTGCGCCACAACCCAGCTTGGTTGCCGCCGTTCGATATCTTGTTGTACACGCCCCAGTCATAGTTGGTTCCAGCGATGTTTGAGTTGCCGTTGCCATAGTCAGTGAAAGTGATGCTCGTCATGTACGGATACTTATTGTTGTATCCACTCGTTCCCCATCCGAACAAATCGATCCAGCCACTGTAACTTGACGATATATTGTTGTTGGCCTCACCAATGTAGTCATACTGGTGCTCGGCAAAACGCCAATTACCTGTGGAGGCCTGATACTGAAGATTACCCTGGGAAAAGTAAACACACCCCCCATTACGATTAACGGTAAACTTACCTATGATCACACCATCACCCACAGGCTCACCAGAAATTAATATCACATCTTTTTTACAACTTGTTGCAATCACGCCCATGGCAAACAACATGGATACAACAAAATATTTCAGTATTATGTTTTTCATGGTATTTTACTTTTTCTTCCAACAATAGCCTAATCCCAGTTTATATTCCAACGTCTTGAAGTTATTGGAAACAGCGTCGAAACTCATCGTAAACCCTTTCAAATTGAGTTGTAAACCTGCTGTGACATCCACACCTGTATAGCTGTCTCTTTCAATCTTTACCAAACCCAAATCATTGCTATACCAACTCTTCACCCTCATGCCGTATCCCGCCCCAGTGCGCAGATAAACAGGACCTGCTATCTTAAGAACAAGCCCAGCCATCGCTGAAAATCTGGTAGCACATGATTCGCCTGTATATTCAGGATAATCGTCTCCAACATACCCCTGCTCATCACATGTACTGTTGTAACCCAAGGCTCCAAAACTGAAATTGCTGGCAGCTGTCACAAACCACCCGATCTTTTTCACCGAGCCGTAGGTAGCACCAAACGAGGTCTGTGGAGCAGGGCTGTAGGCAAAGTCAAGCGTAGCAAAATTTACACCACGTTTCACAAAGTTGGAGACCGATTCCCCATGAAGCACCAACCGATGCGAGGTCTCGCCACCGGTTTTCAGCACTTGGATGTCCTTGTCGGCGTATTTCTTGCCCCGTTCGGCATGAATGGTATGGCTGCCATATGGCAGGTCAACGCTTAGGGGCGAAACGCCCACCTTCACGCCGTCAACCATCACCACATCGCCAGTTTGGTCGGTGCTGATGGCGATCAGCCTGCCGAACTCAAACAGCATCTCCTGACCATTACGTGAGCTTTCCGTAACATTGACTTCACGCTCAACTTTCACGCCGTTACGCATCACACGGATGGTATGTTGCCCGAACCCCATCGGCACGTTGTAAGGGGTCTCACCAAAGTAATTGCCATCCACATAGACCTTGTCGCCATTACGGTCGGTCTTCACCAACACGTTACGCCCCGTATCAAGTTTCTCGTCAACAGTCAAGGTCTTGCCTTCCTCAACGGTGATGGTCTTGGTCAGCGTAGCGCACCCCGACTTTTCCAGTCTGAGCGTATGCTCGCCGATAAGGATGTTGCTGAATTGCATCGGCGTTTCATCCATGGACTTGCCATCGATGAAAATTTTTGCCATAGGAGGATTGGAATTCACGATCAAAGCGCCATTGATCGGTGTTGGAGCCTTAAGCTTGATGGTTTGTCCCGACATGCCATCCGTAACGGTCTTTTGGATGGATGTGGGCCGGTGGCTCTTCATGCGACACTCCATCACATAGTTTCCTGCCACCAGGTCGCCGGTCCATGAGCGAATGCCTTTATACTCATTGTTCACATAAATCTCAGCATCGGCATCCACTTGGAGGGTAACCGTTGAGTAATTGGCATTGAGATCGACTTTCAAATTGGTGGTTTCGCCATCCTTGATGGTCACCATGCGTTCAAATGTCTTGAACTTTGCGTTTACGACAGTGACTTTGTATTGTCCGCTCGCCAGTTTTTTCGGTGACTTCAGGGCATCAGCACCATTGATGTTTCCAATGAAAACGGATGACTTTGAGAGAACGGCTTGGTCTCCGTCGATCTTCAAAAATCCAAAAGCCGGTTTCAGGGTGATTTCCTGTACAACCTTTTTTTCAGGATCGTTAACTACGACTGTCCCATCCTCGGCATGATAGTCATTAGCTTCGACATGGTATTTATAGCTTCCGAAATCGACCCTATTGGAGGCGACTCCGTCAATCACTTGCCACGGGGTGTTTTCAACAGTGACCAAGGCGTCTTTAGGCTCCACGATAAACTGAAGGAACTGTTGGGTGAAGTTAGGCTTGGTGTTTCCATCATCAACCTTCATTCCTTGAACCACCACCTTATAGGTATGCAAGGGTTCCACTGTCAGGCCATAGTCAGGGATCTTCAATTCCCATGTTCCAAGATCCTCATGCATGATGATCAAGGTCTTCAAACCGGGCGACACCCATACCCTTATCACACCGCCTTTAACGTCGCGATGCACCACTTGCGAACCCCAGTCCGACTGAAAATAAAAGCCCGAACGCGCTTCAGGAGTAATGTTTTGGGTGACGATCTTGATAACCGCGCATTTCTTTTCGTTATCGTCGGTTTTCATCTCGTCCCTTGCCGTCATGTCATTGGGCAGGTGTTCCATGCTCAGCACCTTATAGTTTTGGGCTTTCGCACCTACGGCAAGAAAAAGCAGCAGTGTAAAAAAGGGTAAAACTCTTCTCATAACCAGCACTTATTATCCGTGCAAAGTTAAGGAATATTTTATAAATCACCAATTACCCTCAACAATATTAGAAATCACCTTCTCTATCACACCATCAAAAAAAGCCTTCAATAAAAAACAGTTATGACGTGCAATAACATCCTCGGCATTAAAAGGATTTACGATATGGGTAACAAAAAAGGAGCTTTTGGAGAGTGGAGTTGAAAGCCATTCGTTTTTAATCGGGATAGTCAATTCAGGGAAATAATTCTTAGAAGAAATAAGCACAGCATAAAACAGCCCTGGTTCAACTAGCTGAAGGTCATCACAGGAGATGACAAGGGCAGAACGCGAAAAACATTGGATTAATATTCTACAAATTGTTGAGGCTTTGGAACAATTGTTGTAAGTCATTATTTTTTTATCTTTGCACTCATGAAAACAAACGTCAACCTTAAGCCTTACAACAGCTTTGGCTTCAACGCCACAGCGAAGTATTTCGTTGAGATCAACGATGCCAACGATTTGCAACGTCTTTTCCGCATGCCTGAATTCAAGAAAGAGCAGCACCTGATCCTCGGTGGTGGTAACAACATCTTGCTAACCAAAGAGTTCTTCAACGGCATGGTGATTTACATCAACAACAAGGGTATCAAGACGGTGGCCGACGACGGCAACAAGGTCATTGTCCGAGTACAGGCCGGCGAGGACTGGCCAGAGTTCGTCAAACTGATGGTCAGCAAAGGCTATTACGGCGTGGAGAACCTCGCCCACATCCCCGGCAAGGTGGGTGCCGCTCCCGTGCAAAACATCGGGGCCTACGGCATGGAGCTGAAAGACAGCTTCCTGAAATGCGAGGCCTTCAACCTAGAGAACGGGAAAAAGAAGGTGTTTGACAAGTTTGAGTGCTCGTTCGGCTACCGCAAAAGCATCTTCAAGGGGATGCTGCGCGGACAGTACGTGATCACCTCAGTGGAATTCCAACTGAGCAAACAAGCCGACCTCAAGCTGGATTACGGCAACATCAGGACTTATTTGGCCGAACACGGCATGGAAAACCCCACTTTGCAACAACTTCATGACGCCATTTGCGACATCCGCGACACCAAGTTACCCAACGTGAAAGAACTCGGCAACGCAGGCAGTTTCTTCAAAAATCCAGTGATCAAGAAAGACCAATTCGAGGCACTGCAGCAGCAATACCCTGACATTCCGCATTTTGACGAGCCTGACGGCAAGGTGAAAGTTCCCGCAGGATGGCTCATTGAACAAGCTGGATGGAAAGGCCGCCGCGAAGGCAACGTGGGCGTGTATGAAAAGCAGGCCTTGGTGCTGGTGCATTATGGCGACGGCACAGGGAAAGAGCTCGTGAACTTTTCCCAGACAATTCAGAAATCAGTTGAAGAAAAGTTTGGGATCAAGATCGATCCGGAGGTTAATTTTGTTTCCTAATGCTTGGCGAGATACCCCAACGGCACTAAGAAACAAGTTTCTAAGGTGCCTTATGGGGTATCTCGCCAAGCTATTGTTAGGCAATTAATGAGCCCGTCAGATCCGAAACTTTCTCGAAGCCATGGCGTTCGCAGTAGGCTTTCATGCCTTCGGCGACCTTCACGGAGACAGCTGGATCGATGAAATTGGCGGTACCGATCTCAATGGCTGAAGCACCGGCGAGCATGAACTCCACGGCATCGGTGGCATTGGAGATGCCGCCCAAACCCACTACCGGGATCTTCACCGCCTTGGCCACCTGCCACACCATGCGTAAGGCAACGGGCTTTACGCAGGCACCTGAGAGGCCACCTGTGATCACCGAGAGCTTCGGCGTGCGATGCTCAGCGTCGATGGCCATACCCATCAGGGTGTTGATCAAGGAGACAGAGTCGGCACCGGCAGCCTCGGCAGCCATGGCGATCTCAGCGATGTTGGTCACATTGGGCGAGAGCTTCACCATCAGGTGCTTATGATAGACTTTGCGAACTTCGGAGACCACCTGCGAGATGCCCGTTGTGGTCACGCCAAAGGCCATGCCGCCTTGCTTCACGTTGGGGCACGACACATTCAGCTCGATGGCCGGGATCTTGTCCAAGGCATCAACCATTTCCGCGCCACGAACGTAATCGTCAAGGCATGAGCCGGAGAGGTTCAGCAGCACGTTGGTATCGAAATCCTTGATCCGTGGATAGATCTTATCGATGAAATATTGAACCCCTTTGTTTTGCAGTCCCACGCAGTTCAACATCCCTGAAGGCGTCTCGGCCATACGGGGATAAGGATTGCCCTCGCGGGAATGCAAGGTCGTGCCTTTCACGATGATGCCGCCAAGTTGCGCAAGATCCACAAAATCAGCGTATTCCTCGCCATAACCGAAGGTACCCGAAGCCGTCATCACAGGGTTGCGCAGCACCAAGCCGCGACCCAAGTCAATCGTCATGTTCACCATTTCAACCTCCTTGTGTTAAAGACCGGGCCTTCCTTGCAGACGCAGAGGTGTCCCTCCCTGGTGTCCTCCACGCAGCAAAGGCAGGCGCCCAGGCCGCAAGCCATCATGTGTTCAAGGGATACCTCGCACCAAGTGCCATTTGCCTTGGCAAGCCCAGCCACGGCCATCATCATCCGTTTGGGGCCGCACACATAGATCTTATCAAATGTGCCTTCCTTCCATAAGGAATGACCTGTGACCATGCCCTTCTCGCCCAACGAGCCGTCCTCAGTGGTGACATGCGTCACGCCAAGTTTTCCGTAGGCATCAAGCATCACCAGATCGGAAGCCGTCTTGCCGCCAAGCAGGAACACGGGCTTCATACCCTTTTCAACCATGCATTTGGCCAGATAATAGAGCGGCGCAATGCCTATGCCACCGCCAACGAGCAGCACCTTGTCATCCTTCTCGGGAAGCGTATAGCCGTTACCCAAAGGCAGCACCAAATTGATCAGCTCACCTTCGTTGAGGGCAGCCATATGCCTTGTCCCCTCTCCCACGATTTGAACTAACAGACTAATCTCATGCATACCATAGTCCACGTCGTGGATGGAGATAGGACGCCGCAAGTAGGTGGACGGCGAGTCATCGACACGCACCTGGACGAACTGTCCGGGGAGGATTTCGGGCAAAGCTTGGTCGGAACGGAGTCTCAGCAGCACGGAGCGACCGAAGTCCCGTTTCCCAACAAGCTTAAAGTCGGCGATTTGTTTCATTCGGCAGGGGTTTCAGCCTTCTCTTCGGAGGCTTCTTCCTTGGTTTCAGGCGTAAAGTCAAGAAGGTTCTTGTCCACCAACATCTGATACCAAGCGAAGACCTTCCTCATATCGGAAGGATAAACGGCTTCCTGGTCGTAGTCGGGCATCACCTCAAGGAACTTGGCCCTGAGTTCGTCGTTCGAAGCCTTCTTGAAATCGAAGTCCACCTTGTCGCCCATCTTGTCATGGATACCCATGAAAACCTCCTTGAGCGGCTTGTCCTCGTCAACAGAGAAGATGGAGATCTCTTCGAGGGAACTCATGCGGTCGCGGGCGAAAGCGGGAGTGCATTTGCCGTCGAGCACCGATTCAACAATGATTCTGCCAATGGCTTGGGACTTGATTTGATACAGTCCTGGGCGGCCGGCTATTGAGACAATTTTGCTTAAATCCATATTGATTTGATTTTGTATTTTCCAAAAAACGGGCAAAGATAGGAATAATTTTGAAAACCGCCAAAATTACTTGAACTTCCGCCACAGCTTTGCCACAAGCCACTTGGGCAAGATGGCGATCAACGGTGGAAGGTAGTAATTCATCAAGCCGGGTTTCACCACGCGGCGATGGTGGAACATCCTCCGCAGCGCACGGCGCACCAGCCATTGCGGGGTGCCGATCACGCCGAAACTAACGCCCAACTTCATCAACGAAGGCTTCAATTTATAAAGCGGTGTGGCGATGGCGGCGGGGCATACCGTGGTCACCCCTACCCCATAGGGACGCATCTCGAAATACAACGATTTGCCAAAACTCTTCAGGTAGGCCTTGGTTGCCGAATAAACCGTAATGCCGGGACAGGGCAACTTGGCTGCCATCGACGACATGTTCAGGATATAGCCTTTGCCACGTTTCTTCATCTCCTCGCCAAACAAGACACAAAGCCTTGTGGGAGTGAACATGTGCAACCGCATCATCGTGAGTGCCTTGGCCTCGTTGATGGTGGACAGTTCCTCAAAAAAGAACATTCCCGCGTTGTTGATCAAGATGTCGATTTGCAGGTTTTCCTTCTGGCAGAAGGCAAACAGTTCCTCGGCAGCGGTTTCCTTGGACAAATCTTGAAAACGGCCTATGACATCAACGTGATAGGTTTGTGACAGCTCCTCGGCCACTTTTGCCAGCTCATCACGTTGGTTGCTCACCAACAGCAAGTCGTGGCCTTTGGCCGCCAGCAGCCTGGCGTATTCCAATCCCATGCCTGAGCTACCGCCCGTGATCAGTGCTCTCATCACAACGTCCTTTCCGCTTCGTCGATCTCCTTTTGTAACTTCTTGGGCAGGTTTTCCACGCAGTGGTGGCACTTCATCTCCAGGGTGTACATGCGGCCGATGCAGTAGTTGGAGTGCTTGCAGCCGCTGCGAGTGATCTCGCCGCGTTGGAGTTTGTTGACAAACTCCGTGTCGTGCACCAAGGCGCGCGCCACCTGCAAGCCCATGAAGCCTGCGTCGAGCACCTCCTCCATCTTCTCCTTCGAGATCAAGCCGCCCACATAAATCAAGGGCAGCTTCAGGTTGGCTCGGAATACTTTGGCATCCTCAAGGAAATAGCCTTCGCTATAGGGTCTGGTGGGAATCATCATGCGACCGACAAAGGCCAGACCCCACTTGAGCCACCATAACTTCTTGAAATCCATGTAATGGCGCAGGGTTTTCAAAGGCATCGCGCCACGCATCACCTCCATCGGGGCTTTGCTGACGAAACCTGCTGTCAACACCAAGGCATGCACGCCGAGCCGCTCAAGCTCCTGCGCCACTTTGATACACTCCTCCTGCTGCATGCCCCGTTTGAAGCCGTCATGCATGTTTACCTTGACCACCACGCCCATGTCGTCAGCCGCCACACGCATCACCTCCTCAATGACCAGACGCATGAAACGCATCCTGTTATCCAGGCTTCCGCCAAACTCATCATGGCGATGGTTGGTGTAAGGCGACAGGAACTGGCTGATCAGGTAGCCATGCCCCGCATGGATCTCCACACAGTCGAATCCCGCTTGGCGAGCCAGCTCCACGGCATGGCCAAAGTCCTTTACCAAGTCGTAAATCTCCTTTTTTCGCAGCTCACGGACAAAAGTAGGAGAATACATGTTGAATCCCCCGGAAGCCCCTACCGGCTTGCATCCACAAGTGGCACGATGCGTCATGTTGCCACAATGGCCCAACTGGATGGAAGCTTTGGCTCCCTCCGCATGGATGGCATCCGTAAGGCGCTTCAATTCGGGGACGATTTCCTCTCGCATCCACAGCTGGCCATCGAACGACAGTCCTGACTGGCTGACAGCGGCATATGCCACCGTGGTCATGCCCACGCCACCGCGAGACACCGCCACATGATAATTGAACAAGTCCTGGGATGGCCTGTTTCCATAGGCCATATTCTCGAATGCCGCCGATCGGATCACCCTGTTGCGCAGCGTGATCGGACCGATCTGACATGGGGTAAATATCTTTGATTCAATCATGATTCATTACCAAATAAAAGGGATCAACCGTTTTGTCTTTTTTGTATTCAATTGATTACCAAACTCTTGCTTGTATTTTTCATAGATCCGCGAAGCACGTGGAGCCAAGTTGGCGAAGGTCCACAGGGCAAACACGGCTCCCGACCACGACCAGGTCAGGATTGCAAATCCTATCCACTCCACCAACTCGCCGAAATAATTGGCCGAGGTGACATAACGGAACATCCCCTCTTTCGGGAGATAATGCTTGGTGTCGCCATTCTTCCTCAGGTTGCGGATGATGTCATCCGACTGGATATTGATGTACATGCCAATGAGGAAGACCATGAAACCGGCGATAAACTTCGGCGTGGTCAGCCATTCGCGACCGTAGTATTCATCAGGCGAGAGATAAAAGATCCAACCGCCCTGCATCAAGGCGTTCAGGACATTGAAGGTCACCCCCATCAGGATGATCGACAGCGGCATCACGCTCTTACCGCGAAGGCGGAACGGAAACACAAACGAGCGTTGGATGTAGTGCAACTCAAAGAGAAAGAGGAAAGCCAATCGCACCAAGTCGTCGCGTCGGTCAGAGCAGAGCCACAACACCATCATGGCGATGAACACGGGAGCTTCCATCAGCACCCAACCTAACTTATTGTTCACGGCCGAACCCCATTTCTTGTCATAGAATTTGCCGTAACCCGCATCCACAAAGAAAAGGCTGACGAAAACCACCACGGCGACACTTGCCATAACGATGAGGAAAACATTGAATTGATTGAGCGTGATCATGTCGTATTTTCAAGAGGATGCAAAAATAGGACAATTCCCAGAAAAACCCAAGAAAAACCATAATTTGAGGGAGAAATAACAACAAAACATCGCTTAACAGTAACGACAAATTTTGTTAAAAAAATAAAAAATTTCGTTTTTTTGGAAATAGTTTCGTATTTTTGAAAGTTTTAACTTTTCAAATTCAAAACCTATGAGAATTTGTTTTTCTAAATTATTGATACTCTGTGCTTTCCTTTTTGGAACAGCCTTCTTTGCGACGGCACAAGGCACCAGTGTCAACCTCGTCCTGACCATGACCAATGGCGAGGAGCAGACCTTCCTTTTGTCGGACCAAAGCCAACTTTCTTTTGAAGGCGGCGAGCGACTCATCATCATTGACGGCAATTCAACCCAATCTTATGAGCTTTCACAGATCCGCAAAATGGTCTGCTCTGAATTGACCGATGTTGACGACAACACCTTGTGTAAACTCCAGCTATTCCCTAATCCATCACGTAACAGCTTTGTCATCAAGGGTTTACAAGGCTCCTGCCCTGCCCGCATCTATTCGCTCGACGGTCGTTTGGTGAAGTCGTTCGAAGCCGCTGAAGGCGTGTCCGTTGACATCAGCGAGCTGTCAACGGGGATGTATCTGCTTCATATCAATGGTCAAACCTCAAAACTGATGAAGCTATGAAAAAGATCGCGTTCCTTATGGCACTCGTGTTAGGCTGCATCAGCCTTCAGGCCCAAGAATACTACCTCAACATTCACCAGTCGGGAAGCATCCTGTACCAAAAAAACGTGAATGAGATCAACAGCATGAATTTCCAAGGCAACAGCCCTGTCGTGCTGAATATCAACGGCACCAACACTTTCTCCATCACTGAGTTCGACAGTATCACCTTCGTCTATCAAGAGATGCCAGGCGACCAGGTTCTCATCAACTTTACAGGAAACTCGGCCACGATTGGCAATCCCTATAATAACCAAGGGGTTGAAGTCAACGCCGATGGCGCCAACGTCACAGTAAACTCCACCATGGCCGATGTCAGCTATCTTGTCACAGGCCATTCAACCAACGGCTCGCTGACCATCTATAGCAACAGCGATTTCTCGTTGACACTCAGCAATTTGACACTGACCAGCAACACCACTGCCGCCATCAACCTTGCCTCACAAGTGGATGTAAACCTCGGCTTTGAAGGCACCAACGCCATTGCCGACGGTGCCAACAGCAGCGTCAACGGAGCCTTGTTCGCGGCAGGAAACCTTATTGTCGATGGTTCCGGAACCCTGTCGGTGACAGGCAACGCCAAACACGGCATTTTGGTGAACGGCACCATGACAGTGAACGACGGTGAAATCGTCATACTCGACACCGACAGTGACGGCATCCATGGCAACAGCGATCTGGTCTGGAACGGAGGCACGCTCAACATTACGTCAGCCGGTTCCGACGGTCTCGACGTCTCAGGTGACATTACCATCCAAGACGGCAACCTTGCCATCAACACCTATGCCGAGAGCCAGAGAAGCATCAAGGTCTCAGGCATCTTCAACATGGCTGACGGGCACTTGACCATCAACAGCACTGGCAACGACGGCAAGGGCATCAAGTGTGACAGCACCCTCGTCCTAGGCGGAGGCGTTGTGGAGGTCAATGTTTCCGGCGAAGGCTCCAACGGCATTTCCAGCGACAGGCACATCTCAGTCGAGGGCGCTGAAGTTACCATCGTGTCAACGTCTCACGACGGCAAGTGCTTCAAGAGCGACGGCACCTTCACCATGAGCAGTGGTAGTATCAACCTCACCCATTCGGGCAATATCTCGAAAGGCATCAAGGCTGTTGGCGACATCACCATCAGCGGCGGCACCATCGAGATCCATGCGAACGGTTCAACCGAGATCATCGACAACGATCCAACCTACTGCACCGCCATCAAGGGTGACGCCAACGTCATCATCAGCGGCGGGAACTTCACCATCAACCTCCCGACCTCCAACCAAGGCGGCAAGGGCATCTCGTGCGCCGGCAACATGACGATAAGCGGAGACAACACCATTAATATTGAAACCCACGGCGACGGTGCCACCTACACTGCCTCATCAGGCACCGACACCTATTCAAGTTCCTGCCTCCGCGCCGAAGGCAACATGCAGATACTGAGCGGCAACATCACCCTGCAAAGTACCGGCAAGGCTGGCAAGGGCATCAAGGTGGGCAAGAAGACAGGCAACACCTATTCCGGCACCTACACCCAAGGCAACACTGACGGCACTGGTCCCACCCTCACCATCTCAACGTCAGGAGCACAATTAGGTGGTGGCGGCGGCGGTTGGCCTCCCGGTGGCGGTGGTTCATCGACCAAATCTTCATCCAAGGCCATCAAAGTGGGTGGCGTAGCAACCATTTACGGAGGTACCACCACTGTAAACACCACCACCAGCGGTGCTGAAGGTCTGGAATCGAAGACCCAAATCAACATTGAAGGCGGTCAGCACTACTTCAAGTGTTACGACGACTGCATCAACACGGCAGGCAAGATCTTCTTCAACGGCGGCGTGACCGTGTGCTTCAGCAACGGCAACGATGCCGTGGATTCGAATGCCGGAACCGCTGGTGCCATCACCATCGGCAACGGTGTCGCTTTCGCTTACACCACCAAAGGTAGCCCCGAGGAAGGTTTCGACTGCGATAACAATAGCTATATCAGAATCACCGGCACCGGCATCGGCATCAGCGCCGGCGGTTCGCAGGGCGGTGGTGGCGGCTGGCCTGGCGGCGGCGGTGGAAACACCATTACCGGAGCCGTGCAAGGCTACTACTTCCACACCAACAGCTATAGCTTCCAAACAGGAAGATACTACACGCTGTCGAACACCAGCGGCACTGGCGGCACCGACATGGTGACATTCAGCTTTGAAGGTAACTGCTCAAGCACCCTCGCCCTCATCACGGCGACGGGTATGGTTAGCGGCAGCACCTATTATGTGAAGTATGGCACCCAGGCTCCCACCAACCCGACAACGTCGTTCCACGGGCTTTACCTTGGCGGCACCTCGTCGGCATCAACGCAAGCATTTAGCTTTACGGCACAATAACACTAAAACAACACGACATGAAAGCTGTTGAAGTAAAGAATTTCAAGCTTTATACCACTGCTGTGATCAGCATTGAATGGAAACAGGAGTTGCTCAACGTGAACCTTGATTTAGCCATGATGCTCAAGATGATGGAGATCGAGGGACTCACCAAGCAAGACATTGAGCGCTATAGCGCCGAGGGAAAACCGATTCCCTTCAAGAAGGTCGTTTTACAGTTGTTTACCGACGATGACAAGCCGGGACAGTATTACACGGATGAATCGTTCTGTGAAGAGGACGACCCGACGGTCTTTTACGTAGAGATAAAGGCTTAACGCATCCCGAAGGGATGCTAGCTATGTAGAAAAGGTTAGAAAAATTATCATTCTATACCATTTTCTACATAGCTAGCATCCGCATAGGCGGATGCCTATAAGCTCTTGATGTATTCGTCGATGGCCTTGGCGGCTTTCTTGCCGGCACCCATGGCGAGGATGACAGTGGCCGCGCCGCTCACGGCGTCGCCACCGGCAAAGATGCCGGGGCGCGAGGTGGCACCCACCTCGTCGGCCACGATGCAACCCTTCTTGTTCAAGTCAAGGTTACGTGTGGTGCTGCCGATCAACGGGTTCGGTGAGGTACCCAAAGCCATGATGATCATATCGACATCGAGGACAAACTCCGATCCTTCCACCGGGACGGGGCTGCGACGACCAGAGGCATCGGGTTCGCCCAGCTCGCAGCGGACGCACTTGAAGCCCTTCACCCAGCCATTCTCGTCACCTAGCACCTCAACGGGAGCGGTGAGCAGATCGAACTGCACGCCCTCTTCCTTGGCGTGATGCACCTCCTCCACACGGGCAGGAAGCTCAGCCTCGGAACGGCGATATACGATATGCACCTCGGAACCCAGACGCAATGCTGTACGAGCGGCATCCATGGCCACGTTGCCACCACCTACGACGGCGACCTTCTTACCCACGAAGTTCGGGGTCTCGAAGCCTTCCTTATAAGCGAACAACAGGTTGTTACGGGTCAGGAACTCGTTGGCCGAGACCACACCGCAGAGGTTCTCGCCCGGTACGTTGAGCATCATCGGGAAGCCTGCGCCTGAACCTACAAACACGGCCTCGAAGCCCTCGCGGTGCATCAGCTCGTCGATGGTAATGGTGCGGCCGATGACCACGTCCTTCTCGAACTTGGCACCCAAACGGCGCACGCTCTCCACCTCTTTCTTCACCACGCTGTCCTTTGGCAGACGGAACGATGGGATACCGTACATCAGCACGCCGCCCAGTTCATGCAATGCCTCGAAAATGGTGACATCGTAGCCCATGGAGAGCAAGTCCTTGGCGCAAGTCAGGCCTGAAGGACCTGAACCGATGATGGCCACCTTATGGCCGTTCGGAATGCTCTGGCTGTTGAAATGCAGGTCATGCTCAATGGCATAGTCGCCCACAAAGCGCTCCAGCTTGCCGATGGCAATAGGCTCAAACTTCTTGCCCATGATGCAGCTACCCTCGCATTGGGTCTCTTGCGGACAAACACGGCCGCAAACGGCAGGCAGTGCCGAGTCACAGCTGATGACACCGGCAGCGCCTTCAAAGTCGCCCTTAGCCACGCGGGCGATGAAACCCGGGATGTTGACGTTGACGGGGCAATGCTTCACACACTGCGGATCCTTGCAATTCAAGCAGCGCTGGGCCTCCATGATGGCCATGTCGGCCGAATAGCCCAAGCATACCTCGTCGAAGTTATGTGCCCGGACTTCGGGTTTCTGCTCTGGAACGGGAACCCTATGTTTCTTGTCGAATGTTTCTTCAGAAATGCCGCCGACATGGCACTTGTGGCCTTCGGCTTTCTCCTCGGCCACCAGCTGTTTGCGGGTCACCACGTTGTTGTACATGGCCTGACGTTTCATGGCCTCATCGAAATCGACATCCTTGCCAAGGAACTCGGGACCGTCGATGCAGGTGAACTTGGTCTTGCCGGCGATACTCACACGGCAGGCACCGCACATACCAGTGCCGTCAACCATGATGCTGTTGAGCGAGATGGTGCAACGGATGCCCAGCTCCTCGCAGGTCTTGGTGACGAACTTCATCATGATCATCGGTCCGATGGCCACCGCCTCGTCATAGATCTTGCCGCTGGCCACCAGCTGACGCAACACGTCGGTCACCAGACCCTTGCGCCCCGTGGAGCCGTCGTCGGAGGTGACGTACAGATGGCAGTACTCTGAGAGTTCCTTTTCATAAATAAGGAGGTCCTTGGTACGCGCGCCGATGATGCAGTCGGCCACCGCGCCATGCTCGTACAACCACTTGACTTGCGGGAAAATGGGAGCGATACCCACACCGCCGCCGATGAACACGAAGGAACGCTTGCGAAGCTCCTCGGCCGTCATGGTGGCAAACTCAGAGGGCTTGCCTAACGGACCCACGATGTCGTGGAAGCTGTCGCCCACCTTGTATTCAGCCATCTTCTTGGTGGATTCACCAATGGCCTTGAATACGATGGTCACGGTACCCTTGACACGCTGGTAATCACTGATTGTCAGAGGGATACGCTCAGAATTCTCTTCCATTTTGATGATTAGGAACTGGCCTGGAAGAGCCGAATGGGCAATTCTTGGGGCGTAAACGTCCATCAGGTAGGTTTCCGCCGCAAATTCTTTCTTTTGTACAATTTCGAACATGACAATAAGGTTAAGTTGGGGCAAAGATAGGAAGAATTTATATTATTTCCAAAAGAAATTCTTCTTTCTTCTGTCTTCTTACTTCTACTAAAAAATATTCATGGCAATCACCGCGCAAGCCTCGGCGTCATCGAGGGCGTTATGGTGGTTTTTCATCTCATAGCCGAAATGTTTGGCCACCGTGTGAAGCTTGTGGTTCTCCAAATCAGGAAGGTATTGCTGTGATCCAACGTGAGTGCAATAGAACTTGTAATTGGGATAAGGTATCTTGTAGAGTTCATGCAGTGCCCTCAGCACATGTTGGTCGAACAGCATCCCATGCGCCACAAAAGGTAATCCCTGCACCTTTTCGGCCACTTGGTTCCAAAGATACGGAAAAGCCGGTGCCTTCTCAGTGTCGGCTTTCTTGATGCCATGCACCTTGGTGTTATACCAGTCGTAATGGTTCGGCACAGGTTTCATCAAGCCGTAATAACGCTCCACTATTTCATCGTTGCGCACGATAACCAGCCCCATGCTGCATGCACTGGTAAAAGCCGCATTGGCCGCCTCAAAGTCAATGGCCACGAAGTCGGAAAGATGCCCCTCAGGCAGATAAATCGGCTTTTCCTTGAGCTTCTCCTTGGGTTTTCCCCTCCTCCTCAATCTTTTGTGAGGCCTCTCCTGGTTTGCGATTTCCGTCATAATTGTATCTCGTTGCGGCTGCAAAGATAGTTTTTTCTTGTTTTTCTGATTTTTTTCTTATCTTTGTCTTTTCTGACAACAATCATTTTTCTATGAAAAAAGTTTCCATCCTTCTTCTCCTGTTTTCCTTGTTCTCGTTGGGTTTTGCCCAAGAGAAACTGACCGACAAGGAATTGGTCAACGTGATTTACGCCATGGGTCAAATGTATCCTGACGGCTTTACCTTGGACTTGAGCACCATGCGACAGCCCACCGAGGGACTGATCGTATCCTATAAAGCCACGCAAAACAGCTTCGATCGGAAGAGTCTCCCTGCTGTGATCAAGCATGCACGCAAACACAACAACTTGGTGGGTGGATGGTACAATCCCGAAAACGGCAAGTATTACTTCGACAGCAACCGCTCGTTCCCAGAGGACAGCCTCGCCGCTGCATTAGCCTTCGCCCGCGACAACGAGCAGCACACCGTTTATGTAACCTCCAAAGGAATCAATATCTGGTCGAATTACGAGCAGAAGGACATCCGCGTCATCTTGGATTGCGACATGGGCAGTTCCACCGACGACCTGTTCGCCTTGATGATGCTTTACCGTTACATGGACATGAAACGCTGCAACCTTATCGGCGTGATTGTCGATCGCATGGGCAAAGCCAATGCCGACGTAGTCGATGTGATGAATAACTTCTACGGCTACCCCAACATCCCGATCGGCTTGGAGACCCAAGGCGTGAAGACCCCGCACGTGTTCATCACCTATCATAACGCTCCCTACGCCCGCACCACTGACGGCGTTCCGATGTTCAAACGCAGCATCGGCGACAACGGCACATACATGGAGGCTTATAAGCTTTACCGCAAGCTCCTGAGCGAGCAGCCTGATAAATCAGTGACCATCGCCTCCATCGGCTTCGTGACCTCATTGGCACGCCTGCTGGAATCAGGACCGGATGAGTTCTCCCCGTTGAACGGCGTTGAACTGGTTCGCAAAAAAGTAAAGGAAATATACGCTATGGGCGGCGTGTTTGGCGAATCCGTCGAACCGGACTACAACTTCAGTGCTGCAATCGACTTCTCACTGAAATTCTTCAAGCTGTTGCCAAAAGATGTCGATATCATCTTCTCCCCCGGCGAGGTGGGCGACCCACTCGACTACCGCCCCGAGACCGTCATTGCCGACATGGATTGGACAGACATCCATCCCATCAAGTGGATCTACCAGTTCCTCAACTGCGACACGGGCCAAAAGATGTGGGATCCCCAAGCTGTGATCCACGCCGTCGAAGGCGACAGCTTCTACAAGCTCTCTGAGCGTGGCTGGGTGACCCTCACGCCCAAGGGCGAGACCTTGTTCACCCCCGACCCCAAGGGCAACGCACGCTACCAGTACCCCGGCGATCCCGTATGGTGCGACATGGTGCTCAAGTATATTCGTTTAATGGCAATTCAGCATTAAGGAATTTAGAATTAATAATTTAGAATTTAGAGTTTAACCCCAAATAGCATTTATCATGAAAAAGTATGTTTGCGACGTCTGCGGTTACATCTATGACCCAGAAAAAGGCGATCCCGATAGCGGCATCGCTCCAGGAACCCCGTTTGAAGCCATTCCCGACAGCTGGAGCTGCCCACTCTGCGGCATCGGCAAGGACAGTTTCTCAGTGATGGAATAATGGACACCAAGGCCCTGTTCAACATCGGTTACGGGCTGTACGTCCTGACCACCAACTACGACAACATCGACAACGGCTGCATCGTGAACACGGTGATCCAAGTCACCAGCAATCCCTTGCAGGTTGCCGTGACGGTCAACAAGGCGAACTACACACACGAGCTCATCAAGGACTCGTGTGTGTTCAACGTCTCGATGCTCACTACCGAGACTCCCATGAAGGTCTTTGAACATTTCGGGTTCCAAAGCGGCCGCAAAGTGAACAAATTTGCCGACTGCGAAACCGAGCACCGTGCCGTAAACCACGTGCTCTATCTGCCCAAATACACCAATGCCTACTTGGCTTGCCGCGTCAACAAGAGCATCGACTTCGGCACCCACACCATGTTCATCGCCGATGTGCTCGATGCCCAGGTACTGTCAGACAAGCCCTCGGTGACCTACGACTATTACCAGAAAAACATCAAGCCTAAACCACAGCCACAGGCCGAGAAGCCCAAGGACGGCAAACGTCGCTGGGAATGTAAGATTTGCGGCTATGTGTATGAGGGCGATTCCCTCCCTGATGATTTCATTTGTCCGCTTTGCAAACACGGCGTGGAGGATTTCGAGGAGGTTTTTTAGTAGAGACGGTGCATGCACCGTCTCCACAACAACAGAACAAAACATTATCATTTATGAAACAAATCAATCTAACCGATAACATCTATTACGTCGGTGTCAACGACCGTCGTACCGAAATGTTTGAAAACCACATGGAGCTGCCCAATGGTGTCTCCTATAATTCATATCTCATTGCAGACGAGAAAGTTGCATTGATTGACCCCGTGGAATCAGGTTTTCTTGAGGAATACCTCTTTAAGATCAAATCCGTCTTGAAAGACCGAAAAGTCGATTACCTGATCATCAACCATGATGAGCCTGATCATAGCAGTTCCATCGCCGCTGTGCTGCGCGAATGGCCCGAGGTGCAAGTGGTAGGCAATGCCAAGACCTTCGCTCCGTTGGAGGCTTTTTATGGCACTATCGATAATAAAAAGGTGGTGGCTGAAGGCGAAACGCTAAGCTTAGGTGCTCACACCTTGCAATTCTTCATGGTGCCTATGGTTCACTGGCCCGAGTCGATGGTAACCTACGAGCAAACCAATGGTATCCTGTTCAGCAACGACACCTTTGGTGGCTTCGGTGCCTTGAACGGCGGTATCTTCGACGATCAAGTCAACCTGGCTTTCTATGAAGACGACATGCGCCGCTATTATGCCAACATCGTCGGCAAGATGGCCATGCAAGCCGTAAAAGCCATTGAAAAATTGGGTCCTCTCGACATCAAGATGATTGCCCCGTCGCATGGCTTGGTATGGCGTTCCAACCCTGCTTGGGTCATCGGCAAATACAGCCAATGGAGCAAGCACGAGGGCGAAGAAGGCATCGTCATCGTCTATGGCTCGATGCACGGCAACACCGGCGTGATGGCCGACATCGTGGCTCGAGGTGCCGCTGAGGCCGGCATCAAGGAGATCAAGGTATATGACGTCGCCAAGACCGAGATCAGCTTCATCATGAGCGACATTTGGAAATACAAAGGCGTGATCATCGGTGCCTGTGCCCACTATGCCAACATGTTCCCCAACATGAACCTGTTGACCCATGAGATCAACGAGTTCAAGCCGAAAAACAAATGCTTCGGCCTGTTTGGCGGCATGAGCTGGAGTGGCGGTGGCGTTAAAACCCTCGCCAAATATGCCGAGGAGGGCCAATGGAACCTCGTCGCCGACAACGTCGAAGTGAAGGGTGCCGCCATCCGTGAAGAGGATTGGGACAAGCTTTACAATCTCGGCAAAGCCGTGGCTGAGGCGATCAAATAACAACCGTTTTAGCTCCACTAAACACAAGAGGGTGGCCGAATGGCCACCCTCTTTTCGTAATACCTATTAGAATAGGTGATTATTTGTACTCTGCCAACACGTCCTTGACGCGGTCAGGAGTCATACGACCATAGACCTTTTCACCGACTTCGATGACAGGAGCAAGACCGCAGGCACCGACGCAGCGGAGGCAGGTCAGTGAGAACTTACCATCGGGTGTAACTTCACCGACACCGATGCCAAGCTGACGCTTCAGCTCGTCGAGCACCTTCTCGGCACCACGCACATAGCAAGCGGTACCCAAGCAAACGCTGATCGGGTACTCACCTTTAGGAGTCATGGTGAAGAAGGAATAGAACGACACGATGCCGTAAACTCTCGAGACAGGGATGTTCAGCTCTTTGGCCACCAGCTCCTGGACTTCAGCCGGCAAATAGCCGAATTCGCCCTGAACCTTGTGCAGCACATTGATAACCTCACCGGCCTTGTTGCCATACGACTTGCAGACCTCTTTGATGAAGTTGATCTTCGATTCTGATAATTTAATAACTGCCATAGTATATTTCCTTTCTATTATTTACTGGTTATTAATCCTCGCTGATCTCAACATGTTCCGACTTGTCGAAATAGTGGGTGTGCAGCAGTTCGTGTGACAGATGGCCGCAAGGCTCACCGAGATATTCCTTGTACAACTTGATGATTGAAGGATTCTCGTGTGACTTACGGATCGGTTTGCCAGCATCCTCGCGGTAGATGGCTTCTGTACGCTTCTTGATGATCTCGCTATTGCCATGGTGGTAGGGCTGACCAGCGCCGCCGACGCAGCCGCCGGGGCAAGCCATCACCTCGATAGCGTGGAACTGTTCCTTACCTTCGCGGACTCTTTCGAGCAGAGTGCGGGC
>Ga0310690_10004215_pt1 | contig 20639 bp, 25 predicted proteins | sample AusTroGonzalo_MG_2_FD_207661 | JGI IMG/M metagenome (GOLD analysis project Ga0310690, IMG submission 207661) | Bovine rumen microbial communities from tropical cattle in Woodstock, Queensland, Australia - Gonzalo_04 (v2) (version 2) | ecosystem: Host-associated > Mammals > Digestive system >...
CAATACTCCATGTATCTGGGGCATGGTCGTGCATATTATACTTATGGTTGTATCAGTGGGAATGATAATGATATTATCACTAATTATGAATTAGCAACACAGACAGATTATATTTATACAGCAAACAAAAATATTTTTACTATAAATGGCGTGCAAACTATTGGTGCTACTGTTCCAGCCTTTGCGATAAACAATTCCATGTATCTATTTGCACGTCATACTAATGGTGGCGCGGATACAATAACACCACTGAAAATGTATTACGTAAAAATATGGGATAACAATTCATTGGTTCGTAACATGCTTGCTGCTCGCCGCGACAGTGATGGAAAACTCGGAATGTATGATACTGTATCCAATACATTCTTTACCAATTCCGGCACAGGTGAATTTATTGCGGGGCCGGTGGCAAGTTACCTGCCGCAGGGTAATTAAAAAAAACACCACCGAAACGGTGGTGGAAAATTATTTGGCTTTCTGTTGGGCGATGATTTTACCTTTCGCCTTTAACCAATTTTTATGATATCCGAATTCCATCAACGGAAAGATTCCGTCGCCAATCGCTTTGTTTGTGGTCTTTTTGCCTTGATATTTTATTACATAACTGAACACTGGGTGTCCCGAAGACACATCACATGTGCGTTTGATATAAAACAATGGCTTGCCAGTTTCCGACATTGCCCAATAGAACTCAAGGTTGTTCACCTTTCTGTATTTGAATTGCGTTGTTTGGTTTGCAATGATATTTTTCAGTTTCTTGACAAGATTTTTATCTTCTCTGGTCATAGTTTCCTCTTTTGTGTCCCTTTTATTTATAGTATAAAATGCAAAAAAGTCAACTTTTATTTCAATTTTTCTGCGGCACTGCGCGCCAGTTCATCGCACATTTCGTTCATTTCATTGCCGTTATGACCACGAACCCATACCCAATGAATTTTTATTTCGCTTGCGATTTTGTCCAGTGCTTGCCACAGGTCTTGATTCTTGACAGGTTTGCGGTCCGCAGTGCGCCAATTATTTTTACGCCAATTTTTTATCCATGTTTGCATACCGTTTTTTACATATTGACTGTCGGTGTGAATTTCAACCTCGCTGTGGCGATGGGCCGCGGCAAGGGCGCGCATAACCGCCATCAGTTCCATACGATTATTTGTGGTGTCCTTTTCGCCACCACTGCGCCGCGCAATATTTGTGCCGTCTGTGGCAATGAATGCCCATCCGCCGGGGCCTGGGTTGCCTAAACAACTGCCGTCTGTCCAAATTTTTAGCATTTTATTTTAACCCTCTTTTGTGATATAATATCACAAAATGATGATAGATGCCAAGAATTTACGCGAAATGTCAAATGTTGTGCGCGCGGTTGCATTGCGCACTGTGCGTTCTGCTAAAAGCGGACATATTGGAATTGTTCTTGGTGCGGCCGATATAATCACAACGGTTTATGCTTTGTTTTTGAATCCGGCGCGCGACAGGTTTGTCTTGTCGGCGGGGCATGCATCGGCGATGTTGTATGCGGTGCTAAAACTTGCAGGCTATCGAATTGGTGAACTTGATTCTTTTCGGCGTCTTGACGGTTTGCCGGGGCATCCAGAGTTCGGCATGGATGGTGTCGCCGCGACAACTGGGCCATTGGGCCAGGGTATTGCAAATGCGGTTGGTATGGCCTTGGCCGAAAAGCACAAGGGAACAAATGGGCGCGTTTATTGTTTGGTTTCTGACGGTGATTTAATGGAAGGTGTCGCCCAAGAAGCAATTGCTTTTGCAGGTCGTTATAATTTGGATAATCTTATTGTGCTGTGGGATAACAACGGTATCAGTATGGATGGTGTTGCCCAAACAGATGAAAATGTCGCAATGCGGATGCGTGCGGCGGGCTGGACAGTGCATCGGGCAAATGGAAATGATTTTGAAGAATTGTACGATGCAATATCCGAATCGGCGGTGGCTCCATTGTTTGTACAATGTGATACTGTAATAGGTCAAGGCAGCAGTTTGGCCGGCGACCCACGCGCACACGGATATGATTTATCGGATTCTGAAATGGCGCGGTTAATAGATAAATTTGATAGTTTGTCCGGCCGAAATTTGTGGCGAACACTTGCGCGTAATCACAAAAATATGCGGGCGCCCAGATATGCTAGTGTACCAAATATAACTGCGCCAGTATTGCCACACTTTGTATCGACGCGTGAAATGTCGGCGGCATTTTTGTCGCGCATTATGGCGCGCGGTGCCGATATTATGTTGGGCAGTGCAGATGTCGGAAAAAGCACCGGCGTTCATGTTGATTCTGTGTGTGATATTACGCGCGATGATTTTTCAGGCAACTATATAAACTATGGTGTGCGCGAACATGCAATGGCGGCGATTATGAATGGTATGGCATATGCGGGCTTGCGCGCGGTAGGTTCGGCCTTTTTGGTGTTCAGTGATTATATGCGGCCCTCGATGCGCCTTGCGGCGCTGTCAGGTTTGCCGACTGTATATGTCCTGACGCACGACAGCATTGCAATTGGGCAAGACGGCCCGACGCATCAACCCATAGAGCAGTTGGCAGGTTTGCGTCTGATTCCAAATATGAATGTCTTTCGGCCCGCAAGTATGGCCGAGCTTGCTTGGTCTTGGCGGACGGCATTGTCTGAAACCGACAGACCGTCATGCATAGTGTTATCGCGTCAAAAGATTGCATGTTTGGGCACGGTTGTTGCGGGGCGCATAGAAGCCGGTGCCTATGTTACATATCGCACGCGCGCGCGGCGCATTCGTATAACGATTATTGCAACTGGTTCCGAAGTGCCTTTGGCGATTTCTGTGGCGCGGCGACTGAATGTCGGTGTTCAAGTGGTCAGTATGCCGTCGGTCGGGCATTTCAGAAATATGGATAATGAATATAAGGCATCTATGTTACAGGGGCGCGTCATTGCATTAGAGGCCGCGGCAACCACACCTTGGTTTGAATTTGCCGATGATGTAATCGGCATAGATGAATTTGGAACATCGGGGCAGGGCGATATGGTCTATCGTGAATGCGGATTTGATGCGGATGCGATTGCGGCCGCGATTCGTGCAAAATTGAGAAATGTCAGACTTTGAATTTACAACTTCTTTGGGTGAAAAGATTCCGATTGTTATAACTGTGCGGCGCGGTCTGCGCAATATTACTTTGCGCCCTCGGGCAGGCGATACGCGGCGTATAGAAGTTTCGCGTCCTTGGTTGGCGTCTAATTCAACTGTCTTGGGGTTCATAGAGCAAAAGCGTCGTTGGCTGGAAAGGTTTTTCAGCAATGCGCCGGCACACCGACATTTGGCGGATGGCGATTGGTTTGAATTTTTGGATATGCGCGTGCATGCAGTTTATGATGCGACTGTGCGTGCAACCTGTTTTGTTCAGAATGATGATGGCACATATACTTTGTTTGTAGGCGGAGATAAGCAAATGTTTGAAAATCGCGTGCGGAACTTTATCAAATCTGAATTATTAAAACGCATCAAAGAACTTATTCGTGCGCAGCCGCGTGAGTTTTGGCCGCGCCGCATTTGCCTGCGCGACACTTCTTCGCGTTGGGGTTCGCGGTCCAGTACCGGTACGATGTCTTTTTCTTGGCGCTTGGCATTTGCGCCGTTTGATGTTATGCGCTATGTAGTGATGCATGAAATGGCGCATGTTCGGCATATGGATCATTCACCCCAGTTTTGGGCAACGGTTCGTGAACTTTATGGTTTTGGCATAGAACGTGCGCGGCGGTGGCTGAACACCAATGGCGCGAAACTGCATCAGGTTTTATAAGCCTTGCTGCGAAACCATTCCTGCATATTTTACGCCTGATTTCGGCTATAATGCTTATGTGTTTGAAACAGCACGAGTAAACATTATAACCAAAGGAAAAAACAATGAAGAAAGTATCTATGCTTGCAGTGGTTGGTGCGATTGCATCTGTTTCTGCGTTTGCGGGACCGATGAACAACAATATGAATAACAACAATACAATGACCGAAGTAATGACTGTTGAACAAGTTCGCGGCTTGGCGGACAATTCGCCAGTAATTATTCGCGGCTATCTGTTGCGCCAGAATGGTGAAAACTCTTATGTTTTCCAAGACAGCACCGGCACAATCAACCTTGAAATCGAAGACAGTGATTGGGGTGGCTTGACCGTATCGCCGAACGAATACATAGAAGTTTGGGGTGAAGTCGACAGAAACGGAATGTCAATGGTCGAAGTTGATGTATCTGCAATGAAGAAGTTATAAAAAAATCTGCCCATTTGGGCAGATTTTTTATTTGTTAGTCAGCTGTAATTCAATACGGCGATTTTTTTGCATACTGGCGGCATCATTGCCCGACGCAAATGGATGCATATCGCCGAAACCACTGGGGACCAAGCGTTGGCGGGCCACCCCATCGCGCACCAGTTCATTTGTCACCGCGGTTGCGCGCAACAACGACAGTTGCATATTATTTTTATATGCGCGGGTTCCAGGAATGACGGGCCGCGTGTCAGTATGACCGTCAACGCGAATAATCCAGTCGACATCGGACGGAATTTTGGCTTCCAGTTCTTTGATGACATTTGCAATCATACGCAACTGATTTTTACCTTCGGCGGTCAGTTTATAAGACCCAGTTGAGAACAGAATATCACTTGGGACGATAAACCTGTCGCCGTCTTGGCGTACCGATTTAGTGTCACCCAGTGCCAGTTTAATTGCGCGATAGAATTCAGACTGATATTTTTTCATATCTTGCAGTTCGGCGACCTTATCGGCCAAAGCCTTGTTCAACCGATTTGACATTTCGACATATTTCACTTCTTGGTCTTTGGCATTTGCCTCGGCGGCGGCCAACGCGGTGTTCAGTTTAGCCAGTTTAGCATTGTATTCTTCGGTCATTTTCGCCTGAATCTGTTCTTGGATGGCGTTATATTGCGCTTCGAGGTCCGCCAGTTTTTCTTTTGCGGCGACGGCCTGATTCAGTTGCGCCCGCAGGTCAGTGATTTGCTGTTTGGTTTCGGCGTCTTGTTCTTGCAGTTTAACAACCTGGTTTTCATATGCGGTAATCAGGTCGATCATAGACAATTCTTGATCATCCAAATTGCTTTGTGCGCTTTCCAACCGCGCGCGTGCCTGAATCAAGCGCTGCATCGCTTCTTGTTCATCGGCGGTCATTTGGCGGATTTTCTCGCTCTGTTCGGCGTTGGCCTGTTTCAGTTCGGCGATAGTCTGTACGCCAGTTGACTTGTTAAATACGCTGGTTGTGGTCCACAAGAACACGAACACAATCAGCAAGAAAATCAAAATAATGACCAGATTTGAAAACAAGTCCACGAACGCGGGCCAAGTATTTGTCTTATCACGAAAGTTATTAAACATTTTTCTCTCTCTTGGTATTTTATTATTGAATCTTTTTATCCATATTTTGGACTGCGCCGCCGATTCGTTTCAGCACAGATTCTATCTTTGGCAGTGCGCCTGCGACCATATCGTCTTGGAATACATTGGTGCGCGCGGCAAGAGTATCTTCCAGTTTTTGGAAAACCGCGCTTTGCGCCAACTGCACTTGCAGGCCCAAGAATCCAACAATCAAACTGCCGCCCAGACCAAGCAACGAACTGGTGAATGCGGTCGCCATACCGCCCAGTGGTCGCGACAGACCGGCCTGCATAGTCGCCAAAACAGTTTCATCGTTAAAGTTCAGGTTGCGTATTAAATCGGCAAAGCCGCCAATGGTTAAAATCAGCCCCCAAAAAGTTCCCAACAACCCCAGAAATACCAAAGTGTTGGTGATATATCGCACAGATTCGCGGTCGTCTTCCATTCGCACTAAAATCGCATCCAAAATTCCGCGCAGCCCATTTTCGGTAAGGCTGCCATGGCGATTCCGCAACAGCAGCGCCACCGAACGCAACAGTCGCGGCGGCATATTATTGACATCCGTCCCGCGCGCATACGCGTTCAGCCAACGATATTCCGGCAACAGCGCAAAAACCTTGAAAAAACAGAGCAATATACCAAACAAAGTTGTTCCGATAATGATACCGTTCAGATAGATATTCGAAATTGCAACCGCCAAGAAAACGCGGTAAAACAGGGCAATTCCGCACAGCACCAACGCGGTAAAGAACGCCATACGATTAAGGTTTCTGTGAAAGTTGTTCATGCGTTTTTCCCTCTGTCGGGTTCATCATAGTAAAAAGATTTTCCCGCGTCAAGTGCTAGTGTCACACCGCGGAAGCAAATTTTCCTTTTTGATAAGAATGGGGCTTTGGCCTGCGGCGGGACGCCGCCACTAACCACTAACACTAACCACTAACACCAGCCCCCAGCACTATTTCCCGCTTGACCGAAAAGATTGATTTTGATAGAATGAACATTGAATCGGAAAGGGATTTCCGGTTTGGGGCTGTGAGAAGCCTTGTAAGCAACCGGCACAATTATGTCGTAAATCCATAAAATTTCGAAATTTTTGTGCCGATATTTTCTGTTCCCCCGCTATTTGGTCGGGGTGCCGTTGGAGTATATTTGAAGTCCAGCGGAGTCATCGTTGCTTATGATTTTCTCAACACCCCCGACCCTTGGAAGTCTCTTGGACGGTTTTTCGTTAGTGGCGGTTTAGGTAGAGTTTTCCCCACTTTCGAACATCAGACCTTTGACAACATCCCTTTCTTGTGACAGGAAAGGGTGTCACAGCGAAATTCCCCTTCTTGTCAAGAAGGGGTGGCGGGTAAAAACAGCGTGGGTAATAAACCCGCCCCCGCATCGTGCGTCGTTGCACTTGCACTCTGCGGCCCCGCCGCAAGGGCGGGGCAAGTGGGGCGGGGTGTCGCCCAGTTGCGGGGGAAAACAAAAGAGAGAATCAAGGCAAGGAAGGATGAAGCAATTATATATCGTTTTATGTTGTTATTCCGTTTTTTGTGGTGCATTTGCGGTGACCTGTCCATCACCGACGGTGTCGGTGTCGGGTGGCGATGCATCGACCTTTGCTGCGCCGAACGAATCCACGCATTGCCCTGCGGGGTACGAGTTATATGATGCACCATCACAGTTTTCTGCGTATTTCACTGGAACATTGCTTTCGGAAACTGTGAATTTGTGTGGCGACGGCGAATATATGAACAATGGCACATGTACGGCGTACGCCCAAGGCCGCTGCGACAGTGGCTATTTGGATGTCAGCACCGACAGTTCGAATGTTGGTGCGCCGAACGAATCGGATCATTGTGCAGACGGCTATGCGACCCAGACCACACCGGCGGGGATGTACATTATATCGACAGGGATATTATTATCGACAGGTGCGACATTGTGCGGTTCGGGTCAGTATATGAATAATGGGGTATGCACTGCATATGATAACACGCGTTGTCCGGCGGATTGGTTTGATTATGCGCCGACGGGGGTTGATACCTTTGTACCGATGGCGGATGGCGCATGCGGCACAGACTATGTTGCATCGGGCGACAGTGCAGATTGCACCGATCGCGGAAATGCAGGTATGTGTGCGACACTTTGTGCATCGGGCGAATTGATGACATGGGGCGGGCATTGTGCATCGCTGTGTACGGGTGGCGGGACCGAATTGCGCATAGGCAGTTTAGTATTCCCGATATACGGGCAAAAGACAACGACGCCTGCGATAAACATTGGTTTTGACAGTGGCACAGTTTGCTATGTCAATTTGGAATCGGGGGCGGCCAATGGGACAATGAACGTGGCACATTCGAATGGGACGACATACCACGTAACGAAATAAACAAAAGGGGAAAAGATGAAAAAAACATTAGTTGGACTGATTTGTGCATGTTCGGTTTTTGCGGCGGATGCGCAAACGATGTGCAAGCACAAGAATACATACATTGCGTCAATCAGCAAATCTACGAATGGGACATCGTCAACGGTGACAAACGCGGCGAACAAGACATGGTCGGCGACATTTCCGAACTATACGATAACGGGCAATGCGGCGTGCAATGAGATTTCTGGGACGGCGAATACGGTAAATACGGCGCTGTACACAACGGCGGGCGACCAAGGCACATATTGTTGGTGCCAAATGCAAACGCCATTGTCGTCGTATTGGGTGTTTTTGGACACATACGCAACCGATTCGGCGTGTACATCGGGCTGTGCGGGGGCATGCGCGACCGCGATTCAATCGAACGCGACATATCGGACGGCGATATTAAATTCAATTTGGTAAAAAAAGGATGATAAATGAATAAATATATCTTGTTATTGGCTGGCATATTTTTCTGTGGTGCGGCAAATGCATCGGTTATGTGCAGCAGCAGTGATTATGTCACGGTTGTGCTGGACCCTTATGTACAGGGAACAACATATACCTATAACGCGGCGGCAATGACGTGGACGACGGTATTTCCGTATGGAAATGTGTCGGGCGTTGCGGTGTGTAACGATACGGGGGGCAGCTATGGTGTTGCCAGTAATGACGAACAGTACGAAACAGGCGGTGTTAAGTGCTGGTGCAAGATGACACATCCTGCTGTCTCCCGCTGGGTGTTCTACTTCTCGCGCTCGGCGGCGTCCGATTGTGCGGACGGCTGTGCGTACGACTGCGGTTACCACGTGCGGTACGACTCCGACTTCCGGTCGGGCGTTTTCGGGTCTGTCGCACCTTGATGCCCTGATGCGCGTTGGCGCATCAGGCACGCAAAGCGGATTCGCATATCCATGGGTCCCTTGGGCCCATGGATATGCCGGAAAAGGGTGGGGGTCTGGGGGCGGCGACCCCGCCCCCAGAAGAATCGCCGCCAAAAAATAAAAGTTTCCTATGCCATGCGATGCATGGCGGACGGGAAAGGCTGTATGGCTGAATACGGTTGGAATCGCTGTTCGTTTTGCTGTCTCCCGCTGGGTGTTCAACAACTCGAACTCGTCGGCGTCCGATTGTGCGGACAACTGTGCGAACAACTGCGGTAACAACGTGCAGAACAACTCCGACTTCCGGTCGGGCGTTTTCGGGTCTGTCGCTTCTTGGTGTGTGGTTATTCTGTAGCACCATACAGAGTTTTGCTAACCTGCGGGACAAAGTGGATGAAACACTTTTCAGACAACACAATATGTCTGTTTCTACATTGCCTTGCATCAAGGCGGAGCAATACAGCCTGACTGGCGCGGATGTGTGTGGCATCGTATAAAACGACGTCCCCGCGTCAGGCAAACACAAAGCGCAGGGGGTATCTGGGCCAGTAGCATGTTCGGTATCGTTGTGAACGCCCGGGGTACCCAATCTTGTATAACAAAAACAAGAGAGAGATTAAATGACAATCGAAGAAATTATGAAGCTGAAACAGGAAGACTGTCCAAGGTTTTCTGTGTTTGCACGCGACAAATTGCCTATGCCTGGGGTCAAAAAAAGATTGGATGAAATACTGAACCACGAAATCACCGTTACCGATTTCCGTATCACTAAATCAAAACGACAAGAAAACGCCGAATGCCTGCAAATACAATTCTTGCTGGGGGCGGATATCTGTGTCGCATTCACCGGCAGTGTTGTTTTGCTGGACCAAATCAAGTCCGTAAAAAACAACATTCCATTCAAAACAACCTTGGTCAAAATCGACAAATACTATTCTTTTTCCTAATATGAAACGTTATAAAAATCTTTGGCAGCAATTTATTTCAATCGAAAATTTCGAACTGGCTGCAAAAAAAGCCGTAAAAAGCAAGAAAAATAAAAAATCTACACGAAAATTTTTGGCAAATCGCGATGAACTGTTGCGGAAACTGCGCCAATCACTTATTGACGGAACATTTAAAACTTCGCCTTATCGTATCTTTACTATATTCGAACCAAAAAAACGCGATATTTATGAATTGCCGCTGTATCCAGACCATATCGTCCATCACGCTATTATAAATATCATCGGTCCAATTTGGCAAAGCATGTTTATTCATGATTCTTATGCCTGTATTCCGGGGCGCGGGTTGCACGCCGCATCAAAACGCGTAATGCAATTCGTGCGCCGTAATAAATACGTCTTGCAATGCGATATTAGGAAATTTTTCCCGTCAATCGACCACGATGTTATGATTGACATCTTGCGCCAGAAAATCGGCGACAGAAAATTTTTGGCGGTCTTGTCCGATATTATTCGCAGTATTCGCGGCGGAAAAAACCTGCCCATAGGAAATTTGACCAGTCAATGGATGGGAAATGTTTATCTGAACCAACTGGATATGTTCGTAAAGCATATCTTGCATTGCCACGACTATATCCGGTACTGTGATGACTTTTGCTTGTTCGGCAATGACAAGGGTGTGTTGTGGGGAATGCTTAAGAAAATCGGATGGTTTTTAACTCATAAGTTGCGGTTGCAGCTTTCTAAATATTACCTGAAACCCACCGCACATGGCGTCAATATTATCGGATATCGGCACTTTCGGCGGTTCGTGCTGTTGCGGTCGCGCGGCGTGCGTAAAATCTTGCGCAGGTTGTTGAATATTGCCCGCTATGATGATTTCAGCCTGCATGCGGTCGGGCAGGTCGCCGCCGCACATGGGTGGCTTAAATGGGCATGCACACATAACCTGCGCACAAAGTTGGGTAATATGTTGGCGCGTGTTTCAATCCATGCCAAGATTTTTGTTATTAGTGGGCTGGATTGAACAAAACACTTGATTTTTTGTAAAAACTTGTAATAATTGTGCCTGTTCCTGCTATCGTCATGGGGATGATGGCTGACATAAACCAAAGGAAATAAAATGGCTTACTATGAAAGCGTCTTGGTCTTTCGCCAGGACTTGACCGAACCGCAGGTCAAAGAAAAAGCGGACAAATTTGCAGGTATTATCAAAGAACTGGGCGGAACTGTGAAATCCACAGAATTCTGGGGTTTGAAAAATCTGGCCTATGTTATTCGTAAAAACCGCTAGGCTCACTATGTTATGATGAATGTCGAAATGCCGGGCGCGTCTATCGCAGAACTGGAACGTCGCAGTCGTATTGATGAAGATGTTATCCGTTTCTTGAACGTGCGGGTCGAAGCGTTGTCTGAAACCCCGTCTATCATGATGAAAAAGAATACCGAGGAGGCAGAATAATGGCAGTTCGTGCAGCAATCTATCGTAAAAAATCTAATCCGTTAAAGGACAAGGTTATCGATTATAAAGATGTTAAATTGTTGGGGCACTATATCACTGAACGTGGTAAAATCATCCCAAGTCGTATCAGCGGTGTTTCACAAAAAGATCAACGCTTGCTGACTCGCGCAATCAAACGCGCGCGCCACTTGGGTCTGTTGCCATTCGTGCGGAACAACATATAATTTAACTATTTGGGGCGCGGCCCCTAACTTGGAAACAAAGGACAGATAAAATGAAAGTTATTTTAACAGAAAAAATTACTCGGTTGGGCAATATCGGCGACACTGTCGAAGTTAAAACTGGTTATGCGCGCAACTTCTTGCTGCCAAACGGCAAGGCGATGCGCTGGTCCCGCGAAAATGTCGCACTGTTCGAAGCGAAAAAGGCTGAACTGCAGGCGCGTCACGAAGCGGCTAAGGCGGCGGCAGAATCCAAGGTCGATGCGGTTAAGAATGCCAAGATGTATATGATCCGTCAGGCGGGTGATACAGGTCAATTGTATGGTTCTGTGTCCAGTCGCGATATCGCACGCGCGCTGAAAGAAATCGCAAATGTCGATGTTTCTTCGGCCCAGGTTATGTTGGGCGCACCAATCAAATCTGTGGGCGCATTTGATACTAAAATCGCGTTGCACCCAGATGTTATTGTGCCGATTAAAGTTTATGTCGCGCGCACTAATGACGAAATCGAAGCTTTGGTTGCAGGCAAGGTTTTGACCTTTGGTACTAACAAGGTCGAAGAAGAACCGGTCGCCGAAGAACCAAAACAGGAATCTGCGGAACCAGTCGCCGAACCGGCGACCGCGGAAGAAACCGCAGAACCTGTGGCAGAATAATTTTGTGATTGTTCATTATCCCGCCACAAGGCGGGATTTTTTTGACAGCAGTAATTTTTCGTGCTAACAAGTATGTATAAGGTTTCAAAGGAATATTATATGTCTAATAAAAGTTTGAATAAATTTGTCGCAGATTATGCCAAACTGACAAGTGGCGATACGCATCGCGAAATGTTGACGGTGGGGCTGATGGCGGCGCTGGTTTGGGCTGTCGGGGCGGCGGGCGTGTTTTCTTCAATTGCGTGGAATAATTCAGTGCAATACAAGACGCCGTTCAAAACGGAATTAAAAAATACACTGAACCAACATAAAAATTGTATTTGGATTGTTGCATGTGCGCTGTTGCTTTTGGCTGTGGGAATCCAAGAAACAGATTCTGCCATTTCGCGTCATCAGGCACGAGGCATCGCCAAGCACATCATAAAGCGAACCTGTGGTAATATGAGTTCGCGCGATTTGCAGTTCTTTGCGAATTTGACACTGGAAAATATGTCCGATATTCAGCGCAAAGAAATTCTGGATGCCGGTATCGCGTTGCGCGCGGAAATCGACAAATATGATGCCCAATGGATGAATATGCAAATTACTTTCGTGCAAAAGCAACGCTTGGTAAGCGCGGCGATGATTAAATACACAAATGATGTCGCCAAGATGATTGAAAATAATGAAGTTATTGAATTGCTGAATTCGATTAAAAATAATATGTGCAACGATACCTTGGTGGTTCGTAATGGACAATTTATAGCAAAGCAGAAATAAATAAAAACCCGCCAATTTGGCGGGTTTTCTGTGTCCTGTAACTTTTATTTGTTCAAAGCATCCATAATCTGATTGTATGGGATTGCGCCAGGGAATGCCTGTTCGCCGATAATCAGGTATGGTGTGCCGCTGATGTCGAAACGTTGCGCCATTTCACGAACATTACCCAATTCGCGTGCGACAACTTCGCCTTTCATATCTTTTTCCAACTGTTTTGCATCCAGACCAACTTCGGTCGCCAATGCCAAAACTTTCTTGTGGATTTTGCCGCCCAATTTTGCACGATCTTTCATATCGTCTTGGGTATAATATTCTTTTTCCATCAACTTTTTATCCAACGCAGCCGCTTTTTCATTGCTCTGCAATTTTGCCGCAATCACAGCCTTGGCTGGTGCATCAGACAGGTCGCCATGGATAGAAAAGTTCTTTAACACAACACGAACATCATCACGATCCGCCATCACACGTGCCAATTCGTTGTGAACACGACGGCAGTATGGGCAAGAATAGTCAGACCACAAAAAGATTGTCTTTTTCGCATCTGCTTTACCCCAAATTGGTGCATCGCCAATCATGTCTTTCATATTTGAACGAACATACGCGCGAACCGCTTTGTTCTTTTCTGCATTTTGTTTTTCTTGCATAGATGTAACGATTTCTTGCAGAATCATCGGATTGCCACGAACCAGATAAACTGGGGTTACAATGCGTGATACAGAACCAGCAATCAAAATGATGGAAACCAATTTGATTGTCTTTGCCGCCATAGCAGCACCCGCCGCAGGTTTCTTGCCATCTTGTGCAACAGCCATGCCGCCGAACAAGAACAGCGCGATTCCAGCAACCAGGATAACGATTGTCCAAAACATGAGTTTCTCCTTTGCTTTTGTTGAACGGTTTTATCATAGAAAGTTTTTGTGCCAAGCGCAAGGAATAATTACTGAAATTTTAAATTTTTTTATGCGCAATCATCACGCGAAATTGTGGTAGGTTGATGCTCATATCGTCACAAATTTTTTCAAGAAAAAATCGCGTTGTGTTCAGGCTGATTGGCAACTGATACAACTTTGCTGCATAAGGCGCACCGCAAGATGCGCAAACAGCGCGTCCTGTCTTTGGTGACAGGTAAATCAAATCATCGGTGCGACCACAACCTGAACAACGCGATAAATCCAGTGCATAACCCAATTCGCGCAACAGACCAATTTCCCAATTCAAATATTCATCAGTCGGGCAGGGCGCATCCACCAATGCGTATAATAAATGTAATGTGTCGTCGTACAGTTTTATATAGGCTTCGCGTTCGGGCAGCATTGTGCCGATTAAATCAAACGCTGAATTCATCAGTGACAGTCTGGCGGCATCGGTCAGCAGTGGTGCCGATAAATTTTTTTCACTTTCCCAATGAAACACACCCAATGCAGAATCAAGACGCGCATTCCAAGAAACATTGCCAACCTGACCAACCAAGGGGCGGTTAGTCTTGGCCGTCAATGCGCCACGCAGCATTCCGCACAGCACGCCATGTTCGCGCGAAAAAATATGCGCAATCGCATTTTTTTCATCAAAAGGCTTTATCGATATTAAAATGCCGTCAGATTCTAATTTCATGGGAAAAAGTATAGCAATCGCGCCGCCCCCTGCGCAAGTGTTTTAGTTGCCGTTTGGCAAATACAGGTTTGAACTAACCACCGGCCCCGCGGTAAAGGTACCGGTCCCGGCGTTCGTAAAGAACGTGCCACTGACGGTATCATACATGCCAAGCGCATTATCGCTGTTGCGCCGTGCGGGGATGAAATTGCGAACTAATTGATTGCCCTCTGTGATTTTCAGATAATATATTCGGCCTATAAACAACCAACCGGGACCGTGTTCGGGTACGCTGTGACCTGCAAATAGATACATGGTGTCCGTCGCGCCAGTCAAAGTCTTGTCTATGTTCAGCGTTGGCCAATCATTTACATACCTGTTCCTGTCGTTCATATAATTTATTTTTACGGTATAGTCTGTATTATCTTGGGCTATACCACTAATTACAGAATAGTTGGCGGTTGACCAATCTTCCCCAAATGGGAGGTATATTCTATAGGAGGTACCTATATTTACATATAAGTCTGCCGCCTTCATGTCTGAATCATAAAGCACCCCCATTATTACCAGGTCGCCATAGCTGGTTTTATTAAATTTGATATCTAATCCCATGGTATTGGTTGGAATAATGCCAGTGTCGATATACTGCGTCCCAGTTGATTCAATGTATTCCAACTGCGTGTAGCCAACGGGTAAGGTCTGCATTTGTGTTGCACCGCGGACTTCGTACAGCAAACAATGTGCGTTGTCGTGAACATTGCCTTGCCATTCCACGCATACGAATTCAGATTCAAGGGCGTTTTGAACTGCGCTGTTAAATGCGCCCGCGGTTACCAATGCGTCCGTTTGCGCGCCATACGCCGCGGTCGTATCATAAATCGCCTTTTCGCCAACAGTACCCGCAGTACCAGTATTTGTCAGAACAGTATTTGTATTCTTTGCGGGAATTTGTGTTTGCAGGTTTGAAACTTGTCCGTCAACATATTCTTTGGAAGTGATTGTATTATCAGCATACGCCACAACCGCGAATAAAGATAGAATAACAAATAACAATTTTTTCATATTCTCTTTCCTTTTCTTTTCTCTCGTCATACCGCCGCAGGGCGGGACCCAGTTTTTGCAACAGCAAAAACTTGCTCCCCGCAGGGGGGGAAATGTCTGCGACGCAAGTGCTCGACTTCGCTCGCACTGGATCCCGCCCTGCGGCGGGATGACGACTAATCACTAACCACTAACACTAATCACCAACCACTAAAAATTGTGACAAAAAGGTACCTTTAAATCGACCGATACCAAAATATCGTTTGGAAACAAAAAATCCCAGAAATCTGGTTTTTTTGATTTTTTAAAATTCGAAAAAAATCGGTTGATTTAAACGTACGTTTTTTTCGACCGATTTTGGGCCAGAAAATCGGTGCTTTCGGCGGGCGCACCCACTAATAACCACTTTAGCCGCCCATTGCAAAAAAAATGGGGCATAAACTGCCCCATTTCCTTTTTCTCCCAACTACAAACTATTTTACAAAGCGGTTATATGTTTTCTCGTTTATCTTGGTTGGATACTTGCGTTCCATATATGCGTTATAGTCCGCCGTAATATGTTGCTGTGCCATTTTGGAAACTTCTGGCTTAATTGCCTCTAATTTTTTATCGTCAACCGTTGGCAATTTTTCGTCAACAATGCGCATAACATAGAAAGCGTCTTGGTCAGATACAATTGAATTGTTCCCGACTTCGCCTTGGAATGCCGCAACCAGAACAGCCGGTTTTGCACCATCGGTGCGGGAAACACTTACACGTTTTGCATCCGCCAATTTTCCAGTTTTGTTCAAATCGACCAGCAATTCATTGGCGCGAACATAGGCCTGTTTGCGCTGCCAGTCCGCCGCCCATTCGGTTGCCAAGTCTTTTTTGACAGATTCAAATTGTGCGGTGTGTTCTGGGATAATTTTATCAACACGTACAATTACAAAGCCGTCTTTGGTTTCAATCAGTTCGCTTTCGGTTCCTTCGTCCATATTGAACACGCGGGAAATCAGTGCATCGGTCATAACTTTGTCAGCAGGTAATTTCTTTGCGGAAATACCTTTGTGTTGTGTGAACTTCGCATTGTGTTTTTTTGCCACAACATTCATTTCATCGCCAGCGATAATATCATCTTCCAGTTTTTGTGCGACCTTTAATCCGCGTTCGTAATCATCAGGTTTATCCATTGCCGCCGCAATTATAACATACGAAATGTCGCGCGCTTCATCAACCCGATGTGGATTTTGTGCATAAAATTCACGTAATTGCTCCTCGGTTGGTTTCGCAGTTTTGAATTCCGCAAACTTTACCGCCCGCAAATCAATATTGCGTTTTGTATTGCGCGCGTTATATGCCGCGGTTGTTGCAAAGCGTGGTGTTTTCATCTTGGCGGTCACAGGTACCAAGACCATTTTTTCCAATTCTTGGGTGCGTAAATCATTGGAAATATCCGATTCGGTCATACCAGAACTGCGCAAAGCCCGGTCAAACGCCGCCGCAGAAAATTTTCCATTTTCTTGAAACTGGGGTACGGCGCGAATGTCTTCGGCGATTCGGTGTTCGGATACAATATAACCCAAATCACGTGCAAGATGATTCATTCTGAACATCGCTGCGATTTCACCAATGACACGATTCTGGAATTTTGTCATTTCCGCCGGATCTGTATAGATTTTCCGTTGTTCTTCCTTGGACAATTTTGCCAATTCGTTTGATTTCTTGGCATTATATTGTTGAATTGAGACTTTGTCACCGCCAACGCGCATCAGCGTTGTATCAGACGAAGTCAGTCCGAACACCCATTCTGCAACGCCCCATCCAACAAATGAAAAGATAAGGACACCCATTAAAATCTTTGCAACAGGTTTATCTGCCGCATTACGTAAATATTCTAGCATTTTTTCACCTTTTGCGATAAGATAGCAAAATCTTGTGCAAAAAAGCAACGAAAAAAGGATAAAAAATGAAAATTATTGCAGGAAACTGGAAAATGAATGGAACAAGAACCGCTTTGGCTGAAATGCTGGACGCGATTGCAGGGGTCACGACAGAAAATCGTGTGATTTTGTGTGTGCCTTTTACTATGCTGCGCGACGGTACAGACAATGTTGCAATTGGCGCCCAAGATGTCAGTGCAAATGTGCGTGGCGCATATACTGGCGAAGTGTCGGGCGCGATGATTGCGGAAACTGGCGCAAAATATGTGATTGTTGGGCACAGTGAACGCCGTATGTATCACGATGAAACAAATGATATTGTCCGCGCCAAGGCAATGCGCGCAATTGAAAACGGGTTGACACCAATTATCTGTGTCGGTGAAACAATGGAAGAAAAGCGTGCAGGTAAAACCTTTGATATTATCACAGATGGGGTTCGCGAATCTGTGCCGGAAAATGTGACAGATGATATAATTATTGCGTACGAACCGCGCTGGGCGATTGGGGCGGGCATAACACCGACTGCGCAAGAAATCGCTGATGCGCATAAGGTTATTGCAGATACCTTATCCTATATGGGGCTAAACGGTACACCGATACTTTATGGCGCCAGCGTGAATGCGAATAATGTTGCAGACATTGTTGCAATTAAAAATGTTGATGGTGTTTTGGTTGGTGGCGCATCCTTGAAACCGCAAGAGTTTGTACCTATAATAAATAATGCAAAATAACCAAACAAAGATGGATGATATGCCAGACGATAAAGAAGTAAAAGTGGAAGAGGTTTCCATTGATTCTGTAAAGGAGTCCGAGGCAGCGATGCCCACGGACCCTAAAATTGCAGAAATGGAAACCCAAATTGCCGATTTGAATGATAAGTATCTACGCACCGCGGCGGAGTTAGAAAATACCCGTCGTCGTGCTGCATTGGATGCAGAATCGCGCGCTCGTACGCGTGCTATGTCGGTTATGGAAAAAATCTTGCCGATTATGGATGCGGTGCAAGCGGCATTGAAACACACACCAGATGACGAAGGTATTAAATCTTTGGCGCGTGCGATTGAATCTGTGTTCCAAGATGTCGGTATAACCAAAATAGAAACCGTTGGGACACCTTTAAATCCAGCATTACATAATGCAATTCAGGTTGTTGATGCGCCTGACAGTGCATCTAATACTGTCGTTGAAGAAATGCAGGCGGGCTATATGTTCGGTGACAATGTGCTTAGGACTGCGATGGTTGTAGTTGCAAAATAATTGCGGGTGCACTTGGCGAACGGCATTTTTTGTGGTATAATTGAAAGAAAAATATAAGGATTAGTTATGTCTTTGATACCTGTTGTAATAGAAGAATCCCCACGCGGCGAACGGTCTTTTGACATTTATTCGCGTTTGCTGCGCGACCGCATAGTTATGGTGACAGGACCGATTGAAACAAATATGGCAAACAGCATTGTTGCCCAATTGTTATTCTTGGAATCTGAAAATCCAAACGCTGATATTTCTTTGTATATCAACAGCCCTGGCGGTGATATTGCCGCGGGTCGTGCGATTATGGATACGATGCAATATATTAAATCGCCGGTTTCGACCATTGGTATGGGGTTGGTTGCCTCTATGGCTTCTGTATTGTTGGCGGCGGGTGCAAAAGGTAAACGTTTTGCATTGCCAAATGCAGAAATAATGATACATCAACCGTTGGGCGGTTTCCAAGGTCAGGCGACAGATATGGAAATAAATATGCGTCAAATGGCCAAGGTCAAAGATTCTTTGATTAAACAAATGGCGGAATTTACAGGGCGCAAGTATGACGAGTTGCACGATGCAATGGAACGCGATAACTGGATGACCGCGGCCGAGGCGAAAGATTTTGGCCTTATCGATAAAGTTTTAACAAAGAAATAACCTTTTAATATGGGATACGTAAAATGACCGACGAAAAAAAGACACCAGAAAAAGCAAATCAGTTCTGCAGTTTTTGTGGCAAGGCTGTGCACGAGGTGAAAAAATTGGTCAGTGGCCGGAACGTCTGCATTTGCGATGAGTGCATCGCGCTGTGCAATGATATTATGGCGGATGACATGAAGACCGAGGTTGCGCGCGACGCGGAAAAGTTGCCTACGCCGTCCCAGATTTATGATTTCCTTAATGAATATATTATCGGCCAAGAGGCAGCGAAAAGAACGCTTGCGGTGGCGGTATATAATCACTATAAACGGCACAATGTTGCGCTGAATTCTAATGTTGAAATTCAAAAATCTAATGTGTTGCTGATTGGCCCTACAGGTACTGGAAAAACGCTGTTTGCGCAAACATTGGCGCGCATTTTGGATGTGCCGTTTGCGATTGCTGATGCGACAACTTTGACCGAAGCGGGCTATGTTGGTGACGATGTGGAAAGTGTTTTGACCCAGTTGTTGCACAATGCGAATTTTGATGTGGAACGGGCGCAGCGTGGTATAGTCTATATCGATGAAATCGACAAAATTGCGCGCAAATCTGAAAATCCGTCGCTGACACGTGATGTGTCTGGCGAAGGCGTGCAACAGGCGTTATTGAAGTTGGTTGAAGGCACGATCGCAAATGTTTCTGCGGGCGGGGCGGGGCGCAAACACCCAGGTGAAGCGACAGTGCGTTTGGATACTTCGAAAATTTTGTTCATTTGTGGTGGCGCGTTTGACGGCTTGAACCGCTTGATTGGTAACCGCAAATGTGAACGCGCAGGCATTGGTTTTGGTGCAGATGTATCAAGTCGCAAAGAACGCGATGCAAAAAATAATTTGCCAGATGTTCAGCCAGAAGATTTGGTAAAGTTCGGAATAATCCCTGAATTGGTTGGGCGTTTGCCAGTTATTGCGACACTGACCGAATTGGATGAAGACGCCTTGGTCAAGATTCTGACCGAACCAAAGAATGCGATTGTAAAGCAATATACGGCGATGTTGGGAATGGATGATGTGAAATTGACGATAAAGCCCGACGGACTGCGTGAAATTGCGCGATTGGCACTGGAACGCAAAACTGGCGCGCGCGGTCTGCGCAGTATATTAGAAAAGATTTTATTGGAACCGATGTTCTATGCGCCTGATAAAACCGATTTAGCAGAAATCGTGATAGATAAAGATGTTGTTGCGGGCAAAAGGGCGCCGGTTGAAATAATGCGCACCGCCAAAAAAGCCGCATAGTAAATTCTAACAATTAGTTTAATAATAAAAATACCCCACGATGGGGTATTTATTATTTCTGGTGGCCCTGGTCGGACTTGAACCGACACTCCTTGCGGAACTTGATTTTGAGTCAAGCGCGTCTACCAATTCCACCACAGGGCCATGTTGCAAAAAAAGTTATTTAGACTTTTTTGCTTCAACTTTTTTTACCAAGCGCGC
>Ga0310690_10004217_pt1 | contig 20629 bp, 16 predicted proteins | sample AusTroGonzalo_MG_2_FD_207661 | JGI IMG/M metagenome (GOLD analysis project Ga0310690, IMG submission 207661) | Bovine rumen microbial communities from tropical cattle in Woodstock, Queensland, Australia - Gonzalo_04 (v2) (version 2) | ecosystem: Host-associated > Mammals > Digestive system >...
GGTCTTGAATAACGCCCTGTTGCCCCCTCGCAGCCACGGTTGACGAGTTATTCAAGACCCTCTAACTTCAGTACTCCGGTATCACAACTTACCGAGAAACCTAAATCACCTATCTCCAATCACCAATCTCCAATACCTTCCGTTTGGGCGGAAGGTACACGTGTCTCCCATCGCGTCTTCGGACTGGGTACGGTGTCGCGTGTCTATCGCGACGAAGTGACGGAAAACGACAAAATAGAAATAGCTTTCGATACCGTTGGTACGAAGACACTCCTTCTCTCACACGCGAAACTGGAAAAAGCTTAGCGATAAATGCAGTATCCGGCTAATCCTGCGAGAACAATCAATAGAATAGGGTGAGAGGCAAGATTGATGATCTTGCCGAATTGTGAATTGTGAATTGTGAATTGTGAATTGACAATCTCCGGCAAAACGGTAAAGAACGCCACGACGCCAAAGATGATCCAACTGATAGGGTCAATGAAGTTCGTAGGTTTGATGAGCATCAATGCCGCGGACGCAATCAGACCAATCACCGTGAACCGCAGCATACGCAGCGTTTGCTCGAAATATGGGTTGCCTTGGAATCGTTGGCTGAGCCAGAAATACGCCTTGCAGATACTCAGCATAATAATCAAACTCGGCAAAATGATAGCAGTCGTAGCAAGCAGACTACCCCATATACCGGCGGTGGTATAACCTACGTACGTCGCGCAGTTGATACCTATCGGTCCCGGCGTCACTTGACTGACGGCTACGATATCGACGAACTCCTGCTGACTCATCCAACCATATTGCTCCACCTCCATCTGTATCAACGATAAGATAGCCAACCCTCCGCCGAAACCGAAGAGGCCAATCTTAAAGAACGATATGAATAACTGCAGGTAAAGCATCTTATTTCTTTTTTCTGAATGCTGATTGCTGAATGCTGATGGCTACGATTGTCAGGACGATTGTTGCCAGAATGACCCAAACAGGGTTCACTCCTCCTAACCAGATCAACAAGGCCGCCGCTAATGAAATGAGCAGATAAAGAGCGCGGAAATCTGTATGCTGTATTCTGAATTCTGAATTCTTCAGCGCTGACTTCGCCAACTTAAACAGCGGCGCGGCAATAAGGGCTACTACGGCTGGACGGATACCTTTGAACGCCGCTTCGACGGCCGGTAACTCTTTCCAGTCGCTAAAGACCATCGCGATGGCTAAGATAATCAAGAAAGACGGCAGCACAGCACCTAAGACTGCGCCGCATACTCCACGCCATCCGCCTACTCGCCAGCCGATAAAAATAGCCGAATTGACAGCAATGAGACCCGGCGCTGCTTGCGCTAACGCAATCATATTCAGATACTCTTCCTCGTCAATCCATCTCTTGCGGTCCACTACCTCCCGCTGAATAAGCGGCAACATAGCATATCCTCCACCAAGCGTGAAGGTCCCGATCTTAAGATAAGTATAGAAAAGCGACCAGAACACTATTCTTTATCGCGGAGTTGCTGCTTGACGAACTTCGCCAACATGTTGATGGCGGCGTTGTTATGTCCACCTTGCGGTACTATCACATCCGCGAAGCGCTTACAAGGCTCAATAAACTGTTCATGCATGGGTTTGAGCACACGCTGATACCGCTCAATCACTTGTTCGGCTGTTCGTCCGCGCTCAATCACATCGCGTTTCATCACACGAATCAGACGGTCGTCGGCATCGGCATCTACGAAAATCTTCAGGTCCATCTGGGCACGCATCTTAGGCTCACGTAGCGCCATAATACCTTCCACCACCACTACATCGCGCGGTTCGATATGAATAGTCTCTTCCGAGCGCGTACACGTAATATAGGAATAAATAGGTTGCTCGATGGATTTACCCTCTTTGAGCATCTTAATATGCTTGCTCAGTAACTCCCAATCAAACGCGTCCGGATGGTCAAAGTTGATGTTCTGACGCTCCTCAACAGGCACATTGCTGCTGTCTTTGTAATACGAGTCTTGAGGAATAACTACTACTTCGCTTTTAGGTAAGCGCTCTATCAGTTTCTTGACTACCGTTGTTTTACCCGAGCCGGTACCGCCCGCGATGCCGATGATAAACATAAATCTATTGACGATTTGACGATTTACGATTCTTTTCGGGGCACAAAATTACAACTTTTTTTTCATATATGCAAAAAAAAATGACATAATCTTGCGATTACATCATTTTTTGTGCGCAGGATGAGACTCGAACTCACACGATCTTGCGACCACTACCCCCTCAAAGTAGCGTGTATACCAATTTCACCACCTGCGCGTCGCGCCAGCGACGGCTCAATACGATTCGCGATTACTCGCTCATATGAATTTTCGCCGTGCTTTCGCTCTTCAGTCGGACTATCGTTTCACTAGCAGTCCTCCTGAGTTTATTTCAAAGACCGATTAAAACGCTAGCAAAGCGATGTTTTAATCGGAGAGCGTAGGGTATTACGGAGCGTAATCGAGCGGCTAGGCTGCGAGTCACGCGAGTAATAACCCAAGCGAGTGCCCAGAACAGGACTCGAACCTGCACACCTCGCGGCATGCGCACCTGAAACGCACGCGTCTACCAATTCCGCCATCTGGGCAAAAAAAAAGAGCGGAAAACGAGACTCGAACTCGCGACCCCGACCTTGGCAAGGTCGTGCTCTACCAACTGAGCTATTTCCGCAATTTTTTTTAATTATTCACTTAAAGAACACTGCTTCTTTTCGAAAGCGGGTGCAAAGGTACTGCTTTTTTTTGATATGACCAAATATTTTGACAAAAAAATGCACAAAAACTGCATTTTTTTTGTTTTTCCACACTAAACACCCACCAAAATCAGCTATTTCGGTACGCTTTGGGGGTCAAACCCACATGCGATTTGAAGAAGCGATTGAAGAACGCAACGTTGTCAAATCCCAAATTTAACGCAATCTCTTTAATCTGCAGATTAGTGATCTTCAACTGCGATTTGGCGTCCGTCAAAATAGCCTCTACGATAATATCGCCTGCTGTACGATTGCCCACTGATTTGATGGTCGAGCATAAATGCGGCAGCGTTAGCCGCATCGCGTCAGCGTATTGGTTCACATGATGCCACTCCTGATAGTGTTGCAGTACCATCTGGCAGTATTCCTGATAAATCTCAGTCTTCCTATCCTGCGGTTTAACCAAATACTCATCATGCTCATGCGCGTACTTGGCATAACTGGTCTGCAGCAGGTTGAAGATATGTACCATCTTCTCACTATCTAACATCGACGGCTGCGCGTTCATCGCCTCCACTACCGTGTTGTACATCGAGCACAGCACTTTGGCGTGGTTGTCAGTCGTACTCAACTTCGGCGAATGCAACTGCAGCGCCGAAAGGGACATGCGGTTATTGACCGTGTGCTTTTCCAAGAACCGACTGCTGAATACAATCCAATAAACCAACGCATCCTCCGAGAACTCACGAATCAGCAAAAAACTACCCGGTTCTAACAGCAGAATATCGTTCGCTTTGAAATCATATTCATTCACATTGATAGTGGCATGCGCTGTTCCGCGCACGAGCAAGGCGTACACCCCGCATTTAATTTTGCAGGGGTAGCGCCCGTACTCGTTCATCAGTTTGCCGCTCGCGTCGCCGATCATGTAATCGCCGTACGGACAATCGACAATAGGGATATTATTCTCTTTCATTAAAAATGTTTAGTTTCTTTGCCGACGATAGAGCTCAGCAAGTTGTTCGCCAAACGACTTGCGCCGAAGCGGAACCACTCGTTGTTGAGCCACTCTTCGCCCAAAATCTCTTTCACTAAAGTGAAATGTTGTACTGCCTCATCGGTCGTGCTGACACCACCTGCCGGCTTGTAACCCATCTTAATACCTGCTTTCTCTTTCCATACCTTGATAGCTTGGCACATTACAAACGTAGCCTCAGGAGTAGCGTTCACAGCGATCTTACCGGTCGATGTCTTAATGAAATCGCAACCTGCAGCCATCGACAGAATCGATGCTTTCCAGATGTTCTCTGCCGTGTTCAGCAAACCGGTCTCAAGGATCACTTTCAGGTGATGTGTACCACAAACGGCCTTGAGCTCAGCGATCTCATCGAAGCACTCTTGATAGCGGCCCTCAAGGAATTTACCTACGCTCAGCACGATATCGATTTCCGTTGCTCCGGCCTTCAATGCCAAAGCAGTCTCAGCCACCTTGACCTCCAGAAAACTCTGGCTGCTCGGGAAAACACCTGATACGCATGCGATGCGGAATTTCGGATCTTTCAACGCTTTGCGAACGTACTCAGCCATAGCAGGATAAACACAGATAGCCGCTACGTTAGGAATACCCGGGAACTTCTCCTCAAACGTATTCACAGCGTTAGCCATCTTCTCCACGCGAGCGATAGTGTCGTCTGCGCTCAGCGTCGTATAATCGATCTGGTGAAGGCACTCTTTCCAAACCTCTACGTTGTTGTTCTCTGCAAAATGCTTTGCTTCGATCTCAGCTACTTGAGCCTTTACTTGCTCATCGGTAAACGGGCAGGGGTACTGCGCAAATAATTCTTCAAAATTCATGGTTGTAAGATTTTTAATGTATTAAACAAATTTTTCATTTTTCATTTTTCATTTTTCATTTTCATCGGAAAGCCTTCCGATGATCGTCTCATTCCCTCTCACCGCTTCGCCTACTTCCACGAACATCTCCGTGTCCAACGGCAGGTACATGTCCACGCGCGAACCCAATTTAATAAATCCGAGGTGCGTGTTCCGGTGCGCAAAATGACCGGCTTTCGCGTACGTTACAATGCGACGTGCCATCGCTCCGGCTACTTGCCTAACCGCTATCTGCACTTTGTTCGGCGTCTCAATCACCACCAGACTCCGCTCGTTCTCGGTGCTCGATTTGGGCAACCACGCTCCCTTATGACGACCTTTCTGATGCTCGCTCACCAATACCGTGCCTTCAATCGGATACCAGTTGGCGTGCACATTGAAGGGTGACATAAAAATGGACACCTGCAACTTCTTTTCGTGGAAATACTCATTCTCCTCCGTCGGTTCCACTACCACCACGCGACCGTCCGCAGGCGCGATAATAAAGTTCGGATCATCTATCTCCAACACGCGCACAGGATTGCGGAAAAAGTACGTTACAAACACCAGCAACAATGCTGTTAACATCAATGTGATGGCAAACACCCAATGGGGTTGCACGAATAAGTAGATAGGTACGTTGATCAAAAACAGCAACAATACCGTGCCGAAGATCAGATTCCGTCCTTCTCGGTGTATTCTGGGTCGTTTCATAACAATATAACAGTTTAACCGTTTAACGTCAATTCCATTGACTGTATGGGAACTGCGCCAGCATATCCGCTGCCTGATCCAAACCCTGCTGCAACTTCTTCTCCACCATCATCCGGAACATAAACGGTATATCCGCTTTCACGGTCAACTTAATCCGCGTGTCGTTAGGCGCCAACTCTTTGAGTTGAATCCATAGATTGCCATCCATCGGAATACCTTCCAACCCGAACTTAATCGTATCATTCTCCACACGGTCCACGATGGCGATGGTAATCTTCTGTCCCAAACCGTCCACTTTGATTCGCACATGATCAGGATCCGTCTCCATCTCCTGGATCTTATCCTTCGGAATCAAATCGCGCACGCGTTCGATATTCTGCATGTTGCTCAGCACCCGATAAATCTGCTCGGCTGAACACGGCGCTGAACTGATTTTGCTTTCGTATTTATTCATTTCTTAAAATCCGTACCTAATTTGCGGTGCAAATTTACAACTTTTTTTTGATATATGCAAATATTCGTGCAAAATTATTGCATAGACTGTCTTTTTTGCAGTCTTTTTTGATATTTTTGCACTTGTAGCGAGGTTCGTTCAATCCTTTTTTCCAATTCGTTAATATCCCGAATGGTCACTTGCAACTCATCCGCCACTCTTACCGCTTCGTTGCCCTTCGCCCTTAACTCGTTTACTCGTTCATCGTTCATCCGTTTCCCCTCACGGTACACCAATACCTCTTTCCCATCATCCCGTACCATCACCCGCAAATCGTAATTTTTCATTTTTAATTTTTCATTTTTAATTACGTAGTACCCGTGGTCCTGATACTTCTCGTTCTTCTCGTACTTAAAATACCGCAATAACGAATCCGCCTGCGGCATCAACTCCTCCAGTTGTGTCTGGTAATAAGCCAAGGTCCGTTCTTGCTCTACCAACGACACACTATCCTGACGGTATTTCTCCGCCCGATAAACCTCCGCCTTTGACGGTTTTCCGCAACTCACCATCCCTGCGCCAATAATCCCTGCGCAAAGCATAATATATTGTATTCTTCTCATTTCGCTTGCAAATTTACAACAAATATTTGGAATATGCAAGATTTTGGCTAAAAATCAAGAAATTTTGCATTTTTTTGTTCAAATACTTGTGTATGTGATTTTTTTCTTGTAACTTTGCACCCACTTTATTTGTGCGCTCGCAACACATGCGCCACGCTCGCGTAATTATAAAGGAAAAAACTTGCACGAGGTTTTAACGAGGTTTTAACGAGGGCAATACGAGACTAACACGAGACTAACACGAGACTATTACGAGATCACAACGAGACTATAACGTATCATACCACACCCTATATATACGTAGTATATATCCCGTGATTTTAGAAAATAACCCGGTAAATAAACACAAACACAAAATACAAAAATCTTATGAAAAATTTCGAAGAAATTAATCGTGCCTCTATGGACATAGGGGCTAAGAAAAATTTTAACTTTAATTTCAAATCAATCGTGCAGAGTAAAGCACGGTGGTTATTAACCTTATTCGCCATCCTCACCCTCGGTGTAGGCCAGATGTTGGGCGCCGCAAAAGAGAGGTATATCTATTGTGGTATTAGTAGTAACTTCCAGACTTACAAAGATAATAGTAATTTTGGATTTAATTTCTGGGGTGGCACATCAGAAGGCGTAAAATCAGGTACGTATCTAACCACTCATACACATGGTGGTAGAACTTATTATATGTACAGAGTTCAAGTTTACGATAATAATAATAAAGCCAATTTTAAAGGAAATAATACAGGCTGGTGGTTTCCTAGTGATGGCTTTTCTGTTACATTAAATGGGACGACTAATAATGCTGTTTTTTACAGTCATAAAGACGATGGATGGGAAGGATATTTCCAAGAGAACTATCAAGTTGAATCTACAGCATCTTTGGAGAAAAGCACAAACGATTCGGTAGCAATTGGAGCGACCGTTACATTAACTCCATCTCTGTCAACTAACGAGAATTATAACGATATTACATCTACATCCTATAGCGTTAGTACTAACCCTAATGATGCCGGCTCGGTTACTTCAGCGGGTGTTTTCTCTGCTACAAAATCAGGCGTATATGTAGTAACGGCAACGGTTACTTATAATGCAAAAGATTTCACAGGTATTACAAAAACAACAACAGCAACAGCGACGATTAAAGTATATGCAACCATTACATTAGACCAGCAGTCCGGAACGGGAGGACTGACTAGTGTAAATGCTGTATATGGCTCTGCTTTACCGAATATTGCGTCATTACCAACGAATGGAACTAAGAAATTTGAGGGATATTATGCGAATGCCGGTGGTTCAGGAACACGATACTATCATTATAATGGTAATGGAAATGGAACAAGTGATATTCTAACCAATACTAGAATTTATGCCAATTGGAAGACGCCGACATCATATACATTCTATTATGCAGCGCCATCGGATATAGTAGCCAATAACACCGTTAAGTGTTATGTAAACTATGGCTACGATGCAGGTACGGCGGATGTAAATATGACTGCGACCGACAAGACTTACAACAACAAGCGAATTTATTCGGTTACGGTAACGGCTAACTACCAGAGTTTTGATGCTATCTATTTCAAACCGAAAGGCATAAGTGGTGCAGGTAATGGTGAGCAGACTGCAAATAGTAGCTATGTAGCAGCAAGTGAAGTAAATGGTAAAATTTATGAACATAGTGTAGGATGGCAGACGTATGCTGAAGATGCAGACTATACTGTTTATTTCGTTAATACATCAGATTGGGCTAGTGTAAAGGCTTATGCTTGGAGTAGCGCTTATGATAAGAATGCTACGGACATTCCTAGTAGTATTGCTATGACTAAGACTGCTTATACGTATGGAGGAAAGGACATCTATTCTATTACGTTTACCAGAGGGTATACAAACGTCATCTTCAGTAATGGAAGTACCGGTTCGGGAAACCAAACTGACGATTTGGAGTTATATGTAAACAGAGGTCAGATTTATGATTATAATGGCTCTGGATGGCATGCATATGGGCGAGATATAACTGTTTATGCTATTCCGGAAGATAGTCACTATGGTTATGAAACAGCGTTTGACCCCGAAAATCATAATTTGAAAGCTAATGTGCAAGTTGGCGATACTCCGGAGGAATGGTTGGCCACAATGCCTGTATTTTCCCAAACATCATATAAATATGGTGGAAATTGGATATATGAAGCAACAGTATTGGCAAAATACAATGTAATTAAACGAATTCAATTCCGAGTTGAGAAAAAATCGGATGGCTCTTGGGTAGAAGAATATGATTGTACTCCAGGTGAACAATATGTAGCTACAGACATTGATGGCAAAATATTTGGCGGTAATGTCGAGAAGCAACATACGTGGTACGATTACGGGCGAGACATTACGCTGAATAGAGATGGTGGAACAACGGGTGCGACATCTGTTACGGCAACAGTTGGTGCCGCGATGCCAAGTGCAACGATGGCCGGCAATAATACGGGTTATACTTTTGCCGGATACTTTACAGAAGCAGGTGGTAGTGGTACACAGTACTATAATGCTGATGGAACCAGTGCTAATAATTGGTCTTTAGATGATGATGAACTTTATGCAAAGTGGACACAGGATGTCACATTAGATCGTGAAGGTGCTACCACGGGTTCAACAAGTGTTGGGGTTACTTATAAATCTGCAACAATTGGTTCCATTACTAATCCGGAGAAAGATAACTATACTTTTGCCGGATGGTACACAGGAGACGATGGTTCTGGAAATTTAGTAATCAACACCAGCGGTGTATTACAGGCTAATGTTACGGATGGTGTTGCATTTACAGGCGCAGGTGGTATCTGGACACACACCGGTTCAGCTCCAACGCTTCACGCTAAATGGAATGAAGTTCCTTATACCGTAACAGTTGGCGTGGGTGCCGGTGGTGGCGGAACAACGAATGTTTCATCAGTTACTGATGCTAAAGTTGTGACAGGTTCGAGTACTATTACTGCTACGCCGAGCAATGCAGCATGGAGATTCAAAGAGTGGCAACTCGGTGACGGTGTAACTATTAAGACCGGTTTTACAACTTCGGCAAGTATTACCGTTAATGCTACGAAGAACTCTTCTATTACTGCTGTGTTTGAACCGAGATATGCGTTAATGGGCTCCCGTAATACAGTTGGAGGAGAGACCGAAGGCATGCCTGGCTGGACTCCGAAGGATATACTCCCAAGTTTCACCGTGACAAGTTTCACGGATCCGGGTGACGGATATGATAAAACTGCAGATTTGCGCTGTACGCGTCAACTTTTGCCAAACAGAAGTTATAAGTTCCAAGTGTATGATCGCGAGCAAGGTTATTTATATGGTACGAGCGATGCCTCTGCCCAAGTAACCCTTGAAGCAGAAGCAAGTGTAAAATTAAATAGTTCTTGGGATGAAGTTGCAGTTAACCACAATAGAGATGTCATTATCTATACAGTAGGTTATGGTGATTATACATTTAAAATCACAGGAGTGGATAAGGATGGCTATCCGACGATAACAGTTTTGCGTCAGGCGTCGTATCAATCGAACTTCGACACATATTATACTGATGGTTCGGGTACATTGCATCAAGGAACAACCGGTGGTACAATATCTGTACAATCCACAGAAGGTGGAAATAATTATACACTCGCTTCAGGTAATTATGTAGCCGCTGGTGGTAGTATCACCTATACCGCTACTCCTGAGCCGGGATATGATTTTGTCGGATGGTTTGGTTCGAGCGATTGCACCGGGGAGCCGTTTAATATTGATTTGTCTTGGACCCATAGTTCTTTGGCTGCAACCTCTAATTCATATGCCAAGTTCGTTCCTGCGACGCTGACGTTTGTAGGTAGCCGCGGGGCTGAGTGGAATGATGTAGATAACTGGAGTCCTGCTTGCATCCCGACAATTGATCACGATGTCGTACTTGAAGCGAATGCTGTTCTATATGGCCGTTTCGGTGGCAAGAGTGGTCATGGTAGGGCTAAGAGTATCAAGATTGATAAATCGGATGAAGCACGCAAGAATATTCGATTGAGTATTTGGACCTGCTCCAGTTTAATAGTAGCGGAAGACATTACTGCTAAACATTTCGGCGATGCTGATTTCGGAGCTGTTAACGCGGAAGATCTTTACATTGAGACGACTGTATTGGGTAATGGTGTTCTGATTTGCGGTAGCGCAAATGCTAATACTGCGGCTACTTATGACTTCCATTCTAAGGCATATAAAGCAGATAGCAAATGGTATATCAACCAGTATGTAGGAATTCCGTTTGCAGAGTTGGATGCTGACAAGATGAGAGGATTTAACATATTCGTATATGATGATGCTGAAGATGATTGGCGTACACCCGGTTCGAATACGATGAATCCTTGGACAGCTTATGACTTGCTCTGTATTTATCCTGGTGGAGTGGGAAATCAGGAATTGAAGGGCACACTGCTATTCCCCGGCACAGGAGAAGGTAAGACGAAGACCTTGTCGTGTACGCGTAGAAATTATAAAGATGCAAAATGGACAAAAGATCATCCGTTCCCGACATCTATCGATGGAACAGCCGGTCACCAAGATCATATGTTTGCTAATAGCTGGACGGCTCCGATAGATATCGCTGCAATGGAAGAGAGTGATTTCACGCATCTGGTACACACGATCTATATCTTTAATGCGGGATATGAAGGAGACGGTGTCAGAAAATTGGGAGATGATGCCGGTCAATGGTCATCATTCCCACTCGCATCTGTGAAATCGGGTTTGATTGAAAATGCTGTTATTCCTGCTACACAAGCGTTCTTGGTAACAGATACGGCTTCCGGATCATCGATTACGTTGGATTACAAGAATCACGTATATGATCCTGCTAAGGCTACGAGCGATGCAAATGACACTATTAACAACTTCCCAACGCGTGCTCCGAGACGCGTAAAGAAGTCATCTTCGCTGAATAGTTTGACGATGTTCGTTCGTAGTGAAGCGGATGTGATTGCCGATCGTTTGTATGTCATCGAGGGTAATAATTTGAGAACAGATACCTTTGATAATGGCTGGGATGGAAATAAGATTATGGGCGAAAGTTTTGCTCCGCAACTCTATGCAATGAGTGATGGTAGCAAAATGGCCGTGAATGCTGTAAAGGATATGGAAGGTATGAAGATAGGCTTCAAAGCGGGTACAAGCGCACAGGATTACACACTCTCGTTTGACTATCAGGAACAGGCAGAACCGCTCTACTTGTATGACAAGGAGACCAATGCGTACACAGAGATCACGAATGAGGCTACGTATAGCTTCTCGACCGATGATACTAAGGCTCATAACCGTTTCTTACTGACGCGTAGTAATGCTCCACAGATTGCAACCGGAGTGGAAGAAATCGACACGGAGAACGTACAACGTGCTCAGAAGTTCATGCAAGATCAGCAGATCTTCATCCGCCGAGGTGATAAGATCTATAGCGTAGATGGAGCACTGGTCAAATAAATTTGACATTTGAGATTTTAGATTTTAGATTGCAAATTTATGAAAGGAAATAGTATTATGAAAACTAATATAAAAGTTATCGGTTATATGTTATGGGTTATGGTAGCGCTCTTGGTGAGCGCACCTACCATGGCGCAAGCAGAAGCACAACAGCCGAATGACAATCAGTTCCGTTCCACCAGCACGATGGTAGGATCCGGTAGTAACTATAGCGCGACTCCAACTATCAATGCCGGCGGAACAGCCAACGCTCCTACTTTTGGCGGTGGCGGTCCTCGTTATGCCCCGAAGCCGATTAATGATGATACCGATTGGGAATATCGAAAAGAAGACATCGGTGGCGGTATCAGTACTCCCGTCGGCGATGCGGTGTTGCCATTGGCGCTGATGGCGGTAGCGTTTGCCGGAGTGATCTATCTGCGTAGACGCAAAACGCGCGCTGAACAATAAGTGAACAAACAAAATAGAATGAAAGAGTATACCTATTCATGGAAGGAAGTGTTTGCGCCGAAGTTATTCTCGACGCTGCGCACGTATAACGGCGCTAAGTTTGCACAGGATGCCTTAGCCGGTGTGATTGTCGGCATCGTGGCTATTCCCTTAGCCATCGCCTTCGGTATTTCGTCCGGTGTAGGACCGACCGAAGGTCTGGTAACCGCTATCATCGCAGGCTTCCTGATATCGTTCTTCGGGGGCAGTAAAGTGCAGATAGGCGGACCGACGGGCGCGTTCATCGTCATCATCTATGGCATCATCCAGCAGTATGGTCTGGGTGGCCTGATGATAGCTACCATCATGGCCGGTATACTGCTGTTAGCCATGGGTCTGGCACGTTTAGGGTCGGTTATCAAGTTTGTGCCCTATCCGGTGATTGTCGGTTTTACGGCCGGTATCGCTTTGACCATTTTCTCCACCCAGATGAACGATTTCTTCGGTCTCGGGCTGACGGATGTGCCGGCCAACTTCGTGGATAAATGGATATACTATTTCCATCATTTTGATGTTAACTGGTGGACGTTCGGTATAGGCGCATTCTCCTTAGCCATATGTATCGCTATGCCGTATATCACCAAACGTGTGCCGGGCTCATTGGCAGCAATCATCTTAGCGACCTTAGCCGTTTGGGCACTGAAGACTTGGGCGCCCGAATCATGGGGAGTAGCAAGTCTGCAGACCATCAGCGACCTCTATGCCCTGCCACAAGGCATCCCTGCTCCGCATCTGCCATCTATGGAATTGGCGGAAGGAGAATCGGTCTTCACTCTTATCCAGAAACTCTTCCCCGCGGCCTTTACTATCGCGATGTTAGGAGCGATCGAATCACTCTTATCCGCGATGGTAGCCGATGGTGTGATTGGCGACAAGCATAACTCAAACACCGAACTCATCGCCCAAGGCGTAGCGAACATCGTCGTGCCTTTCTTCGGTGGTATCCCTGCCACAGGCGCTATTGCACGTACGATGACGAACATCAATAACGGTGGTCGTTCGCCTATCGCCGGTATCATCCACGCCTTGGTACTGCTGCTGGTACTGCTGTTCTTAGGTCAGTTAGTCGGAATGATTCCGATGTCCTGCCTTGCCGCAGTACTGATTATGGTAGCCTATTCAATGAGCGGCTGGAAGACCATCGTCGGCACGTTCAAACATCGTAACCGTGACCTCTGGGTTCTGCTGCTGACGTTCTTCCTCACCGTTATCTTCGACCTGACGGTGGCTATCGAAGTCGGTATACTCTTAGCCCTGGTATTGTTCCTCATGCGCACCAACGAGCAGACACAGATACGTACGCTCCATCATGAGATAGACCCGAATGAAGACTCGGAGAGCAACTTGAACCTCGAGCACCTGACCATCCCCGAAGGCGTTGAAGTCTACGAAATAGATGGTCCGTACTTCTTCGGCATCGCTAACCGCTTTGACGATATCATGACGCACGTTTCCGGTAAGGAGTATCCGATTCGTATCATCCGTATGCGTAAGGTGCCATTTGTCGATTCGACCGCGATGCATAACCTCTCTATGCTCATCCAACGCTCGCACAATGAAGGTATGACCATCATCCTTTCGGGCGTCAAAACGCACGTCCTGCACCAACTCCAGACAGGCGGCATCGAGCAGCAAATGGATCCGAATAATATCTGTCCGAACATCAACGTAGCGCTCAAGCGCGCAGAAGAACTGCTCAAATCGGAACCCTGATTACTGAATACTCAATACTCAATACTAATTACTTTTTATTAACCCTCAAAAATCAAAACACTATGGTAAAGAAATTCATTTGCCCAATCTGTGGTTATGTACATGAAGGAGCAGAGGCACCCGAGCGTTGTCCGCAATGTAAACAAATCGTTAAATGGAAAGAAGTAGACGAAAACGCCGGTATCGCTTTCGCATGCGAGCATATTATCGGTGTGGCTAAGGATGAACAAGATCCCATCATCCGCGAAGGTCTGCGTGCGCACTTCATGGGCGAGTGCACAGAGGTTGGCCAGTACTTAGCAATGGCTCGTCAAGCTGACCGAGAAGGCTATCCTGAGGTAGCTGAGGCTTTCCGCCGTTATGCGTTCGAAGAGGCTGACCACGCTTCCCGTTTTGCAGAGTTACTCGGTGAAGTGGTTTGGGACACCAAAACCAACCTCGAGAAACGTATGTTGGCTGAGGCCGGTGCGTGCGAAGATAAACTCAAAATCGCTAAACGTGCGAAAGAACTGAACCTTGACGCTATTCATGACACCGTTCATGAAATGGCGAAAGACGAAGCTCGTCACGGTAAAGGCTTCGAAGGACTCTTCAAGCGTTTCTTTGGTAAATAATACCGCCGCCGATAACGAGACCGTCCTGATAGAGGACGACTGATTGGCCTGGCGTTATTCCCCAGACGGGGGCTGCGAATTGAATGCAGTCCCCGTCTATTTTATGGACTGGCACCGCTTGACTGCGATAACGCACTTTGGCATATAGGGGAGAAGCGTCGCTATAAGTTAGAGGACGACCTATCGGTCTAAAGGTGAGTTCCGTAGCATAAAGGTCCTCGTACGTACCGAGGGTGACGCGGTTGGTGGCCGGGTCTATATGGGTGACGAAAGCGCGTTGACCGAGTGCGATTCCTAAGCCCTTTCGCTGACCAATGGTATAATTAGCATAACCTTGATGAGTACCTAGCACCCGTCCTTCGGCATCCACGTACGCGCCTGGGCGCACGCGCTCCTTATAATCGGGCACGTTCGCGCGCAGGAAAGAACGATAGTCGTTATCGGTCACGAAGCAAATCTCTTGACTCTCCTTTTTCTCCGCCAAACTCTCATAGCCATGTGCGCGAGCAATCTCACGCACTTGGTCTTTGGTCAAACCGCCTAAAGGAAATATCGTTCGCTGAAGATTCTCCTCTGTTAGCATCCAAAGGAAATAAGTTTGGTCTTTTTTTGTATCTACCGCTTCCGCCAGGTACAGATGTCCGTCCCGTTCGCGGATCTGCGCATAGTGACCGGTCGCTACATACTCGCAACCTAACTCATCTGCCACTCGTAACATCTCGCCCCACTTGATGGTACTATTACACAGCACGCAGGGGTTAGGCGTCCGACCGGACATATACTCATCAATGAAATTACCAATCACGCAGCGCTTGAAAGTATCCCGAAAGTCCACTATATGATGCTCAAACCCCATTTTCTCCGCGTTATGCTTGGCCTCCATAATCGAATCGATGGAGCAACAACCTTTCTCTTTCGCCAAACAGGACTCTTTGATACTATCGAACGTGCGGAAAGTGACACCCACTACTTCGTAGCCCTGCTCCAGCAGAAGCATCGCACTCACCGTGGAATCAATCCCACCGGACATACCCAAAAGCACACGCTTTTTCATTGCTGCATCTCGACGAGTTTAGTGTAATAGCCGTTGAGGGCGTAGAGCTGTTTGTGCGTACCGCGCTCAACGATACGACCTTCGTGTACCACGCAAATCAGGTCCGCGTGACGGATAGTGGACAAACGATGCGCTACCACTAAGGTCGTACGGTTAGCCATCAGATGTTCCAGCGCTTCTTGAACCAACCGCTCAGACTCGGAGTCCAGCGCTGAAGTGGCTTCGTCCAGTATCAAGATAGGTGGGTTCTTCAAGATAGCCCGCGCGATACTTAGTCGTTGACGTTGACCGCCGGAAAGACGGCTTCCTCGATCGCCGATTACAGTCTGGTACCCTTCCGGCATCTCGGAGATGAACGCATGTGCGTTAGCTATCCGTGCAGCTTGTTCTACCGCTTCGGCCCAAGTACCGCCGTTAGGGGCCGGTTGGGTCGTATCCACACCGAAGGTGATGTTATTATACACCGTATCGTTGAATAGAATCGGTTCTTGACAAACGATACCCATCAGTGCCCGCAGGTCATGTGTGTTGAACTGCCGTATATCTGTTCCATCCATCGTGATGGCACCGGCTGTCGGGTCGTAGAACCGCGGCAAAAGGTCTGTTAACGTTGTCTTACCGCTGCCCGATTGGCCCACTAAGGCTACCGTCTGACCTTTCTTCAGTTCCAGCGAGATATCCGTTAGCACTTCACGATCCGGTTGATACGCAAAAGAAACTTGCTCAAAGCGAATGGCTTCCTCAAACCGTACCGGCTGAGGCTTCTTCGGCTCTAAGATACTCGTTTGCGTGTTCAGCACGGCATCTATGCGTTCCAGCGAAGCCAGACCGCGACGAATGCCGTAAGACGCCTTGCTGAGGTCCTTAGCTGGGTTGATGATGGAGTAGAAAATGACGAGGTAATAAATGAACGTCGCGGCATCAATCGTGGCGTGGTCGCTAAGGATCAGCAGGCCGCCGAACCATAGAATAATAGCGATCAATACGGTGCCAAGGAACTCCGACAACGGGTGCGCTAAGTAATACCGCCGATTGATACGATTGAAGGTCTGTCGCGTGGCGTTGATGAGCACCGAGAACCGCTGCTGCAACTTACTCTGCGCATTGAAACCTTTGACAACCCGCAGGCCCAATAGCGTCTCGTCAATAGAAGACAAGATCTCCGCGTTCTGTTCCTGACCCTTGGTAGAAGCACGTTTGAGACTGCGACCGATGCGACCGATCAGGAAGATAGCGATGGGCATTAGCAGTAGCACGAAAAACGTCAATTGCCATGAGATAACGAGCAACGTGATAAGGTACACCAAAATCATGACAGGGTCCTTGAACAGAATATCCAAAGCCGACATGATCGATGCTTCCACCTCATTCACATCGTTCGTCATGCGGGAGATGATATCCCCTCGTCGCGCTTCGGTGAAATAGCCCATCGGCAACGACAGCACTTTGTCGTATAACTGTTGCCGTAAATCCCGCAACACGCCTGTACGAATTGGCACCATGTAGTAGTTCGCTAACCACGCTGCGCCGCACTTAAGGCCCGTCATTATCACTAAGAACAGACCTAATAGCAGTAGCACAAAACTGGCACCATGAACCGCTATCTGTTCGTTCAGCAGGCAATAGAGGTTCGTTCGTAATGCCGCCAACGTCTCTTGTAACCCGCTCACGGCATGCAAGTCTATCCACTCCGCATCCGCCGTCGTTAACCCGAATAAGATCCGTAATACCGGAATAATAGCGGCAAACGAAAACAGCGAAAGGATAGTGGAAAGTAGGTTGAAGAAGATATTCAACCCCATCTGCCACTTATACGGCGGTACGAAACGTTTTATTAGTGTCAAAAATCTCATTTCTTGCGGCGGTTCTCACGAACGTATTGAATGATTTGTCGGTCGAAGTTTTCATGCGGCGTGCAGAAGCGCACACGGATAGGCAGCGCAATCAGTCGCTTACCCTGTTCGCGCAAACGGTCCACTAGGCTGGTTGTCCTAAGACGCTGGATATCCTTCTCCGTCGTTAGCACAAAATCAAAGGCCTTCGCCCGTTCAAGGATTTGGTTAATATCCTTTTCGGTGTACTGATGATGGTCTGGATAGGCGAGTAATTCCGCCTGCGGATAGCGCTGTTTCACGTACGCCATCATGTACTGTGGCTGCGCGATACCGCATAGTACCAGTGGAGTCCCTTCTTGCTCCATCGGTGCGTACTGCAGACCGGCAAAATGCAGTTGCTGATAAGTAGGCAAATGGAGTCGATTGTCCACCACCCGCATATCAATCGGACGAATAGACTCCGGACACTTAGTCACCACCACCGCATCGGCTTTCAGCGCACGGTGTGGCAGGTCGCGAAGTGTGCCCCACGGTAACATATGATCGTCTATGTACAGATGATCGTACGGCGTCAGCAGAATCGTTAACCCACACCGTATAGCGCGGTGTTGCATCGCGTCGTCCAACAGCACGACGTCCAATTCGGCTACTTGCCGTTGCAGTTGTTTGACACCTCGTACACGGTTTTCGCATACCCCTATCGGCACGTCAGGAAAGGCGCGGTGCAATTGCATCGCCTCATCGCCTATCGTCTGAACGGTTGCTTGAGAGTCCGCCATCAGAAAACCGTGCGTCTTACGCTTGTACCCCCGTGACAGCACAGCAGGATGATACCCGTTAGCGATTAACAACCGCAATAAGTATTCCACCATCGGCGTCTTACCCGTACCGCCTGCGGCGAGGTTACCTACGCATATTGTAGGCACACTCACCGCACGCGAGGGCAGTACATGCTGGTCGTACAGCAAGTGACGTATCGCCACTACCAAGGTGTACAACCAACTAAGTGGTATGAGCAAAATGTCTCTCAACTCTAAATTATTATCGGATGATAATATCGTCCATCTTTGCCATAATACGCGGCTTGGAGCAGAACTCACGCACTTTGAGCACCAATTTCTCCTCATCGGTCGTGTTGTCGAAGCTCTTTAAGATATCCGCCCATGGATCCTTCACGGCTGGATAATAAGCCAACTTATAACTCTCCAAACCCGCCAACTCAACCGCTTTGTCGATGGCGTTATTCAGATTACCGAGTTCATCTACGATGCCGATTTCTTTACCTTTGGTACCTAACCAAACTCGACCTTCACCAATCGACTTGATGTAATCCTGGCTCACATGACGACCCTCAGCACAACGGCTGGTGAACAAGTCATAGCCACGTTCCACCATCGATTGCATCAACTGACGCTCAGCGGGGTCCATACCTTTGTAAATCATGTTCCACTCCAGTGTTGAGTGCTTGTTCGTACCGTAATCATCGATATCCAAACCAATCTTGTTACGCAATTTGCTGACGTTAGGAATCGTACCGAAGATACCAATCGAACCCGTGATGGTGGTTGGCTCGGCGAAGATATAATCCGCACCACAGGAAATATAGTATCCACCCGAAGCAGCGTAGTCACCCATCGATACCACTACCGGAACACTATCGGCTTTGATATTCTGGATGGCGTGCCAGATGTCCTCGCTCGCGTTGGCGGAACCGCCCGGACTGTTCACACGCAGCACAACGGCCTTGATATCCTTATCTTTGCGAATCTTCTTGAGCGTCTTAACCACCTCTTTACCTACGATACCATCGCCGGACTCATCGGAGATTTCGCCTTGCAGGTAGTAAACAGCTACTTTATCTTTCGCTTTCGATTCCGGACGTTTTACTTGTGCTAACTTACCGGTAGTCAACAAGTGATAGTCCTTGGTGCCGGCATAAACGCGCAGCAGCGAATCCATGTCTTGGCAGTACACGATTGTATCTACCAAACCGGCTTTCACTTGTTCCTCAGCGGATTGCAACGGCATATAACGGTCTGCGATTGCGTCCAATTGTTGTACTGAAATATTGCGCGAAGCGCTGACTGCACTCTTGTACTCATTCCAGATGCCGTCGACAAACTCCTTGGTCTGTTTGCGGTCGGCATCAGACATCGAGGTGCGGAAGAACGGTTCAACTGCCGACTTGAAAGTGCCTACTTTGACGATTTGCATCTCCACGCCGATTTTCTCCATCACGCGGGTGTAATACATCTTTTGTGCCACGAGTCCGTACCATCCCACAAAACCCGTCGGGTCAATGCACAGACGGTCTGCAACGGAAGCAATATAATAGTTGGTACCGTTATAGTTCTTAGCCGAAGCGAGTACCCATTTGCCGCTCTGTTTGAAATCGAGCAGCGCGTCGCGAATTGCCTTCGCACTGGCAGGCATCATACTCATCTCAGCGCCATCCAACCAAATACCCAAGATCTTGTCATTGTTCTTCGCCAAGCGAATATTGCTCAGCAAATCATCCAAACCTACATTGTTCTGCTGTGCATAATTGCTGTACGGAACCGAACCAAGAATATCCGCAAAAGGATTCTCTTTCTGGCCTTGTTCAACCAATGTACCCTTGAGCTCCAAACGATAAATCGTTTTGTCTTCTAACTTAACTTCACTGCTGCTCAGCGCGTCTCCCATGATCCAACCCAGGATAGCACTGCAAATGAAATACACAGCAAAGAAAATGAGGCAGCCGCCTAAGCAACCTACCCTACGACGAGGTCTTCCCTCTTCTTGTTGTCTTCTAAAAAACATAATACCAATAATTTTAATTATTTAACTTTAAATTAAATGTAATTCTATGATAAGGTGTCGGCCCGTATTTCTTCAGCGCCGCATAGTGTTCCGCCGTGGGGTATCCTTTGTTATTCTTCCATCCATACTGCGGATACTCTTCATGCAATCTATCCATATAATCGTCCCGATAGGTCTTAGCCAGCACGCTCGCAGCCGCTATCGATAAGTATGTAGCATCGCCGTGCACCACCGTGTCTGCCGGTATCGCCATCACTTCCCCTTCAGGAATATACGGTTTCCATTTATT